>Ga0335069_10010200_pt1 | contig 13320 bp, 9 predicted proteins | sample Lox_Sample_11_FD_206714 | JGI IMG/M metagenome (GOLD analysis project Ga0335069, IMG submission 206714) | Soil microbial communities from Loxahatchee National Wildlife Refuge, Florida, United States - Lox_Sample_1.1 | ecosystem: Environmental > Terrestrial > Soil > Wetlands | place: USA: Florida... | reverse complement strand
CTGGGCGTGCAGCGGACCCGCCTGCTGAATCTCGTCGTCTTTGAAATCCAGTTCTCCGGGGGCGAAAGTTTCGTCGAAACGAATCTTCCGCAATTCCATCTCTTTGATGCTAAGGAACATAGGAATACCCGGGCGCGGGGAAACGCAATTGACATTATAGCAGAAGGGGTTGAAATGGGATGTTTGGCTTCTTGGCTCGCTGGAGATGGACATCAGATAAACTCGGCGTGCGCTGGTGTTCGTGAGCGCAACCGGGTTGACCGGGTAACGACACGTGGTCACGATTAGAGAGTGAGGGCAGGCGAGTTCCGGCGCTGGTACGCTTCAGAGCATCCTGAAGGATCTCGATCTGAAAATGTGAGGACGGAATGGAACCCTATCTGGCAATGTTCGAGCCCGACCGCGAGGCCATGGAGATGGCGCAGGATCTCCTAATGCTCACGATCGGCGACTACATTCGGGAGTCCAAGCCGTTGCCAACGGCCAAGCGCCATCGCGGCTCGAACTTCCGCCCTACAGTGTTGCCGGCACTGCAAGCCGCAAAGGTCGATTTATACCGCGCGTTTCTGGAGTCCGGTCTGAAGAAGGCCGAACTGGCGCGCCGGATCGGGATACCGAAGACTCACATGGAGCGCCTGTTTTCACTTCGGCACCAGTCGCGGCTGAACCAGATCGAGGCGGCGCTTGCCGCTCTCGGTAAGCGGCTGCACGTGGAGGCGCGCAATGCCGCGTGATGCGGATTGACCGGCGCCGTCACCTCGCGCTGTACGATTCGTCTCTTTACCGGCCAATTCTAGGTCATTCCTCGTACGTGAAGACCACGGCAAAGCAATCGCCAGCCGTAGAGAATTTACCAACCCGCAACGCCCCAGAAGACGCCACTGCTTGCTTTTCAACGCTTGACAGGCAAGATGCACCGATTGTAAGTGCCAGGGAGGAAGTCATATCGAAAGTGAGCACCCTCGCACTGGTTCTCGGATTGGCGGCGGCGACCGGGCTGCTATCCGAGGTATCGGCGCAGCAGGACTCGGATGCGGCAGGCGTGGCTGCGGCGATCCGGTTCCAGCGGGCAGAGGATGCGGCCGCCGCGCGGCAGGCCCGTATCGAAGAAGAACACCAGAACCTGACCAGCTCCGCGCGGCTAACTTCGCGCGGGCAGGAACGGCCGTAGACACCAGTCATAAGCAGCCGCGCCGAGGACGCCTCCAATCAACGGCCCGACGATCGGTACCCAGAAAACCAGCCTGCCGTCCGTCAGGCCATTGTTCTTGAAGCCGGCGACCACCGTAAACAAGCGTGGGCCGAAATCGCGCGCCGGGTTGATGGCGTAACCGTGCATGCCGCCGAACGACATCCCGATGGCCACCACGATCGCGCCGATCATCACCGGTGTCAAATTCGCGCCGACCGGCTGGTTGCGCTCGTCGATCAGCGCCATCACCAGGAACAGCAGCAGTGCGGTGCCGATGGTCTGGTCGAGCAGGCCCGCGCTGGGGATCTCGGGGAACGCCGGAAACGTCGTGAAAACGCCGGCGGTATGGTCCAGATGCGGATCGGCGGCGTGGAAGGCCGGCAGATAATCCCAGAACACCAGCGCGGAGGCCAGGAACGCCCCGGCTGTCTGGGCCAGCGTGTATGGCACCACTTTGCGCCAGGGGAAATCGCGGAACACGGCGAAGGCCAGCGTGACGGCGGGATTCAGGTGCGCGCCTGAAATACGCCCCGCAGTGTAGCAGCCCATCGTGACGGCGAGTCCCCAGCCAAGCGTGATGTTGGTGTAGCCGCCGTGCACGATCTCGCCGGAGGCACCGGTGCCGAACAGCAGCACCATGGCGACCACTCCGTTACCGAACAGGATCAGAATCAATGTGCCCAGGAACTCGGCGGTCACCTCAGCCAGCAACGGGTGTTTTTGCACGTGAGGGGCATTCTAACATCTATCCGCCGGACGCGGGCGAACTGGCCTGTTCGAGCGCGCGCCAGGCGTCCACGCCGCCATAGAGCGGATGCACGCGCACGATACCCCGTTTGCGCAGCAGCAAGGCGGCGCGGGCGCTGGACGCTTCATTCGGGCAACTGCAAAACAGCACGATGTCGCGATCGCGGGGTATGTCGGCATGCCTCGCATCCAGATCTTCGAGCGGAATGTGCAAGGCGCCGGGGATGGAATCCTCGCTCTCGAAGACGCTGCGCACGTCCACCACGACGACCTGTTCACCGGACCGCAGCTTTGCGCGCAGCTCCGTGGCGGTAATGCGGTCGACGGTCAGTTTCTTGAGGAAGCGCTGCCGCTGGTAGTATTTCCATCCGATCCAGGCGGCGAGCAACCCCACGACCAGCACGGCGACCCAGGATCCCATGCGTGCGGCGTAGTCTGCGATGCGATCGAGCTGGTTGCTGAAGAGGTACCCCAAGCCCGCGTAGGCCACCAGCCAGATCAGCGACCCGATCAGGTCGTACAACACGAACTTGCCCAAACTGACGCCCGAGATGGCGGATAGCGGGGCGGAGACGGCGCTCAGCCCAGGCACGAACTTCGCTATCAGCAGCGAGCGGACGCCGTAGCGGTGGAAGCTGGTCTCGGTCTGGCGCACGCAGGAATCCGGCTCGAGGGAGAGGCGGCAGATCAGCCGCAGGACCCTGGTGCCGCGGCGGCGGCCGACCATAAACCAGAAGCTGTCCGCGATCAGGCAGGCCGACAGTCCGTTCAGTGCGATCAGATGCGGGGACATGCGGCCCGAGCGCGCCAGCGCGCCGCAGGCCAGCAACAGTGGCCCGGACGGTATCGGCAAGGCGGCTTGTTCCGCCAGAACCCAGAAGAAGAGCAGGGAGTAACCGTGCCGCAGGACAAACTCGAGGGTGTGAGTCACAGACGGGGCGCCATACCGCGCATAAAAGCTATCCTAACGCTCTTTGCCAAAACCGCCGAACTCTTCTTCGGAGGCCTTTTGCGACGCATAGTTGTGGTTTTGATTTTGATTATGGCGGCGTTCCTGCCGGCCGCTTCGGCGGGGGAAAAGCCGTCCCGATGGCGTGTGGCGTGGCATGTGAGCCAGGTGCTGCTCGCGGGATCACAGGTCGCGGATGCGGCGAGTTCCTGGGGAAAACTGGAGGCCAATCCCCTGCTCCAGACCAGTCCCCGGTTCGGCTATGGTGCGCTTGCGCTGAAGTTCGGGGCGCTGGCGGTTAGCCTGACCGCGCAGCACTTTATGGTGCGCAAGAATCCGGGAAGGATCAGATTTTTCACTTGCACGAACCTGGCAGTCACGGGTATGTTGACTGGGGTCACTGTACACAATACCCGCGTGCCGTAAGCAGTCTTTGCACAAGCGACGCCAGGCTCCCCAGCTCGGCCGAAACATCGTCGCTGTTTGCCTTTGCGCTGCAGCAGGATCACAAAGGCGGTCCCTCCAGCGGATGAACCGTGGCGCAGTATTTCGCCGTGGGCGACCGGCCGGTCCTGCTGGATACTTCGCTTCGCTGCTTCAAAGTGATCAAAAGCGCGGTTTGACGCCATACCGGTCGAACCAGGCGAGCATCCGTTTCCAGGCATCCTCCGCGGAAGCCCGGTGGAAGCTCGGACGGTAGTCGGCGTTGAAAGCGTGCCCCGCCTCGGGATAAACCACGATCTCCGACTGGCCGCCCACCGTAGCCAGTTCCGCGCGCATCCGCTCCACGGTGCCGAGCGGAATGCTCTGATCGCGGCCGCCATAGAGACCCAAGACGGGTGCGTGAAGCGATCCGGCGGCGTCCACTGGATGCCGTGGATGCAAGGCGTCCGGCTGGCCGGCCAATCTCCCATACCAGGCCGCGCCGGCTTTCAGCTTCGCGTTATGCGCGGCGTACAACCAGACGATTCTCCCGCCCCAGCAAAAACCGGTGATCGCCAGGCGGTCCACGTCCGCGCAGCCAGTCCGGACGGCCCAGGCAACCGAGGCGTCCAGGTCGGACATGACCTGTGCATCGCCAACCTGCGCGGCGATCTTGATCAGCTCCTGGATATCGGCGATACCGGATACATCGTCCTGCCGCGCGAACAGTTCCGGAGCCACCGCGAAGTAACCCTGGTTCGCCAACCGGCGGCAGACGTCGCGGATGTGCTCATGAACCCCGAAGATCTCATGCACGACCAACACAACCGGTAAGGCGTCTCCGCCGGCGAGTCGCGCCTGGTAAGCCGGAATCTCTCCATCCGCCGTGGAAATCCGCACGGTGGACTCGTCTCGGGGCGAGTGCATGGCTCCTATTGTATCGGCAGCGGTTGAATGCCGTTCTGGACAGGGCTGGGCTTCTCGCGTGGCTCTTTCGATTCCGGTTGGGGCGCGGGTTCCTGCTGGTAGCGCGCGAGCCGCGGCGGACGGGCGTCGGGTTCCAGGAGCCAGGCAGTGCGATCGGGATAATCATGCAGCAGCAGCTCGTCCTCCGCCGCGCCGCGATCGAGCGCCCAAACCACGCGCGCACGGTCGATATCGGCCGCATTCTGGACCCACTCGCCGAAACGATGCTGCGGCCAGTAGCGCACAAACACAAGTTGCTTGCCGGGCGACTGGGCCAGACGGTCGCGCACCGCGATGCGGCCTTCGGGATCGCCATGATTCACGAAATCCCAGGTGTCGTAGTCCAGCATGGCGGCCGCGGCATTCGTGTTGGCGAACAGATGGAAGCCGTACCAGAACAGAAACTGTGCGGCGCAAACCATCGCCAGCAACCGCGCGGCCTCCCGGCCTGCCGGCGCACCGCGAATCGTGATGCGGCTCAGCGTATCCAGTCCAACGACGCTCACAAGCACGAACAGGCAGGCCGCGGCGGCAATGTAATGCGGATAGAAGTAAGGATAGAAATTCGTCCCCAGGCTGAAAATCGCAAGCGTCAGCGCGACCCAGGCGAATCGCCATTGCCGCAGCGCCGGGAGGAAAAATGGCAGCGCCAGGTAGAGCGGCGGCAGAAAGAAGAAGCGGTAGAAACGGACGCGGCTCGCCAGGCGCCGCAGATAATTCCCGAGCGTGTCCGTGCCCGGTCCGTGCGCCGCGACTTGGGCGTCATAATCGTCCTGCTGGCTGAGGGTGAGTTCCCTATGCGGCACGGGATTCGGCTCGATGGTAAACGTAGCCGGCACGCCGTACTGATAGCGGCTCAGCACATAAGGCAGCGTGGTCCAACCGCCGGTGACCTGTTTGTTCTGGATCAGGATCAAGGCGGCAGCGGGCAGCATCGCCAACAGGGCCGCCGCGCCCCAGGCTTTGGCGCCGCGCAGAGCGGGCAGGAAGAACAGGGCGGCGGCGATCAGCAGCAGGACGCCTTCGAACGGCCGCGTGAGCAACTGAATACCGAGGCCGGCGCCGAGCAGGATGGCGTCGCGCGTCCGGCCGCCGGCGCGCAGACGCGGCAGCGACCCGAAGACCAGGCATCCGGCCACGCCCGAAACCGCGCCTCCCCAATAGGTGTTCGTCCAGTAACGCAGCGGTCCGAACTGGATGACCGCCAGCAGGCCGCCGAAAAGCGCCCACCCGGGCGAGGTCCAGCCGCGCAGCATCCAGTAACAAAGCGAGCAGAGCGCCGCCACTGAGAGCAGGACTCCGGCCCAGGGCTGGCCGAAGATCGCACGGCCGATCGCCAGCGCAATTCCCTGCCCGATAGGAAAGATCGAACTGTAGGCCGGCTCCTGCAGCACGAAGATGGTTTCGAAAAACCGGTGCAGGTGATGCGGAGGATTCGCCAGGCGGAAGTAGCGCAGCGTGTCCGCCACCAGCAAATGGGCGAAATCGTCGGACCCGGCGGGGGTAGGCACGGGGCTTGCAGCCAGCATCGCCAGGCGCAGTGCGACGGGCGCAACGGCGAGCAGCAGCATGCACCATCCGGTGCGGCGCGCCAGCCTCTGCGCGCACCCGGTCAGGCGTGTATGAGCCGCGATCAGGAAAACCAATAGCGCGGCGACTTCCAGCTCAATAAAGTCGGCGGCGCCGAAACCGATCGGGTTGTGCAGCGGCAGAAATGACCGGAAGAGCGGGAACATCCGAACGCCTCCATTCTAGCTTGGCACCGGAGGCGCGGCGGGGGAGCTCAGGCCATGCGGAAAAGGTGGCGTGTGCGCGCGGTCCACTCCGTGCTCGAGAAGATGCGCGGCCCGGCCTCGATCAGCCGGGGCAGCATGTCGAAGACCGAACCCGGCGTCCAGTTAGCGCCGCTGCGTGTCCGGAGGCCCTTACGGTTGAGTTCTTCGGCTACCAGCGAGAGAGGGGCATCCTGGACAATCAGGTCCATCATCAGGATCAGCGCCTGTTTCTCGCCGGCATTCTCTTCCAGGCGGCTGCGATCCTCGGCGATGCGCAAGCCGTAGGGCACATCTTCCGACAAGTCGCCGGCCGGCTCCTCGATTTCGCGCTCCCATTCCACGGCCGAGAGCTTCCACCCTTCCCTGGTCTTCTGGTTGACGTATTCCGGTGTGAGCGGACCGGAAGGAACCTCGCGTACCCTCTGCAGCTTGGTCATCGGGCACCACCTCCCGGGCGACCACTAGCATGCGACGTTCCGCGCTAAAGTGCGGATTCTGCGTGTCGGGCGAGCAGAGAATTGTGCGCTGGTGGGATTTCGGTGTTCGCGCGTGAAGTGGGCCGGCCCGATCTTTTGGGGGTAAAGGGCTTAGAAGTACTAGGCTATTCGACGGGCGGCCTGCGTTGCCATTCCCGCGCTCCGGTCTTGATCATTGGTTAAAAATTCAGACCTCCGGGATTTTTCAGTTGCAATCTCATGTACATGGTAGTAGACTGGCAGCTATTTAAGAGGTGAGGCGGAGTTATTCCGGAGTCAATCCAGGTGGATATCCGGAACGGAGAAGCGAGGTGGGATTCGCTTTGGGGCACGAGAAACTTCAGGTGTGTTTTGAGCGCCCTCTGGGTTGCGAGTTTCCCCCGCTGGATTGTTTGGTGTAACGGCCCTGACCGGCATATTGGGTCAGGGAGCACGGGTTTTTGGCCATCTTCATCTTTTTGGGGGATACGGTAATGCATCGCAAGTTAACGATTCTGTTGTTCAGCCTGCTGCTGACAACAGCTATGCTCTTTGGGCAAACGTCGACTGGAGCATCCAGCGTGACGGGCCGAGTCACGGACGCTACCGGCGCGGTGATTCCAGGCGCGACGGTGACGATTACGCAAACGTCCACCAACACGTCCTCGACCACTACAACCAACCCTTCGGGGCTCTACCTTTTCAACAACGTGAACCCCGGCACTTACGACATCAGCGTCATCAGCAAGGGCTTTCGTAAGGCCGTGGTGCGGCATCAGGACGTACTGACTGCCACGGCCATGACCGTGGATGTGTCGCTCGAAGTAGGCGGTTCGACCGAGGTGGTGGAAGTTACTGCAGAAGCAGGCGCCGAGTTGCAAACGCTGAATGCCACGATGGGTTCCAGCATCAGCAGCCAGCACCTGCTGGATCTGCCGACCATTAACCGCGACGTCAATTCGCTGTTGTTCCTGCAGCCCATGACGGCGCCGACCTTTAACGCCGAAGGCAACGTCACCAGCGGCCAAGTCGCTGGGAACATGTCCGACCAGAACACATACATCCTGGACGGCGGCAATGCCACCAGCGACTTCGACGGCGACAATGGAACGTACGTCGGCAGCCGTTCGGCGGTCGTGCCCACACCCATGGAGAGCGTGGAGGAATTCCGCGTCAACACCAACAACATGACCTCCGACTTCGGCTTCTCCGGCGGCGGCCAGATGTTGCTGACCACCAAGCGCGGCACCAACCAGTTCCACGGCTCGGGGTATGACTACTTCCAGGCGGATTGGCTCGCAGCCAACGACTGGTACAACAACTTTGAAGGCATCGATAAACCGAAATCCCACTACAACCGGTTCGGCGGCGCGTTTGGCGGTCCTTTGACGCCGGAGTTCCTGGGTGGGAAGACGTACATCTACATGAACTATGAGGGCGAGCGCTACCCGCGCAGTGGCCCATTTGAGAGGTTGGTGCCTTCCGATACCTTGCGCGAGGGCATTATCACCTTGCGCGATTCCGCAGGCAACCCCATTCAGTACAACCTGGCTACTTCGACCGCTTGTGGAGCCGCTGGCGGCCAGCAGTGCGATCCTCGGGGCATCGGCCTGAATCCGGACGTAAACGCGTTGTGGTCCAAGTATGAGCCGCATTGCAACGATATGAATTACGGCGATCACGGCCTGAACACCTGCGGCTTCATCGGTCAACTGTCTTATCCGCTATCCACCAACTTCGGGGTGGTCCGCATCGATCACGATTTTGGGGCGAAATGGCGCTTGTTCAGCACCTACCGCTACTACCGCGAGATCAACCCAACCACCAATCAGGTGGACATAGGCGGCCTGCTTCCGGGTGACAAGCTGGGTCAGCCAGCTACGGCGTCATCGTTCCCGGTTCAGCCGCGTTACTTCACCGCGGGACTTACCGGAACCATCACTCCCAACCTGACTAACGAGCTGACTCTGAGCTACACGCGCAACCAGTGGCAGTACCTGCGCGCCGGCGCAACGCCGCAGCTTCCGGGGCTGGACGGCGCATTGGCCATCGGCGGCGAGACCAGCAACCCTCTGATGCCGATCAATGTGGACACGCAGAATGCGCGCAACCGGCTGTGGGACGGTCACGATTACGGCCTCCGCGACAGCTTGAGCTGGTTGAAGGGTACGCACCTGTTCCAGTTCGGCGGCGAATACATGCACGATTGGTGGCATTTCGACCGGTACGACAACGTAGTCGGCGGACTGACGCAGTTGGTCGAGGAAGTCAGCAACTCCGGCGTCGATATCAGTAATGATTATGTGCCGATGCAGTGCACCAGTAACGTGACTACGGGCTGTCTCGACCCCTCATACGTATCGACTTGGAAAAGTCTCTACGGGGAGGTGGCGGGGCTGGTTAGCGCGACCAATATCGTGGTCTCCCGAACGGGCGCGAACTTGAACGCCAATCCGCTTGGCGATCCGGTGCGCTCCGTCCTGACCGACCCGACCTATAGCCTTTTCTTCAACGACTCCTGGAAGATCACGCCGAACCTCACACTGAGCTACGGTTTGAATTGGACGCTCCAGATGCCGCCGGTGGACCAAAACGGCGCACAGGACGTGCTCACGACCGACACGGGCCAAGTAATCACCGCCAACAACTATCTCGCCAACACGATCAGAATGGCCAACCAGGGTCAGACTTATAATCCGGTGTTGGGCTTCACGCCTGTGGGCGACCTCGGTTCGGACGCTAACAAATACCCCTACACCCCGTACTACGGCGGCTTAGCCCCCCGCGTGGCGGTAGCCTGGAACCCGCAGGCCTCGGGCGGGTGGCTGCAAAAGCTTCTGGGCAATAAAGCCACCGTAATTCGAGCCGGCTATGGCCGGTTTTATTCCCGGAGCCTGGCGGCCGGCCTGGTTTCGACCTCCGTGCTGGGCGATGGCTTCTTGCAGCCAGTGGGTTGCCAGAATCCAAATTCGAGCGGCGCGTGCACGGGCACAGGTATTGTGAATCCTACGAATGCCTTCCGCATCGGTGTGGATGGCACGAACGCTCCGGTAGGGGCAATAACCCCGACGCTTCCGATTCCGGTCACGCCCGGTTATAACGCGCCTTACTCCACGCTGGTAGAGTCTTTGGACCAGGCATGGAAGCCGACATCCTCGGACTCGATCGACTTCAGCATTCAGCGGGAATTCAAGGGCAACGTGATCTTGGAAGCTGGGTATGTCGGTGTGTGGGCGAGAAATTTGTATCAGGGCATCGACTTCGGCAGCGTTCCCTACATGATGAAGGTCGGCGGGCAGACTTTCGCGCAAGCCTATGCCAATATGGAGCTTGCCATGCTGGGCGGGAAGACGCCTGCGGCCCAGCCGTTTTTCGAAACGGCTCTGAAGGGCAGCAGCTATTGCACGGGATTCGCGAACTGCACCTCGGCGGTATTCAGCAACGAAGGGGGCAACCTGGCGAGTCAGGCCGTGACCAGCCTGTGGAGCGACCTGGATACGTACTGGACCGCTTTCAGCCCGGCGCTCACCTCCACCACGCAGTGCTTCTATTGCTACGCGTACACTTCCGATGGTTATTCCAACTATCAGGCCATGGTGATTACGGCGCAGAAGCGATACTCGCAAGGTTTGACACTTAACGCTAACTTCACCTGGAGCCATGCGCTGGGCATTATCAGCACCGGCCAATCCTATACGCTGGACAATGCCGGCAATCCGTTCCATCTCTATTCGGACTATGGTCCGCAGTACTTCGACCGGAGATTCGTATTCAATTTCTTGGGGACCTACGAATTGCCCTTCGGCAAAGGCCATCGGCTGGGCCAAGGACGTTTCCTGAGCCGGCTGGTCGGCGGTTGGACGCTTTCTCCGATCTTCTCGTGGGGGACCGGATTGCCGTTTAATTTTGCAACGGGCTCCTATCAGGAACAGGGACAGGCTTGGGACGGCGACTTGAGTGCTTCGCCGATTCCCATTGGCAACGTTGCCGCCAGCTCGCTTGGCAACTCTCAGCACTACGGTGTGAACAACACCGGGGGTGTCGGCGCAAACGGCAACTCGTCCAATGGCGGAAGCGGGGTGAACATGTTTGCCGACCCGTCTCAGGTCTATAGCGAGTTCCGGCCCTTTATCCTGGGCGTCGATGGCCGCACTGGCGGCGCCGGCACCGTGTATGGGCAGCATCGCTGGAACCTGGACCTGGGCCTGACTAAAGACACCCAGTTCACCGAGCGCGTTGGCGCACAATTCTTCTTGCAGGCATTCAACGTGCTGAATCACATGCAGTGGGGCGATCCGAGCATGAATCTTCAGGATCCGGCCGATTTCGGCGTGCTGAGCGGCCAGTATGGCGCTTTGACGCTGGGCGGCTCGGGAGCTTCACCCAACTATACTCGCATCATCCAGCTCGGCCTGCGCGTCCACTTCTGATTCGCGGGCTACATCCGATTCACCAAGAGGCGGGCCTTCGGGCCCGCCTTTTTTGATGTGCCGAATGCCCCCCTGCTGCGGGGCATTACACCCAACCGGTCCGCCAAATCGTCCTATTTTAGGAGTATTGGGGCCGAAATTGCGGCTTAGCACGCTGGCACGGCGATTGCACCGCGGAACCTGAACCCGAAAGGACGTTCCGCATGCCCACAGCCGTAGAGCACAAACCTGCCGCCCTCCGCGCCTTGCCCGGCGACGATATCCGGCAAATCCAATGGCGCTTCGCCGACCGCTACGATCTCCATATGCTGGTGCAGTCCACGCGCGCAGTGGCCCGCGGGCCTGTGGCCCGGCTGGTGGCCGAAGGAGCTCGCAACACACATGCCTGGACCCCCGCCAAGGAAACCCTGCTCCGGCATTTCGACGAGTCCGGCATCACGGGCGTTTTCCTCGATCCGGATCAAGGCGGCCTGATCGCCGGTCCGAAGAATCTGGCTCTGGCGCTGGTGGCGTTCGAACTCGCCTGGGTGGATGCCGGCGCCGCCACGGGAAGCCTGGCCGGATGCCTGGCGCTCTCGCCGATCCACGAGCGCGGTACCGCGGAGCAGCGTGACGAGTACCTGCGGCTGTGCGCTCCCGCGCAGCCCGGCGAGGACCGCAAGCCCTGGCGCGGCGCGTTTTGCCTCACCGAGCCGATCCCGTATGTGGGCGTCGAAACCGGCATCCTGGCGGGCAAAGTGCGCGTGGCGGAGTGGCCGGAAGATGGCGAACCGCTCCTGCAGGTGGACAAGCGCGGCCGCTTCATCACTAACATGGGCTTCGCCAACTTCGTCACGGCGGCGGTGGATACCGACGATGCGCGCATCAGCAAGAGCTGCATGGTCATCCTGCACGAGACCGACCCGGGCATCTTCGACCGCGGCGTGCCCACGCGCAAACTGGTTCACCAGTTGTCCTCAACCAGCGATCCGATCTTCAGCCTGAAAGTGCCCGCCAGCCGGATCGTGGGCGGCTACAGGGTTAAGAACGGTGTGATCGTGCCGCGCTATAACCATGGCGAAATCATCGAGGCGGTCTTCCGCCGGACCCGCGTGACGGTCGGCATCATGACGGCGGCCAAGCTGCTCTCCGCCATCGAGCCGATTATCCGCTATCATCGCAACCGCTTCCGCGGCGGAGAAAGCACTGCGCCCGGATCTCCGCGTTACGAATTCGGGCTGCAGCTTAAAGAGGACACGCTGCACCGGCTGATCGACATCTGGGCTACGGGCGAGGCGAGCGCGTCACTGGGCTTCGCCGCCGCGCGCCTGTTCGACGAACTCGACCCGTTGGAGCGCATCAGGAACGAAAAATTCGCGGCCGAAGGAGTCGCCTCCGGCACAGGCACGCTGCGAGCCATGCGCAAGCTGCAAAAACAGGCGCTGGAGTACCTGAAGAACACAACCCCCAGCCCCCAGCCCCCAGCCCCCAGCCACGAAACCCCAGAGCTGGTGCGCTTCGCCCTACTGGACTCCGTAGCCAACGTCCTGTGCCCCGCCTGCAAACTCTGGAACACCGGCCACGGCGCGAACATGATGCGCGAAGCGGTCAGCCTGATGGGCGGCTATGGCATCACCGAAGATTGCCCCGGCTTCCTGGGTCACAAGTGGATGGACGCGCAGCTCGAAGCCACCTATGAAGGTCCGGAGGCCGTGCAGCGCCGCCAGTTGAGCCTGACCATGACCGATGAGCTGTTCCTGGCGCAATTCCGCAACTGGATCGCCGAGATGCGCCAGATCGCCTCGACGCATCCCGGCACGGGCGCCTGCACGCTGGGGACGGCCATGCAGATGTGGCTGTGGTCGCTCAATCATCTGCAAAAAGCTAACGACGCCGAGGGCGCGCGGCTCTATCAAAGCTCGCGGCATGGGGTGACCTTCCCGCTGGCCGATGCGCTGTGCTGGCTGCTGGCCTCGCGCTGCCAGATTCTGGACGTGCTGGAACTCGAAGCCCGCGGCGGCGATGCCGTGGATTCCGGCGCCCTGGCATTCCTAACCGATCTGTGCCACGTGCAGAGTGCGCGCGCCGCCGGCGAAGCCGGCCGCATCTGCGCCGAGCTGATCTTCGGCTACAACCGGCATCCGGCATGGGACGACGAAGGCTGCGCATCCTGCTATCACGCCGAAGAGCTGGAGGCCATGGAAGGCATGATCCCCGGCATCGCCAGCATGGCGCGCGGTTATACGGACGTGATCGAAGGCGACGGCACGCATCCGCCGAAGGCCGGGCCCTGCGCGCGCTTCGAAGGCTACGATCAGTTCAGCCGCTTGCGCGTGCGCATGGATGGCTGCCTCACCGGCGCGCATCTGGCCAAGGATCGCGCGGCCGAAGCGCTGACCCACGT
>Ga0335069_10010199_pt1 | contig 13321 bp, 17 predicted proteins | sample Lox_Sample_11_FD_206714 | JGI IMG/M metagenome (GOLD analysis project Ga0335069, IMG submission 206714) | Soil microbial communities from Loxahatchee National Wildlife Refuge, Florida, United States - Lox_Sample_1.1 | ecosystem: Environmental > Terrestrial > Soil > Wetlands | place: USA... | reverse complement strand
GGACTTCCTTGGCGGGTGCTGGGCAGAGATGCACAAGGTGAAGCGCGTCACTGTGCCCGCAGATTGGGCCACGCATGGGAAAGCCGCTGGACCGATCCGCAACCGGCGCATGCTGACTGACTTCCATCCAGATTTGGTCGTCGCCTTCCCCGGAGGCAAAGGAACAGCAGATATGGTCAGACAAGCGCGCGAGCTCGGGGTTCGCGTGCAACAGTTTAGTGCGTCCGAGCCTCAATGAAAGTCATTACCTATCCGTCAAATCCGTGTTGCGGTGAATGCGGGAATCCCCTCACATACGAGATCGCGGCATACGAAGAGCGATTGACCGAAGCGACCGCAGCTTGGCCAGCCTACTGTACGAACGTGGATCTATTCAGCAACATCACCGGAGAGTTGCTTCGCAAAGGGTGTTCGCGAGCAGAAAAGAGACTCGCTGTGCCGCTAACTATGGTGGAGTGCGAGGAGATGGCGGCGCCCATAAACGACAACGCCATCCATTACGGTGGCGCGTCTAAGCTAGAACGGTAGTACCAGTTGCTCTCGTCGGTGATCAGCCAACGCTCAGGACTGAATCTAAGCTAACTTCTAGCCTGCAAGCATTCTAAACGAAGATGGAGCACCAAACAATGGAGAAGCACGTCTCCGATAAAAAGTTCGCGGAGCGGCTTGTGCGGCAGGCCAACGACGGCCATGGCTGGAACAAGGCCCCGGACATGCTCAGAGAGGCTGCGGAGCGGATAACGCGCTTGAGGACGATTCTACTGGCCTTGGTTCAGGACGAGCCTGTTGTCGGATGCGATGACTTCCACCATTACAAGTCTGACATCGGCCATGCCTACGTCATGTGCCCGCCAGTCGAGCGATGGAAGAAGGCCATGAAGGAAGCGAGAGCTGCTATCAGCGCAGAGCCAGCTCCATGACCGATGTGATGTGCCCGACATGCACGAACCCGTGGGTCATGCGAGAAATAGGCCAATGGGTGAGGCGATCTGGCTATACCACCCAGCAACTCGTATCCCAGTGGCAATGCGATCGCTGTGAGACCATCGTTGAAACCTTCACCGACTGCAAGGTATTCCCACATGAACACCCCCGTCCCGATCAACCCGAAGCCCAAGCGCCCGCCCGCCAAGCCGAAGACTGTCCCCGAGGCGGTGTCGGACAACAAGCGCCCAAAGGCTCCGCGGTACAACCAACCGAAGTTCAAGGGCAAGCCGGGAAGTCAGCCGACGTGAGCGCTGACAAATGCTGATTGTCACGCCGGGCTGGCCATTCTACATTGCCATAGTGTCTCCGAGATTCGCGAAGAGCGATCTGGGGTTAGCTAACTGGCGCATGGGTTTCTGGTTTATCAGGAAACCATGGCAACGGTACGACGGGACCTCGGTGTCACCGAGAAGTTAAACCGTCGCCGCCGCCGGCTCCGTAGAGAATCCCACCCCTAGCGGCGTCGCCCCTCCCTGCTCCGCTATCCCCCATCCCAAGCGAAGCTGCCGTGTCGCGCTATACGTCCACCGGAACTGGAATCGCCAGCCCTGGCGCACCAGGAAGTAGCCGCGGCGGAGATTCACGGGGAGCTCGCTCGAGAAGCAGACCCGCACCTTCGCCGGGTCCACAGCCATGCCGAGGAGCGTCGTCCAGCGCTCGTTCCCGACCTTGTTCCGCCACGCCGACCAGCCGAATATCTGCAGCCACGGCCACCACGCGAGGTGCGGCCAGCCTTCAGGCAGGTCATCCCCGGCAGTGCCATCGATCCCGTTCTGCCAGTTTCCCCACAGCGCTTGGAGCCATACGGGCTTCCAGGCGAGCACCGTGCGGTCGGCGTACTTGGGGGACGCCATGTGGATTTGCTGCCCTGGCAACGCCCCGTAGACGGATACAAGCACGAATCCGGCCAGCATCAGCGGGATCTCGACGCAGAAGTACGCGAGGAACACGGCCAGCGCCGGAATGGCCCAGAGGTACTTCAAGCGAAGTGGCCGATGAGCACGCCGACGGCTACCAAGGCCAGCCAGAAGCCGACCTCCTTCCAGTTCGTCGCCCACCAGCCTTTGACCTTGGCTTCCTCGGTGGCGACCTGTGCCTTCGCGGCCTCTTTGAGCTGAGTGAATGGGTCCGTCATGTTACTTACCTCCGTTACCTTTGATTGCGGCCGCGACAGGCGCGGCGACCTTTTCCAGCGATCGACCGGCTACATAGCCGCCGAGCCCGATCTGCAAGAGTGTCCATGCCTGCGGCGCGAGCTTGTTCGGGAGCCACGCGAAACTGTCGCAAACGACGAGCGCGAGGAAGACCAGCATCGTGATCGGGCGCCACGAGCGCTGCAGCCAAGAGTTCCCCTGAGCCTCGGCGGTGATGATCTGTGCCTGGGCGCCGAGAAGCTGCTTCTCGTAGTCCATGAGGGAAGCGCTAGCGGCGATCTGGCCCTCGAGCACTTTCTGCTGCAAGGCGAGCTTGGCATCACCCGAGGGCAGAACGTGGTCGATGACGTCAGAGATCGGCTTGAAGATCGCGCCGATAATGTCGAGGACGCCCATAGAATTACCTCATTGCGCTGGTTGTGCGAGTGGAGGGCACGGCGAGAACGTGACGCTCTGCCCGTTCGTCAGGTACTTGTATTCCGCCTCGAGGCGGTCCAGGTGATCGGCGACCTGCTCACGCGCGATGCCATCGGGCAGCCGGCAGAGCACGGCGAAGTAGTAGCGGGCGTCGTTACTCACGAGCCACTGAAGCTGCTGCTGCACCTTGGAGGCGGATCCTGCGGCCTCAAAGCCCTCCCCTATGCCCCAGCGGGTGAGCCAGCCGCAGGCCCACGCGACGTGCAGGCTGATGGTGAGGAGGAAGGTCCCCCACACCACCGCCGTGAGCGGCGTCGAGCGCAGCATGATCACATCGAGAAAAAGCTCGAGCGGGAACGGCGCCTTCTTCATCTCCCGCTTCATGTAGTTCTCGCGGCGACGTTTAGCGGCCACGGGAGCGCGCCTCGAGCAGTGCCCGGAATTCGGCGATGCCAGGATCGATGGGCCTTGCCCGCTTGGGCTCGCGCAGAGCCTCAAGGAACGCCTGCCAGCGGGCGAACTCGATACCCCGTAGTCCCGTCACCCCACGGGCAAGCTCGGCGCGTATGCGCTCTCGCGTGGCCTCGCGGGAGGACCTGTACGGGTGCTGCCGTTCGCGGCGGAGGTACTGGCCGTTCGCCTTCATATGATGGTGAGGCTATGCCCTGCCGTCCACGGGACGACGGCCTTCAGTTCGTTGAACGCCATGATGGACGCGCCTACGTCCGGCTCACCGTTCAGCGTCGAGCGTGTAAGCCCGACTCCGATGCAGCCGGCGAGCTGCTCCACGATGTTCGCCGTGTGAATGAGGCAAGCCACCCGGCCTTGGTTTCCGGCAGGGATGTCGGCAAGTTCGTGGTACACGCCCAGGTCTGGATTCACCAGCGCCCAGGTCTGCGGGTGCTTCGGCGTGTCGTGGAGTACCAGCGTATAGGCCCCCGCTGGCACGCAAGAGGTCATCGGATGGCCGCCAGGTACGCCGTCAGGCGCCTCTATCCACGGGCGCTCAAGCGTCTGCAGCGTGAGGCCACCGACGGTCATAACGCCGAACGTGCGCTTACCGTCGTCAGGTTCACGGATTAGCGTTAGGTTCACAGGTCTCCTTGACTCGTTACCGGTAACAGAGTAGGGTGATGGTCATGGGAAAGACGAACCTCGAGCGGCAGCAGGCACTACGCGACCGTCGCGCGAGACTTGGACTGAAACGCTTCGAGGTCTGGCTTCGCCCCACCGAGTGGCCGCTGGTGAAGCGGTACATAGACCGACTCAGGAGGGACCGAAAATGAAAGCCTTACTTATCGTTGCCGTCTTGGCACTCGCTGGGTGTGCGACGTGCCGGGAGTATCCGACCGCGTGCAAGGCCGTCGTGGGCGCCGTCGTGATCGGCACAGTTATTTCGCTGGACCATCACCGGCCGCCGGCGGCGCCGATTCCGACGTTTCACGAGCCACCGGAGTTGCCGCGAGACTAGTGCGAATTGCCGCGATAGCGTCGTCCATCTCGCGCAGTCGATCCGCGCCGCCCTTACCGAGCAGAAACTCGCGCACCGCTCGGTGTTGCTTGGCTTCAAGCGCGGCTATCTGCGCCAGAAGGTCATACCTGACATCCACTGGATGCGGAGGCGGGGCTTCCGTATGCGGCACGATCTGCATGCTCTTGAGGTCCACGCGATGCGTTTTGTGATCATGCCTGCCTTCAACCGCTGGCCGTGCTTCAGTCACATTGAGCGCGACACCCATTGGATCGCTGCTGCTGAAGTGCTCGCCAGTCAGTTCGCCAGTCACTGGATCGTAAAACGAAAAATCCTTCATCGCTTGACCAACTCAGCTTGTATGGTGACGTTCCACGCATGCACCGTAAGCGCAGCTTGCGACAGAACACCGAGACCTGCATAACAGGCAGTGTAGGCACCTGCACCGGGGGTGCTGAAGATCGCTTGCACAGTCATGGGTTTGCGTGACGTCGAACAGTTCGAGTAAGAGCCATATTGAAAACTGTCGGATGGAAGAGCGGTATGGGAATCGAACCAAAGACCAATGGCCCCTTGGCCGCCGTAATCTGTACCCTCATTATCCATCGCCTCCATCGTGGCCGTTATGACCCATTCTTGAGCAGTATCAGCTACCACTGGCAACGTTAAAAAATTGCCCGTCAACGTCGTCCATTGATTTGTGCCGCTGAGCGTATTTGCTGTATAGGGGCCGGCTCCGCTGCCGGAGTATAACGCCGTAATCGCGTTCGCATTTACCTGGGAGGTATCAATCACATCCAGCGTCGTCGTCGGCCCGAAGCTGAGCGAGTTGACGCCGGAATACTGCGTATACATGCAGACCATGCCATGCAATGCGGGACCGCTGTAGGTTGTCGTGCGCTGAGAGACGCCGTTCAGGAGATAAGTGACCGTCCCGCTGACAGCGTCTACCGTGATCGCCACGCGGTCGGTGAGTGCGACAGCGCCGTAGCTGCCGATGTTGGAACCGTTCTCGTAGATATGATAAGTGCCAGCGTTGTTGTACCAGGCAAAGGCAAGATTGCTGTAGTCGGTACTCGCGAGTGGATTGGCTGAAAGCCCGACCATTACGTAATCACTCAGCGAGTTCCACTTCGCCTGCACATGGCAGGGGTTGGCGAACGTGCCAGTGTAGGCGGCACAGTCCCACGCGAACGTGCTGGCCAATTTTTGTACATTGCTGACGCCGACAAAAGTGTTGCCGACCGGCACCCATAGTTCGCGCGCCGGAGCAAGCAGCGTCGCGATCGAAGGCTCGTTGCCGTTCACCTCCTCGAAGCGCGGCCGGGCGAAGTAGAGCGAGTTGCCCGCGGTCGTCGTGTAGAAAAGGTAAGCGCGATGGTCCTGATAAGTCTTGCCAGGCGCCATCTTGAACTCGGTCGCGCCGTAGACCGGCGCGGAAGCGCCGACGACAGGGTCATAGACGCCGCCGATCCCCGCTGCGGTCGTGCCGTATCCAGAGCCGTGGATGAACCCGACGAGCAGATACCACTTGTTCGGCGTGATGCTGGAAGTCGGCAGTGAACCGATGAAATACGGATTAGTGTCCGTCGTTCCGCTCAGGTCGAGCGTCGCACCGCTCCCGTCGCAACCGAAGAAGATCTCACCCGACTGCGTCCCGGTGAAGGACGTATATACCCAAACGGTCGCCCGGTATGTCTTCGTCGGATCGATGCCCTGAAGATCGCCCGTGTTGTCCCAGCCGCCGTCTGGCCCGGTCGTGCCGTTGCCGATCGCGAGCCAGAGCGGTTCGCTGCCGCCGTAAGGTCCGAGAGGGTACGAACCCGTCCCCGCGAGCACGATGCCAGAGCCCGTAGCGCCCGCGGTGAGCGCGCTGTAGTTCCCCTGCGTCGCCTGCGGTGTGGTGCCGACGACCCACGGGTAGCTGTTGAGCCAGTTCGCCCCCGGCTGCGTGACCCCGGAGACGGGGCCGAAGGCGACGGAACTGACTACCGTGCCGGCGGCATCCATTGCGACCCTTGGAAAGAGCGTCAAGCCAGGAGCTCGCACACCTCTAAGAAATACGCCATTGTGGAAGTAACGTACCGTTACGCCATCGTAACGCACCTCAAAGCTATCGCCCTGCGCGTAACTGCCGAAGCTCGTCGAGCCTCCCGACGTGGTTTGTTGTACGCCGCTTTCCCAGATTTCAACCTGCGGAACGCCACCGTTTTGGAATAATCCGAAGTTGAGCCCTGTATAACTGATCGTTGCCGTGCTTGTGCAGAACCCTGCCATCGCTCGACCCGGCCCAGCGCGCCACGAAATGAAACACCCGTTCAAGAAAGGCTGCGGTGAGTAGGCGTCTGAATCCCATCCCGCAGCCCCAGTGGTCGCCTTAACCACTTGTGTGCCGTTAGAGTTGACGACACAGGACCCACGCGGCACGAGCATCGGACTGTTGTCTGCAACCGCTGCCGTCGGCAACGTGTACGAGTACGCCGTCGCGCCAGAAAGTGTCTGCTGACCGTAGCGGGTGAAGGTGTTGAACGACACGAATTTGAAGTAAACCGTCTGACCCGCCATGCCGGGGTCGAGCGCGAGCTGGAAGATAGCGCCGTCGAGGCGGACGAACAGGGCACCCGAGGTGTGAGCCTGGTCCGTCGAGCCGTAGAGCCCGCGGCGCAGATACGTGAGGTTGTAGTTACCTGCGGAGACAAGCGCTGCGGTGCCGTAGGCCATGACCTCGGCGCCGGTTCCCGTGTCCACCAGAATCAGCGTCTGTGCGCTGTCGGCCTCTGCATGGGTCGCCGAGGTCGAAAGCTGAAGGTTCGTATTTGCTAACGCAATTCCGAGCGTCGTCGTCGAGTCAGGGTCGGCGACCGCGCCAGGGCTTGAGGTGATCGTGCCGTAACGGCAGGCCTCCGGCACGCTCCCGACGTACTGGTAGGTCGTGCCGCCGTCGATCGAACAATAGACATCGGCCCCGAGCCATGCGGCGTTTGCCGTCTGCCCGCACACTGCGATCCCGAGGTTGATGCCTTCAGACAGCGCGGCCGGGATCGGCGGCATCATGAAGAACTTAGGCGTCTGTACCGCGCCCGGGTCCGCGGCGTAGTTGGCGAAATAGCCCTGAGCGCCGGCCCAGTTGTATTGCGCTGTGGTACGGGTGACGCCGGGGATCTCCCGCACCGTGACGACGAGATAAGCACCGTGCTCGTCGTCCTCGGTCTCGATCTGCGTGACCTGACAGAGCTGGCCCGTGAGCAAGAGGTTCGGGTCGGTCGAGTTGAGACCGATGTAGTCCATGCCCTCAAGGAGGGCGTAATTCCGCCGCACCCTAAAGGTGTACGTGTTGCGCTCGTAGAGTTGGCGCTGGAGCCAGAGCTGTCCTGCGGTCTTGGCGACCGAGGCCTGCGTGACCTGATGCCAAGTCTTGGAAGGCGCGAGCCGTGGCCCGTACTTCGCGATGTCGTTGAGATCCGAGCAGTTCACCGACTGCGTGTTGTAGTAGTCCGAGCGGTCGAGATACTCGACGTTCAGCATGTTGTAGCTGTCGGACTGCGGCGCACGATTCAGCTTGATCGGCGGCTCGCCAGACAGCGGACAGTAGTCGTCGTCGGTGAAGATGTAGACCGGCGTCAGGTTCGGCGTGTAGCTGAAACCAGTCCCCGCCACCGTCGCCGACACCGCCGTGTCACAATACGGAATGACCTTCAGCGTGTCGCACGAGAGCCAGCAGTTCGAGTTCGTGCAGTCGAGTATCTCGGTCAGGAAGTCGGTCGACTGTCGCTGGGTATCCTCGTAGGGACTCGTAAGAAGCCCGAGCGACATCACGTAGGACTGATAGCTGTTCGAAGTCCCAGTCAGTGGCGCGTCCGATGAGCCGATGGTGAGTGGCGTCCCGGGATAGTTCCCCAAGGCACCATGCACGGAGTCGAGGAGGTAGTCGGGGATGACCGCCGATGGGTCGGCATCGAAGATGCTGTTCGCGTCCGAGTACCCAGGAACGACCCCTTCCACCTCGAAGGTGAGGTTCGGCATGGCGGCCGAGGACCCGAAGTTGTAGGCCGAACTCGCCACATAGGCGATATGGTCATAGGGGATCTTCTGCGCCGTCGGTGTCCCTGACGGGAACCCGCCCCAGACCGCCTGCCCGCTCGAGCCCAAGGCCAGCGCGAGATTCTCATACGTGAGGTTCGCGCTCGAGGAACCGTTAAGGAGCGAGCGGTCGTGCCAGATATTGAACGTGCCCTGGATAGGTCCCACACAGAGTCCGGCGATGTAGGCTGCGGAATAGTTGTACTGCTTCGTCCCACCACCCCCGCCACCCTTGCCGCCGCCTGAGTTCGAGGTCGTGACCGTGAAGTTGCCGTACCAGAGGAGGTTCATCCCCACGCGGGTACGGCCGGCGACGTAAGGAATGGCGCCACCCAGGAGCGAGGTCGTCACCTGGACCCCGGTATAGACCTCCTGCTGCATGGCATTGGAGGGGCGCCCGAACAGGCCACTCATGGAAAAAAGCTCCAAATGCTGTGACGACGACTGGCAAATTCCGCCCGGTCACCGACCGTGACGAATCCCACCGGCTTATAGGCGTGAATCATCGCGTGCTCGCTGATGACGATAGCGCAGTGCGCGGCATGGCGGCCGAAACTGTACATCTCAAGGTCGCCCGGGAGTCCCGTCTCAACCTGCCGCATGCGCTCAGCCAGCCCATTCAGAATCAACGGCTCGTCCCGGTGCAGGAACCATTGCGGCTTGTAAGACGGCAGCTCGAAGTCCGGCACAAGGCCAGCGGCGACGTAGACGCATTTCGCAAGGTGGATGCAGTCGCATCCCACACCCTTGATCCCGCTGCAGTCGTGAAAGGGCGTGGAAACCCATTCCTGAGCCAGCGTAACGATGTGGGCGCGGCGATCGGCAATCTCCTGTGGCGTACCCTCAAACATGGCGTCAGGTCTTGTAGGGCGGCAGGACGCCCTTCATGGAGGGGTTGCTGCCGATGATGGTGCCGGCGGTCCCGCCTGCCTGCTGGGCCGGAGGGTTGTCGATGTTGCCGTCGTAGATGGTCTCCGGGACCGGGACGTAGGGCATGCCGGCGAAATGGATGCCGTTGTTGAAGGCCGGCCCGACCGCAGAGTTCGTGTTCTGGCAGGTCGCCTCCTGCTTATCGCAGCCGGGGTAGACGCTGAAGGTGTCGCCAGGAGACGGAGCCACCGGGAACGGGAACCGCATGGCGAAAGCGCCCGGGTTCGTGAAGCTGTTCACTGGGCACGACACGCCATTGTTGGCCCCCGAAGTGAAGGTCAGCACGCCTAGCTTGAAGTAGCCCGTCGGCTGCGTCATGGCGGAAGCGGTGAAATGGGCGGCGTCGCCCACGCTGGTCAGCGTCCCGGTCGCGGTGAACGTGGCCTTGAGCAGCGTGCAGCCGGCGTCGTAGACCTCATGAAAGCATCCGGTCTGCCAGAGCAGCCGCGGCATCTGCTGGTTGCCGAGATAGGCGAGGAAGTCGTCGACCGTGAACTGAACTCCAAGCGCATCGCACTCGACGTCCTGGATGCGCCCGCTGAAGTAGCCCACCGAGCTCGTGTTTGCACCGACTGAGGGGTTGAGGTAGAGCTCGCTGTACCGAAGCTGTGCGCCGTCGAGGAAGCCATAACGAGCGGCCTGCTGGATGGGGTAGCCCGCAATGGTAGGAGCGGAAGGACCGGGCGCGAAGTGAACGTCCATGTGGCCGGCTTCGGTACCGATCTTCTGCGTGATGTTGCCGCGCTTGATGGTATAGCCGAGAGAGTAGGTGTAGGGGCCTAGGGTAGCACTCGGCGTGAGGACGGAAATCTGCGGGAGGGTGGCGTCATCGCCATCGGAGAAGTGGTAGGCCTGACCTGTGGCGAGGGTGATGTCGTATAGACCGACGAGCCGGAACTGGCCGCTCGAAAGGATCGAAACGATGGTGGAGTTGTGGGGTCTCACAACTTCACCGACCGCAGCTTGACGGTGGCCGACCAGTAGTTCGCGAAGCCGATCTTCTTCCAGACGATGGCGTCTTCTTCAAACCGGCAGCGGTAGTACCAGGATCCCGACCAGGTGAGCGCGTGACCGGAGGCCGGAGCATGGCCGACGCCGAATGTCACGATGCCCGTGGCGCCGATCGCGTAGTTGGCCGCCGAGATGGTGACGCCGTTGTCGTAGAGGATCGGCGTGCCGTTCAGGTTCTGGATGATCTCGGCTTGCCCAGGACCGCCAGACACCTGAAACGTCGCGACGAGCTGGAAAACGAGCGTCGCCCCATCCCCCGTCCCGAAGTTACCGTACTGCGTAGCCTGAGCCCCGGCCGTGATCGTGTTGAACTCAGGATCGGTGAAAAGGAAGGTGTCGTACTGGCCCTGGAGCGCGTTGTAGAGCCCGATGATGGACTGGAGTTCGTCGGTGGCGGCATTACGCCGCAGCACCTCGTAGGTGTGCTCCCAGTGGAGGATCGGGTACTTCCGACGGGCTACAGTCGTCATCACGCCCGAGTCGGCTTCCGAGGTCAGCGTCTTCCACTCGTACTTCCGTACCTGCTCGAGCGTGAGGCCGGGAAGCGTGGGATAGATGAACGAACTCACCGGCCGCCCCGCGAGACGTAACGGCGAATCGCATCAGAGACAGCCCTGCGAGCCCCTGGACGCGCAAGCATCTGCGAGAGGCTCCGGGCGTCCAAGGCCTGAATGCTCACCGCGCCGTTGTAGTTGTGCTGTTCGCCCCCTGAGCCGGTCATGGCGCGGATACTCTCGGCGATGTCGGCAGGCAGGATCATTTCCCTTGCGTGGGCTTGCACCAGCGGGTTGACGCCGGCCGGTATGTCGTAGCCGCCCGCAGCAGAGGCCGCAGCCTCATAACCGATCGCCTCGGCAAAGGTCGCGGCACCCACCCCAGGAGCTGCTGCCCAGCCATAGACCGGGATGGCGGCAACCGACCCCATCGCGGCAGAAGCGGCGACTCCTGCATTGGCGGAAATCTGTCCCGCGGCCGCGGTCTTGCCGAGAATCATGTTCTCGGCCCACTGGATCGCCATTTTGACGAAGATCTGGATGATGCCGTCAATGAGGGATGAGAACAGCGACCGCACCGCGCTTGCGAAGGTCTTGGTGCCTTCAAGCATCGCCGTGAGGTTGCCGGCAAAACTCGTCTCAATCGAGCGGCCGAGCTGCTGCCACTGCGCGAGCGTTGCCTGACGCGCCTGGTTCTCGGCCGCCTGCTGCTGCTTCAAGGCATCGGCTTCGGCCTTGACGATCTCGGTCTGGATCTTCGCCTGTTCGGCCTCATCGCCTACCGCCAACTCCATCTTCTTGGCGTAGAAGTCGCGCAGCACCGCGAGTCGCTGGTTGATGAGGGCCGTGTCCTGCGCGAGAAACTGAGACGCCGTGACCTCGCCGTCCTTCAGCTGCTCCTGCAGCGCCTTCTCGTTGGCGTCGATCCGCCCGACCGCGCTCTCCTCTTCAGCCTGCGCACGTTCCTCGGCGACCTTCTTCATGGTGTCGAGGATCTTGTTCGCGTTCTCGATCTCGAGTTCCGCGTAGCGGTCCGACAGCCTGATGAGCTTGTCGAAGCCGGCAATCTGCGGGAGTTCGCCAGTCGACTTGTACTTCGCCGTTACATCGACTGGCTGCAGAATGCTCTGGTCGATAGCCGTGAGCGCCTTGTTGAGCGCCTCATGGTTCGCCCGTATCTGGTCGTCGTGCGCCTTGTCGATCGCGGCGAGGTCCGCAGTGCCTTTGGCCCAAATCTCCTTCGCCTGCGCAAAGTGGCCCGTAGCGGCAGCGACAAAGACCGCACCGACGTTGTCGAGAGATGTGCCTACGGTCGAGAAGATGTGCTCGAGGTCGGCATAGAGGTCTTTGACAGCCGCAGCCCACTTGAGAAATTCGGCGGACACACTTCGGGCAATGCCGGCTAAGTCGCCGGTCTTTTCGCCTGCGGTGAGGACGTTGAAAAGCTGCTGCTGGAGCTCCCCGAGAGCGGGAGCCGCTTCGGTAAGGAGGCGAGAGGAGAAGTTCTCCCACTCGGTATTGACGATGGCGATCTGGCCGTGATAGCGCGAGAGGGTCGCGATCTCGGATTCAGTGAGCGCGCCGACTTCCCGTGCGGCTTCTCCGGCCGCCTGGTGGTTGCGGGCAAGTTCCCGCATGAGAGGAATGAGCTGCGCGCCGCGAGCGCCGAGGACCGCAAGGAGCGCGGCCGAGGAATTGGTCGATTCCCCAAGACGCTCCATCGCCTCCTGCACGCTGAAGGTCGGGTCGCGAAGCTCCTGAGTGGAGATACCGAGCGCATTGAACCGCTCGGCGATGACGCCGCCCTGCTCCCCCGCCTGGCGCATCCGCTGCTCGAGCGTCGTCATGGCGCGCTCGAGGTATTCGGACGAAACCCCGGTGCGCTCCGCCATGACGGAGAGGCCTTGGAGCGCGGTGGTCGAGAGATTGAAAATCTCGGAGGCCTTGCGCATCTCTTCGGCGCGCTCGGCCATCTCGCTGAGCTTGGCGGCGATCTCCCCGCCCGCGAAAGCCGCTACCACAGCGGTGACGGCGGTCTTCAGGTTGTTGAAGCCTGCGTTGACCTGCTCGAACTGCTGCTTGATGTCACCGGCAGTGCGTGCTGCAGCCTGCTGCGCACGGGCCATTGCCTCTTCAAATGGGCTGACGTCAGCGTCTATGCGGAATTGCTTGTCAGCCACGCGGCGTCCTCTTCAGTGCGTTATGCGGCACCCGGGCAACCCCTTCCATCCTGGCGAGTTCCGCGACGAGCGCCGCGGCATTGTCTTGCGGAGGCTCGGCGACTTTCCCCGAGCGCTGCTGCAAGTACTTGAACCACGCCGTGAGCCGCGGGAGGTCCCAGTCCTCACTCACCTCTTCCCACGAGTCGCCGCTGGACTGCTTTATGCTGCAGTGGAGTTCGGCCCAGTCGATGTCTCCACTGCCGCCGTTTTTCCCGCGCCGTTCAGCTCCTTGCGCTTGAGTCCACTCACGCCCATCAGCGCGTCCATGACGGTGAACATGTTCACGGTGTCGAGGTGCTCCTCGACAAACTCCCGAGTCACACCGCGGTAGTTGCGCTTCAAGGCCGCGTGAACTGCGTCGATGGCGGTCGCGATCGACTCCTTGTCGAAGCCCTTGAAGCTCGCAATGCGGTCCTGAAGCTGCGCCAGTGCGCCTAAGTTGAGCGGCGGCACCGTGCGCTTGACCGAGCCGAACTGAAGCTCGACGCCTGGGACGAGGTAATCCTTCGGCGTCCCGGCACCTTGATCTTCTGCCATACGTTACTCCGTGGTGCC
>Ga0335069_10010198_pt1 | contig 13322 bp, 11 predicted proteins | sample Lox_Sample_11_FD_206714 | JGI IMG/M metagenome (GOLD analysis project Ga0335069, IMG submission 206714) | Soil microbial communities from Loxahatchee National Wildlife Refuge, Florida, United States - Lox_Sample_1.1 | ecosystem: Environmental > Terrestrial > Soil > Wetlands | place: USA... | reverse complement strand
GTCTGGTTGACCCGCGGGGGAACGCAGGTTGGATTGCTTGCCGACAAGCTGACCAACCTCCAGACCGCCCGGCTCTCGCCTCAAGGCGACCGCGTGGCGCTGCAGATTGACACTGGCGAAAACGATATTTGGGTGCTCGACCTCGCGCGCGGAGTTCGCACCCGGCTCACGTTTGGCCCGGTTTCAAATTCCTTTCCGTCGTGGTCGCCCGACGGGAAATGGATTGCTTACACGTCGGACCGAAATGGCCACTCGAACCTTTACCGCAAACCCTCGGATGGTAGCGGCACGGAAGAGTTGTTACTCACTGATGCGCAGGTGATCATCGCCGATGACTGGTCCAAGGATGGAAAATTCCTGCTCTACTCGCGCGGCAGTGGACTTGATTCCACCGTTTGGGCACTTCCACTGGAGGGGGACCGCCAGCCTTTCCAGGTGTTGCCGCATTCCGTGGTCCTTACCCGCTCACGCCTCTCTCCCGATGGCAAATGGCTGGCATACTCGTCTAACGAATCGGGCAATGTCGAATTGTATGTGGTGCCTTTTCGCGGCGGACAGGGTAAGTGGCAAGTCTCGCCCCATGGCGGAGCTCAGCCCAAGTGGAGCGCGGATGGAAAAGAGCTTTATTACATGGACCTGACCTATAACCTGTACGCTGTGCCGGTGAAGGAGGTGGCCGGGGCGTTACAGTTCGGGACCGCGCAGCTACTGGTGACGAACTGGTCTGCACCGCAGGTTTTTTACGACGTCACTCCCGACGGCAAGAAAATCTTGCTGGATCGCGTGTCGCAACAGGTGAGTGAATCGATGACGGTGGTTACAAACTACATGGAAGGATTGCAGAAGTAAACTCGAATTACCCCGTCGGTCTCAGCCGTTTCTCTTTCTCTTTCTCTTTTTCCTTCTTGCGGAGAAGTCGTGCACGCCTTTTCAACTCCGCTTCCGAATACATGCTGCCCCGGCACCTCTCCGCCCCGCAGGCACAGAGAGAGGAGTCGTCCAGCTCTCCGTCATAGAGGTTATAGTCGTAGGTGAGCTCCTCCCCCGCCTTGATGTCGCGAATAGCGGTGATCAAGACCCGGCCTTTAACTTCCTCCACCTCGCAATTGGGATCACAGGAATGGTTGATAAACGCCGCCACGCCCTGGCCGTCGATCACGTGCTTGCCGTCGGTCAATCCGAACAAATAGGTTTCGCGATGCTTGTCATAGAGTGCGTCGGCCTGTTTGATCGTCAAGCGCGGCCCCGTGTACTCGACGACAAAAGCCCCGTTTTTGATGGCTTCGGTTGTGTAGCAGCCCTCGGAATCAATCTTCGACTTGCGGATAACCAAATGAGGGGGGCCAGGTTTCTTGCGTTCGTGACGTGCTTGCGCTTGGACTTGCAGTTTTCGGGGCATGGGGGAACAAGCAGATTTCGAAGTTCGAAAACTAGATTAACAAGGTTGTAGTCTGAGGAAAAGCCGTGACCGTGGAAAACTAGGGAATTCGGGTGCCCCACTTCTCACGCGTTCTTCGCGCGAGAAGTGGGAAGTTATACAGGAGAGGAAAACTCTCCTACTTCTCGTTCAGACAGTACTCGCCGAAAGATTGTCCGCCGTTGTCAGGATCGGATGCCTGTACATACAGATCAACATTCTGGCAGTCATAAACGCCGTGATTCTTCGGCAGTCGCACCATCCAGTAAGTTCCGGCCTTGGGCACAGCGCAGAACGGAGCGCTCTCCGTGCACTGCAGCTCAGCCGTCTTGCCCGCGTTCGCAATCGTGACCAGAACCACGCCATTATTCGTGGTCGTGTCTTTAACCGTGATCTGCGTCTTATCCACCGCCATCAGCGGCAGGGCCGTAATCAGAATAAATAGGACGTTTGCTTTCTTCATACGACGCACCTCCCCAGCGAATCCCCAACTTCTGGGCTCAAAACATCCTTCTGATTCTGATTATCGAATCCGGGTAATGCCTGCGCAGTGACCACAGTCACACCCAAGCTCTAGTCCAGTGCGGCCTCTCGGCCCACGCCTCACAAGTGCTTGTGACGATTCGCACTGCCTTCGGCCCGCATCCGGCGGGAAGATACCAAGTTCAGGTGTGGAATTCAGCGGGGGTCTTTTCAATGAAAAAGGTTCTTATACTCGGCGCAGCTGGCAGGGACTTTCATAACTTCAATGTCGTCTTTCGCAACAATCTTGATTACCAGGTTGTCGCTTTCACGGCTACGCAAATTCCCGACATCGCCGGTCGACGTTATCCGCAGGAGTTGGCGGGGCGACTTTATCCAGAAGGCATCCCAATATTTGAAGAAAAAGATCTCGAAACTTTGATCGCCGACTATGACGTCGATCTCGCCGTTTTTTCCTACAGCGACATTTCTCACCAGAACCTGATGCACCTCGCCTCACGCACCTTGGCCGCCGGCGCCGACTTCTGGCTGCTCGGCACCGAACACACCCAAATTAAGTCACGCGTGCCCGTGATTTCAATTTGCGCCGTGCGCACCGGCTGCGGCAAGAGCCCGGTTTCGAGACTGGTCGCCGAGGAACTGCGTCGCGAAGGACATAAGCCTGTGGTCATTCGCCATCCCATGCCCTATGGGGATTTGGCTCAGCAAGCTGTGCAGCGCTTCGCCACCATGGAAGACCTTGAGCGGCATCAATGCACCATCGAAGAGCGCGAGGAGTACGAGCCCCACATCCAGAAAGGCACCGTGGTCTATGCGGGCGTTGACTACGAAAAGATTCTGCGCCAGGCCGAAAAAGAAGCGGACGTGATCCTGTGGGACGGTGGCAACAACGACACTCCGTTCTACGCGTCAGACCTCGAAATCGTTGTCGTCGACCCGCATCGGCCGGGACACGAACTCGCGTATTATCCCGGAGAAGTGAATCTGCGCCGCGCCGACGTTGTCGTGATCAACAAAGTCGATACTGCGCAGCAGCAGGATCTCGACACTCTTCGCAAGAACGTCACGCTGGCCAACCCCAAGGCCGTGGTCTTCGAAATGGCTTGCCGTGTGACCGTGCCGGCACCGCAAGAAATCAAGGGCAAGCGCGTGTTGGTGGTCGAAGATGGCCCGACCCTCACCCACGGCGAGATGCCGTACGGGGCTGGCGTAGTGGGCGCGCGCAACTGCGGCGCCGCAGAGTTAATCGATCCCCGGCCCTATGCTGTCGGCTCGATCCGCGGCACCTTCGATCGTTACACCCACCTGACCAGCCTGCTGCCGGCCATGGGGTATAGCGCCATGCAGCGTCACGAACTCGAAGAAACCATCGCGCGTACACCTTGCGACCTGGTAGTCATCGCCACACCTATCGATCTCGCGCGAGTCGTCAAGATCGACAAGCCAAACGTTCGTGTCACCTACGAAGTTGAAGAGCTGACGAAACCCGGGTTGACCCAGTTGCTGGTCAAGTTCACTCGCGAGCATGCCCCGGCCCTGGTGGGAGCAGAACAATGACACACAAAGATTTCGTCTCCATCAAAGACTTTTCCCCGTCGGAGATTCAGTACCTGCTGATCCTGGCCCGTCAAGTCAAACAGCATCCGACCACATATTGCGACGCTCTCAAACGCAAGACGTTGGCTTTGATCTTCGAGAAGCCATCGTTGCGCACACGGGTTAGTTTCGACGTCGGCATCCAGCAATTGGGAGGCTTCTCAGTCTATCTCTCGCCTGCAGAAATAAATCTGGGCAAGCGTGAGTCGGTCTACGACGTCGCCAAGAACCTCGAGCGCATGGTGCAAGGCATCATGATCCGCACCTTCGCCCACGAAATCGTCGAGCAGATGGCGAAGACCGCGAACATCCCGGTCATCAATGGCCTGAGCGATTTCTGCCATCCCTGCCAGGCAATGGCCGACTACCTCACCATGTGGGAGCTTAAAGGCAACCTCGATGGCCTGAAAGTCGCCTTCGTTGGCGATGGTGACAACGTCGCCCACGCCCTCATGTTCGCCGGCGCACAAGTCGGGGCACATGTTTGGGTGGCGGCGCCCAAAGGATACGAGCCTCACAAAGACGCGGTGAGGTGGGCCGTCGAGCGGGGCAAAGAAACCGGCGGCACCTGCCATGTCGTTAACGATCCGGCGCTGGCAGTCTCGGGCGCCGATGTCGTCTATACCGATGTATGGACCAGCATGGGACAGGAAGCCGATTCTGAAAAGCGCGACCGTGACTTTCAAGGCTTCCAGGTGAACGGTGCACTCATGCGCAAAGCAAAGAAAGACGCTATCTTTATGCACTGCCTGCCCGCTCATCGCGGGAAAGAAGTGACGGACGAAGTCATCGACTCGCCGCAGTCAGTCGTCTTCCAGGAAGCAGAAAATCGCTTGCATGCTCAGAAAGCCATCATGCTGGAACTCATGAAAGGAGAGTTCGTAAAGCTACCCGGCCTAGCCGAACTGCAGGAGTTGGTGCATGTGTAGTGAGGGCATTGAGACTCGGTGGAAGAGCAGATGAAGTTGGTCGGATGCTGACTGGACTTCGGCCATGGTCAGCTAGCGCAGTTCCTGGCTCCTGGCTACCAGCTACTATGAAGAGCATTCTTATCGCCATCGGCGGGAACTCGCTCATTCGTGCCGGCGAGAAGGGTACGATTGCCGAGCAGCTGGCCAACGCTCGCCGCACCGCTGCTGGGATTGTCACGCTTGCTGCTGCTGGATATCGCATCGTGCTCACCCACGGCAATGGGCCGCAGGTAGGAGCTGCCTTGCTGCGCTCTGAGCGCGGGGCCAGCCAAGTCCCCGGACACACCCTGGATGTCTGCGATGCGTCGACGCAAGGGGAAATCGGTTACCTGCTCGAGCAGTCTCTCGAGACCGAGTTACGCGGCGCAGGGTTGCGACTCCCTGTTGTCACTGTGCTGACACAGAGCGTCGTTTCGGCGGACGATCCAGCCTTGACGCATCCCACCAAGCCGATCGGTCCTTTTTATTCGCGAGCTGTCGCGGAAGAGCGCAAGCGTGAGTTCGGCTGGGAGATCGTGGAGGACGCATCCCGTGGCTATAGGCGTGTCGTCCCTTCCCCAGACCCGATCGAGATCGTGGAACTCGAAGTGATTCAGGATCTGGTCGACCACGGGGTGCTGGTCATCGCCTGTGGCGGCGGTGGAATTCCAGTCGTTTGGAAGGACGGCCGGCTGGAGGGCGTAGAAGCCGTCATTGACAAGGACCGTGCCTCTTCTCTCTTGGCGACTCGACTGGGCGTCGACCTGTTTGTCATCTCAACTGACACGGACTACGTCTACCTCGATTACAAGAAATCGGCACAACGTCCGCTGCGTCAGGCAACCGTGGCGGAACTTGAGAAGTACAGCGCACAGGGGCAATTCCCCGCGGGTAACATGGGACCGAAGATCGAGTCGGTGCTGAGCTTCCTGCGCAATGGCGGAAAGGAAGCCGTGATCACCAAGCCGGAAAATCTGGCTCGCGCTGTCAGCGGCAGTGAGGGCACGCACATCTTGCCCGATGCCGCCGGCGCCCCCTTCAAGGCTCACATCCATTTTGAAGTGCCGGTGGGAGGCCATTGAGCATGCCGGAACTCAGCGAAAGCAAAACCCAGCAAACTGGCCTGGGACCCGAGCGTAAGCTGTGCCACGTCATCGAGTCACAGCAGTTTACTGTGCCTCTGCTGATGGAACTGTTCGACCGATCCCACGGCATGGAGCGTGTCGTGGCGCGCGGCGGATCGCTCGATTACCAGAACCGCATCATGGCTACGTTGTTTTATGCGCCTTCGACACGCACCCGATTCTCATTCGAAGCCGCAATGCACCGCCTTGGCGGAAGGGTCCTTTCGACCGAGCACGCCCACGCGTTCTCTTCTGAAATCGACGCCGAGCAAGTGGAAGATTCCATCCGCATCATCGGAGGCTATGCCGACCTCATCGTCATCCGACATCATCAGGAAGGTGGCGCAAAACGCGCGGCCGAAGTTTCCCCTGTTCCCGTAATCAATGCCGGTGATGGCAACGGTGGCCAGCATCCCACCCAGGCTTTGCTCGATCTGTACACCATTTATCGGGAACGTCCGCTGAATGGCTTGAGTGTTGCCATCATCGGCGACCTGGAGAAGGGCAGAACAGCCAGATCGCTCGCTTATCTTCTTGCGAAGTTCGAGCGCGTAAAAATGTTCTTCGTCAGCCCGCCCGAGCTGCAGATGCGCCGCGACATTCTTGAGTATCTCGACGAGCACAATGTGAGTTACGAGCTTGCATCGGACATTCATCGCGTAATCGGCGAAGTGGACGTCGTGTATCAAACCCAAATTCGCCCGGAGCGATCGCGAGTGATCGATCGGCATCAATATTCGATCGATTCGACGGTGGTCCGCCAAATGAAGTCCCAGGCGCTGATCCTGCATCCGCTACCACGCACGGTCGAGTTGGACAAATCCGTGGACGACGATCCCAGGGCTTTGTATTTTCGCCAGGCGCGCAACGGCCTCTTCGTGCGCATGGCATTGCTGACAATGCTGTTGGAGCAGTAGTTCAGGCGTCAGGAGTCAGGAGTCAGGAGTCAGTCAACATCCGCATGCTGACTCCTGACTCCCGACTACTGACTCCTTGTCGGAGAGGACACTTGCATGCCTATCATGGAAGAGATGAAAACCAGCGAATTCGTCGAACTCGAAAATCAGTACGGAGCCCATAACTATCACCCGTTGGACGTTGTCATCGATCGGGCGGAAGGCGTGTGGGTGTATGACGTCGAGGGCAAGAAGTATCTCGACTGCCTGGCCGCGTACTCGGCCGTCAACCAGGGACACTGCCATCCCAAAATCCTGCGCACCCTCAAAGACCAGGCGGAGAGGGTCACGCTGACCTCGCGCGCCTTCCGCAACGATCAGCTGGGTCTCTTATATAAGGAGCTGCACGACCTCACCGGCTTCGACATGGCGCTGCCCATGAATTCGGGTGCCGAAGCCGTTGAGACCGCCATTAAGACCGCCCGCAAATGGGGATACAAGGTCAAAGGCATCCCAGAAGGCAAAGCCGAGATCATCGTTTGCGCCAGCAACTTCCATGGCCGCACCGTCAGTATCATCAGCTTCTCGACCGACGAGCAATACCGCGATGGATTTGGCCCCTTCACTCCCGGCTTCAAGATCATTCCCTTCGGCGACATCCATGCTCTCCGCAACGCGATCACGCCGAACACTTGCGCATTCCTGGTTGAGCCCATCCAGGGTGAAGCCGGCATCGTCATTCCACCTGCCGGCTTCCTCAAGCAGGCCGCAGATCTCTGCCACCAGAACAAAGTCCTGCTCATGGCGGACGAAATTCAATCCGGCCTGGGACGCACGGGCAAACTCTTCGCCTACATGCATGAAGGGATCACTCCCGACGTTCTCATTGTCGGCAAAGCCCTGGCTGGCGGCTTCTATCCGGTCTCAGCAGTTCTAGCATCACGCGAAATTCTCGGCGTTTACAAACCTGGCGACCACGGCAGCACTTTCGGCGGCAATCCCCTGGGCTGCGCCATCGCCCGTACCGCTTTACGTGTCTTGATCGAAGAAAAAATGGTCGAGCACTCCGCCGAACTGGGAGCCTACTTTCTTGGCCTGCTGCAAACCCTCAAAAGTCCCGACCTTAAGGAAGTCCGCGGTAAGGGCTTATGGATAGGCATCGAACTTCACAGCGCGGCCCGTCCTTATTGTGAGGCGCTCAAAGCACAAGGCATTCTGTGCAAGGAGACCCATGACCACGTGATCCGCATTGCCCCTCCCCTTGTCATCAAGCGCGAGGAGATTGACTGGGCTTTTGAACGGATTAAGCAAGTGATTCAGAAGCACTGACGACGTGAGCTAGATCACTGCCGTGGCGGCACTCGTTCAGCGATGCTGTATGCGACTACGCTGAGGGAGGCCGCCATGCCTGTTTCCAAGCAAGAAGCTCTCGATTACCACGCTGGGTCACGACCCGGGAAGATCGAAGTTAGCCCCACTAAACCTTGCCGCACTCAACGCGATCTCAGCCTGGCCTACACGCCCGGCGTGGCTGAGCCTTGCCTTGAAATCAACAAGAACCCGCACGACGCCTTCAAATACACCTCGCGTGGCAACCTGGTTGCGGTCATTAGCAATGGGACTGCAGTTCTTGGCCTCGGTGACATTGGCGCTCTCGCCGGCAAACCTGTGATGGAAGGGAAGGGCGTTCTCTTCAAGAGATTCGCCGACGTCGATGTGTTCGATATCGAAGTCGATAGCCACAATCCCGACGAAGTCATCAAGGTTTGCCAACTCTTGGAACCAACCTTTGGCGGCATCAACCTCGAAGACATCAAGGCGCCCGAGTGCTTCTACATCGAAGAGACCCTCAAGAAGACGATGCGTATCCCTGTCTTCCATGACGACCAGCATGGCACCGCAATTATTTCCGGCGCCGCTCTGATCAATGCACTCGAGATCGTCGGCAAAGATATCAGCAAAGTGAAGGTTGTTTTCAATGGCGCTGGGGCGTCGGGCATCGCTTGCGCCGAGCACTACGTGCGCCTGGGCGTAAAGCGTGAGAACGTTTTCCTCTGCGACACCAAGGGGTTGGTCTACGAAGGCCGTACCCAAGGCATGAATCCGTACAAGCAGCGCTTTGCACACAGCAGCAAGCTGCGCACCTTGGCTGAAGTCGTCGAAGGAGCCGATGTCCTGGTGGGGTGCTCCGTAAAAGGGGCGTTCACCACCGCGATGTTGAAGTCCATGGCGGCGCGTCCCATCGTCTTCGCCATGGCGAATCCTGATCCGGAAATCACCTACGAAGAAGCAAAGGCCGCCCGCAGCGACATCATTATCGCGACCGGCCGCTCCGACTATCCCAACCAGGTGAACAACGTCCTCGGATTCCCCTTCATTTTCCGCGGAGCGCTCGATGTTCATGCCACCGCGATCAACGAAGAGATGAAACTGGCTGCGACTCGTGCCCTGGCTGACTTGACCAAGGAAGACGTTCCTGATTCCGTCTGCCGCGCATATAAAGTAGAACGTCTGCGTTTCGGACCGGACTACATCATTCCCAAGCCGTTCGATCCCCGTGTGCTCGTTTGGGAAGCTGCGGCCGTGGCTCGCGCTGCGATGGAAACAGGGGTCGCTCAGGAACCTCTCGATCTCACCGAGTACCGCGAGCAGCTGGAAAAGCGTCTGGGCAAGGCGCACGAAATCATGCGCATCATTATTCATAAGGCCCAGGCCAAGCCCAAGCGAGTGGTCTTTCCCGAAGGCGACAACGACAAAGTTCTGCGCGCAGCTCACATTCTGGTCGACGAAAAGATTGCCAGCCCCATCCTGCTTGGCGTGGACGCGGCCATCCGAAACAAGGCTAAAACCTTGGGTATCGATCTCGAGGGCATGGAGATTGTCGATCCCAAGACTTCCGCTTGGCGCGACGTCTACGTGCAGGAGTTCTACTGGCTACGGCAGCGCCGGGGCGTCACACTCTCTGAAGCGCAGGAACTGATTCACAACCGCAACATCTTCGGATCGATGATGGTGCACATGGGCGATGCGGATGCTCTGGTCTCAGGTGTCGCACAGCACTACCCCGAAACCATCCGTCCGGCCCTGCAGATCATCAAGGTTCGTGAGGGCCTGCACAAGGTCTCTGGACTCTACGCGCTCATCACCAAGAAAGGCAACATGCTGTTCCTCGCGGATTGCTCCGTAAACATCGATCCCTCCGCCGAAGACCTCGCGCAGATTGCCCTTTGTGCGGCCGATGCTGCCCGCCGCTTCGACGTCACGCCGAAAGTGGCGATGCTGTCGTTTTCTAGCTTTGGAAGCACCAGTCATCCTCAGTGCGAGAAAATGCGCAAAGCCGCGGAACTGCTGAAGCGGCTGGACCCTTCGTTGATCGTGGACGGCGAGATCATGGCCGATGCGGCGGTGATGCCTGAGATCCTGGAGAAAGATTATCCGTTCTCTCCCCTCAAAGGGGGAGCCAATGTACTAATCTTTCCCGACCTCAACTCGGCAAATATTGCTTACAAGTTGCTGATGCGGATAGGTGGTGCAGAGGCGATTGGACCAATCTTAATGGGCTTGAGCAAGCCGGCCTATGTTCTGCCCCGCGAAGCTGAAGTTGAAGATATCGTGAACAGCACTGCTTTGGCAGTCGTAGACGCTGAAGAAAGCCAGGCCAGGGCGGAGAACGGAAAAGTGTTGGTGGGTGCGCACTGACCATAAAGCAAGGAACAACTTGATCAGGGTAATGACGCTGGGCTAGTTGACAACACCGGCTCGATACACTCTTCGACCATTCGAACCGCGTTCGGGATCCCTCGCTTAACGTGTTGCGTGAGTTGTTGGCCAAATGACAACGACTCTGCCGAAACGGTAATCAGACAAGCTTTCGGGCATCGACCGTACACCTCGCGACTCAATTGCAGAAGTGATGTGGGATCTACCTGATGATGGCTGGAACCGGAATACTGTGCAGGATTCAGGTCTTTGTGCTGCACCTGGCCGCCTGTTGCGCCCTCAGTCGCATCGACAAAAATGACGTGGTCCGCCTCGGCAATGTTGGCGGCAAGCTCAGGCACAAGTTGATGACAAGTCAAGACTTCAACCCGATCATCACGGGTATGTATTTGTCGGACGGCCTCCGCCACTCGCCATCCGATTCCATCATCGCTTCGTAACGGATTGCCATAGCCGATCACTAGCACTGCAGCCACTCTACCTCCCGGCTTGGGCCACGATGTTCCCATCTGAATCCGTCAATTCGACTTCCAGTCGCATCCTGCCCACAGCGTGGGTCGAGCAGCTTAAGCATGGGTCGTAGGCTCGAATTACCGCTTCGACACGGTTGAGCATGCCTTCAGGAATCGATGGGCCACTTATGAAATGCTTCGCAACCTGCAATACGCCCCGGTTCATTGCCAGATTATTGTGCGCGGTCGCGATCAATAGGTTCGCAGTCTTGATCAGGCCACTTTCGTCAATCTTGTAATGATGGAGCAGAATTCCCCGCGGCGCTTCCGCGACTCCCACCCCCTCGTAGTTGTTCGGTCCGGCATAGGCCCGCACGTGTTTGCCGAGAATTTCCGGATCGTTCAGCAGCACTTCGATCCGCTCCACCGCGAACAGCATCTCGATCAGGCGCGCGTAGTGGTAGTAGAACGAGCTCATCACCATCTGCCGGCTCAGTTCGCGAAATTCTGCCAGTTCCTGGTCCGCCAGCAGCGTGCCGCATTGCCGAGCCATGTTGACCCTGGCCAGGGGGCCGACGCGGTACATTCCCGTCGGGTAACCCAGCTTTTTGTAAAATGGCGATTTGAGGTACGACCACGGTTCGACCGCCTCGCCAATGTAGTCCGCGTAATCCTCCGCCGGAAAGTTCTCAACCAGTTCGCCTTCCGCGTTCACAATACGAATCCAACCCTTGTAAAACGCCAGACTACCCTGTTCGTTCGTTAGCGCCATGAAGTGCGTAGGAAAGTTGGCGAAGGTCCGAATCTCCTCGCTGAACTCCGGCAGTTGCCGCTTGAACCACATCAAGGTGCGGCATACGATGTCTTTTGCCTCGGGAATGGCCGCCAGCATTTTGTCCCGCCGCTCAACCGTCAGTGCCTCGCGCACTCCACCGGGGACTACCCACGCTGGATGAATCCGTTTTCCTCCCAGCAGCTCAATCACTTCCTGTCCGAACTTGCGCAGGCGGATGCCGTCCCGTGCCAGCTCGCGGTCTCGTTCCGCTACACCAAACAAGTTTCTTTTTGCAGGATCCGAATCCATGCCCAGAAGAAAATCCGGCACCGAGAGATGAAAGAAGCTAAGCGCATGGGACTGCACGATCTGCGCCAGGTTCAAAATGCGCCGTAACTTCTCTGCGGTAGGAGGAATACGCACCGCCAGGATCGCGTCGCAAGCTTTGGCAGAGGTAATAAGGTGCGATACCGGACAGATCCCGCAAATCCGGGCCATGAGTGACGGCATCTCGTAGAACGGCCGACCCTCACACAGTTTCTCGAACCCGCGAAACTGGGTCACATGAAAGTGCGCGCTCTGCACCGTCCCGTGCTCATCCAACTGAATGGTGATTTTTGAATGACCTTCGATCCGTGTGACCGGATCAATCACGATATTCAAGCAACCTCCTAAGCCCCAAACCGGGCGTCGGTAAGCACTGGTGTATGTCCCTGCAACAATTCAGTCAGCACGTGGTAAATGAGGTCCCGGTGCGGCGGACAGCCGGGCACGAACAAGTCGACCTTTACCGCTTCATGCAAGGGCATTGCCTTGTCCAGAAGCTTGGGAATGATTTCGGTTGGCGGTCCCGGCTTCTCGGTCGCATTTTCCCGATACGCGCGGTCCAGAACCTTTTCCACCGGGAACGGATTGCGCATCGCCGGCACGTTCGCTGTGACTGCACAATCACCCAGGGAGATCAGGAACTTGCTGTTGGCACGGATCCTTTTCAGCCGTTCCAGATCTTCCACGCTGCTCACTGCCCCTTCAACCAAAGTGATATCCACCTCGGCTGGAAATTCCTTGCGATCCACTAACGGGCTGTACACCAGTTCGATCTCCTCTGCCAGTTCCAGCAGCCGCTCATCCAGATCAAGAAACGACATGTGACATCCCGAGCAGCCATCCATCCAAACCGTGGCCAGCCTCACCTTGCTCATCGCCGGCCCTCCCGCATCAATGCCAGGTATGGCAGGAATCCCTGCCGCTTCGTCATCTCGCCCGCCGACCTCCCTTTTTCTACCAGCGCTCCCGTCGGGCAGACATTGACGCACTTGCCACAGCCAGTACAGCTTTCCGACTCTCCCCATGGTTGATTGAGATCGGTAATCACCCGGCACTCACCACCACGCCCCATCAAATCCCACGTGTGTGCTCCCTCGATCTCATCGCACACCCGAACGCAGCGCGTACACAAAATGCAGCGATTGTGATCGACCACGAAGCGCCGGTGTGAAGCATCCACTTCCAGATGAGGGTTCAGGTACGGCACTCGCACGTGCGTCATGCCCAGCTTGGTCGCCAGAAATTGCAGCTCGCAATGACCATTGGAAACACAAACTGAGCAAATATGGTTGCGCTCGGAAAACAGCAATTCGAGAATTGTCCGGCGATACTCTGCCAGCTGCGGCGAGTTGACCGTGATTTCCATCCCTTCCTGCACCCGGGTCAGGCAGGCCGGCAGCAACTTGTTACTGCCCTTTACCTCCACCAGGCAAAGACGGCACGCTCCGATCGGTCCTAACCCTTCCAAGTGGCACAGGGTGGGTACGAAGATTTTGTTTTCACGGGCGACATCCAAAATGGTGTCTCCCGTGCGCGCGCTGCAATCGCGGCCGTCAATCTGTAGTGTGAGAATTTCGGTTTC
>Ga0335069_10010197_pt1 | contig 13324 bp, 12 predicted proteins | sample Lox_Sample_11_FD_206714 | JGI IMG/M metagenome (GOLD analysis project Ga0335069, IMG submission 206714) | Soil microbial communities from Loxahatchee National Wildlife Refuge, Florida, United States - Lox_Sample_1.1 | ecosystem: Environmental > Terrestrial > Soil > Wetlands | place: USA... | reverse complement strand
ATCATCCAAAATCATATTGAGCGGTTTGTTATCCTTGAATGCAAATAATGTTTGCTCGATACACCAATCGAATTCCTGCGCATTCATACCTTTCCATGCGTACACAGGAATGCCGGCCTTAGCAATTGCCGCCGCCGCGTGATCCTGCGTGGAAAAAATATTGCACGATGACCACGAAACTTCCGCGCCGAGTTCTTTCAGCGTTTCAATCAACACGGCAGTTTGAATGGTCATGTGAAGGCATCCGGCAATGCGTGCACCTTTGAGCGGCTGCTTGCTTTTATACTCTTCACGAAGCGCCATTAAGCCGGGCATTTCATCTTCGGCAAGTTTAATTTCTTTTCGTCCCCATTCTGCAAGAGACAAATCTTTTACTTTATAGGGAAGCTCGGGCTTTGCCACTTTTTTTGTCCGCACTTCTTCTGCTACAGTACTCATTGTTTAACTCCTTATTTTATTTCACAGCTTTGCGTAATGTTTTCACAAGATCTAATTGTTCCCATGAAAATTCTTTTCCCGTTCGTCCAAAATGTCCATACGCTGCGGTCTTGCGATAGATCGGGCGGCGTAAATCTAATCGTTTGATAATGCCGCGTGGTGTCAGATCGATTTCGTTATGAATAAATGTTGCTAAATCTGAATCGGGAATAACACCGGTACCGAATGTTTGTACAAGAATCGAAACCGGTTCTGCCACGCCGATGGCATAAGCAACTTGAATCTGGCATTCGCTGGCAAGTTTTGCTGCGACAATATTTTTTGCAAGATGCCGTGCGGCGTACGCAGCGCTGCGATCGACTTTCGTCGGATCTTTGCCGGAAAATGCTCCGCCGCCATGCGGTGCCCGTCCGCCGTACGTATCGACAACGATTTTGCGTCCCGTTAATCCTGTATCGCCATGCGGGCCACCGATTTCAAATCGTCCGGTCGGATTTACGAAGATGCGCGTTTTGCCGTCTAACAAGGAAGATGGAATCACCGCGTGAATGATATGTTCGATGATATCCTCTTTAATTTTCTTTTGTGTTGCATCGGGATCGTGCTGCGTGGAGACGACAATCGTATCGACGCGAACAATTTGCTTACCGTCATATTCAATCGTAACCTGCGATTTTGCATCCGGGCGCAAATACGGCATCAACGTCGGTTGTTGTTTGCGGACTTCTGTCAAACGTTGCACTAATTTATGCGCATACATAATTGGCGCGGGCATCAATTCGGGAGTTTCATCGCATGCATAACCGAACATCATCCCTTGGTCGCCAGCGCCGCCTGTATCCACACCTTGCGCAATATCCGGCGACTGTGAATGAATGGCAGAGAGCACGGAACATGAATCCGCATCGAATCCTACGCCGGTTTTTGTATAGCCGATATCCGTAATGACGTCTCTCACAAGACTTTGGATTTCAATATATCCTTTGGTGGTGATTTCGCCGCCGACTAACACCAAACCGGTCGTTGCAAAGGTTTCACACGCAACGCGGGAAAATTTATCTTGTTGAATGAGAGCATCTAAGACGGCATCAGAGATTTGATCGCAGACTTTGTCTGGATGTCCTTCTGAAACGGATTCAGATGTGAAAAAATGTTTCATAATTGTTCCTTTATATCGTGATGGGGAGTGGTCATAACCGTTACCTCCAGTGGTGTGATGAATAAAATCTCAATGAAATTCTAATTCCGAAGAATCGCCGATGTTGATGCGTTGATAATTTCCGCGCACGATAGCATTGCTGCCGATGATCGAATCTTCGATCAGCGCATTTTCGACGATGGCATTTTCGCTCACGATCGAATTGCGGACGATTGCATGAGCAATCGTTGCGCCGTCGGCAATGGTAGCGTTCGGTCCGATGATGGCGTTGGACACCTTGGCGGTCGGCGAAATGAACGCCGGCATCGAAACAACAACATTTTGTGCATGCACCGGCACCGATTGTTTTGCCAATAAATATTGATTGGTCGAAAGCAAGGTTTCCGGCTTTCCGCAATCGAACCATCCTTCGACCGGAAATGCTTTCATTCGTTCACCATGTTCGATCATCATTTGCAACGCGTCGGTTAATTGAAATTCGCCTTTGGTGCGTGTCTCGTTTTGGATCATGTCTTTGATGCAATCCATCATCAATTGCGGATGTTTGATATAATAAAGCCCGACGATGGCAAGATTGCTTGTAGGATTTTCCGGTTTCTCCACAAGATGTGAAATAAAGCCGTCGGTGGTTTCTGCAACGCCAAACCGGCGAGGATCATCCACATGTTTTACGCCAAGCTCCGAAAATTCACTGTTAATCATCGATTTCAAATCGACATCGAAAATTGTATCGCCTAAAATAATAAGTAAGGGAGAACGGGAAAAAGTTCTTCGCGAAAGATAAATTGCATGTCCGAGGCCAAGGCGTTCTTCTTGTTCGATAAAATCTACTTTGAGAGAATAATGAGATGCCACGTATTCTTTGATCATATCTCCGAGATAGCCCACGATAATCGTTGCTTCATCGATACCGGCATCGATAATTTTATCCAGAATATGTCCGATAATCGGCTTGCCCGCAACATTCAATAATACCTTTGGTACGGAATAAGTATGTGGACGAAGCCGACTACCCACACCCGCGACGGGAATGATCGCTCTCATGGTTTGTTTTTCTCTTGCTTGTACATGTACTTAAAAGTAACGAAGATTTTTCTTACAAACAATATGAAAGCAGGGATGAAATTTTTTTCTGCCCATGTGCAATGCGGTCTGCCGAAAGCATGCGTTACCTTGCATCTGCAATGCTTATTCTTTATTATTTAGATGAGACGTTAAAGCATGAAATCAACACAGACAACATCACGCAAGCAACAGCATATCGATCTTACATTAAAGAACGATGTCTCATTTCGAGCGAAGTCCACAGGGTTTGAACGACTCGAGTTCCAGCACAACGCACTTCCGGAAATAAATTTTTCGGAGGTCGATACCACGGCGGTGTTTTTAGGAAAGAAGATGCAACTGCCGTTTATCATTTCCAGTATGACCGGTGGATATCGAGATGCCGTGCGTATCAATCGGCTGCTCGCGGAAGTATGTGACAAAAAAAATATTGCTCTCGGCGTCGGTAGCCAGCGGCAGGCAATGGAAAACACAACCTATCTGCGTTCGTTTTCCGTCGTGCGTGAAGTGGCAAAAAAAATTCCGGTGTTCGGCAATCTTGGCGCCGCAGAAGTAGCGGCATTGCGCGATGTTTCATCTGTTCAAAAACTTGTCGATCTTATAGAGGCAGATGGTTTTGCTGTGCATCTGAATCCGTTGCAGGAATTGTTGCAGCCAGAAGGCAATACGAATTTTCGCGGCGTGCTTCATGGAATTGAAACATTGGTGGCATCGCTGCCGGTGCCGGTGATCGTTAAAGAAATTGGCGCAGGCCTTTCTGCCGATGTTGCACAACGCTTGCTGAATGCCGGCGTGCAAATGATTGATGTTGCCGGCGCCGGCGGAACAAGCTGGGCAGGCGTGGAATTATTAAGAAGAAAAACCATCGGCAATAAAAAATCTCTGAAGCTTGATGAGCATGCAATGTTAACACGAACATTTTGGGATTGGGGAATACCGACCGCCAACGCTGTTCGTGAAATCGGTGCATTAAAACATGAATATCCGTCACTGCACGTGATTGCATCAGGTGGAATGGGCAGCGGCTTGGATGCTGCAAAAGCTTTTGCACTCGGTGCAGATTATGCTGCTGTTGCGCGGCCGATTTTAAAAGTGATTGAATCAGGCGGCGTGAACGCTGCCGTACAATTTTTATCTGTATGGGAAATGGAATTGAAAGGCGCGATGTTCCTGACGGGTTCGCGCACCATAAATGAATTGCAAACAAAACAGTTGGTGGAGAACGCATAACGTGACAATGACTTCAGAACAACGATTTGATCGATATACGAAAGTTATAGAAAAATATCTTCATACCTATATTCAAGAAAAGAAACCGCATACGTTGTATAGCCCGGCGCAGTACGTGCTGGCGGCAGGCGGAAAGCGGATTCGTCCCGTGCTGGTGCTTCTTGCATGCGAAGCGGTCGGCGGCAATTCTGCAGACGCACTGCATGCTGCTGCCGGCATTGAAATTCTTCATAACTTTACCTTGGTGCATGATGATATTATGGATCATGCAGCGTCGCGCCGCGGACGACAAACCATCCACAAAAAATGGGATGAAAACATTGCCATTCTTGCCGGCGATGTCTTATTAGCGCTGGCATATCGGGCTCTGCTTCAAACAAAATCAACCCGCATTCAAGAAATAACAAAAATATTTACGGAAGGTGTTATTACCGTGTGTGAGGGGCAAGCATACGATAAAGAATTTGAAACACGCCATCGTGTCCATGTCAATGAATACTTGATGATGATCGAAAAGAAAACTGGAAAATTAGTTTCCATCTCGGCGCAAATCGGCGCCATGCTGGGCAATGCTTCGGCGCCGGCAATGGAAGCATTACGAAAATACGGCGAACATGTGGGGCGCGCATTTCAAATCCAAGATGATTTATTAGATGTCATCGCCGATGAAAAAGAATTTGGAAAAACTATCGGCGGCGATTTGATGGAAGGGAAAAAAACTTTTTTGCTGCTGGAAGCATTGCGCCTTGCCAAAGGGCAGCAAAAGGCGATGCTGCAGCACATTTTTACGAACGGCGGTATTTCCAAGAAGCAAATTGCTGCGTACCGCGATATTTATGAGAGCACGGGCGCAATCGATTCGGCACACCGTAGAATTGCCGAAGATATTGAACAAGCCAAAAAAGAATTAACCGTTTTGCCGGAAACGCCCGTACGCGAGACCTTGTTTTGGTTAACAGATAAATTATTGAAACGGACATATTAATAAAAACGAATGATTGAACGCGAAGTGACGATACGAAACCGGGCGGGAGTGCATACCCGTCCGGCTGCCTCCATTGTAAAATTGGCGGCAAAATATAAATCGGAATTTTATATTGAAAAAGATGAGGTTGAGATCAACGGCAAAAGCATTATCGGCGTTATGACACTGGCGGCAGAACAAGGCGCAACGTTGCTGCTCAAATTCGACGGACCGGATGAACAAGAGTTTTCAAATGCGATGTCGGAATTATTTGAAAGCGGTTTCGGCGAACCGATCTAATACGTATGTCTTGAACAGTGAGTGATTTATGGAACAATCGTCAAAACAAGAAATGAAGTTAAAAGGCATTCCGGCTTCTCCCGGCATTGCCATCGGCCCTGCCTATTTGTATCGAAAACATGAACCGACGGTGCAAGTCCGAAATATCGAAGCGGAGAAAGTCAATAGCGAAATTCAACGATTACAAAATGCCGTTGCGCGTTCGAAAAAAGAATTAATCAAAATTTATGATTTTGCACAGCACCGATTAGACGGCGAGCAAGCGAGAATTTTTGAGGCGCAAACGCTGATTCTGGAAGATTCTGTGTTGTTCGATATGGTATATGCACGGCTGCGGCACGAGCGAAAAAATGTTGAGTACCTTCTTCGCGATGAAATGGAAAAATACCATCGCTTGATGGCGAATTCGCATGATGAATATGCACGCGAACGCGCGGACGATTTGAAAGATGTGGAAGATCGTATTCTTCGAAATTTAGAAGAACAAAAATTGACTTCCAAAATTGACGGCTCGCATATTATTGTTTCGCACAACATCAGTGCTGCCGATGCCCTTATGTTCAGCCGCAATGACGTGCTCGCGTACGTGACGGAAATCGGCGGCGCCACATCGCACATGGCGTTGTTGGCGCGTGCGCTGAAAATTCCGGCGATCGTCGGTGTGCATCAAATTGCATCGTTCAGTGCCCCCGACGAAACAGTGATCGTGGACGGATACGACGGCGTCGTGATTCTTCATCCGCAGCCCGCGACCATTAAAACATTTGAAAAAAAGAAAGCGCATCATGTCGAATTTGAAGAAACGCTTGCCGCTTTGCGTGATCTTCCTGCCGAAACACTTGATGGACATCATGTAAAATTATCTGCCAATGTGGAATTAGAAGAGGAACTGGAATTTATCAAATTTCAAGGAGCAGATGGCATCGGATTGTATCGATCGGAAAGTCTGCTGCTTGGCAAAGAAGTTTTTCCAAGTGAAGAGGAACAGTACAAAGCATATCGTCGTATCGCGAAGTCGATTCATCCCAAACATGTAATCATTCGTTCATTCGATATTGGCGGCGATAAGCTGATGGCGCAATCCATCAAAGAAAGCAATCCGGTGCTTGGATGGCGCGGCATCCGCATTATGCTGGATAAGCCGCAAGTGTTTCTCGATCAATTGCGCGCCATTCTTCGCGCGAGCACATTCAAAAATCTTTCGATCCTGTTGCCGATGATTTCGAGCTTAAAAGAAGTGCAAATGGCAAAGCAGCTTCTTGGACAAGCAAAGGAAGATTTGCGGACAAAAAATATTGCGTTCGACGATAAACTTCAGCTCGGGGTGATGATTGAAGTTCCAGCTGCCGCTGTGATTGCAGACCACATTGCGAGAGAAGTAGATTTTCTCAGTATCGGCACCAACGATCTTATTCAATATTTGCTGGCGGTCGATCGCGGAAACGATGTTGTCTCCGACCGATTTCAAGAATTTCATCCGGCTGTCATTCGATTTTTGCGGCGCATTATTGAACGCGGACAACAAGGAAAAGTGATGGTCGGCATGTGCGGCCAAATGGCAGGCGACCCGCTTGCAACTATTTTGCTGCTGGGGCTTGGCCTGGATGAGTTCAGTGTCGTCCCGACAGTGCTGCCGGAAATAAAAAAAATCATTCGTTCCATCCATTATACGGAAGCAAAGCACGTTGCCGAGCGTGTATTAGAGATGCAATCGGAAGATGAAATCAAAGCATATCTTAAACGGCTGATGAAAAATAAATTCTCCGAAATGTTGATCGGCGGAAAATAATGACGGTTCATCATGCTGACGATCCCGAACCAAGAATAAATCTTGCTTCTCAGGATTCCAGCCAATATATTGCAAGGAACGATGTTGTGCAAAGAATAAATCGATCATCATCAAACCAAGAACTGCAAGGATGTTATGGCGCAAGATGAATTCAGCTTTTTACGCAATGTTCCGATTGTCGCAGAGTTAGACGATAAGGTGTTGGAAAAAATTGCGAAAGTTGGCACACGGCAAAAATATACGACGGGCAACATTATTGTTCTGGAACAAGACAGCGGTGCCGCATTGTTCGTCATCATTTCCGGAAAAGTAAAAGTAGTTCGTGTGGATGAAGAAGGGCATGAAGTTATCCTTTCGATGTTCGGTCCTGGAGAATTTTTCGGCGAGATGTCGCTGCTGGACGGGCAGGCACGTTCGGCAAGCGTTATTGCCACGACGAAAGCGGAATTATTTATGATTCATCGGCGGGATTTTATTGAGTTGTTGAATGAATTTCCTGCCGTCGCGATTTCGCTGTTAAGCGAACTTGCCATGCGGTTGCGCAAAGCCGATATGCAAATCAAAAGTCTTTCGTTGAAAGACGCCGCGGGACGTATTGCCAATGTTCTGTTGATGCTGGCAGAAGATGTTGGCGTATTCCGAAAAGGAAAAGTGGTGATCGACGAATTGCCGTTGCAACAAGATATGGCCAATATGGCTGGGACATCTCGTGAAACGGTTTCCCGCATGATTCATCAATTTGTCGAAAGCGGAGAAATCGAACAACAAGGAAATCAACTGACCATCAACGATTACGACCTCTTTCGTAAAACCTATTTGTAATCGGTGGCAGCGGTACAGATTGCTGTGCAATCAGTGCCTTATACGTTTTTTTATTTAAGGTATTCATGAATTTGCGGGAGCAAAAACAAAAGAATCAAAGATCACTTCCTCACACATTATGCGCAGATTTGCATCTTCACACTGTTTATTCTGATGGTGTGCTTACGCCTCATGAACTCGTTCAAAAAGCAGCAAGCGCAGGTCTGTCGGTTATTTCCATTACCGATCATGACAACGTCGGTGCGATTGAAGAAGCGATTGAGTTCGGCCGGAGTGTCGGCGTGGAAGTTGTGCCGGGTGTCGAGTTAAGTATCGAGTTGAATGAAAAGGATATTCATTTGCTCGCTTATTTTTTTGATTATCGAAATAAGCGCATGCTGGAGTATCTTGCGTATTTCCGCGAAGAACGATTACGCCGTGCAGAGCGCATTGTGGAAAAATTGAATCACATTAACGTTCCTCTCAAAATGGACGCAGTTTTAGATCGTGCAGGCGTTGGTTCTGTAGGGCGGCCGCACATTGCCAGCGCACTGGTGGAAAACGGCTTGATTGAAACATACAACGAAGCGTTTCTTAAATACATCGGCACGGGGATGCCGGCGTACGAAAAAAAATATCAACTCTCACCGGTTGAAGCGGTAAAACTGATTACTTCCGCGGGCGGACTTTCGTTTCTTGCGCATCCAGGAAAATATACCAGCGAAGTGGAATTGCTTCAATTGATCGATGCCGGAGTCGATGGCATCGAGGTCGTGCATCCATCGCATTCGAAATCGCAGCAAGAATTTTATCGGAATCTTGTTCAACAATATTTTCTTCTGGAAAGCGGCGGCTCGGATTTCCATGGCGGAAAGAAAAACGACGATGAAGTGTTAGGCGCTTATACCGTGCCGTTGCAAGTTGTCGATGAAATGCGTAACCGTTTATTTAAATAATTTTTTTGAATACTCCAAAATTATCATATCGAAAACTTCAAGGAACTTTTGCCAAGTTCCGAATTGCGATCATTCAAAGCCAATTCAATCATAACATTACCGATAAATTATTGGAAGGCGCTGAAGCATGCCTGCGGGCTCATACGATTCCCCAAAAAAATGTGGAAATATTTATCTGCCCCGGAGCATTTGAACTTCCTCAGGTAGCGAATCGACTCGCAGCATCAAAACGATGGGATGCAATTATTTGTCTCGGTGCCGTTATTCGCGGCGAAACGCCGCACTTTGAATATGTTTCGGCGGAAACGGCGCGCGGCATTCAGGATGTTGCACTAAAATATTCGGTGCCGGTTGTTATGGGCGTGTTGACGACCGATAACGAGCGGCAGGCGCTTGATCGCGTCGGTGGTGTGCAAGGGCATAAAGGTTGGGATGCGGCGCTAACGGCGATGGAGATGGCGTCTCTTTTTCAATCACTCAAAAAAAAACACAGGTAATCCATGATGCGGAAAATCGTTTTGTGCTTATGCTGTTGGAGTGTTATTTTTTCCGCGTATGGTCAGGTGGGAACATGGAAAAGTTTTACTTCCATGAAATCCGTGCGTTCTGCAGTGCGTATCGGTTCTCACGTGTGGGCTGCGACCAGCGGCGGCGTGTTTGTGTACGATACGACCATGACATCGTATACAAAGTACACGAATGTAGATGGGTTGAGTTCCAACGATTTATATACAATCGGTACCGACATTGCGGGGCGCATTTGGGTTGGGGCGTCCAATGGCTCGATCAATGTCTATGACCAGACGTCGCAAAAATGGCTGGCGATAAGCGACATTTACGAAAATGGAACGTACACAACAAAAACCGTTCATCAATTTCTTTCCAAAGGCGATAGTATGTTGGTGGTGAGTGATTTTGGCGTGTCCATCTTCCGTTTATCGAAATGGGAATTTGGAGATACGTATTCGAACTTTGCCTTTGCCAGCACACCTTCGGTTTCATGCGCAGCGCTTCAAGGAAATCGATTGTGGGTTGGGACATCGTTGGGTGTAACAGTGGGAGTATTAGGAAGTTCATCTACGGTTTTATGGAATTCAGTCTATACAACTCTTGGTAGTCTCGGCACAACGGTTGTCAGTGCTATGGCGATATTTCATGATACACTTATTGTTGGAACATCGGCCGGCGCTGTGTTTTTTGATGCGGCAACAAACACCTTTCAACCGATCTCAGCTCTTGCTGGAAAAAATATTGTTGATTTTCAGTGTGATACTCTCCACAACCGTTTGCTCGTTCTTCTTGCTGGTGATGGCTTGAAAGTTCTTTCTTCCATCGACGGTTCGACGATGAGTCTCTATTTACCCTACACTTCAGCGGTTTCAGCGTTTACGCAGAACGATTTTTCCCGCCTTGCTTCTTCCGGCAATGGAATTGTTGAATGGAACAATGGTACGTGGAATGCGAGGGTTCCTAATGGACCGTATTCAACAAATTTTAGCAGCGTTATAGTTGATAACAAAGGCGTTTTATGGTGTGCCGGCGGCGAAGTTTCCCTATCGGGTTTTTACCGATATAATCCCGCACTGATGGATATGCTGCAATGGAAAAATTTTAATTCAGACAATAGTATCTGGATGCATGATCATAGTGGAAATGCTTCTAACGGCTGCCATAAAGTTTCTCAAGGTTTGAATGGGTCGGTGTGGGTTTCAACTTGGGGAAACGGATTTTATGTGGTGGAAAATGATTCGGTCGTCAATCGAATCGATCATTATACGGTTAAACCGGGATTGAGTGTTGCAGAAGCCAAAGATATTGATTTTGTCGTTGGCAGCGGTACTGCCATTGACGCAAGCGGTCAACTGTGGCTTGCGTTGTACAATACTTATAATGGAAATAGTTTGACCAAACTCATGAGTGATTCGACTGATTCACTTTATGCGAATAACACAAGCAATTATGGTGGATTCGTCGATATAACGATTGATCAATATGATACGAAATGGTTCTCGTGCGCACTTCCCGAACATACGCTTACCGAACGAGGGCTGTACTATTTTAATCAAAACATTGGATGGGGAGCCATAAGCGGCCTGCCGAATTCGACATCCAAAGTATATTGCACAACTCTTGATCAAAATGGAAGTTTGTGGATTGGTACCGATTACGGACTTGTTATCATCAATGATCCTAGCAATCCTCAATCATTAACAAGTTCTTCGTTAACGATTCCATATTATCTTGCAGCCGAAGTGGTACAATCAATCGCTGTCGATGGCAATAATAATAAATGGTTAGGGACAAAAGAGGGTGTCTTTGAAGTCAATGCAGACGCCACTCAAGTGCTCCAACAATACACGGTAAGTTCAACGAATGGAAAATTGGTCAGCGATGATATTTGGAACATCGCGATCGATCAGCAGCGCGGCATTGCGTATTTTGCAACTCAGTCAGGATTGTCCAGCTTGCAAATTGGCACCACGATGCCAAGTAATACTATGTCTTCGTTATTTATCTATCCCAATCCCTACATCATTCCCAATGACCGGCAATTAGCGATTCAAGGATTAGCCGCCAATACCACAATCAAGATTGTGACAGTGAGCGGATCTGTTGTCGATGAATTCCCGGCGCAAGGCGGAGGGCGTGCTTTTTGGGACGGAAAAAATACAAGAGGAAGTTATGTGCCTTCAGGCGTGTACTTCATCGTTGCTTATGCGAACAATGGAACAGAAATTGCGACCGGTAAAGTTGCAATCATTCGTCATTAAGATCGATCCAATGACTATGGATGGTGTTCTCTATAAAAAAATTTTAACATGGAACAAGAAACAAGACTTTTTCCATGCTTGTTACTTTCATCTTGATTATCGTTATCATTTTTCCTATCTTTATATACGTTTTTGATTAGATCGTTCATTTTTAGTAAGGTTATGAATCATTACATAACCTGTGCATGGTAATAACGTTGGCTGAGTTCAGGATAAATATTTCGAATTTGCCAGAAGGCAGTCACGAGTACGCGTTTGAAACGTTGCCTGCAGATATTACATTAGATAATCGGTTCATTGAAAAAATTCGAGTTCGGGCATCATTAGAAAAAGCATCCGCACAATTGTTGTTACGCGCAGCAATTGAAGCAACCGCGCGGTTTGCATGTGATCGATGTCTGGATGAATATGAAACAATGCTTGCCACGACATACACTATGATGTATGTGGTGGATGAACGTTCTATGGACGGTGTGCGAGATGAAGACGAACTTCGTGTTCTTTCGGCCGATACCAACTATATCGATTTAGATGATGATGTGCGGCAATTTATTCTCTTAACGGTGCCGCAAAAATTGCTTTGTAACGAAAATTGTCTGGGCATTTGCTCGGTGTGCGGCGGCAATAAAAACCATACGCCGTGCGAGTGTTCGACACAAGAAATTGATTCACGATGGGAAGCGCTGAAAAAGCTGACCCATAATTAAGTGTACAACAAGTTGAATTAACAAAGGACTATTTCATGCCAAATCCAAAACGACGACATTCTAAAACGCGGGGACGCAAGCGCCGAACGCATTATAAGGCATCAGCACCCGCAACACAAGAATGCCCCAATTGCCACGCCCAAAAACTCCAGCATCGGGCTTGCCCACATTGCGGTTATTATAACGGCCGCTCCATTGTTACCCCGAAAGAAGCGTAGGAAGTCATTCCGCTTCGATTCCTGATAGGTATCTGAAGCACGTTCCATGGAATCTCCTAAGAAATTACGCATAGCACTTGATGCCATGGGTGGAGACTATGCACCCGAGCGTGAAGTTGCCGGTGCTGTTCAAGCTCTTCGCCAATCGAATGGAAGGTTTGAAGTTGTACTAGTCGGTGATGAAGCGGCAGTACGCAAAGAACTCTCCAAACATCAGGCAGAAGGCCTTCCGATCTCTGTTGTACATGCTTCACAAGTGATTACGATGGAAGACTCGCCCACGGCGGCTCTCAAACAGAAAAAAGATTCATCGCTTGCTGTTGGTATGCACTTACATCGCGAAGGCAAGGTAGATGCTTGTGTCAGTGCAGGCAATACTGGTGCAGTGCTGTCAGCGGCCACATTGATTTTGGGCCGCATCAAAGGCGTCAGCCGTCCGATGATCGGAACGTTTATGCCCGCTGTCCACGGTACATTTTTCATGGCTGATGCTGGCGCAAACGTCGATTGCCGTGCGCAGCATTTATATGAATTCGGCGTGATGGGAAGTCTTTACTACGAAATGGCGCTGAAAAAAAATAAGCCGACTGTTGCGTTGTTGAATGTCGGCGAAGAAAAGACGAAAGGAACGGAAGTCGTTCTTGGCGCGTATAAATTACTGTCAGAAAGTAATCTGAACTTTATCGGCAACGTCGAAGGAAGAGATATTTTGAAACCCAAAGCCGACGTCGTTGTGTGCGATGGGTTCGTAGGGAATATCGTTTTGAAATTCGGCGAAAGCGTTCCTTCTTTTCTCAAAGGTCGCCTGCGATTATTTGCAGACCGCGGCATATTCAAAAAAATTGCAACCGGCATTACGCGCTGGCCGCTCAAAGCGTCGTTGTGGGATTTAAATCCCAACGAACAGGGCGGCGTTCCCGTGCTTG
>Ga0335069_10010196_pt1 | contig 13324 bp, 9 predicted proteins | sample Lox_Sample_11_FD_206714 | JGI IMG/M metagenome (GOLD analysis project Ga0335069, IMG submission 206714) | Soil microbial communities from Loxahatchee National Wildlife Refuge, Florida, United States - Lox_Sample_1.1 | ecosystem: Environmental > Terrestrial > Soil > Wetlands | place: USA: Florida... | reverse complement strand
CCTGGGCGCGCGATCTGAACGGCCATTTTGTCTTCAAAGTCGGCGCGCACTTCGGTATCCTGAGCGACTCCGATCACCAAAACCTTGTGGAACTTTTGTCCTTCGTACTGGGGATTCAGCCAGCTTGTGACTACCTTAAGAGACTTGCCAGTGGCGGCAGTGAGGACTAATAGAAAGAGGATGAGACCGGTCGAGCTCGAGAAGAATAGCCGGAGCAGGCGAAAGAATGGTTTGGCTTGTGTTCTCACGGTCATTGATTCGCTCGGTCGATCACTTGCGTAGGAATACGTGAACGAACTCAATTTGATTTTCGATGAGCGGGAATCGTCATTCCAACTGGCAGAGTTTGCAGACTCGTGATTGATGTAACATCCGTGTTACGCTGGGACGCCTTGACGACCTATCGCATGACGGCGATCAAAATTGCCCGCTGGCGGGCGGGGCGGCAAGTGTCATTCGCCGGCGGTTGGGCGGTTCGTGCAATTCTCAGTATGTTTCTGTAACCTCTGACAGTTGTTGATTGCGAGGCGGCTTCGAGAATGAAGGGTTCCAGGATTTCTTGCATTGAGGAAAAGTGTGGAAGCTGGAGGTATAGGGCCCGTGGTTAATGAGATGTTCGTAGGATCCGGTGGAGCGCAAAACTGGCGTGAACTTTACCAATCACTAACAATCAAGTGCGACCGCGCGCTTTGTCAGCTTCGTGTATGGGGCGTCCGGGATATTGCAGGCGGCTTGCAAGTGGTGGCTGCCATTGCTATGTTCGGTTGCATGTCGTTGTGCCTTGCGCAGGTTCCGACTGAGGTCGAATCTGCGGAGCACAAGGCGTGGGATTTGCTCCAGAACGCGGCGAACGGCAAGAGCGCGGAGAACCGGGCGGATGTCGCCCGCGCACTTGGCCTGATTCCCGGAAATTCGCGTGCACGGGAAACGGCGGAGAATTTGTTGCAGGATCGAAAGCCCGAGGTGCGCGTCGCGGCCGCAACAGCGCTCGGACAAATGCATGCCACCGAATCGATCCCCAATTTAGAAGAGGCACTGCAGGACCGAAACATCCCGGTGGTGATGGCCGCCGCCGATTCGCTGCGGCTTCTTCAAGAGAGTGGATCCGCGGATGCGGTCTATATTGAGCTGCTGACGGGCGAGCGTAAATCGGGTGACGGTCTGGTCGCTCAACAGATGTCCGTGCTGCATAACCGGAAAGAACTGGCGAAGATGGGCATCTCGGAAGGCGTCAGCTTCGTCCCATTCGGCGGAATCGCATGGCACGCTTACCGGGTCATTCACAAACAAAATCCAAACCCAGTGCGAGCGGTGGCTGCGACGAATCTGGCTAACGATCCCGATCCGGCAATTGCGCGCGCTCTGGTCAGGGCTACTGACGACAAGAATTGGATTGTTCGAGTCGCTGCGATTCAGGCGATTGCGCAGCGTGGGGATCCCGCGTTGCTGCCAAAAGTTCAAATAAAGTTCTCAGACCCGCACGCAAAGGTGCGTTACAGCGCGGCGGCGACGGTCGTTCATCTTAGCGCGATCCAGACTTCGGAGATGGCAAGAGAAGAGAAGCTGTCGGGTGCCGATGGCAGCGCGCGAGAGCGAGTCGCGGCAGGAACACAGTATTTTGCGGCATGGCCTCCTGATCGCTGGTGAAGCATTGCCCATTAGCTTCATTGATTTATTCCGGATTTCACTCTTCGATGCCGACGACCTCGAATTTCCTTGTTTTCCGTCGGCAAATTTGAATTGGTAATACTGCTTCAATTTATCGATTGTTCTCTTCCCATTAGCTTCGATTTGTAGACTCCGACGCGCAACAATCAAACATCACCAAACTGCTTCGATATTTTCGAGCAGGAATGAGTTTCTCTACTTTCGCAGGAACAGATACGCCAGGGTGAGGGCGGCGAGCAGGGCCAGGCCGCTGGCGAGGTTCATCAGGGGATGGAGCCAGGTCTGGACGAGCGCGACGCTGACTGCGATCAGCCCGACAGCGGATCCTGCGATTCCGAGCGGGGAACGGAGCGGAAGCGCTGCCAGTTCTTTTGGGGATTGCCGGCGGCGGAAGTTGATGTGGGCGAGCAGCGAGACGAGCCAGGAGAGGATCATGCCGGTAAAGGCGGCACCGAGCATGTAGCGGAAGGCGTTTTCCGGGGCGAAGAGGACTAGAGCGAGAGCGAAGAGGATTCCGACGGCCGAATGGAGAACGGCATTTTGCGGGGAGCCTTCATGATTCAGGTGCCCGAGGCTGGCGGGAGCCCATCCGGTGCGTGCGAGGGAGAAGATCATGCGGGAGGCGACGTAGAGGGTGGCATTGGCTCCGGAGAGAGCGGCCGTCAGGACCACGAAGTTCATGATGCCCGAGGCATGGGGGATGCGGATGGTGCGGAACGTGGTGACGAAGGGGCTTTCGGTGACTCCGGCGCGGTTCCAGGGCATGACGCCGAGAAGGATGATGATGGCGCCAACGTAGACGACGGTCAAAGTGAGGAATGTGATCCAGACGGCGCGCGGAGTTTCTTTGGTGGAGCGGGACTCGCCGGTGGTGACGGCGACCATTTCGACTCCACCGAAGCTGTAGATGGCGTAGGTGAGGGCGACGATGGGAGCCCAGAGGCCGTTGGGGAAGAATCCGCCGTGGGCGTTGTATTGCGGGGTGGCGCGTCCGGAGGTGAGCAGGGCGGCGCCGATCAGAATGAACGCGACGATGGTGGCGAGCTTGATCATGGATAGCCAGAACTCGATGCGCCCATAGGAGCCTACGCTGCGCAGGTTGATGGCGAGAAGAAGCGCGCCGAAGAGGATGATCCAGGCGTAGGCGGGAACGCGCGGGAGCCAGACGGACATGTAGGTGGCGGCGGCGATCATTTCGGTGCCGATGGCGAGGGCGAGGCCAGCCCAGTATCCCGCGCGGGCGATGAAGCCGGCGTAGGAGTTCAGGTAGAGATCGCCGTAGACTCCGAAGGAGCCGGCGGCGGGATGGGCACAGGCGAGTTCGCCCAAGGCCATGGCGACGGTCCAATTGATGAAGGCGGCGGCGAGGAAGCTGAGGATGGCGGCGGGTCCGGCGATTTCCATGGCGGCGCCGGAGCCAAGGAGGAGGCCGGTGCCGATGGAGCCACCGACGGCCACCATGGCCATCTGCGAGGCGGAGAGTTGGTGACGCAGTCCTTCTTCGTGGAATTGCGCGGGAGCGGAGACCCCGGTGGGCATTGGAGCAACATAGCATGAGCGGTGATGGAACCGCGGAGATCGCGGATGCGAGGAGTTGCGCTGCGGGGATGCGCGAATCGGTTTGACGTGCTGATGCCCATTCCGCGCACTTTCATGGTGATGACCGTGTCGGCGTCATACCAGTCCTCTCACCCCTCGGGGTCTCTCTCTCGTACGGTCCCGGCACCCACGCCGTGGGCTGCATTCTTGTGCCGCTTCGGGGCTTCCGTTGTCCGGCGGACTTTAGGGTTTTTGTGCTGCATCGGCTGTGACCTTCGTAATCGCGGCTTAGCGTTACCGCATTGCTGGGGTTTGGGGGCACTCCTAGAATCGGAGCAGGGTTTACTCCGCCCTTCCGCATGCCTGAGATTACGAGACGCCTGGACCGAGCCGAGTTGGGGAAGCGCATTGAGCGCGCGGAGAAACTGCTGCAGAAAGGCAAGACGGCCGACGCTTTAGAAGAATACCTGCTGGTCCTGAAAGACGATCCGGAAAATGATGTCGTGCGGCAGTTGACGGCGGACTTGTGTCTGTCGTTGAGCCGGAATGCTGAAGCGGTGAAGCTGCTCGGCGAATTGTTTGAGCGGCAGGTGACGGCGGGCGACGCGACGCGGGCGAGCCTGACTTATAAGAAGCTGGCGCGGCATGGAAGTCCGACGTGGCAGCAGAAATTCCGCTTCGGCCAGTTGCTGGAAGGGTCGAACAAGAAGCTGGCGGTGGGCACGTATGAGGCCGCACTGCTGGATCTGACGAAGCTGGGCAAGAAGCAGGAGGCGGCGGAGGTGCTGGATCGGATTGTGTCGATTGAGCCGACGCAGGCGAACCTGCTGCGCGTGGCCGAGTTGGCCTCCGAACTGGGGAATCGAAAATCGGCAGCGGCAGCATTTCAGCGGGTCGCGCTGGCGGCTGCCGCTGAAGGCGGGGATCCCGCCCAGTGGTACGAGCGCGCATACCAGGAAGATGCCTCAGATCAAGGGATTGCGCTGGCCTATGCGCGCAGCTTGCTTTCGAAAGGACAGGTGGGCGCGGCGATTTTTATTTTGGAGCCACAGATCAATGCGGGCCCGGTGCCGCAGGAGTTCCGCGAGACGTACGCGGACGCACTGGTCGCGGCTGGGAGATTCACGGAAGCGGAGCCTCTGGTCTGGGCATTATTTGAGCAGAATCCTGCGAGAGTGCAGCAGGTCATCGGTCTGATTGGAAGCTTCCTCGACGGCGAGCAGGATGAAGAGTCGGTCGGACTGGCGCGAAAGCTGGAGCAATTTCAGCGGCGGCGTGGCGAGCGCCGGCAATTCACGGCGATCATGGAGGACATTACGTCCTCGCGGCGACCTTCTTCGCAGATGCTGGAATTCCTGAGTGAGCTGTATAACTCGTCGAACCGCGAGAGCGATTACTGCGCGACCTTGCTGAAGCTGTTCGATCTCTATTGCAGCACGGGAGAGTACGCGAAGGCGGCGGAGTGTCTGGACCGGGCGGCGGAGGTGGATCCGTATGAGCCGGGGCACCTGAAGCGCCTCGACATGATCAAGGGCAAAGTGGATGACAGCCGCTACAAGGTGATCGCGGCGCGCTTCAGTTCGGCGTCGAAGGCTCCGGAAGAGCCGGTGCACGTCGATGAGCGTACGTTGGGCGCCTCGACGCTGCAGGATTTGATGCTGCAGGCGGAAATCCTGGTGCAGTACGGAATGCGGAACAAGGCGATCGAGCGCCTGCAGAGAATTCAGGAACTGTTTCCGCGCGAGGAAGAGCGCAACGAAGATTTGCAGCGTCTGTATATGTCGGCGGGGGTGACGCCGCGCTACGCGGGGTCCGCACCTTTGCCGCCGGCCGCAAGCGCACCGGCGGCGGCACCGGCAGCGACCTCGGCTAATCCGGCAGCACCGGCGGCTCCCGTGGCTGATCCGGCCGCCGATGTGCGGACTTTTACCCGGGTGGCAGAGATTACGCGCAAGCTATATCACCAGAGCACGGCCGCGGCAGTGCTCGGGACCGCGGTGAAAGAAATTGGAATGCAATGGGAGGCGTCGCGCTGCATCGCCGTAATGGGCAAGGCTGGTCTGCCACCCACGGCAATGGATGAGTTCTGCGCCGAGGGAGTGAAGCGGGCCAGTGCGGCAGGGATCAGTGAGTTGATCACGGCGTTGCATTCCGTTATTGAAGGGCACGATCCGGTGGCGATACAGGACGCGGCAAAATCGACCCTGGTTCAGGCGGCGAAGAAGGCGGTTGCTGAGCTGGGCGCGACGACAATTCTCGCGGTTCCCTTGAGCGATGGCGAGGAACGGGCGGGTCTTCTGGTGCTGACACACAACCGCGCACGCAACTGGCAGCAGTCTGACATGGTGGTGTTGAAGACATTGGCAGAGCAGATGGTTATTGCGTTGAATAACGCCGGGCTGCGGCGGCTGGTTAAGAATCTTTCGGTGACGGATGAGAAGTCCGGGCTGTTGAAGCGGGCCTCCTATATTGATTTGCTGCTAGCCGAGAGTAAGCGCGCCATTCAGAATTCGACACCGCTGACGGTGATGTTGCTGCAGTTTGGCAAGAGCGGAGCGATGGTCAAAGAGCATGGCGATGCCGAAGTGCAGGCGTTGATGGAGCGGGCCGGGCAGATCTTTGCGGCGAACATCCGCTCGAATGATCTGGCGTTTCGCTACGACACGACGACGATCGCGATTCTGCTGGGCGAGACGGCGGAAAAAGAGGCTATGCTGGCCATCGAGAAGCTGCGCAAGATTGTGGCCGACCTCCGGTGGGCCGCGAAGGACGGAGCCGAGCAAGGACAGCCGGCTTTGTTCTCCGCAGGAGTAGCCGAGGCGGTTGTTCGCAGCGAGTTCGATGCCATCGATGTGGTGACCGAGGTGATCAATCGCGTGGAGCATGCGCTGGCCCAGGCCATGGTACAGGGTTTGGGGCACGTGATGGCCCTGGGCCCAACCGCGCTGGCTGCGGGAGCGGTGGCGTAAGGCGAACTTTGACCCGGTGACGCATGCGCTTCGTCCATTTCCTGTCGATCTGTTTCGTAGTCTTGCAATCCCTCAGCGCTCAGCAGACCGAGCAGACTCGTTCTCTTTTTGGATGTTCCCAAGACGCTGTCGAAATCGCCCTGAAAAAGAACCCTCCCTTGCATTTCGTGGCGTTGGATCAAGCTCCGGCGCATATCAGCTTCGCCCAGAACGAACATCGCTTTGTGTTCCACGGAGGGCAGCCGTTCGATACGATATACATCTATTTCACTGCGACGATAGGAGAGGAAAACGTCGGGCGGGGATCTTCGGCAGGGCTGGGAATCTATGCGGAATTTACTCATTCCGAAAGTGGAGCCAGGAGTGCGGGAGATCAGTGGTGGAGAGTTGAGCCGACCGTACGCCACTCGCCGCAGCAGATTAGTTCGGAATCCCTCAACTTCGACGCGGAACCGATACGGGGATGTTTCGAGCAGGAAGTCCAATGCCACTTTGCCGATGTGGCATTGGCGACGTCAGATCCCGACATTGCCATGCTGGCCGTCAAGTTTGGCGAGAATCTGGGCGGAGCGAATGCAGCTAACTGGACGGAGTCCAGCCTGCTGCTGGATTTCCGGCAGTCTCCGCCGCGCGTGCTGGCCAGCGCCGATTGCGCTTACAACGAGGGGGGCGGAGCCTGCACCGCGCTCGATTCCGGGGAAGCGGCGCGCTCGGATCTGCGATGCGAATGGAAGGGCGAGAAGCAGGATTTTCTTTGCTCGGAGGAATCTTCAACAGGCAACGGCCATAGCGACTCGTACCTGCTGAGCGATGAGGCGGCGCCGTTGCGCAGTGACGAAGTTGTGTCTGTGCAGGATGCGATCGGTGAGATACGGGCGAAAGGGAACAACGTATCGGTCAAGGTGCGAGGGATCGGTCCGGTGGCGTGGATTGGCGAGATAGAACTGGAGTCGCGCGACAGGATCATCGTGCTCGGGTCTGCCGAGGCGTTCTATTTCGTTCGCGAACATGCGGGCCTGCTTAAAACGCCCGTTCAGGTGAAGGCTCACGCGGTGATTGAAGATGCACAGCGTGATCCAGGCGCAGAGACCGGCAATGGGTGGACGTTGGACCATGGGCCGACGTTTCGCTCGCAGCCGATTATCAAGGGACGGGCTCTGACCATAATGCAAGTTGTGTCGCACGAATATCCGGACTTACAACAGCTGTATTGGATCGGCGTGGACTCGACGGGGCGAGCGGACGCGGTGCAACTTGTAGGAGGCGATTCCTACGCCGGTTGTGGACGCGAGATGTCGCAGGCCAGCGTAGTGTCCGTGGGCAAGATAGAGCGTCCGTTTACGGCCAAGGTTCGACTGCAGCCGCCGACGATGACTTCTGCGGACGAGTCATTGACGTGGGTGGCAAGCGAAGAGGATGAGAATGCCACGGATTGCATCCGGCCGGGAGAAATCACGTGGAAGGACGGCAAGTTTCAGGGGAAGATAGATAGCGGCGCTTGCACCCATCCTGAAAAGCCGAAATATGTTCAGGTGGATAATACCGGGAAGATCACGCTGAAGGATTCAGCGCAGCATTAGAGTCTCTGAAATTCAGATTTCTTCGTTCCTCCCTTTGTTTACTCGGTCCGATGGCTCCTTGGTGATTCTTCGGGCCGCTGATAGACTGACAGGTTTGGCGAATTCACTCTGACCGGGTCCGGTTGGGGTTCTGCAGGTAATCCATCATGTTGAAAGCCGGGGATATTGCCATTGTGAGTGGGGCGCGCACGCCCTTTGGGCGGTATTGCGGAAAGTTGAAAGACTTCACGGCGCAGGAGTTGGGAGCGATTGCGGGGAAGGGGGCGATCGAGCGGGCGGGGATTGATCCGAAAGAATTCGATCACGTGGTGTTTGGGAACGCGCAGCAGACTTCGGGAGATGCGCTGTATGGGGCGCGGCACGTGGGGTTGCGGGCGGGGATTCCGATTGAGACTCCGGCGCTGACGGTGAACCGGCTTTGTGGGTCGGGCATGCAGGCGATTGTGTCGGCGGCGCAGATGATCCAGACGGACGAGGCGAAGATCGTGTTGGCCGGAGGCATGGAAGCGATGTCGCAGGCACCCTTTGTGATCCGCGGGCGCGATGGGTTCACGCTAGCTCCGGGCGGAAAGCTGGAAGATTCGCTGATGGTGGCGCTGCTGGATTCCTATTGTGGATCGTATATGGCGAACACCGCGGAGTTGTATGGATCGCAGCAGGGGATCACGCGCGAGATGCAGGATGAGTTCGCGCTGCGCTCCCAAAAATGCGCCGAGGATGCTTACAAAGGTGGGCGTCTGCAGGAAGAGCTTGTGCCGGTGCCTTTGAAGAATCACAAGGGCGAGGCGACCGGGGATATGCTGACGGAGGATGATCATCGGCGTCCGCAGACCACGATGGAGGGGCTGGCGAAATTGAAACCTGCGTTTGGTCGCAACGGAACGGTCACCGCCGGGAACGCGAGCGGGATTGTTGATGGCGGGGCGGCGGTTGTGGTGATGTCGCTCGATGAAGTGCGCAAGCGAAATATGGAGCCGCTGGGGCGGATCGTTAGCTGGGGCGTGGCGGGCGTCGAGCCTAAGGTGATGGGGCGGGGGCCGGTACCGGCGACGAAGATTGCGTTGCAGAAGGCCGGGCTGTCGCTGGATTACATCGATCTGATTGAGGTGAATGAGGCTTTCGCGGCGCAGTATCTGGCGGTGGAGAAAGAATTGGGGCTGGATCGCGAGAAGGTGAATGTGAACGGCGGGGCCATTGCGCTGGGGCATCCGCTGGGCGCGACCGGGACGCGGCTGGTGATTACGCTGTTGTATGAGTTGCGGCGGCGGAAGAAGAAGTATGGGCTGGCTACGGCTTGCATTGGTGGTGGGCAGGGGATTGCTATGGTGGTGGAGAGCATGAGCTGACTTCGTTGCCACGGAGACACGGAAGCACGGAGAAAGCTGAATGAAGTGGCCATTCCAATCGCGAGTAGTTCGCCACGCCGAGCCGAGTCCTCCCGAGTTCGTGGGCGGAGATTCTCCGTCATTGGAACTCGTCGTTCAGCATATCAAGACGCACGTCGGAGATCCTGCAACGGTCATCCATGAGATCGCGTCAGAGTACGTGCACGTTGATGTGCATGTCGTTGCTCCACGTCCAGAACGAGATTTTTATACGCTGATTACATCCGGAATGAGCGACGCCCCTATGACTGTGCCAAAGCAGGTGCGCGGAAAGGGCGTGGAATTTGCGGAGCTAATGCTCTGCTTACCCAATACATGGACGCTCGACAACTACGATGTCGTGAGCAGCAAGACGTCAGAGAAGGACTGGCCCGTGCTCTGGCTGCGGCAATTGGCGCGCTTCCCCCACCAATATAAGACGTGGTTTTGGTGGGGCCACTCAATGCCCAACGGTGACCCCGCTGTGCCCCTGGCAGTGGAGACCGAACTGTGCGGATGGGTGCTGATGGAGCCAAAACTAGTTCCCGATGCGTTCAAACTGCTCAAGCGACAAGATGGTAGTCAGATCGTCTTCTTCGCAGCCGTTCCGGTTTATCGGGAAGAGATGTCCATCAAGATTGCAGAAGGCACGGAGAAGCTAGAGGAGCTGTTCGAAGAGTTCAAGGTGACGGAGTTGATTGATCCAACCCGGATCAATGTCGGTGCGAAGGCGAGTTCTACCAGGCAGTGAGTTGATGCTGGCGGCCCGGCAGAATACATAGGTCCTTCGCTTCGCTCAGGATGACAAGGCAGTATTAAGAGGGAAGCAATCATGGAAATCAGGAAAGTTGGAGTGCTGGGTTGTGGGTTGATGGGGTCTGGGATTGCTCAGGTTTCGGCTATGGCTGGGTTTGACGTCACCGTCCTTGAGGTTGAGCAGAAGTTTCTGGATAAGGGATTTGCGGGGATTCAGAAATCTCTGGCTAAGTTCGCCGAGCGGCCTGTTGAGAAGGGCGGGATTACCGGGCAGCAGAAGGATGCTGCGTTGGCGCGGTTGCACGGGACTACCAACAAGTCTGATCTGGCGGATTGCGACATTGTGATTGAGGCCATCATCGAGAATGTGCCGCAGAAGAAAGAGATGTATGCGGCGATTGATCCTGTGGTGAAGAAGGATGCGATCTTTGCGTCGAATACTTCTTCGATTTCGATCACTGAGTTGCTGACGGCTACGAAGCGTCCGGAGCGGTTTATTGGGCTGCACTTTTTTAATCCCGTGCCCTTGATGAAGCTGGTCGAGGTGGTGCGCACGATCGCTACGGCCGATGATGTATATGAGTCGGCTTACGCCTTTGCGAAGAAGCTCGGCAAGGTGCCGGTGCGGACTTCGGACAAGACGGGATTCATTGTGAACCGGCTGCTCGTGCCGTATTTGCTCGATGCCATCCGGGCTTATGAAGAGGGCGTGGGGTCGATTGAGGATATCGATAGCGCGATGAAGATGGGCTGCGGGTATCCGATGGGGCCGTTTACTTTGCTGGATTTTGTGGGGCTCGATACGACTTACTACATCACGCACGTGATGTATGACGAGTTCAAGGAGCGGCGGTTTGCGTCTCCGGCGCTGCTGAAGCGGCTGGTGATGGCCGGATGGTATGGGCGGAAATCGGGGCGCGGGTTTTATGATTATTCGGACCCGGAGAAGCCTCGGGCACAGAAGCTTTAGCCACGGATTTGCACGGATCTTCACGGATGAAAACTGAATTCACCACGGAGGCACCGAGTCACGGAACAGATCGGAAATGGTCTGTCTGGGTTACCGGTAGCTTCGTCTTGCAGGGATTGTGGGCTTTTGCCCTGCTGAGTCTCGTGACGTACTTGGTAGTTCTATCCACGAAGCCGGGAAAGAGTGCCGTTGGGCTCAGGGTGGCTGCTTTGATTTTCTTGGTGCCGGGCTTGCTTGCCGGGATCGGGTGTTATGGTCTGTTAAAGCGGAAGGTCTGGGGCTGGTGGGTGGCATGCATCTGCGATTGGGGAGTCGCTGCGATGTTCGTGTACGGCGTGATCGATGATGGGTGGTCAATGATCGATTGGAGTCTGGTGGGCGCGGCCGTGTGTTCGTTGATTTTGCCGGTTTGGCTGGTGATGCCAGGAACCAGGAATTCCTATTGGAATAGAAATGTCGCGCGGACTTAGTAAGATCCGTGTTGATGTTGGTGCACGGAGCGGAGGAAGGTGCTTAAGTCGGCATCGGTTGAGGTGGTAGGGATCCTTCGACTCCGCAACCGATCGGCTTCGCCGCTCGCTTGCTGCTCTCAGGATGACAGATCTTGAATGATCCGTTTGGATCCGGCGTGAATCCGTGGCAGATTGGAATCTATGAACTTCGAAAACATTCTCCTTGAAAAGAAGAACGCGATTGCTTACGTCACCGTGAATCGGCCGAAGGTGCTGAATGCGATCAACATGGCCACGATGGAGGAGTTGCGGGCGGCGTTTCATGACATCAAGAACGATTCCGCGATCCGCGTCGTCATCTTTACTGGTTTCGGTGAGAAGGCGTTTATTGCCGGGGCTGACATCGGCGAGTTGGCAAAGCACGATGCGGTGTCGGGGAAGGAATATACGCATCGCGGGCAGAATGTGCTAAACCTCATCGAGAATCTTGGGAAGCCTGTGATTGCGTGCATCAACGGATTTGCGCTTGGTGGCGGATGCGAGATTGCCATGGCCTGCACGATGCGGCTCGCTAGCGAGAACGCGAAGCTGGGGCAGCCGGAGGTGAAGCTGGGGATCATCCCGGGATACGGCGGGACGCAGCGGTTGCCGCGGCTGGTGGGCAAAGGTATTGCGATGCAGATGGTGCTGGCCGGGGAGATGATTTCCGCGCAGGAGGCGCATCGGATTGGGCTGGTGAACGAGGTTCTGCCTGCTGCGGAATTGATTCCGCGGGCGGAGGCGATTGCGGCGAAGATTGCTGCGAATGCGCCCTTGGCGGTGCAGTATGCGATGGAGGCCGTCAACAAAGGCATGGAGATGACTTTGGCCGAGGGACTTTATCTTGAGGCCGTTTTGTTTGGCGTGGCATGCGCTACGGAGGACAAGACGGAGGGAACAAAAGCTTTCCTGGAGAAGAGAGCGCCCGTTTTTAAGGGGAAGTAAGAAGTTAGAAGTCAGAATGCAGAAGTTGGATTGCAGATTCTCAAAAAACACTCACCACAGAGGGCACAGAGATCACAGGGAAAAACAAATTCACGGTCGAGTCAGTGCCTGTGACTACACCTGCCGTTGAAGGTTCTCTTGATGCTTCCGGGAAGCGGTTTGCTATTGTTGTTTCCCGATTCAATTCGTTTATCACTGAGCGGCTTTTGCTTAGCGCTTGCGATGGGTTGATTCGGACTGGGGCGAGTAGGCAGGACATCGATATTGTGCGCGTGCCGGGAGCATTTGAGATTCCTTCGGCGGCGCGGACTTTGGCTTCCACCGGGAAGTACGACGCTCTGATTTGTATTGGATGTCTGCTGCGCGGAGATACGGCGCATTACGACGTGATCGTGAATGAAGTCACGCGAGGGATTGGGCAGTCGGCGCAGGAGACCGGAGTGCCGCATGCCTTCGGAGTTTTGACCTGCGATACGCTGGGGCAGGCTATTGATCGGGCTGGATTGAAGATGGGGAACAAGGGATTCGAGGCGGCGCTTGCGGCGGTGGAAATGGCGTCGTTGAAAAAAGCTATCAGCCGTCAGCCGTCAGCTTTCAGTAAAGGCAAGGCAGACCTCGGCCTTCGGACTTCGGACCTTGGCACCGACCACTCGTTTGCACGAATGAAGAAGTCGCGCACTACGCAGCGAACGAAGCGTTCTCGACGTAAACGTTGAATTTCAGTACCGATGGGTTCTGGGTAGTCTCAATTCTCAATTACTTCCATGTACACTGATGACGCTGCTGCGGTCGTCCTATTTTGCTGACGGCTGAGAGCTGATTGCTGATGGCTCCATGGGTACCCGACGCAAATCCCGCGAGATTGCTTTGCAGATGCTTTTCCAGGCTGACATGGGGAAGCAGAATGCGGAGCAGGTGCGGCGGACTTTTTGGGCCGAGCATGGGGCCACGAGCGGGGAGGTGCGCGGGTTTGCCGACGATCTGTTTCGCGTGGCTACGGATCGCGTGTCGGAGATCGATCAGTTGATCGAGAAACATGCCG
>Ga0335069_10010194_pt1 | contig 13325 bp, 14 predicted proteins | sample Lox_Sample_11_FD_206714 | JGI IMG/M metagenome (GOLD analysis project Ga0335069, IMG submission 206714) | Soil microbial communities from Loxahatchee National Wildlife Refuge, Florida, United States - Lox_Sample_1.1 | ecosystem: Environmental > Terrestrial > Soil > Wetlands | place: USA... | reverse complement strand
GTCGAGCACCTCCGGGGTTCGGTGACCATCGACAGCCGCGCGGGCGAAGGCACCACCGTGACGGTGAGGCTCCCCCTCACCGTTGCCATCATCGCCGGGTTCGTCGTCGGCGTCGGGGACGAGACCTACGTCATCCCGCTGGACACCGTGGTCGAGTGCCTGGAGCTGCCCGGCGGAGAGGCGCCGCACCAGGACGGTCGCGGCGTCATGAACGTCCGCGGCCGGGCGTTGCCCTACGTCTGCCTGCGCGGGGTCTTCGGGCTTCCGCCAGCGCCGCCACGCCGGCGGGCGGTGGTCGTGGTCCGCCACGACGGCGGGCAGGCCGGGCTGGCCGTCGACCAGCTGTGCGGCGAGAGCCAGACGGTGCTCAAGCCGCTGGGGCCGCTGTTCCAGGGGCTGCCGGGGATCGGCGGGTCGGCCATCCTGGGCAGCGGCCGGGTGGCTCTGATCCTGGACGTGGAGGCGCTCGTGCGCGGCATCGTGCCGCGCCGAGCCGAGCCGGCGGATGCTCAGCGGCTCTGACGAGGAGGCTGCGATGGACGACCCCGGGGCGAGATCCCAGCAGGCCCAGTACCTCGGCTTCTTCATCGCCGACGAGGAGTACGCCATCGCCATCCTCAGGGTGAAGGAGATCCTCGAGTACGCCACCATCACCCGCGTCCCCGGCACGCCGCCCTGCGTCCGCGGGGTCTTCAACCTGCGCGGCAGCGTCGTGCCGGTCGTCGACCTGGCGCTGAAGTTCGCCCTGCCGCAGAGGCCGATCACCAAGCGCACCTGCATCGTCGTGGTCGAGGTCGATCTCGAGGGGAACAGGACGGTGATGGGCGTGATCGCCGACGCGGTGAGCGAGGTGCTGGACCTCGGCGCCGGGGACATCGAGCCGCCGCCCGCATTCGGCACCCGTGTGCACATGGACCACCTGCTGGGAATGGGCAAGGCGGGAAAGAAGTTCATCCTGCTACTCGACATCGACCGGGTTCTCTCGATGAACGAGCTGACGGAGGTCGCCAGGCTCCAGGAGCGCCCCTCCGGAGTGGCGCCGGCGCCCGCCGGCGTGGCGGTGTAGGGAGGAGACCATGAAGACGACGCTGAAGAGCTTGCCGATCTGGGTACGGGTGACGGCCTTCCTCCTGCTGGTGCTGGCGGTGACGATCGGGGGGACCACCCTGTGGAGCGTCCAGGCGCAGAAGCGCTATGCGCTGCAGCAGGCCGACCAGCTGGGCGGCTCCGCCGCCCAGCTGGCGATGGCGGCGCTGAAGACCATCATGCTGTCGGGGAACCGCGAGTGGAAGAAGAGCTTCCTGGACGAGGTCCAGCAGCTGCGGGGGATCGAGTCGATCCGGGTGGTGCCCGCCGAGGGCGTCAGGAAGCAGTTCGGCAACGAGGCCGACAAGTCCGCTCCCGACGCCCTGGTGAGGGGCGCGCTCGCCGACGGCCGCACGTACTCCGGGCTGGAGACGGTCAACGGCAGCGTCAAGTACCGTGCCGCCTTTCCAGCCCTGGCGACCGGAGCCTCCACCGGCAAGGACTGCCTCGCCTGTCACTCCGCGAAGGAAGGCGAGGTCCTGGGCGCGGTCAGCGTGCAGATCGGGTTCGAGGAGCTGGCGCGGTCCAGCCGGGACTTCCGCGTGCAGGTGCTGCTGGCGGCCGCGGTGATCGGCCTGCCGCTGCTGTTCCTGTCCTACTCCTTCTTCACGCGGAGCGTGAGCCGGCCCCTCTCTGACATGGCCCTCCAGCTGCAGCGCGCCGCCGAGGGCGACCTGACCCGGCGGATGGAGGTCGAGAGCGGGGACGAGTTCGGGCAGATCGGGCACGCCCTCAACCGGATGCTGGAGAGCTTCCACGGGATGATCCTGCAGGTCCGCAGGTCGGGGACGCAGACGGCCGAGGTCTCGCGGCAGCTGGCGGCGGGCTCCGAGCAGCTCTCGAGCGGGGCCGGCGAGCAGGCGGCCTCGGTCGAGGAGACCACGTCCAGCCTGGAGCAGATGAGCGCGTCGATCACCCAGAACGCCGAGAACGCGCGCCAGACCGAGCAGATGGCGCTCAAGGGGGCGAGGGACGCGGAGGAGAGCGGAAGGACGGTCCGCGAGACCACCACCGCCATGAAGCAGATCGCGGAGAAGGTCGAGATCATCGAGGAGATCGCCTACCAGACCAACCTGCTGGCGCTCAACGCCGCCATCGAGGCGGCGCGAGCGGGCGAGCACGGCCGCGGCTTCGCCGTGGTCGCGACCGAGGTGCGCAAGCTCGCGGAGCGGAGCCAGGTGGCGTCGAAGGAGATCAGCGGCCTCGCCGCCGCGAGCGTGCTCGTGGCCGAGCGCTCGGGCCAGCTGCTGGACGAGCTGGTGCCGGCGATCCGCAAGACGGCCGAGCTGGTGCAGGAGGTGGCGGCGGCCTCGAACGAGCAGGCCGCGGGCGTCTCCCAGATCAACAAGGCCATGACCCAGGTGGATCAGGTCGCCCAGCGCAACGCCGCGGGGGCGGAGGAGCTGGCTTCGTCGGCGGAGCAGATGGCGTCCCAGGCCGAGGCGTTGCAGCGGCTGATGGGCTTCTTCCGCGTGGACGAGGCGGAGGAGGCGCGGCGTCAGCCGGAACGGGTCCCCCGGCCGCCCGAGATCGCGCCCGCGGCGGACAGCGTGCCTCACCCGGCGCTGCAGCGGATGCAGGGTGCCGTCCGGTCCAACGGGCCGCTGCACGCGGCGGCGAACTCGGATCGCGAGTTCCAGCGGTTCTGAGGCGGCCGTGATCGGGCTCGCCGCCACGGTCCCGGATCCGCAGCCGCTCGCGCCGCGGATACGCCCCAGGGAGTTCGCGCTGCTGCGCGATCTCATCCACCGCGAGTCGGGGATCTTCCTGTCCGACGCCAAGAAGGCGCTGGTGGTGGCGCGGCTCGGGCGAAGGCTGCGGGAGCTGGGGCTGAAGTCGTTCGGCGACTACTACCGCCGCCTCGCCGACGGGGACGAGCAGGAGCGGACGCGGATGCTCGACTGCATCTGCACCTACGAGACCCACTTCTTCCGCGAGCCGCGGCAGTTCGAGTTCCTGGAGCGGCAGCTGGTCCCGGAGTGGACGGCGCGGGCCGCCGCGGGAGGACCCAGGCGGATCCGCGCCTGGAGCGCCGGCTGCTCGACGGGGGAGGAGCCCTGCTCGCTGGCTATGGTGCTGCTCGCCCACTTCCCTGCGTCCGCTGGTTGGAGCGTGGAGGTCCTGGCCAGCGACCTGTCCAGCCGGGCGCTGGAGCGGGCCAGGGCGGGCCTGTGGACGATCGAGAAGGCCTCCGAGATACCGCAGCGCTATCTCAAGGCGTTCATGCTCCGGGGGCGCGGATCGCAGGAGGGGCTGATGAAGGCGGGGCCGGAGATCCGCTCGCTGCTGCGCTTCCAGCGGGTGAACCTCAGCGAGGACCGCTACCCGGTTGCAGGTCCCTTCGAGCTCGTCTTCTGCCGCAACGTGCTCATCTACTTCGACCCGGTGTCGAAGGCACGGGTCGTCGAGCGGCTGCTCGACCAGCTCGTCCCGGGCGGGTACCTGTTTCTGGGACACGCCGAGAGCCTGACCGGCCTCAGTGAGCGCGGCCGCAGCGTCGGCCCGACGGTCTACGTGCGTGCGGGCGAGCCCCGACCCCTCGCCTCCTGAACGCTCACGCCGCCCGGCGGTGGCTCGGGGCCTTCTGCGTCCGGCGGCAGGCGCGCCGCAGGGCCCGGATGCGCTGCTCGCGATCGAGTCGCGCCGCGCCGCGAAACGCGGCGGCCTGGAAGGCCCAGCGCACGAAGAGGGGGATCGCGCGCAGGCGTCTCAGCGGGTCCGGCCACCGCCGTCCCGGCGCCGGCAGGCGCGGCGCCGGGACCACCTCCCGGCCCGGGTGGTAGTTGAGCGCGCTGCGGCCCTCCGCTGTGGCCGGCCGCCGCTCCGCGAGCGCCCGCGCCCAGCCGCATGCCGCCAGCGCGCCCTCCCAGCCCTCCCGTCCCAGCAGCTCCTCGCCGAGCAGGAAGCGGCGCGTGCTCGGGGTGGCCGCGAGCCTGACCGCGAGCCGGAACGAGCGCAGCGCCTCCGCCGGCCGGCCGCAGCGGCGCTGGAGCGTGCCGACCAGCACGTGGATCTCCCCCTCGCCCGGCCGCAGGTGCGCGAGGCGCTTCAGCGCGGCCAGCAGCGCCTGGTCCCGGCCGGTCCGTCCGAGCGCCAGCACCAGCGCGCCCTGGTAGTCGAGGCTCGTCGGCTGGAGCTGCGCGGCGAGGGCCAGGCAGCGGACCGCTTCCGGCCAGCGGCCGGCGCGGCCCAGGGCCTGTCCTCGCAGGAGGTGCAGCTCGGCCGAGCGCGGGGCATGCGACAGCGCGTCGGCGTAGGCCGCGGCAGCCGCGGACGGCCAGAGCCAGTCGAGCACCCGGGCGAGGGTGACGTGCGCCCTGGCGGCGAAGGGAAGGTCGGGGATGGCCATCCGGCGCCTCGCGGAGCGAGGAGTCTAGCACCGCCGGCGTCGGGCTGAGCAGGCGCATCACCGCGTGGTCACTGGACGTTCAGCGCGCCCACCATGCTGGGATGGAAGCTGCAGTGGTAGTTGACGCTGGCGGCGGTGGGGAAGCTGATCGGCGCGCTGGTCGACCCGCCGGCGATCGCCCCCGTGTCGAAGCCGGTGCCGGTCGCGGTGTGGGCGATGCTGTCGGCGTTGTGCCAGGCGACGGTCTGCCCCGCCTTGACCGACGCCGGGCTGGGCGAGTACGAGCTGGCCCCGTTCATCCCGTTGATGGTGATCGTCACGTCCGCGGCGCCGGCGCCGCCCGTGCCGGGAGTGGGGGTGGGTGTCGAGGTGGGCGAGGAATAGCTGCTGCCGCAGGCGACGGCGTAGGCCAGCCCTGCGACCAGCGCGATGGCGCCGAGCAGCGCTTTCACGTGCGTCCTTCGAAATGACATGTGGGTCCTCCTGGCCTGGTCGGGTGAGCAAGGCCGGTGCCGAGGGACGACGAGGGCGTATCAACGACCTGCGAGGCGGCGGGCCGCCACTGCGGGACGCGACGCGTAAGCCAGTTACGCGTCCCGAAACGGACGGCCCGCTCGGCCGTGGTTCTGCTAGTCTTGCTGTCGGGCCTGTAGTTCAGATGGTTAGAACGGCCGGCTCATAACCGGCTAGTCGAAGGTTCGAGTCCTTCCAGGCCCACGAGTCCTTCCGGGCCCGCTTCCTCGTCGCGCCGTCGCCGCCCGGAGCCTCCGGGCCGCGGTGTAGAATGCCGGGAATGTCCCGCCGCCCCTCAGGCCTCCATGAACGCTGAGCTGGAGAAGCTCGTCCGGCTGCACAAGGCCGAGCAGGAGACCCGCCGCCTCGAGGCCGAGCTGGGCCAGGTGCCCCGGTCGCGACAGGAGCTGGAGACCCGGCTCACCGTCGAGCGCTCGCGGCTCGACGCGGCCCGGGCCGCCCACGACGCCTCGGCCAAGGCCCGCAAGGCCCGGGAGAGCGGGGTGCAAGACCTCGAGAGCAAGCGCTCGAAGTACAAGGGCCAGCTGATGGAGGTCAAGACCAACAAGGAATACACGGCGATGCTCCACGAGATCGAGACCGTCGAGCGCGAGATCCGCGCGCTCGAGGACCAGATCCTCGAGGAGATGGAGAGGATGGAGACGCTCGGCCAGGACGTGCGGCGGGAGGAGGCGGCGTTCAAGGTGATCGAGGGCGAGGCCCGCAAGGAGCGCCTGGCCCTCGACTCCCGGGAGGCGGGCCTGCAGGCCCTGGTGCAGCGGGCGCGCGAGGAGAGGGCGGCGTCCGCCGCCGCCGTCCCCGAGGAGACGCTGGCCCGCTACGAGCGCATCGCCCACCTGCGCGGGAGCGGGGTGGCGGAGGCGCGCGACGGCATCTGCAGCGCCTGCCGGGTGAAGCTGCGGGTGCAGGTGTGGGTGGAAGTGCGGCGCAACGAGGTCCTCATCGAGTGCGACTCCTGCAGCCGCATCCTCTACTACGAGCCGCCCCCGCCCACCGTCGCCGTCGAGCCGTGAGCGCGTCGCTGCGGCTGCACGTCGACGGCGCCAGCCGCGGCAACCCCGGGGAGGCCGGCTTCGGCGTGCACGTGGCCACCGCCGACGGCAGCGAGGTGGCCTCGCTCTTCGGCTACCTGGGCCGGGCCACCAACAACGTGGCCGAGTACCAGGCCCTGCTGCACGGCCTGCGCTTCGCGCTCGCCCGTGGCGCACGCGCGGTGGAGGTGTTCTCCGACTCCGAGCTGCTGGTGCGGCAGCTGGCCGGCCGCTACCGGGTGAAGCACCCGGGCCTGCAGCCGCTGTTCCGGGAGGCGCAGGCCCTGCTCGCCCGCTTCGCGAGCGTCCGGGTCAGCCACGTCCCGCGGGAGCAGAACCGGGAGGCCGACGCCCTCGCCAACCGCGCGGTCGACACCCGGCAGAGCTGCCTCAGCGGCTGAAGCCGACGTAGCTGATCATGCGCCCGCCGCCGCGGCCGTCGCGGCGGTACGAGTGGTACAGGTCGGGACGGCAGCGGGTGCACTCGTCGACCCTGGCGATCGCCGCCGGCGAGAGCCCCGCGGCGAGCAGCTGGCGCCGGTTGGCGGTGGCCAGGTCGAGGTGCGGTCGCCCCTGGGGCCCCGGCGTGAACACGTGCTCCGCCTCGGCGCCGAAGGCCTCGCGCAGCTCTTCGCCCACCTCGTAGCAGCAGGCGCCGATCGCCGGGCCGAGCGCGGCGAGGAGGTCGGTGGGGCGGGAGCCGCGGAGGACCAGCGCCGCCACCGCCCGCCCGACGACCCGCGCGGCGGTGCCCCGCCAGCCGGCGTGCACGGCGGCGACCGCGTGCCGGACGGGGTCGACCAGCAGTACGGGCAGGCAGTCGGCGGTCTCGATGCCGAGCAGGTCGCCGGCGCGCGTGCTCACGGCGGCATCGGCGGCCGGCGGCGACGGCCAGGGTGGCTCCACCACCGTGTCGCCGTGCACCTGCCGCAGCCGCCACAGCACGCCGTGCGGCTGCAGCAGCCGCGCCACCCGCGCCCGCGTCGCCTCCCGCGGCTCCGGAGACACCGCCGGAGCGCGGCGCCCGAAGCCGTGGACCAGGCCGGGGACCGCGGCCAGGGAGGGCACGGTCGCCGGCTCAGGCCGCATGCGGCATCGTAGCAGCCGGTCGCGCCGCGGTCGTACACTGCTGGTGCGATGGACGAGAACGACGGCGTGCTGGCGAGCCGGCTGGAGGTGGTCTCCGTCGCCGAGGTGGAGGGCCTGCTGGTTGCGGCCGGCGCGGCAGCGCCGTTCAGCGCAGCGGAGGTCGCCTACGCCCAGGCGAAGAGCGATCCGGCGCGGCGCCTCGCCGCCCGGCTGGCGGCCAAGCGCGCGGCGGCGCAGCTCCTCGGCGGCGCGGTGACGCCGGCGGACGTCGAGGTGATCCGTGGCGCGTACGGCCCCCCGGCGCTCCGCCTCTCGCCCCGCGGACGGCAGAGCCTGCGCGAGCGGGGGGCGGCACGGCTGCTCGTCAGCCTGACGCACGAGCGCGCTCACGCCGCGGCGCTGGTGGTGCTGGTGTCCGCGTGAGCCGCGGCGCCTGGCTGGCCTGGCTGATGGCGGCCCTAGTGCTGGCGGGGACGGGGGTCGTCCTCTATCTGGCCTACGCGCCTGCGGGCGACAGCGCGCCCCACCCCTTCAACCACGACCGCAACGCCATCTGGCTCGAGCACCGCTGGCTGGAGAGGAGCCAGAGCGCGCCGACCATGGAGGCGCTGTTCGGCCGGCTGCGCGCGCGGGGCGTCATCTACCTCTACCCGCACCTCATCCCCTTCGACGCGGCGGGCAAACTGCCGCCGCACGACCGCGAGCAGACGCAGGCCTTCCTGGCGGCCGCCCGCCGCGTCGCCCCCGAGCTGAAGGTGCTGCCCTGGGTGGGCGGTGTGCGCGCCGGCTACCGGCGGCAGCGGCCGGGGACGCTGCAGCTCAGCGACCTCGCGCAGCGGCAGCGGATGGTGGCCGAGGTGCGCGGGCTGGTGGACGACGGCTTCGACGGCGTGCACCTCAACATCGAGCCGATCGACGACGGCAACGTCGAGTTCCTGGCGCTGCTGCGCGCGCTGCGCACGGCGGTGGGCTCCTCCCACCTGCTGTCAGTCGCCGCCACCCGTCCCGCGCCCGTGGGCCTGCCGCGCGCGCCGAACTTCGCCTGGAGCCCCGACTACTACGCGAGGGTGGCCGCCCTGGTCGACCAGGTGGTGATCATGGCCTACGACACCGCGCTGCCCACGCCGCAGCTCTACCGGCGCTACCTGACCTGGGCCGCTGGCTCGGTGGCGGGGGCGCTCGACCAGTCCGGCTCCAAGGCGCGGGTGCTGATGGGCGTCCCCACCTACGAGAACTTCGGCTTCATGCACCGGGCGGGGGTGGAGACGCCGGAGAACGCCCTGGTCGGCATCGTGGCCGGCCTGCGCGGGCTGGGCGTGCGCGGCACCTTCGAGGGCGTCGCCATCTACGCCGAGTGGACCACCAGCGACGAGGACTGGGCGATCTACGAGCGCTACTGGCGCAATCGCGGGGACTGAACAGCTATACCATTTGATGATATAGCTGAGCCTTCAGGCGGCGGCCGCCTGGTCCTCCACGATCTCGCCGTCGCGGATCTGCACCACCCGCGAGGCCAGGCGCGCCAGCGCCATGTCGTGGGTGATCATCACGATGGTCTGCCCGGCCGCGTGCAGCTCGCGGAAGAGGCCGACGATGCCCTGGCCGGAGCTGGTGTCCAGGTTGCCGGTGGGCTCGTCAGCCAGCACCAGGCTGGGGCGGTTCACCAGCGCCCGGGCGATCGCCACCCGCTGCATCTGGCCGCCCGACAGCTCGCTCGGCTTGTGGTCCATGCGGTCGGCCAGGCCCACCTTGTCGAGCATGGCCGAAGCCCGAGCCCGCCGCTCCTTCGCCCCCACCCCGCCGAACAGCAGCGGCAGCTCCACGTTCTCCAGCGCGCTGGCGTAGGGCAGCAGGTTGAAGTTCTGGAACACGAAGCCGACGTGGCGGTTGCGGATCTCCGCCAGGCGGTTGCGGTCGAGCCCGCCCACGGCCTCGCCGGAGAGGCGGTAGAGGCCCGAGGTCGGGGTGTCCAGGCAGCCGAGCAGGTTCATCAGCGTCGACTTGCCCGAGCCCGAGGGGCCGACGATGGCCACGTACTCGTTGCGGTCGATGTCGAGGTCGACGCCCTTCAGGGCCTCCACCGCGACACGGCCGGTGTCGTAGACCTTCCGGATGGCGCGCATCTCGATCATCATCACTCGTACCTCAGGGAGACCGCGGGGTTGACGGAGGCGGCCCGCCGCGCTGGGAAGAAGCCGGCCAGCGTGCCGATGGTGCCCAGGATGGCGGCGGTCGCCACCGCCACTGCCGGCGAGAAGGTGGGCCGGCCCATCAGGTCGAAGGCGTCGCCCTTCAGCGGCAGCGCGGCGATACCGAAGATCAGCAGCAGCGAGACGGTGGTCCCGACGGCCCCGCCGATCACGGTCATCAGGAGAGCCTCGCTGACGAAGGGCAGCATCAGCTGGCGCGGCTTGGCGCCGAGCGCCATCTTGACCCCGATCTCCCGGGTGCGCTCCTTCACCACCGCGTACATGATGTTGGCCACGCCCATGCCGCCCACCAGCAGGGTGAGCCCGCCGATGATGCCCAGGAAGATCTGGATGCCGAGGCCGACGTTGGCGTTGATCCTCTGCATCTCGGTGGTGTCCCACATGCCGAGCGAGCGCGTGTCCTCGGGGTCGAAGTGGTACTTGCGCCCCATCACCCGGTAGAACTCGGCCTTGGCCACGTCGTGCTGGGAGAGGTCCACCGCCTTGAAGATCAGGTTGTCGATCTTCGCGTCGGTGTACATCGCCTTGTAGGTGGTGGCGGGGATCAGGGCGTGGCTCCTGTCCGGGCCGCCGTACATCCCCATCTGCAGCTTCTTCTGCATGACCCCGACCACGGTGAAGGTCGACTGGCTGATCTGCAGCGTGCGGCCCACCACCTCCTCGCTGCCGAAGAGGTCGCGTGCCAGCTCGTCGCCGAGGAAGGCCACCCGCCGCTTCTCGACCATGTCCCGGGGGTTGATGAAGCGGCCGCCCTGCCGGGCCACCATGTTCCTCATGTCGCCGAAGTCCGGCTCCACGCCGCAGAGGTGCACGTTGCGGCTCTTGCCGGAGACGGCGATCGGCGCCTCCCGGTTGTACTCGAGCGAGATGGCCCCGATCTCGGGGACCGTGCGGCGCAGCAGCTCCACGTCCTCCTCGCGCGGGCGCACCGGCCTGCCCGAGGGCAGGCCCATGAAGGCTCGGGTGGTGGCCCCCGGCCACACCACCGCGATGCCCTCGCCCATGCCGCGCGCGCCCTTGCCGAGCGAGCGCTTCAGGCCCTCGCCGAAGGAGAGCAGCAGCACGATCGACAGCGTGCCCCAGCCGATGGCGATCACCGTGAGCAGGATGCGCTTCTTCTGGTGGGCGAGGTCGGCGCGGAACAGCCGCCAGACGAGGGCGAGCTCGGCGCGGACGAGTCTCATGAGAGCTTCAGCGCCACCACCGGGTCGAGCAGCGACGCCCGGCGGGCGGGGAAATAGCCGGCCAGCAGTCCGATCGCGCCCAGCAGCAACGCGGTGGTGACGACCACGACGGGGGAGGCCTGTGGGGTGCCCACGTAGTCCTCGAGGCCCAGCAGGGGGAAGAGGGCGAGGACGCCCAGGGTGATGGCGAAGCCGAGGAGCCCGCCCGTGCCGGTGAGCGTCAGCGTCTCCATCAGGAACTGGCCCTGTACGTAGCGCGGCCTGGCGCCGACGGCCAGCTTCACGCCGATCTCGCGGGTCCGCTCCTCGATCACCACGTACATGATGTTGGAGACGCCGATGCCGCCGACCATCAGGGTGAAGGAGCCGATCACCCCCAGGAAGAGCCGGAAGGTGGTGAAGAAGATGGTGAGGAACTTCTGCCCCTCGGTGGTGTCCCACATCCCGATGGCTTCCTTGTCGGTCGGGTCGAACTTGAGGCGGCGGCCGAGCACCTCGTAGACCCGGCGGGTGACGTCGGGCACCTGCCGCGGGTCCCTGGCCTGGAAGATGAAGTTGCTCACGTAACGCACGCCGAAGAGGCCCTTGAAGGTCGAGTCGGGGACGAAGGCCTTGTCGCTGTCCGGGCCGCTGTAGTTGGAGTCCTGGTCCTTCTTCTGCAGGACTCCGATCACCAGGAAGGGCACGTTGTTGACCATCACCGTGCGGCCCACCGCGTCCACCTCGCCGAAGAGATCGCGCTTGAGCTTGTCGCCCAGGAAGACGACCCGGCGGCGGCGGTCGACGTCGAGGTCGTTCACGTAGCGGCCGCCCTGGCTGGCGATCAGGTTGCGCATCATCCCGAACACCGAATTGGTGGCCGACATCGCCGGCGTGATCCGCGCCCGCTCGTGGCGGAAGGTGTTGGAATGGCCTTCGTACTCGCCGGAGAAGCTGGCCTCCGGGATCTCGCGGCGCAGCGCCTCCAGGTCCTCCTCGCTCACCCGCATGGGCCGGCCCTTGCCGAGCCCCTCCCAGGGCAGCGAGGTGCGTGACGGCCAGGCGATGACGATGCCGTCGCCCAGGCCCTTCATGCTCTTCTCGATCCGCCGCTGCAGCCCCTCGCCGAAGGAGACCAGCAGCGCCACCGACACCGTCCCCCAGGTGATGCCGAACAAGGTGAGCAGCGTCCGCATCTTCTGGTGCCGGATGTCCTGCAGCATCTGCCGGAGGAAGGAGAGCGAGGTCATGGCCGTGGCCCTGGTGGTTCCCTGGGTGGTGGCGGGTGGCGCTACTCGATCTTCTTGGGCGGCCGCTCGACGACCAGGTCCGTCTCCTTGAGTCCCTCGGCCACCTCCACGTTCATGCCGTCGGAGAGGCCGACCTTGATCTCCTTCTTCGTGGGCGGAGCGTCGCCGGGGGACGGCATCTCCACCGAGGCCTTCCCGTCGGCGAAGGTGACCAGGCGTTCGGGGACCAGGAGCACGTTCGTCTTCTCGCGCACCACGATCTCGGCGTTGGCGGAGTAGCCGGCGCGGAGCACCACGCCGCTACCGGGCAGGAGCTCGATCTCCACGTCGAACAGGGTGGCGCCCTCGGCGGTCTTCGACTTGGGGGCGATCTTGTAGACCTTGCCGTCGACCTTCGCCTCGGGCAGCGCGCCGATCTTGATCCGCGCCGGCAGCCCCTCGGCCAGCTTGCCCACGTCGATCTCGTCGACGGTGCCCTTGAAGACGAGGGTCGACATGTCGGCGAGGTTGGTGAGCGCGGTGCCCGCCTGGTACGAGGTCAGCGGCACCACGGGGTCGCCCTCGTTGACCAGCAGGTCGAGCACGGTGCCGGCGATCGGCGCGCGGATGATCGACTCCACCCGGTCGGCCTGGCGGCTGCTTTTCACCCGGCCCTTCTCGATGAGGGCGAGCTTCTCGGTGGAGAGCTCCATGCGGATGCGGGCATCCTGGATGTCCTTCTCCGCCTGCTCCCACTCCTGGGTGGCCAGGATGCCCTGCTCCTTGAGCGTGCGGGCGCGCGCGAACTTCTTCTCCGCCTGGTCGAACACGTTCCTGGCGATCTCGACCTCGCGCCGCGCCTCGGTCAGCTCCATCGGGGTGGGGTCGGGCAGGATCTCGAAGAGCGGGTCGCCCGGGTTGACGTGGTCGCCGATCTCCCGGAACGAGGTCTTGACGATGCCGGAGATCTTGCTCTTCACCGCGATCTCGCGCTTGGGCTTGATCGCGCCGATGGCGAGCGCCTTCTCGGTCACCGAGCCTCGGGCGACGGCGACGGTCTTGAAGCCGTTCGCCTTGCCGGTGTTGGACTTGGAGTAGAGGGCGGCGCTGACGCCCCCCACGATCACCAGGACGCCGGCGACGATCAATCCCTTGCGCATGTCGCAGACCCTCACTTGCTTCATTCGCTAGGACGCACGGGGCACGGCCCATGGTTCAAAGAAATTCACCATCCGGCGGCGGCGGCCGGCGTGTCGGGTCGGTTGGTGGGTTTGGAGGCGGCTGGCCGGCCGCCTCAGGCGGTGCGCGCGGCGGCGGTCCGCTCGTAGAAGGGCAGTGTCGTCCGGCCCTTCCACTTGTCCGGCAGGCGGTACGAGGGGTTCGGCGTCTCGGCGCAGACGCCGCAGCGGATGCAGCCCTGGACCTCCGGGCAGTGCGGCGAGAGCGCCTCTCTCTCGCTCCGCTCCAGCTCCTTCCAGAAGTAGCCCCTGGCGACGCCGTTGTCGATCACGTCCCAGGGCAGGACCTCGTCCTTCGCGCGGCGGCGGAACAGGTAGAAGGCCGGGTCGAGGCCGGCGTCCTTCACCGCGCGCTTGAGGTCGGTCCCCCGCGTCACCGCCAGCTCGAGCGCCTCG
>Ga0335069_10010193_pt1 | contig 13325 bp, 10 predicted proteins | sample Lox_Sample_11_FD_206714 | JGI IMG/M metagenome (GOLD analysis project Ga0335069, IMG submission 206714) | Soil microbial communities from Loxahatchee National Wildlife Refuge, Florida, United States - Lox_Sample_1.1 | ecosystem: Environmental > Terrestrial > Soil > Wetlands | place: USA... | reverse complement strand
CAGCACCAAGCCCTCGGTGGACGTGGGATTGGGCGACGACACTTCCCTCGGCGGGGTTTGGGAAGGCGCGGAGGCGATTTACCAAGACGACACCCGGGACAACAAAAAAGTCGTCAGCGACTACGCCATCATGGCCGGCCCCTACTTCCGGCTCGGTCGCTCCAAGCTTTCCGTCAACTACCTCTATGTGGGCCCCTATTACTACTCGCCCTTGGCCCAGACCCGCCAGGACGACATCACGGCCCCGGGCCAAGGCTCGGACCCGGCCGTCACGCCGGATCTTTTCACGGCGCCCTTGCGCAGCCAGTTTTTCCTCAATGACATTCCCCGGGCGGGAGGTATCTTCACTTTCTATGACCGCACCCAGGACAATACCTTCCCCTATGGCCTCGCCACGCCCAACCGAAAGGGCGGCGGGCTTGATTTGGACGTGAAAACGCTTGAAAAAGACGCCCTGCAAATTAAGGGCTCGGTCTACTTCGTCCAGGAAATCAGTGATAACCTTGTGGAGGAGCCCTCGGGCAGCACCTATACGCCGGTGCCCGTCGACGGGACGGCTTCGGCCCCCACGCCCCAACGCAGCTTTACTTACGTGAACGTGGGGCCCTCGATCAACCTGGCGCCTTTGATGCAGATGGACCAGGACCTGGTGCTCGGGATGAACGCGCGGTTTGAGCAGACCAACAGTTCCATCGGCACTTTGACCAGCCTCTGGCTCTTGGGCGGGGTCCAGGTGGGGATCCTTCCCTGGTGGGAATTGGGCGCGGCCTACAGCGACCAGGAAGTGAAGGGCTCGGAAGCCGGTTACGGAGGCACCACCTTGGCCCGGTACTCCTATATTTTTGACGACTCGGACCTGGGCAACTACAGCGTCTTCAACGTCGATGGCGGCAACCACAGCCTGAGGCTCTCCAGCCTCTTCACGTTGGACCGGCACTCGCGGCTGGCGCTGGTCGTGGACTTCACCGAGGGCACCCTGGTCCCCTACGTGGGGGCTTTGCCGTCGGGTCAGCGGGTGGGGAACCAATACGCGGAGGTGACCTATGAGATCCAATTCTAAGAAGGCGGCTTGGGTCGGCGGCCTTTGCGCGCTCCTAAGCTTTTCCCTGGTCCTTTTCGCCTCCGGCTGCAAGAACCAAATCCCGGGTTTGGGCGCCTATCCGGCGGCCTCCTCGGTGGCCAATACCAGCCGGGTGGACCAATTCGATTCCGCGTCGATCGTCATCAACCCCAACTTGTTCGAGACCAATAACCCGCCCACTTACGCGCTCAGGAGCCCGGGTTCGGTGACCCTGGTGAACAACTTCACCACTTACGGCAGTTTCAACGGCGGCGGCCTGGTGCCCGGGGGCTACGTGAGCGCCAATTGCTTCCGGATGTCGGGCGCGGTGACGGACCTCTTGGACAACACCTTCCCGGCCTTGGACCTTGAGATGCCCATGGAAAACTACACCTATTTCGACGCGAACCATTTCACCGGCGTGAAGTTCTACATGAAGGTGGCCAATGACGACACGGCGGCCCACCGGGTCTTCGCCATCCCCGTGGCCCAGACGGTGCCCGTGGGCACTAACAACGGCACCTGCCCGGCCGGCCCCAAGCGTTGCTACGACCATTTCGCCGCGGATTACAGCGGCGGCACCGGCGGCCAGTGGATTTTGGCCAGCTACAATTTCAGCGACCTGACCCAGCTTCAATCCGGCTACGCGCCTGAGCCCTCGGCGACGCTGACGGGCGACAACGGCTACAACCTCAAGCAGACGCTTTGGCTCCAATGGGAAGAGGGCAACAACAACAAGGTCCCGGGCAAGGCCCAGATCGACCTTTACGTGGACGACATCGAGTTCTTCTGATTTTAAAAACGCGGTAAACTTTTAGAGGGCATCCAAGCGTGGGGCGGAGGCGGGAATGAAAAAGCAATGGTGGGGTTTAAACCTGGGAATCTTGGCGGCGCTTGCCGGAAGCCTTGTTTTTGAGGGCTGCCAGCAAAGCCTGCCCCTGGCGAACCCCGGCGCGATTTTGGCCCCGCCCCTGCCCAACACCGACGTTTCCAACTTCGGCAACGCCTCCTTGAAAGTGAACCCCACCCTGACGGGTTCCAACCAAGGCATTTTCCTGGACGGCTCCTACGCCTACCAGAACGACAGCGGATTGGTCCTGGCCCCGCCCTATGCCAATAGCGGCTGTCCCTATGGCGGCACCAGCGCCTACGCGCTTCACCTTTTCGGCACCTACCTGGACTACGGGAACGGCGGCTATCCGGCCTTTGAGATCGAGTGCTTCCCCCGGGCCAACGCCTCCTTCAACAGCGGCAACATGTTCGACGCCTCGGCCTTCACGGGCGTTTCCTTTTGGTGGAACCAAGGGTTGGATGACACCGCCAACCAGATCTTTTTCTGCCTGATCACGGCCCGCATCGCCCCCGCCAGCATCGGCGGTGACGGCACCTGCGGCACGGGCGGCCATGTCCCTTGCTACGATTACCTGGGCAACAACCTCTTGGGTTATCCCAAGGGTTGCTGGTTCCAGATCTCGGAGGATTTCGCCTCCATGTCGACCCAATATAGCTCGGGCAGCCCGGGCACGGTCACGGCCACCGACAAACAGCAGATCCTCCAGCTCATGTGGACCAGCCGTTCCAACAATGTCAACACCAACGGCCCCGCGGGGACGCTCTATACCTGCGACATCTGGTTGGATGACGTGGCTTTTTATTGATTAAGGGTTGAGTCAAAAGGCGCGGGGGCCTTGGCCCCCGCGCCTTTTTTGTTGGGGGAGGGGGGTTTTTCATTCCTTCTTTTTCCATCCGGCCTGCCCTATACTGGCCCCCTTTCGCCGAGCTTAAACCAGTTTCCGGGAGCGCCGCCGCCTTGTCGCTAGACCATATCCGCAATTTCTGCATCATCGCCCACATCGACCACGGTAAAAGCACCTTGGCGGACCGGCTCCTGGAGTTCACCGGGGCCATCCCGCCCCGGGAGATGCGCGACCAGCTCATGGACCAGATGGACCTGGAGCGCGAGCGGGGCATCACCATCAAGGCCAAGGCCGTGCGGTTCTTCTACAAGGCCAAGGACGGCAAGACCTACGAGATGAACCTCATCGACACCCCGGGGCACGTGGACTTCAACTATGAGGTGTCCCGCAGCCTCAAGGCCTGCGAGGGGGCCCTCTTGCTCATCGACGCCTCCCAGGGCGTGGAAGCCCAGACCCTGGCCAACGCTTTCCTGGCCTTCGACCAGAACCTGGCCATCGTGCCCGTCATCAACAAGATCGACCTGCCGGCCGCCGACGTGGAGCGCTGCAAGAAACAGATGGAGGAGTCGCTGGCCCTGGACGGGTCCGAGGCCATTCCGGCCTCCGCCAAGGAAGGCATCGGCATCGAGGAAATCCTGGAGGCGGTCATCCAGCGCGTGCCCCCGCCCCGGGGCGAGTCCCAAGAACCCGTGAAGGGCCTGATCTTTGATTCCATGTTCGACATCTACCGGGGCGTGATCGTCTTCGTGCGGCTCCTCAACGGCACCATCCAAAAAGGCACCAAGATGAAGTTCATGGCCACCGGCAAGGTTTTCGAGATCGAGGAGATCGGCGTCTTCAAACCCAAGATGGAAAAGGTGGAAAAGCTCTCAGCCGGCGAGGTGGGCTACATCTGCGCCAACATCAAGGACGTGCGCGACGCCAAAGTGGGTGACACGGTCACCGAGGAAGGCCGTCCCACGGCCGAGGCCCTGCCGGGCTTCAAGGACGTGCTGCCCATGGTTTTCTGCGGGCTTTTCCCCGTGGACTCGGAGGATTACGACGACCTGAAGGAATCCCTGGCCAAGCTCAAGCTCTCCGACGCGGCGCTGTCCTTCGAGCCCGAGACCTCGGTGGCGCTTTCCTTCGGTTTCCGCTGCGGCTTTTTGGGATTGCTCCACATGGAAATCGTCCAGGAGCGCCTGGAGCGCGAGTACAACCTGAACCTCATCGCCACCGCCCCCAGCGTCATTTACCAGGTGGTGAAGACCAGCGGCGAGGAAGTCTGGATGGACAACCCGACCAAATTGCCCGATCCCTCGCAGATCGCCGAGGTCCGGGAGCCCTTCATCGACGCCAAGATCATCGTGCCCGCCGACTACATCGGCGCGGTCATGACCCTTTGCCAGGAGCGCCGGGGCATCCACAAGAACACCTCCTTCCTGGACCCCACCCGGGCCCAGATCTCCTACGAACTGCCCTTGGCCGAGGTGGTCATGGACTTTTTCGACAAGCTCAAGAGCTGCACCAAGGGCTACGCCTCGCTGGACTATGAGCCCATCGGTTACCGGCCGGGCAACGTGGTGAAGGTGGACATCCTCTTGAACAACGAGCCGGTGGACGCCCTGTCCTTCATGGTGCACCGGGACAAGGCGGAAATCCGGGGCCGGGGCATCGCCGAGAAATTGAAGGAAATCATCCCCCAGCAGCTCTTCGAGGTGCCCATCCAGGCCGCCATCGGGGGCAAGATCATCGCCCGGGAAACGGTCCGCGCCCGGCGCAAGGACGTCTTGGCCAAGTGTTACGGCGGCGACATCAGCCGCAAACGCAAGCTTTTGGAGAAACAAAAAGAAGGCAAGAAGCGCATGAAGAACATCGGCAGCGTCGAAATACCCCAGGAGGCCTTCATGGCCGTCCTGAAAGTCGAAGATTAAGGAAACGGAGCGCTCATGGAAAGCCTGGATTTCACCCAAAATTTGAACCTCATCCTTTATTTCCTGGCGGGGCTTTTGACCCTGGTGGAAGTCTTCATCCGCTTGGTTTGGCCCCGGATCACCCGGTCCAAGGGCCCGGGACTTTGGACCTCCAGCCGGCCGGGCTCCTGGATGGAAACCATCGACTCGCTCTGGGTGGCCATGGTGGTGGCCCTGAGCTTGAAGGCCCTGCTCATCCAGCCCTTCACCATCCCCTCGGGCTCCATGGAAGACACCCTTTTGATCGGCGATTACATCCTGGTGAAGAAATACGAGTACGGCTACTCGCTGCTCAACAAGACGCCCCGGTTCCTGGAGTTCAACCATCCCAAGCATGGGGACATCTTGGTCTTCGTTTATCCCGAGGACCACAGCAAGGACTTCATCAAGCGTTGCATCGGCCTGCCCGGCGACGTGATCGAGATCAAGAACGCCCAGCTTTTCCTGAACGGCAAGAAACAGGACGAGCCTTACGTCAAGCACCTCTTCACCCCCAAGGAAATCCTCCAGGAAGAGGGACCGGATTCGCTCAAGGTCAATTTCGGCCCCGTCACCGTGGAGCCCGGCCATTACTTCATGATGGGCGACAACCGGGACAACAGCCTGGACTCGCGCTACTGGGGCCAGCTGGACGAGAAGCTCATCAAGGGGAAGGCCTGGTTCATCTATTGGCATAGCGTGGATTTCCATCCCGATTTCAGCCGGATGTTCCACTTCATCCATCCCCAGGCTTCCACCGACGCCCCGGCGGGCCCCGCTCGAAAACCGTGAACGCCTACCTGCATGTGCCCTTTTGCGCGTCGATCTGCTCCTATTGCGATTTCACGTCCTTCGCGGGGCAGGATTCCAAGATAGGGGCCTATGCCAAGGCGCTGGGCCTGGAAATAGCCGGGTCCGCCCTGGGGGGGCCGCTTCAGACGGTTTATTTCGGCGGCGGCACGCCTTCGGTGCTCGCGCCCGACCAGCTTTCGCTCATCCTCCAATCCCTCCGGGAGAAGGCCGGCTTCGCGGCCGGCGCCGAGATTTCCCTGGAGGCCAACCCCGAAACCGCCGATCCCGGGAAGTTCAAGGCTTACCGGGAATTGGGCGTCAATCGGCTCAGCTTCGGCGCCCAAGCCGCCCAGGGGAAAATCCTGCGCCGGCTGGGACGGGGCCATGACTGGCCCCAAGTGGAAAAGGCTTTCACCCTGGCCCGGGAAGCCGGTTTCGACAACCTGAACCTGGACTTGATGCTGGGCCTGCCCGGGCAAACCCCCGGCGATTTCAAGCAGTCCCTGGAAAAAACGGTTTCGCTTCAGCCCGACCACCTCTCGGTTTACGCCCTGCAGGTGGAAGAAGGCACGCCCCTGGCGCGCCAAGTGGCCGAAGGGCTGGCCCTGCCCAGCGAGGATGAGGCGGCCGACGAATATGCCCTGGCCCAGGATTTCCTGGCCGCCCAAGGGTTCGAGCAATATGAGGTTTCCAACTTCGCCAAGCCCGGCAAAGCTTGCCGCCACAACCTGAATATCTGGCGCGGGGAGGATTATTGGGGTTTTGGCCTCTCGGCGGTGGGGACGGTCGGGGGGGTGCGCCACAGCCACAACGAGGATTTGACGGGCTATTTGGAAGCGGCCCAAAGGGGCGAAAGGCCCGCCCTGAGCCTGGAGCCCTTGACGCCCCAGGTGCGCCAATTCGAGAAACTCATGTTGGGGCTGAGGACCCGGGAAGGCGTGAGCCGCCGGGACTGGGAGGATTACGAAAAAAGCCGGGGCCTTGCCTTGGACGCCCGCTTGAGGCTTTGGGAAAGCCGGGGACTTTTAACCCTGGGTCCGGACCGCTACCAGGTGACACCGAGGGGTTTTTTCGTTTTGAACGGCCTTTTGGAAGCCCTGGTGGCTTAAGGCTTTCCCGGGGGAAAAACCCTCAATAATCGGCCTCCCCCCAAGTTGACTTGTTCCCCCCTTGTCTTATTATGTGGAAACCAAAAACAGCTTGGCTTCAGAAGCCCCGAAGGTGGAAAAGTGGCCGATTTGACCCCCAACCGATCCGACGCCGTCCTGACCCGTGTCATCCACCAATATGTGGCCACGGCCAAGCCCGTGGCGTCCCTTTCCCTCAAGGACCAGATCCGCGTGTCGCCCGCCACCATCCGCAGCGTCTTCGCCGATCTCGAGGGCCAGGGTTACCTCACCCATCCCCACACTTCCGCCGGCCGCGTGCCCACCGACGAGGGCTACCGCTTTTACGTGGAGCGGCTCATGCGGGCCCGGGAACTGAACCTGAGGGAAAAGCAGCGCGTCGAGGCCGAGTATGACAAGGCCAAGGACGAGGTGGAGGCGCTCATGCGCCACACCGCCAAGATCCTGGCCGCCATGACCCGGCTGGGGGGCCTGGCGGTTTTCCACCCGGAGGACGGCGCGAAACTGGACCACTTCAAGCTGGTGCCCTTGGACCCCCGGAAGGTGATGGTCATCCTGGTGCTCACCAACGGGTGGGTGAAGGAAGAGTTGGTGAGGCTCGAGTCGCCCCTGCCGGCCGGTGAGGCCGCCCGGGTGGCCCAGCTTTTGAACGACAAGCTGAAGGGGCTCTCCCTGGGGGCGCTTCGGCGCGCCCTTTTGGCCGACGCCGAGCGCTCGCGCGACCGCAAGCTCGGCTTGGTGCAGGCGGCCCTCAAGACCATCGACGACGCCCTGGACCTGGAAGGGGACGACATCCATTTGGAAGGCTTCACCCAGCTCATGGAACAGCCTGAGTTCCGCACCGTGGAAAACATGGAGCGCTTGGTGCGGCTGGCGGGGGAGCGCCGTTCCTTAAGGCCGCTCCTGGACAGGCAATGGACCCGCCCCGGGCTGGCGGTGGAGATCGGGGGGGATTCGGGCCTGGGCGAACCGGGCCGGAATTTGTCCTTCATGCACCTGCCCTACCGGCTCGGGGGCAAGGTGGCGGGGGTCTTGGGTGTCTGGGGCCCCACCCGCATGGATTACGACCGGGTGGCGGGGCTCATGGGCCAGGTGGCCCGGTCCCTGGAAGAGGTTTTGAACAAACGAGGAGGATGGTCCTAATGCCCGACATGAACCCCAATCCTTCGGGGGAACCCGAAGTGGAAATCCTGAACAGCCAGGCGATCCCTTACGACGACGCGGGCAACGCCTCCGACCTGCCCGACGAGGACCTGGCCCCCGCCGGGGCGGTTTCGGCCGCCGCCGAAGAATGGAAGAAAAAGCACGATGAATTGAAGGACCAACTGCTTTGGACCGCCGCCGAGTTCGACAATTACAAGAAGCGGGCCTTGAAGGAAAAGGACGAGTTCCTTAAATTCGCCCAAGCGGGACTGCTCAAAGAGTTCCTGGTCGTGGCCGACAACCTGGAAAGGGCGGTGGCCTCGGCCGCCGGCTCGGACGGCACCCTGGGCACCCTCAAGCAGGGGGTGGAATTGACCCTCCGGCAGTTCCAGAACGTGCTGGAGAAGAACGGCGTGACCAAGATCAAGGCCAAGGGCGAGAAGTTCGACCCCCGGGCCCACGAGGTCATGATGCAGGAAGAGACGGACCAATTCCCCGAGGAAACGGTCATCGAGGAGCTGCAAAGCGGCTACAAACTGCACGACCGGGTTTTGCGCCCGGCCCTGGTGAAGATCGCGAAGAAAAAGGCGTGAGTTGGACGCCCGGGCCAAGGCCCTGGGCAATGGACAAACAATAACTTTTAGGAGATTTTGACATGGCGACGAACAAGGTTTTAGGCATCGATTTAGGGACCACCAATTCCTGCATGGCCATCATGGAGGGCGGCGAGCCCGTGGTGATCGCCAACGCCGAGGGCGCGCGCACCACGCCGTCGGTGGTGGGTTTTTCCAAGAGCGGCGAGCGGCTGGTGGGCCGGGTGGCCAAGAACCAGGCCATCACCAACCCCACCAACACGGTCTTTTCCGTGAAGCGCTTCATGGGCCGCAAGCTCCATGACGGCGAGGTGGAGACCGACAAGAAACTGGTGCCTTACACGCTCAAGGAAGCCTCCAACGGCGACGTGCGGGTGAAGATCGACGACAAGGAATACTCGCCCCCGGAAATCTCGGCCATGATCCTGCAAAAGCTCAAGGCCGACGCCGAGGCCTACCTGGGCACGGAAATCAAGGAAGCGGTCATCACGGTGCCCGCCTACTTCAACGACGCCCAGCGCCAAGCCACCAAGGACGCCGGCAAGATCGCGGGGCTCGACGTGCTTCGCATCATCAACGAGCCCACCGCCGCGGCCCTGGCCTATGGCCTGGACAAGGACAAGAAGAACGAGAAGATCGCGGTCTATGACCTGGGCGGGGGCACCTTCGACGTGTCCATCCTGGAACTGGGCGACGGCGTCTTCGAGGTGAAGTCCACCAACGGCGACACCCACCTGGGCGGCGACGACTTCGACCAGCGCGTCATCCAATGGCTCATCGACGAGTTCAAGAAGGAATCGGGCGTGGACCTGAAGAACGACCGCATGGCCCTGCAGCGGCTCAAGGAAGCCGCCGAGAAGGCCAAGATCGACCTGTCCACCACCGCGGAGACCGAGATCAACCTGCCCTTCATCACCGCGGACGCCTCCGGTCCCAAGCATTTGAACCTCAAGCTTTCCCGCGCCAAGTTCGAGCAGCTCGTCATGGACTTGGTCGAGAAGAGCGTGGAGCCCTGCCGCAAGGCCCTCAAGGACGCCGGCTACACCGTGGACGACATCCACGAGGTGGTGCTGGTGGGCGGCATGACCCGCATGCCGTTGGTGGTCAAGACCGTGAAGGAATTCTTCAAGCGCGAGCCCCACAAGGGCGTGAACCCGGACGAGGTGGTGGCCGTGGGCGCCGCCATCCAGGGCGGGGTCCTGAAGGGCGAGGTGAAGGACGTGCTCTTGCTCGACGTCACGCCGCTTTCCCTGGGCGTGGAAACCTTGGGCGGGGTCATGACCAAGATCATCGAGCGCAACACGACGATCCCGGCCAAGAAGAGCCAGACCTTCTCGACGGCCGCCGACAGCCAAAGCACGGTGTCGATCCACGTGCTGCAGGGCGAGCGCGAGATGGCGGGGGACAACCGCACGCTGGGACGCTTCGACCTGGTGGGCATCCCGCCCGCCCCGCGGGGCATCCCGCAGATCGAGGTGACCTTCAACATCGACGCCAACGGCATCCTGCACGTGGCCGCCAAGGACTTGGGCACGGGCAAGGAACAAAGCATCCAGATCACGCCCTCGTCGGGATTGTCCGAGGAGGAGATCAAGAAGATGCAGAAGGACGCCGAGCTCCACGCCGACGAGGACAAGAAAAAGAAGGAAAAAATCGAGGCCAAGAACCAGGCCGATACCCTGGTTTACTCCACCGAGAAGGCCTTGAAGGACTACGGCGACAAGGTCGACGAGGCCACCAAGAAGGGCATCGAGGAAAAGCTGGAGGCCCTGCGCAAGACCCTGACGGGCGACGACGCGGAGGCCATCAAGAAGGCCTCCGAGGAACTGGCCCAGGCCTCCATGAAGCTCGGCGAATTGATGTACAAGGAAGCCGCCGAGAAGCAGGCCGCCCAAGGCAAGAGCGCCGGCGAGGGCGCGGCCAAGCCCGAAGAGGGCAAAGGCAAGGACGGCCCGGTGGACGCCGAGTACGAACCGGCGGACGGGGACAAGAAGTAAACCAAGCGGTGGTTTTAAAGGCGGCCCAAGGGCCGCCTTTTTTATTGGGCGCGATTTTTCCCCCGGGCAAAAGCCAATGAAATTCGGGTGAAATCCCGGCGGCCGCGCCCTTGGCCCAAGTTTCCTTGATTGTGGGGCGCCAAAGGCGCATGATTGACCTCCTTCCGCATCCCGTCGTTTAAGGGGGCCGAGGGCCAAGGAGATCCCATGAAGCCCGTGAAATATCCCGAAAGCATCCACTGCGAGGAATGCCACAGCCCGGTGAAGATGGTCGATTGCCGCTTGCTCGCCAAAAAGGTGAAGGGCAAGACCCACGTGGAATTCGACACGGTTTGCGTGGCCTGCGGCCTGCGATTCTCGGTGAGCCGGGACTTGGAATATCTCCAATACAGCGAGCGCGAGTTTTGCGCCGTGAAGAAAATACTGCCCCCCTTGGCCGCCGCGGCTGGCAAGCCCTCGCGTTAAAAGCCTTTCTTTTTCCTTTTAAACCTTCCGCCGCGCCCTGAAATCCTCGATGGCGCCGCCAAATTGTTGTAAAATCCCCCCGGTTTCCAAACCTTTTTAACGAAGAGAATCATGTCCAAGAAAATCGCCATCCTGGGTTCGACCGGGTCGATCGGCATCTCCACGCTCACGGTCGTGAAAAAACTCAAACCCGCCTTCGAGGTCGTGGGGCTCACGGCCAACAGCAAGGTCAAGGAATTGGCGGCGCAAGTGCGCGCGGTACGGCCGAAGATGGCCGCCATCATGGACGAGTCCCTTTATCCCACCCTCAAGAAGCTCGCGGGCGGCGGGCGGACGAAGCTCCTGGCCGGGGTGGAAGGCGTGGAGGCGGTGGCCGCCGAGTCGGGCGCGCCCCTGGTGCTTTCGGCCATCGTGGGCGCGGCGGGACTAAGGCCCACGCTCAAGGCCCTCGAGAAGGGCAAGGACATCGCCCTGGCCAACAAGGAAACCCTGGTCATGGCCGGGGAAGTGGTGGCCAAAACCGCGAAAAAGTCCGGTTCCAAAATCCTGCCGGTGGACAGCGAGCACTGCGCCATCTTCCAATGCCTGGCCGGCTCGGGCCCCCTGGGCGAGGTGCATAAGATTCTTTTGACGGCCTCGGGCGGGCCTTTCCGGGATTTGCCGCGCGGGGAATTCCGCCAAATCACCCGGGGGCGGGCCCTGAAGCATCCCACTTGGCGGATGGGCCCCAAGATCACCATCGATTCCGCCACCCTCATGAACAAGGGGTTGGAGGTCATCGAGGCCCACTACCTCTTCGGCCTGCCTTATGACCGCATCGACGTGGTCATCCATCCCGAGTCCATCATCCATTCCATGGTGGAATACATCGACGGGTCGGTCCTGGCGCAGCTAGGCACCACCGACATGCAGATCCCTATCCAATACGCCATGACCTATCCCCGCCGGGCCCCCGCGCCGGTCAAGCGCCTCGACCTGACGGGGATCGGCCGCCTCCATTTCGGCAAGCCCGACCGGCAAAAATTTCCCTGCCTGGACCTGGCCTATGCCGCGGGCGAAAAAGGGGGGACGGCGCCGGCGGTCCTCAACGCCGCCAATGAGGTGGCGGTGGATTTGTTCCTCAAAGGCAAGATTTCCTTCGTCCAAATCCCCCGGATGATCGCTAAAGTGGCCGGCAAACACCGCCCCCTGACAAACCCCAACCTGGATGCTATATTGAAAGCCGACCGCTGGGCCCGTGAAGAGGCCCTTTCCGTCCCATCCTCATTAAGGTAAAGGAAACCCATGAACGCTTGGTTCGTCGTCGAGGTGCTCTTGGCCTTCAGTTTCATGATCGCCATCCATGAGTGGGGCCATTTCATCGTCATGCGCCTCTCGGGCGTGCGGGTGGAACGCTTCGCCATCGGCTTCGGGCCCACGCTTTTCGCCAAGAAGTGGGGCGACACCGAATACGCCCTTTTGGCCATCCCCCTGGGCGGCTATTGCAAGCCCGCGGGCGGGGATTTGAGCGACACCTCCACCGAGAAAATGTACGAGCGGGCCCCCGAGCCCGGCGAATTCCTCTATGCCGCCTGGTGGAAGCGCGTTTTGATCGCCCTGGCGGGGCCGGCCATGAACTACCTCTCGGCCTTCCTTTTGATGTTCGTCATCCTGATGGCGGGCGAGCAGATCCCCGTTGAATCGCCGGTTTTGGGCTTCGTGCCCCCGGGCAGCTTCGCCGCCCAGGCGGGGGTGAAAAAAAACGACGTCCTTTTGAGCATCGACGGGCAGGACGTGAAGAACCTTTACACGGACGAGGACACCATCTACAACGACCTCTCCAAGAACCCGAGCCAAGCCGTTACCCTGGCTTTGGCGCGCGGCCAGAAGACCCTCACGGTGTTGGTTTCGGGCGACTTGAAGAAGCCGGGCGCGGACCTGGGCCTCAACTCCTTGACCGAACCCGTCATCGGCACGGTGCCCTTGGGCACGCCGGCCCGCAAGGCGGGACTGCTGCCGGGCGACCGGGTGCTGTCCATCAACGGCCGGAAGGTGTCCGACTGGAACGAGGTGGCCTACCGCATCCACACGGCCCCCTCCGACGACGTGAGCCTCTTGGTTTCCCGGGGCGGCCAAAGCTACCCGGTCACCCTGACCCGCATCTATAACGGCCTTTATAAGGCCATCGGCATCGCGCCGGTGGACCCCACCACCTTCACGATCAAGCGGCTGGGACCGGCGGAAGCCTTCACCACCTCGGCGTCGCGCATCGGAGCCATGACGGCGCTTTACCTGGATTCCCTGGGCAAGCTCTTCACGGGCAAGATTTCCCTCAAGGACAACCTGTCCGGGCCGGTTTCCATCATGCGCACCATGTACCAGAAGGCCGCCCAGGGCTGGATCGAGTTCCTGAGCATGGTGTGCTTCATCTCCCTGGTCTTGGGCGTGATGAACCTCTTGCCCATCCCGGTGCTGGACGGGGGGCAGATCGTCATCTTCCTCGTGGAGGGGATCAAGCGCGGGCCGGTGCCGGTGCGCTGG
>Ga0335069_10010192_pt1 | contig 13326 bp, 16 predicted proteins | sample Lox_Sample_11_FD_206714 | JGI IMG/M metagenome (GOLD analysis project Ga0335069, IMG submission 206714) | Soil microbial communities from Loxahatchee National Wildlife Refuge, Florida, United States - Lox_Sample_1.1 | ecosystem: Environmental > Terrestrial > Soil > Wetlands | place: USA... | reverse complement strand
GATGCGCTGGGCGGCGCTCGGCGTCGACTACGAAATGTACGGCAAGGAGCACTATCCCTCCGCGCCGCTCTACAACGCGATCTGCCGCATCGCCGGCGGAACGCCGCCCGAGCAGTTCATGTTCGAGCTCTTCCTCGACGAGAAGGGCGAGAAGATCTCCAAGTCGAAGGGCAACGGCCTCACCATCGACGAGTGGCTGACCTATGCGCCGCGCGAGAGTCTCGCGCTCTTCATGTTCCAGAAGCCGCGCCAGGCGAAGCGGCTCTATTTCGACGTGATTCCCCGCGCAGTCGACGACTACATCGAGCTGCTCGAGAAGTATCACGCCAACGAGACGGGCGAGGCCGAGCGCCTCGAGAATCCGGTCTGGCACATCCACAACGGCAATCCGCCGGCGGAGCGCTATCCGGTCAGCTTCGCGCTGCTGCTCACGCTCGCGACCGCCTCGAACGCGCACAGCCACGACGTGATGTGGGGCTTCATCCGGGCGTATGCGCCGCAGGCCTCGCCCGAGGCCAATCCCGGCCTCGCGCGGCTGGTCGACTACGCGATCCGCTACTACGAGGACTTCGTGCGCCCGGAGAAGAAATTCCGGCCCGCGACCGAGAAGGAGCGCGCCGCGCTCATGGATCTCGCCCAGAGGTTCGAGGCGATGGGCGACGAGCGCGATCCGAAGACGGTGCAGGATGTCGTCTACGAGGTCGGCAAGGCGCACAAGTTCGAACCCCTGCGCGACTGGTTCGGTGCACTGTACGAGGTGCTCTTCGGCCAGAACGCCGGCCCGCGCTTCGGCTCGTTCGCGGCGCTGTTCGGCTGCCGCGAGACCGCAAAGCTCATCCGCCGCGCGCTCGCTGGCGAGTTCGTCCCCGCCGCCGCATGAAATATCTTCCCGCGCTCTCTCTTGCGCTCATCGCGCTGCCGGTGCATGCGGCCCTGCCACCTGCCTACGATCTCTATGTCGCCGGCAAATACGAGGCCGCCATGAAGTCCGGCGCCGCCGCCGGCACCGCGCAGGGCTTCCTGGTCGCGGCGCGCGCCGCGCTGGCCGACGCGCAGACCCGGCCGGATCCCTGCCTCGATTGCCTGAAGCGTGCGGAAGACTTCGCCCGGCAGGCGATCGCTGCCGACGGCCGTGTCGCCGAGGCGCATGTCTTCCTCGCGGTCGCGATGGGCTATGAGGCGCGCATCGTCGGTCCGGTCTGGGCCCGCGCCCACAACTACCCCGGCCAGGCCAAGGACGAGCTCGACGCCGCCCTTGCGCTCGACGGCAGGGATCCGTGGGCGCTCGGCGCGCTCGGCGGCTGGAATGTCGAGATCGTGCGCACCGGCGGCGACCGCCTGGCGAACTGGATCTACGGCGCATCGGTCGACAAGGGTCTCGCCGCCTTCGCCGCCGCCTTCCGGACCGCGCCCGACAATCTCTCGGTGCGCTATCAGTACGCGCTGTCGCTCTCGGGCTACGATCTCGACCGCTTCCGCCGCGAGATCGACGAGGCGCTGGCCCGCGTCGCGAAGCTGAAACCGGTCACGGCCTATGAAACGGTCGCCCAGCGCCGCGCCGCCGAGCTCGCCGCGCTGCTCAAGAAAGGCGACCGCGACGCCTTCGACGCGAAGGTGCGGCGCTATCAGGGATATCCCTGATCTTCAGCGTCGCGCGGCGTTGGGTTGGCGGGCGGCAACGCCGCGCGACGCCGACTACTGGCTCGCCCAGATGATCCGGTGCATGAACACGATCTCGCTGGTCGCGAAGTCGCGGCTCTCGAACGCCGGGTTGAACGACTTGAGCTCGATGCGCTGCGCGGTCTGGCGCGCGAGCTGCTTCGCCATCACTTCGCCCTGCGCCGTCTTCACCACCACGCGGTCGCCGCGCCTGACGCTTGCTGCCGGCGACAGGATGATGCGGTCGCCGTCGCGATAGACGGGCAGCATCGACTCGCCGGTGATCTCGAGCGCATAGGCGTGTTCGTCCGAGAGCTCGGGGAACGGGATCTCGTCCCAGCCATGGCCGGAGGGAAACCCGGCGTCGTCGAAATAGCCGCTGTGTCCCGCCTGCGCCATGCCGATCAGCGGCACCGCGCGGCTGTAGGAGCGGCGCTCGCCCTTGCCGACGAGCGAAACGAAGTCATCGAGCGACTCGCCGGTCGCCGCGAGCACCTTCGACACGCTCTCGGTCGAAGGCCAGCGCAGCTTTCCGTTGGCGCCGCCGCGCTTGCTCTTGTTAAATGTCGTCGGGTCGAGTCCGGCCGCCTTGGCGAGGCCGGAGGCCGACAGGCCGTGGCGGGCCGCGAGCGCGTCGATGGCGTGCCAGATTTGGCTATGGGTCAGCATTTGTTTCGTCCGTGAGAAGCTGGTCCAAGAACGGGGGGTATGTTCCTAGAACAAATGTTAATGCTAGGAATTACCACTCCGACGATATGCCGGTCTAGAGGGAAAATGCGATGCTCCTGACGGCCGCGACGGCCGTTTTGCGGCTTTTTCCCGCGGAAACCGCCCATCGGGCCACGGTTGGGCTGGCCAGGAGCATGGGCGCACTGCTGCCCGCCGCCCCGGCTTCCGACCCCCGCCTGGCGGTGCAGGCCTTCGGGCTCCGCTTCCCGAACCCCGTCGGTCTCGCCGCCGGTTTCGACAAGGACGCCGAAGTGCCCGGCGCGATGCTGCGCTTCGGCTTCGGTTTCGTCGAATGCGGCACGGTCACGCCGCGTCCGCAGGCGGGCAACCCGAAGCCGCGGCTGTTCCGGCTCAGCGAAGACCGCGCCGTCATCAACCGCATGGGCTTCAACAATGCCGGCATGGAGGCCGCGGCGGCGCGCCTCGCGCGGCGCAGGCGCAACGGCATCGTCGGCATCAATATCGGCGCCAACAAGGACTCGGCCGATCGCATCGCCGATTATCGCCTCGCCTTCGGCCGTCTCGCGCCGCTTGCCGATTACGTGACGGTCAACGTCTCCTCCCCCAACACGCCGGGCCTGCGCGGGCTTCAGAACCGCGACGAGCTGACGGCGCTCCTCGCCGCGCTGACCGCCGAGCGCACCCGGCTTTCGCTGCGTACGCCGTTGCTGCTCAAGATCGCGCCGGATCTCGACGCCCAGGCGATGGACGACATCGCCGCCGTTCTCGGCAAGGCCGGGATCGAAGGTCTCGTCGTCTCCAACACGACGATTGCGCGGCCCGCGACGCTCAGGAGCCCGCGCGCGAAAGAGCAGGGCGGACTTTCCGGCGCGCCGCTTTTCGCGCCCTCCACGCAGGTCCTGCGCGAGATGCGCCGCCGCCTCGGCAGCACGCTGACGCTCGTCGGTGTCGGTGGCGTTTCGAGCGGCGCCGACGCCTACGCCAAGATTCGCGCCGGCGCCACGCTGGTGCAGCTCTATTCCGCGCTTGCCTATGAGGGACCCGCTCTTGTCGAGCGGATCAAGCGCGAGCTGCTCGCGCTGCTCGTCCGCGACGGTTTTGCGACGGCGAGCGATGCGATCGGCGCCGCTGACTGATTTCTGTTCGCTCTGCCTGCTTGCTGTGCATCAACCATGCGCTCGTCGCTGCGCGCGCGCCGCCATCGCCGCATGGCAGCGCGGCGCGTTTCATGCACAATGAGAAAGGGGCGAGAGGGCAGATCGGCAATGAACGACGCCGGATGGATCGACATTTGGCATATCGCGGGCGCGATGCTCGCCCGCCAGACGCCGTTCGTTCAGATCTTCGCCGTGACTCTCGCCGCACTCTTCGTCGTGATGGCGATCGAAGGATTCCGCACCAGCATCGTCGCGATCCGGCGCGGGAATCGCGCTGTCGCAACGGTTGCGCCTCCGTCGGTTACCGGCGCGGCGGAGGCGCTCGCGCCGCCGGCCGCGAAAAGTTTTTCGCTCCGGCCGGTCGTGCGCGCATCTGCGAAGCGCAAGGCGTTAACCGCGATTCCGCGTCAGTTCCGCAGCCCGCGTCCAACGATACGGCGTCACCCGGCGCCTGCACCGGACATCCTTGCTGCGCCGCCGCAATATGCCTCCGACACTCCCGGGGAGATTTCCGCAAGGCTATAGTCCCCCATCCTGGGGTGGGGGAAAACGTGCAGGAAAATCTTGGAAAGCTCGTCGTTCGCCTGGGCGTCGGCGCGTTGTTGCTTCTTCATGGCGTTCACAAGCTTCTGACCGGCATCGCGCCGATCAAGGCGATGGTCGTCGCGCATCATCTGCCCGACCTGGTCGCCTATGGCGTCTATTTCGGAGAGATTGTCGGGCCGGTGCTCGTCATCCTCGGGCTCTTCGCGCGCGTCGGCGGCCTTCTGATCGTGATCGACATGATCTTCGCGATCGTGCTCGCCGGCACTGCGAGCCTGCTCAAGCTCAACGGCTCCGGCGGCTATGCGCTCGAGCTCGAGACGCTGTTCCTGCTCGGCGGCCTGTCGGTGATGCTGCTCGGCGCCGGCCGCCTCGGCCTGAACATCGGCGGGCGATGGAACTGACGTCGCGCTCGCGACGTCATCTCCGGCGAGCGGCGCGCCAAGGCGCGCCGCGAGGGAAGGGGATCCAGCCCTAACCCGCCAGCAGGAAGTGGCCGCGCAGCGCGGCGATCGGCTTGGCCTCGTCCTCCTGCCACATCTGTGCGTGCACGTTGACGACGCGGCGGCCCTGCCGCGCCAGCCTGGCGCCGGCATGGCTCGTCACCGCGCGCCCGCTGCGCAGATAGTCGATCGTGATGTCCACGGGCTTGGGCAGCGCCACGCTCTTGGTGCTCCACACCGCCTGCACCACCGCCGCGGTCTCGAGCAGCGAGCCGATCACGCCGCCATGCAGCGCCGGGATCACCGGATTGCCGATCAGCATCGGATCGAACGGCATCTCGAGCACGATGTCGTCGCCGCGCAGCGCCGCCTTGAGGCCCAGGAAGGTGCAGAACGGCACCGCCGCCATCAGCTCCGCCACGTCGACCGGGCGGCCCTCGCGCGCTGCTCTCGCCAGAAGCTCCATCGCCTAAGGCCCCGGCCGCATCTCGGTGGTGATGAAGGTGCCGGTCGCGGTCGCGATCGGATCCTCCGCCGATTCCTGGTAGGCGCGGCCGCGCGCGAACACGATCTGGCGCGTGACCTTCACGCACTCGCCGATCACGAAGACGTCGGCGTCGGGTCGCGCCGCCCGCATGTAGTCGATGCGCAGGTCGAGCGTGGCATAGCTCAGGTTCGCCCGCGCCTCCGGCTCCGTCACGATCACGCCGAGCCCGGTGCCGACCGCCATGCCGCAGGCGTGGTCGAGCAGGGCGGTGATCGCCCCGCCGTGCAGCACGCCGGTGTCGGGATTGCCGACAAGTTTGCGGGCATAGGGCAGGCGCATCAGCGTCTTGCCCGCGCTCGCCTCCACGATCTCGGCGCCCAGCGCCATGATGAAGGCGGTTCCGGCCCGCGAGCGCATCAGCGTGGCCAGTTCGGTGTTCGGCGTGTCGCTCATGCATCCACCCTTGGGTGCGCCGCCGCCGCCGTCAATCGCGACACTTGAACCCGGACGTGCCAGCTCCCGCCTGACGCGTCTGCCCGTGCCGGTGGGTAGATGGTGCGTGTGGCCCCGGCGAGTTGGCCGGCGGGGAATCGCCTGGAGAGGGGTACCCCTCGATTTTCCGAGGTTCGAATGGCCGAAATTCGCAACTTCAGTCGGCCCTGGGGCTCGCAAAACAATACGATGCGGCCTTGTCGACACCGCTCTCTATATATTGTGCATCAGAGAGACTGCTTCCCCTCCGGAAGTTGACGGCGTGTCACCAATCGCTAGAGTCCCGAGCGTACCCATTTGCCAGGAGCCCCATGGATACCGCGCTCGCCAAAATTCCGGCCGTTCCGCGCCCCGCCCCGCTGGGCAAGCGCGAGCAGACCAAGGTGCAGAACCGCGAGATCATCCTGGAGGCCGCCCGCCGGGTCTTCGCGGAACTCGGTTTCGGGGCCACGACGGTGCGCGACATCATCCGCGCCACACCGCTCGCGAGCGGCACCTTCTACAACTACTTCAAGTCGAAGGAGGAGGTTTACCAGGCGATCCGGGACGATGTGGCCCTCGCCATCCGCCCCCGCCTGCGCGACGAGCGCCTCAAGGCCAAGACAGTCGAGGAGTTCATCTCCGGCACCTTCCGGACGTTCATGGAATTCGTCGCGGAGGACAGCGTGAGCGTCCGCACCATCCGCCACAGCGCCGACACCACCCGCGTCCGCGTCGATACGCCGGAGATCGTCGCCGGCTTCGAGGAAATGCGCGAGGACATCGAAAAGGCGATTGCCCAGGGCGTTTTTCCGCCGGTGGACGCCGGCTACCTGATGGCCGCAATCGTCGGCGTCGCCTTCGAGGTCGCCGAGCGCATGCTCCAGCGCGAGCCGCGCGATCCGGCCGCTGCCGCGAATTTCGCCACCGCCCTATTCCTCGGCGGCATCCGCACCCTGCCGCACGTCGATCATCCTGCCGTCAAGACGGGCGTGGCGTGAAGGCTCAGAAGTGAAGGCCATCGTCTGCCGGGAGATCGCCGACGACATCGGCACCCTCCGCCTGGAAGACATCGCGCTGCCGCCGCTCGGCCCCGGCCAGGCGCGGGTCCGCATCCGCGCCGCGGCGGTGAACTTCCCGGACATCCTCACGGTCCAGGGCAAGTACCAGCACAAGCCGCCGCTGCCCTTCACGCCCGGCACCGAAGCGGCCGGCGACGTGATCGCGGTGGGCGCGGGTGTGACGAACGTGAAGGTCGGCGACCGTGTGATCTGCGGCGGCCTCGGCTGCTACGCGGAAGAGATGCAGGTCCCGGCCGTCAGCCTACGGATGATTCCGCCCGGCATCGGCTATTCGGAAGCCGCGAGCTTCACCGTGGCCTACCTGACCGCCTATGTCGCGCTGGTCCGCCGCGCCGCACTCCAGGCAGGCGAATGGCTCTTGGTGCACGGTGCCGCGGGCGGCGTCGGCCTGGCGGCGGTCGATCTCGGCAAGCATCTCGGCGCCAGGGTCATCGCCACCGCCTCGACCGAGGCCAAGCGTGCCTTCCTCAAGGACTACGGCGCCGATCACGTGCTCGAGCCGCACGGCTTCCGCGAGAAGGTGAAGGAAATCACCGGCGGCGAGGGCGCCAACGTGATCTACGATCCGGTGGGCGGCGACGTGTTCGACGAATCGACGCGCTGCATCGCCTTCGACGGCCGCCTGCTGATCATCGGTTTCACCTCGGGCCGCATCCCGTCGATCAGCGTGAACATGCCGCTGATCAAGGGCTATTCGATCATGGGCGTGCGCGCCGGCGAATACGGCCGCAAATTCCCCGAGAAGGGCCGGCAGAACATGTTCGCCATCACCAAGCTGCTCGCCGAGAAGAAGATCCGCCCGCACATCCACGCCCGCTTTCCCTTGGCGCGTGCTGTCGATGCCATGCGCACGCTCCAGGACCGCAGCGTAATCGGGAAGACGGTGATCGAACCTTAAACTCCACTGTCATCCCCGGCGAGCATAGCGCGCCTAAGTGCACGGTGTGAGGGAGATGGATCCATGAGTATCTCGGACCCTAATCGGTAATTGCGATGCTGATCTCTAGCTCGGTACCTTTGTCAGGCGCTGCGAGAGTATTGATCGCTTCGGCGAACCGCATGACATAGTCGCGCAGTTCGGCGGGCATGACAGAGTTGCCATAGATTCGCAAAGTGTAAGGCGCCTTCAGGTCGTTGATATCGTCGTGCCAGATCATTGAATCGTCGAGCGCGTCGAGACTGCGTCCATGCCACTCCGGCGCTCCAATCGCCCGAAAGATCGCGTCGTAGAAATCATCTTGCGATCTCCACGCGCGTCCATCGATGTCGATTACGCGCACAGTTTATCCAGTGCCTTCAGGATCTGGGCCGTCATCTCGGTCGTACCGACCTTGGTCATCCCCGGCTGCATGATGTCCGGCGTGCGATAGCCGTCGGCCAGCGTCCGCTCCACCGCCTTCTCGAGCAAGGCCGCATCGTCGCCGCGCCCGAGCGAATAGCGCAGGCACATCGCGAACGAGAGGATGCAGGCGATCGGGTTGGCGACGCCCTTGCCGGCGATATCCGGCGCCGAGCCGTGGATCGGCTCGTACAGCGCGAGTTGCTTGCCGCTCGCGTCCTTCGCGCCCAGCGACGCGCTCGGCAGCATGCCCAGCGAGCCCGTCAGCTGCGCCGCCTCGTCCGACAGGACGTCGCCGAACAGGTTGTCGGTCACGATCACGTCGAACTGCTTGGGGTTGCGCACCAGCTGCATCGCCATCGCGTCCGCCAGCATGTGCGACAGCTGCACGTCGGGGAATTCATGCTTGTGCACCGCCGTCACGACCTGCTTCCACAGCACGCCCGACACCATCACGTTGTTCTTCTCGGCAGAGCACACCTTGTTGCCGCGCAGCCGCGCCAGCGCGAACGCCACGCGCGCGATGCGCTCGATCTCGCTCGTGGTGTAGACCTGCGTGTCGACCGCGCGCTGCTGGCCGTCGGCGAGCGTCGTGATCTCCTTCGGCTCGCCGAAATAGATGCCGCCGGTCAGCTCGCGCACGATCAGGATATCGAGACCTGCCACCAGCTCCGGCTTCAGGCTGGAAGCATCCTTGAGCGCATCGAAGCAAATCGCCGGCCGCAGGTTCGCGAACAGCCCGAGGTCCTTGCGCAGCCGCAGCAGACCGCGTTCGGGCTTCTCGTCGAACGGCAGCGCATCCCATTTCGGCCCGCCGACCGCGCCGAACAGCACGGCGTCCGCCGTCTTCGCCTTCGCGATCGTCGCGTCCGGCTCCGGCGTGCCCAGCGTGTCGTAGGCGATGCCGCCGATCGGCGCCTCTTCGGTCTCGAACGCGATGTTGCGGTTCTGCTGGAACCAGCCGAGCACGCGCCTGGTGTCGGCGATGACTTCCGGCCCGATGCCGTCGCCGGGCGTGAGAAGGAGCTTGTACGCCATGGTTACTTCCGCATCCGCGCGAGGCGTTCCTGCGTCTCGGGCCCGAGGCCTTCGCTGCGATGGACCTCGTGCGCGAGGCCGGCCTTGAGCGGCATGCCGTCGGTGTCGTCGACCAGCTTCTTGATCGCGCGCGACGAGCGCCAGGAATTGGCGAGCACGTCCTTCACGAACGCCGCCACCGTCGCCTCGAGCTCGGCATCCGGCACGCAGATGTTGGCGAGGCCCATCGCCTCCGCCTGCCGCCCCGAATAGAACCGGCCGCTGAACGACATTTCGAGCGCCTTGGCGCGGCCGACACGCCGCGGCAGCCGCTGCGACAGACCCCACACCGGCACCAGGTCCCACTTGCCGTGGGTGTCGCCGAACTTGGCGCTTTCGCCGGCGATGATGATGTCGGCGGCGAGCGCGAGTTCGAGTCCGCCGGTCAGGCAATGGCCCTGCACCTGCGCCACCACCGGCATCGGCAGGCTCGCCAGCCGCTCCACCGTCTCGCTGCGGAAGCGCGAATTGTCGCCTTCGTTGAACACCGAGCCGAGGCCGCCGAGGTCGTTGCCGGCGCAGAAGCTCCGCCCCGCGCCCTTCAGCACGACGCAGCCGATCTCCTTCACATGCGCGTTGGCATATTCGACCGCCGCGGCGAATTCCTTGAAGCACTCGAAGGAGAGCGCGTTGAGCTTGTCCGCCCGGTTGAGCGTCAGCGTCATCAGCCCGTCCTTCACCTCGCGCAGCACGTCGCTCATCGCGCGCTTCCTTCAGAGCCAGGCCGTGTGCGCTTTGCGCTTCGCCTCGAAGTCCGAGATCTTCGCCTCGTTGCGCAGCGTGAGCCCGATGTCGTCCCAGCCGTTCAGCAGGCACTGCTTGCGGAACGGATCGACCTCGAACCTGATGCAGCCGCCGTCCGGGCCGCGAATCTCCTGCTTTTCGAGATCGACCGAGATGATCGCGTTCGCGCCGCGCTCGGCATCGTCCATCAGCTTGTCGATCTCCGCCTGCGGCAGGGTGATCGGCAGGATGCCGTTCTTGAAGCAGTTGTTGTAGAAGATGTCGGCGAAGGAAGGCGCGATCACGCACTTGATGCCGAAGTCGAGCAGCGCCCAGGGCGCGTGCTCGCGCGACGAGCCGCAGCCGAAATTCTGCCCCGTGACCAGGATCTGCGCCTTCTTGTAGGCCGGCTTGTTCAGCACGAAATCCGGGTTCTCGCTGCCGTCCGGCCGTGTCCGCATCTCGTGGAAGAGCGCGCTGCCGAGCCCGGTGCGCTTGATCGTCTTGAGGAATTGCTTGGGAATGATCATGTCGGTGTCGACATTGATCATGTTGAGCGGCGCCGCGACGCCTTCGAGCTTCTTGAACGGTTCCATGGCGGCGGCGACCTTAGACTTGGCCGCCCTCCGGCTCAAGGCACAGCGGCTCGGTGTCGTGGAAGCGCGTCAAATCGACCACGCGCCGTCCGTGCGGGTTCACCGACAGCACGTCCACGAACTTGTGGTCCCAGATGATGTCCTCGGCGGAATAGGAGTGCCGCGCATAGACGCGGTCGGCCAGCGTCTCGTCGAGACCGCTCAGCATCACCACGATCTCGATCTGCTGCTCGCGCCACATCTCGGGCGTGAGCCCGAACAGCGGGCTGTGCCGGTCGATCCGGTGCATGATCGTCCATGACAGCGCGAACAGCGAGCTCCGCTGCCGCGCCGGCTTCAGGTCCTCGAACCGTCGCATGACGATGCCCTCGCGCGACGTCTGCTGCTTCGCCATGGTGAGGCGGACCTCGGCGTCGACGATGGAGTTGCCGCGCTGGTTGGCGACGCGGAACATCAGCGTCGGCTTGCCGTCGAACGGCAGCACCAGCGCGCAGCGCGAGAACACGATGCGGGCAAAGGGCCGCGAGAACCGCGCGAAGACCGCGCCGGTGAACAGCGCGGTGGTCAGGATGCCGAAGAAGCCTTCGACGCTTACGATGACGTTGGCGTAGGTCGTCTGCGGCGCGAAGCCGGTGAAGTTGATCGACGCGATCGTCTCGACGCTGAAGAGATAGACGTCCCAGAACGTCGCGTGCCGCTCCTTCATCAGAGCGTAGGGATCGGCAAGATAGAGGAGCGCGAAGACCAGGCAGATGCCGAGGAAGAAGGCGGCCAGCCCGCCGAAGAACAGCCACCACGGCGCCGTCAGGATCGAATGGTAGAGGTCTGTCCAGCGCGTGCCGTCCTGTCCCTTGACGATGGCGACGCGCGCGCCCGGCCGTGCGCGGACGATGTTTGGGGGAAGGCGCGGCTGGTTGTCGGGAGCGCCGCTCACGCCGCGATCCATGTCTCGGCGGCCGTCAGCGCCGTCTTCCGTGTCCTGCCGCGGGCGCGCGAGGGCGGCGCGGTGATCTCCAGCACGATCCCGTTGGGGTCCTCGAAGTAGATCGACTTCTGCGGGCCGTGATCTTCCTCCCAGAAGCGAACCCCGGCCGCGCTGAGCTTCCGCCGCCACCTGCCCAGTGCCTTCAGCGATCCTTCGGCAAAGGCGAGATGCCGCACGTCGCGCGCCAGCCCGTCGGACTTCGGCTGTTTGGCGCCCTTGAGCGCCACGAGCACGATCTCGCGCCCGTCGCCGGGCGAGAAGATCATCATCAGCCAGGGATGCCCGCCCCAGTCGTCGCCCTCGAGGGCGTTGATGAGCGCAAAGCCCATGACGTCGCGATAGAAGGCAAGGCTCGCCTTCGCATCCCACACCGGAAAGACAACGTGATCGATTCGCAGCATGACGCTCTCCTGTTCGGACCATAACGCAGAGAGCATCGCCGATGGAGAGGGCAGGGCGTGTCAGGAACGGTCCCGTCGGCGCCAGCTTGTGCCGAAGTCGGCATCCCAGCCTGCAGGCAGCGCGCGTGGCAGCCAGCGCTCGGGCGCGCGCCACTCCGGCCAGCCGCGATTGAACGGTGGCTCCCGGCGTTCCAGCCGGGCGATGAAATCCCGGCCCGCCGCGCGCACCGCGGCCTGGTGCTCGGCGGTATCGAGCCCAGCTTCGAGCCGCCGCGCGAACTCGGCCTCGTCCTTCCATGCCCAGCGGCCGTTCGCATCGGCCACGACGTCGAGGGCGTGGTCCTGCACATCGACGCCGATCGGCATGCGCCGATACGGCGCCTCGAGATTGCCGTACCAGGAGGCGAACCGGTCGTCCCTGCCGAAGAACAGCCAGACCGAGAAACCCGTTTCCGGCAGGTACAAGCGGATCGTTGGCAGCTGCCACACGCGGTCGACGAATGCGCGCGCACGGGACGGCGGCACGGTGCCGACGGACGCGACGCGGTCCGCCACGACGTAGTTGTCCTTCGCGACCGTCCCCGCCGGAATGTAGAGGGCCAGCGCTTCGTCGTCGTCCGCGATCGCAATGGCCGCCAGCGCCGCGCTCACGCCGCCGTCCGAGCGCGCGATGTTGCGCACCACCACCGTGTCGCCGCGGGACCAGGGCTTCATGGTGCAAGTAGAAGGCTGCGCGCCCTGCTCCGCAAGCGCCGCCGCGGTGCTACGCTTCGGCCATTGGCGGAGGACCACATGCGATCGTTCGTTCTGGCGGCCTTGCTGCTCGCCGCTGCGCCCGCGGCCCGTGCCGCAGACGGCCTTTGGCGCGTCTACGACAGCGCCTTTGCGCACGCCCGCTACATCGACCTGACGCACACCATCGCGCCGGGCATTCCGGTGTGGCACGGCTTCGCCCCGTCGAGGTTCGGGCGTGCGGTCAATCCCGCCACGGGCAAGCCCTACACCTGGAACGCCGACGGGTTCGAGGCTTCGCGCTACGATCTCCAGACCGACCAGCTCGGCACCCAGCTCGATCCGCCGGCGCACTGGGCGCCGGAATATCCGGCCATCGACGAGTTGCCGCCGACCTATGCGCTCCGTCCGCTGGCCGTCATCTCGATCGTGCCGCAGGTCATGAAGAATCCCGGCTACCAGATGACGGTCGCCGACATCCTCGCCTGGGAGAAGCGCCACGGCCGCATTCCCGCGGGTTCGGTCGTGTTCATCCGCTCCGACTGGTCGAAGCGCTGGCCCGATCCGAAGCTCGCGGGCGAGACGCAGTTTCCCGGCGTGACGCTCGCGGCGTTAGAGTTCCTGCACCTTCGGCGTCACATTCTCTTCCACGGCCACGAGCCGCTCGATACCGACACCACGCCGACGCTCGAGGGCGAGGCGTGGCTCATGCATCACGGCTACGCGCAGGGAGAGGGCATCGCGCATCTCGACCAGGTCGCCGAGACCGGGTGCCTCGTCGCCTTCGGCTTCCCGAAGTTCAAGGGTGGCACGGGCGGCTATGCCCGCTACATCGCGATCTGTCCGGCAGGCTGGACGCATGGCGTGACACCCTCCGCCGCCGACGCCCCGCTGCCGCGCTCCGGCCGGGCGCTGCATTGGGACGAAAAGGCCGGCGCCCG
>Ga0335069_10010191_pt1 | contig 13327 bp, 11 predicted proteins | sample Lox_Sample_11_FD_206714 | JGI IMG/M metagenome (GOLD analysis project Ga0335069, IMG submission 206714) | Soil microbial communities from Loxahatchee National Wildlife Refuge, Florida, United States - Lox_Sample_1.1 | ecosystem: Environmental > Terrestrial > Soil > Wetlands | place: USA... | reverse complement strand
TCCGCCAAACGCTCCGGCCATTGCGGTTGGTTGATACCGCCTTTCGGTTCGGTCACAGCTTCGGTCATGAGACCACTATGCAACCGCGGCCTGGGTATTGGAAAGAGGGGTTGACGAGACGCTTACACAAATACGGCGATCCTCGGCCAGCCGAACAGCATCCTCAATGCTCCAAATTTTGGTACGATCAACTCGACCAGGAATGCCCCTCGGGAGGTTCAATTCTCTTTAAAGTTCCTGTTTTGAGGGCGGGGTCGGAGCGTTTGGCGCACGAAACGGCGCGTTGGGCCGAACCCGCCGTTCGGGGTGTTTTGGTAGACTGATCCGATAGGAATAGGGAGGACGCTTATGCCGCCGACCATAGCGCTCCTTGATTTGCCCGTGCTACGCGCTGACCCGTCCGCAGGGGGAATTGTGCCGCGCTGTTTGCTGATAGCCCTATTCTTGTTTATTTCTACCGGCGTGGGAGCGGTCCCGAAGCCGCGCGTCGATCCTCGAACTGTCCGCCTGCCCATGATCGACGGAAACGGCCTTCGGTTCACCCGCATTTCCACCGCTGACGGATTGTCTCAGACTAGGGTCGCCCAGATGGTCCAAGACAATCAGGGATTTATGTGGTTCGGCACGCAGTACGGGCTGGACCGTTATGACGGATACAAATTCAAGGTTTTCGTGCATGATCCGCGGCGCTCTGACAGTCTTGGTTGTGCTTTCATCACAGCACTGTTTAAAGATCGATTGGGCAGGCTATGGGTTGGATGTGATCAAGTGCTTGATAGGTTTGATCCAGTCACGGAGACCTTCACCCATTACCCCGTCGAGTCAACGGATTCGGAAGGCTCAGGAGGAACCGTCGTCCATATCTCCGAGGATACGGCCGGAATGTTGTGGCTGGCCACGGGCACAGGCTTGGATAGATTCGATCCAGCCACCGGCCGAGTTAAACACTTTCGGCACAACCCCAACGATGCTGCGACCTTAAGCACAAACGACATCAAATGGACAGGGACAGACAAATCGGGCACGTTCTGGGTCGGGACGAGCCGGGGCCTCGACGCCTTTGACCGCGATACCGGTACGGTCGTGCTTCACGTTCCGTTGGAAGAATCTGTACAGTGCTCGTTTTATGAGGACCGCTTTGGCGTGTTTTGGATTCTGTACGCCTCCGGCAGCGGATTGGCGGTTCTCGACCGCAAAACGAACGTCGTGACTCGTCAGTCTTTCTATGAGAGGGAGCCTCCGCCCGGCGCCTTGACCGGTGTGATGGGCATGCTCGAAGATCGCGAGGGCAATCTATGGCTCGGCTCACCGGGCGTGGGCTTACTCCGTTTCGATCGGGAGCGGCAGAGGTTCATTCGATACCGCAACAATCCTGGCGACGTCGCAAGTCTGGCCGAAGATAAGGTGATCGGACTGTATCAAGACCGCGAGGGAAACATCTGGGCCAGCTTGCATTCGATGGGCCTCGACCACTTTGCACCCAAACCGACCTCAATTGAAACATTCCGCCATGAACCGGGGAACGCCAACAGCCTCGATGTGGACTTTGTGAACGCCATTTACGAGGATCACGAGGGGGTTCTTTGGATTGGCAATGACAACGGTCTGGTAAGAATCGACCGGAAGACGGGCCGCTACACCTCCTTCAATACCGGGCTTGGCATGAAGCCGATGGTGATTTCAATTCTCGAGGACTCTTCAGGTGTGCTCTGGGTCGGCACTTTTGGGCATGGATTGAATCGCTTCGACCGGCGGACTGGCCGGTTCAAGACTTACCTTCACGACCCCGCCGATCCATCCAGCTTGAGCAATAACGAAGTGCACCGCCTCTTTGTTGACCATACGGGAACTCTGTGGGTGGCCACCGATGATGGTATCGACAGGTTCGACCCGGCTCGCGGACGTTTCAATATCTACAAGGTTGACTGGGCGAGTCGACGGAGCCAAACTTATGTGTCTGTAGCTGAGGACAAGCAGGGAATGCTTTGGCTTGGCACTCAGTACTCTGGCCTGCATCGACTTGATCCCGCGACCGGCCAGATCACCGTCTATAAGTCTAAGCCAAACAGTCCTGGAACTCTCAGTGACAACATGGTGCCTTCCGTACATTTCGACGCCTCGGGCGCTCTGTGGGTCGCCACCCAGAATGGACTTAACAAATTCAACTCGAACACCGCGACGTTCATGGCATACGACCAACGCAACGGCCTTCGGGGCAACGCAATTGCCTGCATTCTGCAAGATGCGAAGGGCGCTTTTTGGATGAGCACCAACAGAGGGATATCGAGGTTCGATCCGTCGAGCCAAACGTTTAGCAACTACTCCACTTTCGATGCCCTGCCCGGAACCGATTTAACAGGCTGGTCATCCTGCTTCAAGAGCCAATCCGGGGAAATGTTCTTCGGAGGATTTTCCGGCGCCATCGGGTTTTATCCCGACATGGTTGAGGCCGATTCACCGCCACCGCCGGTGGTGCTGACGGAATTCCGTTTGTCGGGCGTTCCGGTTGAGGTTGGACGCGCTTCGCCGCTCAGCAAATCCATTTCCTACACAAGTCAGTTGACGCTCTCTCATGGGCAGCGCATTTTTTCCCTGGCATTTTCCGCTCTCAGCTATTTCAATCCGGCTACTAACCGGTATCGATATAAGCTCGAAGGATTGGACGATGTATGGCACCAGGTGGGAAGCGACGAGCGGCTGGTTACTTATACAACGTTGCCGTCGGGCAGCTATACATTCCGGGTGCAAGGCGCGAGCAGCCGGGGTGTCTGGAGCGAGCCCGGCGCCTCGGTACGTATCGAAATCCTGCCTCCATTCTGGGCATCGTGGTGGTTCGGGTCAGGTTGCGGGATCTTCGTGCTGGCATCGCTATGGTTCGCATACCGGCGCCGCCTCCATCAGATCGCGCGGGAATTCAACGCGCGCCTTGAGGAGCGTGTCGGCGAGCGCACGCGCATCGCCCGCGAGCTGCACGACACGCTGTTGCAGAGTTTTCAGGCATTGATGTTCCATTTTCAAGCGGTAAGCGATCTGCTTCCGGCCGGCGAAGGGAAGGAAGCTCTCGGAAAGGTTCTCGATCGGGCCGATCAGGCCATTATCGAAGGACGCGACGCGATTCACAACATACGTTCCTCCACGACAGTTACCAATGAACTGCCCCAGGCTATAACTGCATTGGGCAAAGAACTCGCCTGCGCCAAGGATGGCGAGAAAGATTCGGTGACGTTCCGTGTCTCTGTGGAAGGCCCGCCGCGGGCCCTCCATCCAATCCCCCGCGACGACATTTACCGCATTGCGCGCGAGGCGCTACGAAATGCGTTCCGCCACGCACAGGCAAGTCAAATCGAAGCGGAGATCACGTACGGACAAGATCTCCTTCGGCTGCGGATTCGGGACGATGGAAAGGGCATTGACCCGAAGCACCTGCACGCGGGACGGGACGGACACTGGGGTTTGCCAGGCATGCGCGAGCGCGCCCAACAAATCGGCGCGCAATTGGAGATTTGGAGCGAAGCCGGAGCGGGTACGGAGATGGAGTTGCGCGTTCCAGGCTCCATTGCGTACGAGAAGGTTCCCGGTCACAGACGTCTTCGGCTGTTTCGCAAAACAAAGGAAGTATCTAATGAGCACTGATCGCGGCCCCATTCGCATTCTCTCGGTCGACGACCACCCCCTTCTCCGCGAGGCCGTGGGCGCGCTTTTGGCCAATCAATCGGACATGACGTTGGTTGCCGAGGCATCTAACGGCCACGAGGCGATTGAACAGTTCCGAATCCATCGTCCTGACGTCACGCTGATGGATTTGCAGATGCCTGCAATGAATGGCGTCGATGCCATGATAGCGATTTGCGGGGAATTCCCTGGGGCGCGAATGATCGTCCTGACGACTTATGCCGGAGACGTCCAAGTATTGCGCGCGCTTAGAGCCGGCGCTCGCGCCTACCTGCTCAAGAGTCTCGTGCGGAAAGACCTGATTGAGATTATCCGTCTAGTACATGCCGGGGAAAAGCGGATACCGCCCGAGGTAGCCAGGGAACTCGCCGAGCATGCCGCCGATGACGCGCTCTCCGCGCGGGAAATCGAGGTGCTGAGCCTGATTTCAAGCGGGAATGCGAACAAAGAGATTGGCGCCCTGCTCTCCATCACGGAAGAAACCGTGAAGGGCCACATGAAGAGCATTTTCGCCAAACTCGGCGTTCATGATCGAGCCCATGCCGTTACTGTGGGGCTGAAACGCGGAATCATCAATCTCGACTAGCCCCCCGAAAGGGGGATTCAGGAAATCCGTGATCTGGGGGTTCCGGTCACGATCCGGATGGGGATAGCCTAAGAACAGGCGCTCTCATTGCAACGGCTTTTTGCGACATTTCCGGAGGGTTGGCCCGGAACCGGGCTCTTATTGTTGCGAGCGGTAGCAGGCATTCCCCCCGTTCAACAAGGGATTGCAGGACTGCTGGCGGCGTCTCTGACAACACCGCTCATCCTGGAACTAGTTGTGGCCTGCTCGGCGGCGCTGTTGCTGGTTGGTTTATGGACGCCAGTCGCAGGGGTACTGATGGCTGTCGCGGAGTTGTGTCTCGTCTTCTCGCATTCCTCCGATCCATGGATGCACCTCCGGGGCGGAGCTTTGGGCGCCGCACTGGCGATGCTGGGACCTGGCGCGTGGTCCGCAGATGCGCATCTCTTCGGACGCAAGCGGATTGAGATTTCGCGGCAGTAGAGCAGCTTCGTAGTTACGTCGAGTTACCCCTATCCACTTTGCAAACCCAAGCGGCGAAGGACCGAGCGATCTCCCAGCACGACAATAAGAGACCGCCGCGAAGGCCGGCCAGCTTTAGTGGGCATTTGGGCTCGCCGTTACTGCTGCATGCAGCTCTGGGGCTAGAAGGGCTTTTAAGGAGCGGTGACCGACGCGTGGACGTTAGTTTAATACCACCCGAAAGTGGTATCACCTAGCGCCGTGATCTCGGCGTTTTGCGGAACTCCCATCGTGGCATGTAAATAAAGCGGATCGGATCCAGAATGAGGGTGGAAAGAAAAGTTTCCAGTCTGTTATCGGGCAAGACAGGAGCCATCGAATGACCAAGAGTCAACTACCACAATTTCGAGCGATTCTAACGGCGAGGGTTGCCGAACTGGAGCGCATCACCCGCAGCCGGGATGACATCGCAGTGGAGCGAAACGCCGATCAATTGGACGAGATCCAGGCGGCTTCCCAACGGACCCTCGCGGTGTATAACCTCGACCGCGAATTCAACCAACTTCGAGAGGCCCGCGCGGCCCTCCGCCGTATCCAGGAAGGCAGCTTCGGGATGTGCCAGGAGTGCGAGGACGACATCCATCCGAAGCGGCTTGCCGCTGTGCCGTGGGCCCTATTTTGTATTCGGTGCCAGGAAGCCGTAGACCGCAATCTTGGAAAGAGGGAAGCGGCGAGCCGCGACCACCTCGGTCGCGCCGCCTAACGCAACGCGGACGAAAAAAAGGAGTAAGAAAATGGCGGCACAAGCAACTTGGGCAGGCGATCGGCCCGCAATCATGCACAGCTCATCCATCCCCGACAGGGACTTCCCCGGCATTATCGGTACGAGCCCTGCTCTGCGGGACGTACTCGACATGGTGCGGATTGTGGCTCCGACTGACGCCACGGTGTTGATCAACGGCGAGACCGGGACTGGCAAGGAACTGATTGCGGAAGCCATTCACAATTCCAGCGACCGGCCGAACGGACCGTTTGTGAAGGTGAATTGCGCCGCCATTCCGGCGGGTTTGCTGGAAAGCGAACTGTTCGGTCACGAGCGCGGCGCCTTCACTGGAGCGATCACGCGCAGCATAGGGCGGTTCGAGCGGGCGAATCGCGGCACCTTGCTGCTGGACGAGATCGGCGACCTTCCGTTGGAATTGCAGCCAAAACTCCTGCGCGTCATGCAGGAGAGACAGTTCGAGCGATTAGGCGGTGCTGGCACGGTTCACACCGATGTGCGCGTGATCTGCGCCACGCATCGGAACCTTGCACAGATGGTAAACGAACGGCAATTCCGCGCCGACCTCCTTTATCGGGTCAGCGTCTTTCCCATTGAACTGCCGCCGCTGCGGAAGCGCCCTGAGGATATCCGTTTGTTAGCCGACCATTTTGCAATGAAGTACGCGGCTCGCATGTGCAAGGGAATTACTGCGGTTTCAAAGGAATTCATGGCCGCTCTCGAGCGGCATTCCTGGCCAGGCAACGTCCGGGAACTGCAAAACGTCCTTGAGCGTTCCGTGATTCTGTCAACCGGCCCTCTGCTGAACGGTTCACTGCCCGAACTGACCCAAATGAAATCGTCCGTGCCTGTAACGCTGGGAGAGGCGGAGCGCTCGCACATCCTTCAGACCCTTCAGAAGACCGGGGGCGTGCTCGGCGGCCGGAATGGCGCCGCCATGCGCTTGGGCCTGCCGCGGACGACTTTGATCGCCAAGATGAAGCGGCTGGGTATTCAATAACGGGTAACAAGCGCGAATGGGGTCTGCCGAGCCCACCGAGCCTTTCGCGGGTTCCAGCTTCAATCCAAGTGCTCGCGCAGGCGAGCGCAGAGACATCGCCATTCACGGTGGCGGGGAAACAGCAATCAGTTCCGTCAAACGACACGCGTCACAATAACACTCTTTGATGTCAGTGTTCGATGCACGGGACATCTATTTGCAATGTCAAGCAGATTAGATCTCTGCTCATCGGTCAATGGTCCCGTAAGGTGAATGTCCCGCTCAATCCGATCCAGCATTCCTCCTTTCGTTTCGCAGTCGGCACAATCGACGACGTGTATCTTCGAATGTCGCAGATTGACAACGACCTCCGCGAGCGGCCATCCTTTCCGCCGGGCGTACATCCCCAAGGTAATCGAAGTACAGGCGCCCAAGGCGGCGAGCAGCAAATCGTAAGGCGTTGGGCCCGTGTCTCCGCCGCCTGCAGACACCGGTTCATCAGCCGACATGCGATGTGGACCTGCAAGAATTTCCTGTGCGAAGCCGGTCGCACTACCGCGGACGACTACACTTCTTATTTCACTTTGTTCGGCTATCCGGGCTGTCTCTTGATATGCATCTCTCATGTACGCCTCCTCGACCTACGCTGCGCCGTGCATCCCGGAGACCGAAGACGTCATCCGCTTCTCGGATGATGGTGTCGCGTCCTCGCCGAAGAGGCCCAGCGCAATCATGACGATACAGGGCGGCAACAGGGCCCAGGTTCGGAAATGGGAACCTGCCATTCCGGACAGCCCCGCACCGGCCAGAAACCCTAACCATATGCTCGCGTCAATGCGAGCGCGGGCGAGATGGGAATCCCGTGGGCCTTGTGCGTCCGGCACAGGTTTCCGCCCCGCGGCTGCGGCGAGATGGCCGCCTATTCTGCTCAGCGTGCCAGTCACGAACGTGAGACTCACCGATTCTGCGCCGACCTTAGACAACGCGGGGTTGATCATACCCATGGCCAGGCTGAGTAGGGCGATTTCGGAAGCGCCGTTCGACAGGCCATGTCGTTCTAATCCAGCAACGGTCACCAGCAAGCCGGCAATCGCGCCGAAGATCAGGCGATGGGAATGACGGAATCTAGCTTGACTAAAGAGGGTTCCCAGGAAACTGCCGGTGACGAAGAATAGCACGGCTATGGCGGAAGGCAAGGCGGCATAGAAATTGTCCTGCCCACTCCTTAAGCCTACAGTCGTCGTATTCCCGCTCATGAACGAGACGTAGGTTCCCAGGACGAGAAGCCCATGGCCATCCAAATAGCCGGCCATCAGGGCGAGGAAAGCGGCCAGTCCCCACTCTACACGTGTCTCGTATAAAGCTAGCTTCATTGCGGCTCCGAACGTTCGCGCGACAAAGTCGGCGAACTCCTGAATTGTGCGGCGAGCGCGCGCCGATCCGTAGAGCCCTTTGGCGTGCGGGGAAAGTCGGCGACTAAGTAGATCCGCTCGGGAACTTCGAAGGCGCTGAGTTTCGTGCGGCAGTAGTCTCGCAGTTCACCCTCAGTCGCTTCCATCCCCGGCCGCAGAATGACAGCCGCTTGCACACTCTCTCCGTAGATTGCATCCGACTCGCCGAACGACTCCGCATCGAGCACTTTCGGGTGCGATAAGAGGACCTCGTCGATGTCGCCCGGTGAGATCTTTTCTCCACCGCGGTTGATGATTTCTTTGAGCCTTCCTCTCACAAAGAGGTAGCCGTCCGCGTCCTGGCTACCGAGATCGCCACTGCGGAACCATCCATCGACGAAGCTCATGGAGTTTGCGCGCGGATTATCGAGATATCCACTCGTAACTGTTGCGCCGCGGAGCAAGATTTCTCCAACGCTGTCAGTGGCAACGTCCCTTCCATCGTCCGCGACAATTCGGATCTCAACTCCCGTGGGCAGTCCCACCGACGACGTCTTGTTGGGTCCACGGACGGGCAACGGGTTCGAAGACACCTGATGAGAGGCTTCGGTCATCCCATAGGCGGAGATAAGCGGCGCTCGGAATGTAGCCGTGATGGCCGCGGCGAGTTCTTCGTCAAGCGGTGCGCTGCAGCTGCGGATGAAACGAAGCTTGGTCGGAGCAGAGATCGGGTAGTCTTTGGAGGCCCGGTTAACGAGAATGCGGTGGATCGTGGGAACCGCCGTGTACCATGTCACTCCGAGCCGCACAACGTCACCCCAAAACAAGTGAGCCGAGAACCCGCCAGTGCTCGGAAGATACGCGCCACCGCCGCTCGCCAGAGTTGACAGCAACCCCGCGACGAGTCCGTGGCCATGGAACAGAGGCATGACGATCAGCGTCGCGTCCTGTGGTGATAAATCGTACCCGGAGACGATGCCGCAGATCGATGCGGCAACATTGCTGTGCGTCAAGGGGACCAGCTTTGGCGCGGAGGTCGTGCCGGCTGTGAACATCAACAGTGCGACGTCCCCACCGTCAATCGGGGCGCTTGTGTCGGCAGTCACGCCAGGTGCCGGGCTTTGCCGGCCGGTATTCTCAATTCTTACGTCATAGTCGCTGCCGGAGCCCTCGATACTCATGATCCACCGGGCCGTGCTTCCGGCGATGACTCCGGCAAACTCCAGCTTGCTGGCCAGATGTTTCGGAGCGAGCACGGCATACGCGGAGAGTTCCGAGAGTCGCTTACTCAATTCGGCTGACGTAAGCGCCGGGTTCAGCGGCGCGACACGGGCGCCCGAAGATGCGACAGCGAGCAGACCGACCACGAATTCAACAGTATTGTCCGAGACGAGCGCGACCGTGGCGCCGCGCCTCAGTCCGAGCCCGGAGAGTTGGACCATCGCCGACCGGACGAGAGCGTCAAGCTGGCTGTAGCTAATTGCAGTCTCGCGATCTGAGGTCCCGACGGCAGTTCGCTGGGGCCGCTCCTGAACGTGCCTTGTGAGCAACTCAGAAAGGTTGTTCAGGAGCGGTGCAGCGGCGGCGATGGTCGCGATGGCTTTCATTTTCGTGCCCTGTCGATCTGGGAAGTTGGGTTCAGACTCTGCAGATGGCCGCTCTCAGTTCCCGCGGTGGGATCGATGACGCAGTTGATGATCGCCGGCTTGCCCGACGCAACTGCTTCCGCGAGAGCCTTGGTGAGGCCTTGCGGATCGGTTACATGATAGCCGGTGCCGCCGAAAGCCTCGATCAGCTTGTCATAGCGCGCGCTTTTCATCAGAACAGTTGGTGAAGGATCGGCACCCCCGCTGCGGTTGACGTCGTCACCCCTGTAGATGCCACCGTTGTTGAAGACGACAGTGACGATCGGAAGCGAGTAGCGGCAAATGGTCTCGATCTCCATGCCGCTGAACCCGAAGGCGCTGTCGCCTTCGATGGCGACCACTGCCTTTCCGCTCGTCACCGCTGCGCCGATGGCATAACCCATACCGATACCCATCACACCCCAGGTGCCGGAGTCGAGACGTTTGCGAGGCTCGTGCATGTCGATAATGTCGCGGCCGAAGTCGAGCGTGTTGGCTCCTTCGTTGACGAGGTATATATCCGGTTTGTCGGCGAGAAAATCGCGGACCGCTCGCAGTGCGGTCGAGAAGTTCATCGGGTTGGGATTGGCATTGAGGCGGGCCGCCATGCCCGCGATATTGTGCTGTTTGCGTTCCGCGATGGTTTTGATCCACGCGGTTTGGGGTTGGATCTGTCCGGGCTTGAGCGTGGACAGAAACGCTGACATGGCTGACCCGATATCCGCAACGACAGGCGCCGCAATGGGCCGGTTGCTATCGATCTCCGTCGGCGAGATGTCGACCTGCACGAAACGGGTGGTTGGGGACCAACGCGGGGCTTTGCCATGTGCAAGTAGCCAATTCAGCCGGGCTCCAATCAGCATGACCACATCGGCTTGAGCCAACACCAAAGAGCGGGCGGCAGCCGCGGATTGAGGATGATTATCGGGCAGGAGGCCTTTGGCCATCGACATCGGCAGATAAGGAATACCCGTCTTTTCGATGAACGACCGGATGTCCGCGTCAGCCTGTGAGTAGGCGGCGCCTTTGCCGAGAATAATCAGCGGGCGCTCGGCGTTCGCCAGGAGGTCCAGAGCGGGCTTGATCGATTCCGGCGCGGGAATTTGCCGGGGCGCTGGATCCACAACCCGCACCAGCGACTCCACACCTGCGTTTGCATCGAGGGCCGCGCCGAGCACTTCCGCGGTCAAATCCAGATAGACGCCACCCGGTCTTCCCGATACCGCGGCGCGTATCGCGCGTGCGATTCCAATACCGATATCTTCGGGCTTGTTCACCCGGAAGGCTGCCTTAGTGTAAGGTTTCGCCGCATTCATCTGATCCAGTTCTTCGTAGTCGCCCTGTTGGAGGTCGACAATTTCGCGGTCGCTCGATCCGCTGATCTGAATCATGGGAAAACCGTTGGTGGTGGCATTCGCGACCGCGACCAGGCCGTTCAAGAACCCTGGTGCGGAGACCGTCAGACAAATACCCGGCTTCTGGGTCAGATAGCCAGTGATCGCGGCTGCGTTTCCCGCGGACTGTTCATGCCGAAAACCGATGAATCTGATTCCCTCGGCTTGCGCCAGTCGGGCCAGATCCGTAATCGGAATTCCAGCGACGCCATAAATTGTGTCGATTCCGTTGAGTTTCAGGGCCTCGACTATGAGGTGAAATCCGTCGGTCATTGCCGGCTTCTTTGCGTCCGACGATTCCCGTTGGTTCGATGATTTCGTTTCCGTCGCAATCATGAGTGCCTCTCTTAATGGGCTATATTTCCCTCGCAGTCGGCGAGGCGCTTGAGCAAGTTCCGCTTCTCGGTGAACGATTGGGTTTCGTCGCGAATCACCGCCACGATTCCTGTTACCGTTCCTTGCGGGCCTTTCAGTAGCCCGACCGTAAATGCAATCGACAACGCTCGCCCGTCTTTATGCACGGCGGGAACCCGCAGCACGTCATGAGCGTAGCGGGTCTCCCCGCTCGCCATGGTTTTTTCGTAACCCGCCCAGTGACGCGCCCGTAAACGCTCGGGAATAGTAAGATCGAGCGAGTTACCGAGCGCCTCAGCCTGAGTGAATCCGAAGAGGCGCTCAGCGGCGAGGTTCCATACCGTGATGGCGCCGCTCGCATCAGCGACAACAACCGCGTCGCCGAGCGCCTCAACCAACTGCTCGTAGTCAATTGGCGTTTCGAGATTGTTGGTCTTCGTCACGTACCCCCTCACTTCAGAGAAAGCACAGGTTCTTCCGGCTTGGACTTAGAGCCTATCCCCGTTGAGCCGACCACATTCTTCTCGTGCAGCTTAACGATCTGTTCATTGCTGGAGCCGATTTCACGCAGCACCTCGTCGGTGTGCTCGCCAAGGAGCGGCGAGCTCTTGATCTCGGGCGTGAATTCCGAAAACTTCATCGGGCATCCGACAGTCCAGTACGAGCCGCGTACCTTGTGCGGGACCTCGACGATGCTGCCAATCTTCTGCAGGAACGCGTCGTGTTTGAGATCCTTCATGGACAGTACCGGTGAGGACGGCACCTCGAACTTGCGAAAGTGGTCGACGGCCTCGTACTTGGTCTTGTCCGCGAGAAACTTCTCGATGTCCCCGAAAATCTGGAAGATGTGGGGCTGACGCGCCTTCGCCGTGGTGTACTTCGGGTCGGACGCCCATTCCGGGTGCCCGACGGCCTCGGCGGTTCGCGGCCAGTTCGAATCCTGGATCGTGAAATAGATATAGGAGTTGGGGTCGGTCTCCCAGCCCTTGCACTTCAGCACCCAGCCCGGCTGGCCACCCCCGCCGGCGTTGCCGCCGCGCGGGACGGCGTCCCCAAATGTGCCATTTGGATATTGCGGATACTCCTCTAGGTAGCCGATGCGCTCGAGCCGCTCCTGGTCGCGGAGCTTGACGCGGCAGAGATTCAACACCGATTCCTGCATGGACATGAACACCCTCTGGCCCTTGCCGGTCTTCTCACGCTGCAGGAGCGCGGCGAGGACGCCAATCAAGAGGTGCATGCCGCTGTTGCTGTCGCCAAGCGCGGCCCCTGCGACCGTCGGGGGGCCGTCCCAGAAGCCCGTCGTCGAGGCGTTGCCGCCGGCACACTGGGCCACGTTCTCATACGACTTGAGGTCCGAGAAGGGAGACCCATCGGGAAATCCCTTGACAACGCCGAAGATGAGGCGCGGGTTGAGTTCATGGATATGCTCCCAAGTGAAGCCCTGGCGATCGAGCGCGCCCGGCGCCATGTTTTCGATCATCACGTCGGCGCGGCGGATCAGTTCCTCCAGGATCGCCTTGCCCTCGGGCGTCTTGGTATCGATCTCGAGCGACCGCTTATTGCTGTTGACCATGGTGAAGTAGAGCGCATCCGCGTTGGGAATGTCGCGCAACTGGATTCGAGTGTTGTCTCCTGTGTGCATGCGCTCGACTTTCAGGACGTCGGCGCCGAACCACGCCATCATTTGCGAACAAGCCGGTCCGGACTGCACGCCGGTGTAGTCAATTACTTTGATTCCTTCAAGAGGTAAGCTCATGATCAGTCTCCTTATTTGCTTGCCGGTTCCCGCGTCACAAATTCACGCGCGCTCCGAACTGCACATCACCCTCTGAAGCATCTGCGATGCCAAACACAAAACGCTTGAGGCAAGAATCGAATTCGCTCCATCGTTGTTGATGGCGCAGTACTGCCGATGCAATTCCCAGGTGTTGAGATTCTGCCTCGACGGTCGTTTGCAGGGCGTCTAATGGACAGGGGACGGCGCTAGGCCGACATGATCTAGCCGTAAGCGTCTCGTCAACCCCTCTTTCCAATACCCAGGCCGCGGTTGCATAGTGGTCTCATGACCGAAGCTGTGACCGAACCGAAAGGCGGTATCAAC
>Ga0335069_10010190_pt1 | contig 13327 bp, 12 predicted proteins | sample Lox_Sample_11_FD_206714 | JGI IMG/M metagenome (GOLD analysis project Ga0335069, IMG submission 206714) | Soil microbial communities from Loxahatchee National Wildlife Refuge, Florida, United States - Lox_Sample_1.1 | ecosystem: Environmental > Terrestrial > Soil > Wetlands | place: USA... | reverse complement strand
GTCTCCGTGATGTACGCCAGCCAGCAGGTGGAGCAGCAGCCGGCGACGCTTCTCTTCGAGAATCCGCGCCATCCCTACACCGCGGCGTTGCTGGAAGCGCTGCCCGAGCGCAGCCTGGACAAGGGCCGGCTCGCCACCATTCCCGGCATGGTGCCGGGCATCGCCGACCGGCCGGTGGGCTGCGTCTTCAATCCGCGCTGCACCTTCGCCGTCGATCGCTGCCGCGCCGAGGCGCCGAAGCTGGCGCCGGCGGGCGGCGCGCTCGTGCGCTGCCACTTTCCCCTGGAGCAGGGGATCCCGACCGGCCATCCCGATCCGAAATGGCGCTCGCCGGGCGCGACGCGTCTTGCCGAGGAGACTCGGCCATGACCGCCGCCGCCGCGATGCCTGCAACGCCCGTCGCCGCCGAGCCGGTCCTGAAGGCGACCGATCTCCACCGCCATTACAGCGTTTCCCGCGGCCTGTTGCGCGGCCATGCGAGCCTGAAGGCGGTCGCCGGGACGAGCTTCGTGCTCCATCCCGGCCGGACGCTGGCCGTGGTCGGAGAATCGGGCTGCGGCAAGTCCACGCTCGCCCGCATGGTCACCATGATCGAGCGGCCGACCAGCGGAACGTTGGAGCTCGATCACATTGATGTGACGAAGGCCGACCACGCGACGCTGAAGCGCCTGCGCGCCCGGGTCCAGATGGTGTTTCAGGATCCTTACGGCTCACTCAATCCGCGGAAGCAAATCGGCGAGATCCTCGAGGAGCCGTTGGAGATCAACACCCAACTCGACCGCGTGCAGCGGCACGACGCGGCGCGGGCGATGATGGCGCATGTCGGTCTCCGGCCCGAGCATTACAGCCGCTATCCCCACATGTTCTCCGGCGGCCAGCGCCAGCGCATCGCGATCGCCCGCGCGCTGATGCTGAAGCCGAAGGTGGTGGTGGCCGACGAGCCCGTCTCGGCGCTCGACGTCTCGATTCGTGCCCAGGTCTTGAACCTGCTGATGGACCTGCAGGCCGAGTTCAACCTCGCCTACATGTTCATCTCCCACGACCTCTCGGTGGTCCGGCACATCGCCGACGACGTCATGGTGATGTATCTCGGACGACCGGTGGAGCAGGGGACGAAGGACACAGTGTTCCGCGACCCGCGGCATCCCTATACCCAGGTGCTGCTGGCGGCGACGCCCTCGGTGGATCCCAAGGCGCGGTCGCGCCGCTTGCAGGTGAAGGGCGAGCTCCCGTCGCCGATCGACCCGCCACCGGGCTGCACCTTCCATCGGCGATGCCCCTTCGCCACCGACCGCTGCGCGCAGGAGCGTCCCGAATTGCGACCGGTCGCCGGCCGGATGGTGGCCTGCCATTTCGCCGAAACCACCGCCTGACAATCGACCCCGAAACCGATTCACTGTCCGCTTCTGTAATTGATGTGAGCGTTGCGATATTTCTGCAACAGCATGTGCTTAGGGGCACACAGAACCGGCAGGACTCAGCTGGTTTTTGAACGTTCCATGTGGTAGGCAACAACGCGGCCGGATAGGTACGAAGTCGAGCCTGAGGGGTCCCGGAGGGCCAACCTGGGCGGGGGATAGTGACGGCCGTTACGATTGGTTAATATCTCGCTGTAACCATCCCGGCGGATTCGGATACTCGGGCGCAGCGGCGGGGTGTTGTGGGTTTGAACCTGAGGTGCCGAGGGCGGCACTCTAAGGGCGAATTCGGAGCCGAAGCTGTTGGCGAGACCGGGTGCGTAATACAGGGATTAGGGGATCCATGAATTTCGATGGAAAGTACGGACGGGTTTTGTTGGCGGCGGGTTCGCTCGCTGCGGCCGTCCTGATCAGCGGGTGCGCGAGCAAACCCGATCCCAACGACGAAGCGGCGGTCGAGGCCTACAACGAGGCCAACGACCCGCTCGAGCCGATGAACCGCTACTTCTTCGAGATCAACCATCTGCTCGATGAGACGATCTTGAAGCCGTTCGCCGGCTACTATCACACTGCATTGCCGCAATTCGCCCAGGACGGCATCCGCAATGCGCTCCGCAACCTGCATTCGCCGACCATCCTGGCGAACGACATGTTCCAGGGCAGCCTCGGCCGCGCCGGCGACACCGCGGGCCGGTTCCTGATCAACAGCACGATCGGCATCGGCGGTCTCATCGACGTCGCGGACAGCTTCGGCATGAAGTATCACGACGAGGATTTCGGCCAGACGCTGGGCGTCTACAAGGTCGGCGAAGGCCCGTACCTGATGCTGCCGGTGCTCGGCCCGAGCAATCCGCGCGACGTCACCGGCCGGATCGTGGACTACGCGCTCGATCCGCTGACCTGGGTCGGCTACATCTACAACGTCGGCTGGATCAACACCGTCCGCGGCGGCCTCGAGGGTCTCGACACCCGCGCCCGCAACATGCAGGCGATCGAGGAACTGCAGAAGGGCTCGGTGGATTTCTATGCCACGATCCGCAGCCTCTATCGCCAGCATCGCAACGACGCGATCCGAAACGGCGAGGATCCCGACGAAGTGATCGGCTCGATCACCAACGAAGACAATATCCCTGCCGACGGCACCGCGGCGGCGACCGTGGTGCTGCAGCCGACCGCCAAGGTGCCGGGAACCGATCCTGCGCCGACCGCGCCGGGCCAAGTGAGCGAAGCGAACTGAGCGACATGCAGAACAGACGGGCATTTCTGGCAGCTGCCACCGCGTTCGCGGTAGCGACGACCGGCGTACCGGCCATGGCGTCGGTGGATCTTTCCTCCTTCGTGAACGAGGTGGCGGACGCCTCGATTACCCAGCTCAGCAGCGCCGACCCGACCGATCCGGCGCGGGCCGCGGCGCTGAAGCCGATTCTGCTGAAGTATTTCGACATGCCCGGCCTCGCCAAGCATGTGCTCGGAGCCTATTGGAAGAAGATCAATCCCGACCAGCAGCAGGAATTCGTCGCCACCTTCACCAACTACATCGCCTCGGTCTACGGCCAGCGCTTCAAGCAGTACAAGGGCCAGAAGCTCGAGGTGAAGCGGGTGCGCGACGAGGGCGCGACGGCCACCGTGTTCACCGCGGTCGCCAACGGCGACGATGCGGGCTCGCGGGTGGATTGGCAGCTCCGCACCGACGGGCCGGCGCCGCTGGTGACCGACATCCGGGTCGAGGGCCTTAGCCTCGCCGATACCCATCGCCAGGAATTCACCTCGGTGCTGGCGCAGCATGGCGGCGACGTCACCGCGCTGATGGGCATCCTGAAGTCGAAGTCGCTGCTGAACTGACCGCGCTTCCCGAATCGAAACGGCCGCGACGGGTGACCGCCGCGGCCGTCTTCTTTTGTACCCGGTTGTCGCGATCAGGCGACCTTGGCGGAGGCCTCGATCGCCTGGCCGATGGTCTTCTCCAGGAGGTCGAAGCCGGCCTCCATCTGCTTGTCCGGGATGGTGAGCGGCATCAGGAAGCGGAGCACGTTGGCGTTGACCCCGCAGGACAGCAGGATGAGGCCGTTCTCGGCCGCCTTGGCCACCACCGCCTTGGTCAGGTCCGCATCCGGCGCGCCGTCGCTCTTCACCATGTCGCAGGCGACCATGGCGCCGAGGCCGCGGATGTCGCCGATCCGGTTGCCGAAGCTGTTCTTGCGCTTCATGTCGGTCAGGCGCTCCTGCATGCGCTTGCCGATCACGTTCGCGCGCTCGACCAGGTTCTCCTCTTCCATCACGTCGATGACCGCGTTCGCCGCGGCGCAGCCGATCGGCGAGCCGGCATAGGTCCCGCCGAGGCCGCCCGGCGCCGGCGCATCCATGATCTCCGCCTTGCCGGTGACGGCCGAGATCGGGAAGCCGCCCGCCATGGACTTCGCCATGGTCATGATGTCGGGTTCGATCCCGGAGTGCTCGCAGGCGAACATCTTGCCGGTGCGGGCGAAGCCGGACTGGATCTCATCGACGATGAAGACGATCCCGTGCTTCGTGCAGATGTCGCGCAGCGCGCGCATGAACTCGAACGGCACGATGTTGAAGCCGCCCTCGCCCTGCACGGGCTCGATGATGATGGCGGCGACATTGTCCGGTCCGATGTCGGCCTTGAAGATGGTCTCCAGGTGCTTCAGCGCCGCGGCACCCCCGTCCTTCAGCGCGGGATCGGGGAACGGCACGTGATAGACGTCGGTCGGGAACGGGCCGAAGCCGACCTTGTAGGGCGCGTACTTGCCGGTCAGGGCCATGCCCATCAGCGTGCGGCCGTGGAAGGCGCCGGAGAAGGCGATGACGCCGGCGCGCTTGGTGTAGGCGCGGGCGATCTTGACCGCGTTCTCCACCGCCTCGGCGCCGGTCGTCAGAAAGATGGTCTTCTTCGGCGACTTGCCCGGCACCATCTTGTTCAGGCGCTCGGCAAGGCGGATGTAGGGCTCGTAGGGCGTCACCTGGAAGCAGGCATGGGTCAGCTGCTCGACCTGCGCCTTCACCGCGGCGATCACCTTCGGGTGGCAGTGGCCGGTGTTGACGACCGCGATGCCGCCGGCGAAGTCGATGTACTTCTTGCCCTCTTCGTCGGTGATCTCCGAATTGTTGGCCGACTTCGCATAGACCGCGAAAGCGTTCCCGACGCCGCGCGGCACGGCGGCGCCGCGCCGCTGATGCAGGCTGGCATTGGCTGACATGATGGCTTCCTCGTAGGCTGGTTGGTCGTTGGGTGAAGAATGGCCGGGGCAAGGCCGCCCCGCGGCAATCGGCGGCGACTATAGCAGCTTGGCAGGCCGCCGCCATGGGGCCAGATGGCCCTGATGTCACTCCAGTGGGCAGCGCTCAACCGATTGATTTGATGTGGAAAATCGGCGAGGACCGTTCGTCGGTTTCGCGGCGGGGATCGCAAGCGACAGACCGTGGGCCGCAGCGGCATGGCGACCGGTCTTGCGTGATCGTTCAATCAGATTATATATCAGGCAATCAATCGAATAACCCGATGGCCATGTTCCTCCCCACTCTGAAGCAGCTCCGCTACCTGACCGCGCTCGACGAGCACAAGCATTTCGGCCGGGCTGCCGCGGCCTGCTTCGTCTCGCAGTCCACCTTGAGCGCCGGCCTGCAGGAGCTGGAGACCCTGCTCGGCGCCTCTCTGGTCGAGCGCAGCAACCGCTCGGTGGTGTTCACCGCGCTGGGGCGCGAGATTGCGGCCCGTGCGCGCGTTGTGCTGCGCGAGGCCCAGGAGCTGGCCGAGCTCGCCGCCGCCGCCAAGGAGCCGCTCTCCGGCGCGCTCAGGCTTGGCGTCATTCCCACCATCGGGCCGTTCCTGCTGCCGAAGGTGCTGCCGAAGCTGAGGAAGGCCTATCCGAAGCTGAAGCTCTACCTGACCGAGGACCTCACCCAGCGCCTGGTGGACGACCTTCATACCGGCACGCTGGACTGCGTGCTGCTGGCGCTGCCGGTAGAGACCGGCGAAGCGGAGGAGATGGTGTTGTTCGACGACGCCTTCGAGCTCGTGTGTCGCAAGGACGATCCGCTGGCCGAGAAGGGCAAGGTCTCGACCGCAGACCTTCAGCAGGCGCCGCTGCTGCTGCTGACCGATGGCCACTGCCTGCGCGACCATGCGCTCGACGCCTGCCATCTCGGGCGCCGCCCCGCCGGCACCGACGTTGCCGCGACCAGCCTCCACACGCTGGTGGAGATGGCGGCCAACGGGCTCGGCGTCACGTTGATCCCGGACATGGCGCTGCAGGCGAAGCTGCTGAAGGGCTCGGAGCTGGTGGCGCGCCCCGTCGCCGGCGGCAAGCCGGGCCGCCGCGTTGGCCTCATCTGGCGCAAGACATCCGCGCGGGAAAAGGAGTTCCGCCTGCTGGGCCAGGCGATCAAGGACGCCTATCAGCCGGCGGCGAAGTGACACGCGTCGAGGTCAGTCGCTGAGCAGGTTGCCCTTGCGGTGCGCCAACGCTTCCTTGCCAGCGATCATGGTGATGCCTTCGCCCGGCGCCACCAGCTTCCGCGCGCAACGCGAGACGACGAGGCCGTCGGTGACGGCGCGGAGCTCGGTGCGGGCCTTGGACTGGTCCTCGGCCAGGGGGTCGATGATCTCGGCGATGAGGTCGCCTTTGTGCACCACGTCACCCAGGTTCACCTTGTAGGCGAGCACCCCGGCCTTCGGCGCCTGCATGTAGTCGGCGGCGTCGAGCGGCGTTCCCTCGCAGAGCAGGGGCGGCAGCGGGCCGGGATCGCCGGCGATCAGGCCGCGGCGCTGCAGGAAGCGATAGAGCGCCGCACCGTCATGGCTGCCGAGCTCGTCGAACACGTCGAACTGGCCGCGGAACTCGACGGTGGAGGTCATGACTGCGATCGGGATCGGGAAGCGGTCGCCGAAGCGGATGCGCAGCTTGTGGAAGGCGAGATAGACCTGCTCCTCGAAGCTCTGCCCGCCGGAATCGGTCGCCAGGAACACCGCGCGCGAACCGGTCTCCGCCGCGAGGTCGGCGCCGCCTGGCCAATAGTCGTTGGTGAGATAGATATGCATCAGCGCCTCGTCGTCGCAATGCATGTCGAGGATGATGTCGGCGTCGTAGGCGAGGCGGTAGAGCTCGAGCCGAAGGCGCGCGAACTCGGCCTCCGCGCGCATGTTGGCCAGGCGCCGGCCCATGGCCTCGCGGATCACGGCGACATTGCGCTCGGGATCGCCGCCGAGTTTCGACTCCACGGCCTCGACGAGGCCTTCGAACATGTCGGGCCAGTTGCGGTTGAAGTTGCCGCCGCCCCGGAGCTCGGAGCGGCCGATATGGTTGCCGGCGACGTTCTGGGCGAGGCCGATCGGATTGGCGACCGGCACCACCACGATCTCGCCCTGGATCTCGCCCCTGGCCTCGGCCGCATCCAGCAGCCGGATCAGGTGATGCGCCGCCATCATCGCCGGGATCTCGTCGGCGTGGATCGACGCCTGGAGATAGGCCTTCGGCCGCGCCCCGATCTTGCCGTAGCGGTGGGCCAGCAGATACCGCTCGGTGCCGGGGCTCATCGCGCCCAGCGCTATGCGTTCGACTTTCTTCGCCATGGGATCCCTGACGCTTCTCTTCTTCTTGTCGCAGGCCTTCCGTCCGCCGCGCCTCGAACTGAAACCTGGGCGCGGTTTAGATGCGGAAGTTGTCTGGAGGCGCGAAGTAGAGCCGATCGGCGGTTTTGCTGTCAAGGCGAGGCGCTGCTATAAGGCCCCATGAGTGATATGAGCGATTCCCCTGAGCTTTCCGCGCCCTATCTCGTCGGGCTGAACGAGCGCCAGCGCGAGGCGGTGATGGCGCTGGACGGGCCGGTCCTGGTGCTGTCGGGCGCCGGCACCGGCAAGACCCGCGTGCTGACGACGCGGCTCGCCCATATCCTGATGACCCGGCGCGCCTGGCCGAGCGAGGTCCTCGCCGTCACCTTCACCAACAAGGCGGCAAACGAGATGAAGGGCCGGATCGCGGCCATCCTCGGCCGTCCGCTCGAGGGCTGGTGGCTCGGCACGTTCCATTCGCTGGCGGCGCGGATCCTCCGGATCAACGCCGAGCAGGTCGGGTTGAAACCGAACTTCACCATCCTCGACACCGACGACCAACTGCGCCTGGTGAAGCAGCTGATCCAGTCGGAGGGCCTCGACAGCCAGAAGTGGCCCTCGCGGGTGGTGCTCGGATTCATCGAGCGCTGGAAGGACCGCGGCCTCACGCCGGACAGGGTCACGCGCGCCGAGCAGGCCGAGCTCGGCAACGGCCGCATCCTGGAGATCTATAAGGAATACCAGCAGCGGCTCGCGACCCTGAACGCCTGCGATTTCGGCGACCTGCTGCTGCACAACATCGAGCTCTTCCAGAAGGCGCCGGAGGTGCTGGCGAAGTACCAGCAGCAGTTCAAGTACATCCTGGTCGACGAGTACCAGGACACCAATGTCGCGCAGTATCTCTGGCTGCGGCTGCTAGCCCAGGGCCATCGCAATCTCTGCGTGGTCGGCGACGACGATCAGTCGGTCTATGGCTGGCGTGGCGCCGAGGTCGAGAACATCCTGAAGTTCGAGCAGGACTTCCCCGGCGCGCGCGTCATCCGCCTGGAGCAGAACTACCGCTCGACGCCGCACATCCTCGCCGCCGCCTCCGGCCTCATCGCCAACAATGCCGGCCGGCTCGGCAAGACGCTCTGGACCGAGCGCGGCGAGGGCGAGAAGGTGCGCGTGGTCTCGGCCTGGGACGGCAAGGAGGAGGCGCGGCAGATCGGCGACGAAGTCGAGGCGCTGCAGCGCAAGGGTCATTCCCTGCGCGAGGTGGCGATTCTGGTGCGCGCCGGTTTCCAGACCCGCGAATTCGAGGAGCGCTTCATCACCCTCGGCGTGCCCTATCGCGTCATAGGCGGCCCCCGATTCTACGAACGGATGGAGATCCGCGATGCGCTCGCCTATCTGCGTCTGGTCCATCAGCCGGACGACGGCCTCGCCTTCGAGCGCATCATCAATACGCCGCGCCGCGGCATCGGCGACGGCACGGTGCGGCGGCTGCACGACCTCGCGCGGGCGCAAGGGATCTCGCTGCCGGAGGCGGCGCGCCGGATCGTCGAGACCGACGAGCTCAAACCCGCGGCCCGGCGTTCGCTCTCCGGACTGATGCGCGATCTCGCGCGCTGGCGTGGCCTCGCCGAGACCATGGCGCATGGCGAGCTCGCGGAGATCGTGCTCGACGAATCCGGCTATACCGCCATGTGGCAGCAGGACAAGTCGATCGAAGCACCGGGACGGCTCGAAAACTTGAAGGAGCTCATCCATGCCATGGAGGAGTTCGAGAATCTCGGCGGGTTCCTCGAGCACGTCTCGCTGGTGATGGAGAACGTCGAGGCCGGCGACCGCGACCAGCTCACCATCATGACCCTGCATGGCGCCAAGGGCCTGGAATTCGACATCGTCTTTCTGCCGGGCTGGGAGGAGGGGCTGTTCCCCTCGCAACGCACCATGGACGAGAACGGACTGAAGGGCCTGGAGGAGGAGCGGCGTCTCGCCTATGTCGGCCTGACCCGCGCCCGCAAGCTCGCAATCGTCAGCCACGCCGCCACACGCCTCGTGCACAATCTCTGGCAGAACGCGCTCCCGTCGCGCTTCCTGGCGGAGCTGCCGACGGCGCATATCGAGCGGCGGGACGACCAGACCTTCCATCGTTCGCAGGGCAGCATGTTCCGCTCCGGCCTTTCCGAGGGTGGCCGCTGGAGCGGCGCCAGCTACATGCAGCGGGCGGCGCGGCGCCCGCCTGCCACCATCGAGGCGACGGCGATCGTCGCTGCAGAGAGCCCCGGGCGCTACGAGAGCGGCGCTCGTGTGTTCCATCAGAAGTTCGGCTACGGCGCCGTAATCTCCGCCGAAGGCGATAAGCTGGAGATCGACTTCGACAAGGCCGGCCGCAAGCGCGTCATGGCCGGCTTCGTCGTCCCCGCGCATCAGGCGGGATAAAAGCCCTCCCCCGTCTTCGGGGGAGGGTTGGGTGGGGGTGCCCCAAACTCGATCCCTGCCGGGCTCACAGCTCGATCTTGGGCGCCTTCAACGCACGCACAATCGTCTCAAGTACGCCATCTATGTTCTCGAACACGTCATTGTTCCAGAACCTGAGCACGCGATAGCGGTTTGCTTCGAGCCACGCGCGCCGTTTCAATTCGTGCTGGGTGATCTCTGCATGCTGGCCGCCATCAAGCTCGACAACTAAGCGCTCCTTGAGGCAGCAGAAATCCGCGACGTAGGGGCCGAGCGGCACTTGCTTTCGAAACTGATGTTCAGAGAGATGTCGGGCGCGAATACGATACCAGAGTCGCTTCTCTGCCTCCGTCATATCCCGCCGCAAGCGGCGTGCGGAATCTCGCGTTGCGGGACCAGTTCGGAGTTGGAAAGGCATGGCGCGGCTTCCCCATCGTTGCGCGAGTGAGTCTGGGGCACCCCCACCCCAACCCTCCCCCGAAGACGGGGGAGGGAGTAGTCTAGGCGTGTCGAGCCTTTGCAATCAACGATAGTTGGCCGGATGGACGTGTGCGACTTCGAGGAGATCTTCGAGATCGCTGCGGCACGCAAGGGCGGCCGGGCGAATCTCAACCGTATCCTCTCCGAGACACCCTCGCGCTCACCGAAAGCGATCGCAACGCTCTCCGAGGATCGTGTGCTCGCTGCGATGACGAAGAGCATCTTCGCCAACGGCTTCGCCTATCGCATCATTGATGCGAAATGGCCGGCCTTCGAAGCGGCGTTCCATGGCTTCGATCCCCATGCCTGTGCCTTCCTGAACGACGAGGACCTCGATTTGCGGATGCGGGACCGAACGTTGGTCCGCAGCCCGCGCAAGATCGCGGCGATCCCGCCGAATGCGCAGTTCGTGCTCGATCTCGCCACGGAGCACGGCAGCACCGCGCGGTTCATCGCGTCCTGGCCGGACCGGGACTTCATCGAGCTGGTGCTTCTGGTCAGGAAGCGTGGCACCCTGCTGGGCGGAGAGACTGCGATGCGGTTCTTGCGGCGGCTGGGGAAACCGGCCTTCGTTCCCTCGCCGGACATGCTCGCGGCCCTGGTCCGCGAGGGCGTGCTGGAGCGACCGACCGCGAGCAACCGGAATCTCCGCTTGGTCCAGGAGGCGCTGAACCGGTGGTCCGAGCAGTCCGGACGCGATCTCACCGTGCTCAGCCGGGTGCTTTCCATGAGCACGAACGCGGCGCCGATTCCACCACGGCCGCGCCGTGCACGTCCCAGACGCCGAGGCTCATCGCCGGCCAGAACGCGGCATCGCCTGCCTGGATCTCCACCACCTGGCCGTCATCGGCGGTGAAGGTGCAGCGGCCGGCGAGGAAATAGGTGAACTCCGCATCCTTAACCTGCCGCCGCCAGCGGCCCGGCGAGCAGTCCCAGATGCCGTAATCCGGCTCCCCCTCGGCGCGGCCTTCCTTGCCGCGTAGCTTCGCGATGAGATCGCCGTGCGGCTCCTTCACCGGACCCCAATCCTCGAGTTCGGCGGACGGCAGGCGCGCAGGCTGTTTCAGCAGTCGGATCATGGCTGGGATAGGGGCTGGTTAGAATTGCGGGACGGAATCGACCGGCGGCGATGTGTTGCCACCGGAACCGCCGTCTGACGTGCCACTCTCGGGCAGACCTTGCGCGGGCGGAACGATCGGCGCCGAGGAAGCCGGGGTCTGTAACGGCAGCGGCGTCGCGGGCGCCGTCGTCATCGGCAGTTTCGGCTTCGCAGGGACGGTCGGCGGCGCCGGTGCAATCGTGATCGTCGTCGGCTCCGCTGATGGCGCGGCAGGCGATGTCGTGGCGGGCATCGTCGTGGCGGGCATCGTTGTGACGGGTTTCGCCGCCGCTGCGGGCGCCGGCGGCGGTGTGCCTTCCAGCTCGATGTCCGGCACGGTCGGCACGGAGGTGACCGGACCGGTGTCGGGCGGCACGTTCTGCAGCGGCTCGCCGGCGGCCGGCGCAGTTTGCGGCGCCACGGTGTCCGGGAGATGGTCGATCGACTCCGCCTCATTCGGCTGAACGGAGGTGGTTTCCGGCTGCAGCAGGATGGTCTCGGCCTTGGCGAAGGCGATGTCGTCCTTGGTCAGCGTGTTGCCGATCTCGTCGCGCACCGCCTTGATCTTCACCACGGCCTTCTTGTCGGCCATGTACTGGGCGGCGAGGTTCAGCCAGACGAAGGCCTCACGCCGGTCCTTCAGCACGCCCTGGCCGCCGAGATACATGACCGAGAGACCGACCATGGCGTCGGCATAACCCTGGCGGGCCGAGGCGCGATACCACTTCAGCGCCTTGCCGTAGTCGTTCGCGCCGACATAGCCGTAGTGATAGAAGCCGGCCAGCTCGTATTGCGCCTCGGGGTCGCCCTTCTGGGCCAGCGGGATCAGGGTCGCGAGGGCGTCGAAGGTGCGGTCCTCCGCCACCAGCTTCTTCACGGTGTCCATGTTGGGCGGGGGGCCCGACGAGCAGGCGGCGAGCAGGACGCCGGCGAGGATCGCTGCAGACAGGCGAAAGCGCGACGCGAGGGCGGTCGGACGCGGACGATAGGAAAGACGCCGGAACATGAGGACGCCGATTCGTTGCGCGATATCGATCCGTCGGTCCCGGCGAATCGCGGGTTCGACAGGTGCGCACTATCCCCTTGCCCGACCGGTCACGTCAATCGGGCGACGGCAATGCCGGCAGACTGGGATTCCTGACATCCGGCTGGCCCATCCCGGTCTGACCCGGGAGGGCGGCCGGCTCAGTTCTTCTTGGTCTGGAAGCTGAACTCGTCGTTGCGGATGCTCTTCGCCAGATCATCGACGAACTCGGCAGCGGTCTCCTTGCCGTGCTTGGCGACGATGGCGAACAGGGCCGCCGAGATCGACATCGTGCCGACCACGTCGAATTCGATGCCGCGGTTGCCGGCATCTTCCCAGTACGTATTGAAGAGGTCGAAGCACAGCTTGCGCTGTTCTTCGTTGGTCAGCGGCTCATCCTCGACGTCGAGCCGCCGCGCGAGGGCGGTATCCATAGCCATCTCCTTGGTTTCTTTGGCCATGACACCTCCAGCAATCACTATGCCAAGCCGAACCCCCAGATTCAGGGGCGAATCCAGGCGGCGACAGCTATTAAGCACGCGATTCCGTAATGACCCGTTAATGAATCGGGGAGTTTTGGCCGAGCTTCGCCCGACCCGGAATCTTTTGCCGTTCCGCTACTTGAGAAAGGCGGAGTCCTCGCGGACTTCGATCAGGGTCGGACCCTTGGCGCGGAAGGCAGTGGTGAGGGCGGTCTCGATCCCCTGCAGGCTCTCTACCCGGACTGCGTTGCAGCCATAGGCCTTGGCCAGGGCCTGGAAGTCCGGGTTGCGCGGCCAGACCCCGATCTCCTCGATTCCGCCCTGCACCATGCCGAGCGCGATCTGGCCCAACCCGTCGTTGTTCCAGAGCAGGATCGGCAGGGGCAGGCCGAGCTCGACCGCGGTGCCGAGCTCCTGGACGGTGAAGAGGAACCCTGCATCGCCGCAGACCGCGACCACCGGGCGATCCGGGCAGGCAATCTTGGCGCCGATCGCCGCCGGCATGGCATATCCCAATGTGCCGAAGCCGCAGGGATGGAACCAGCCGCGCGGTTCTTCGCAGGGGAAGTGGAAGTTGGCGGTATAGGCGATCTGGGTCATGTCGCTGACCACGATGCCGTCTTGCGGCAAAGCGGCGCGGAGCGCATCCAGCACCTTCCCGTGCTTTCGCTCCAGCGGCGACATGTTGTCCTTGATCGCCTGGCGGATCGCGGCCGCCCGCGCGACATCCGGCTCGCGGCCGGGCTTGATCAGTCCCCTCAGTGCCGTCAGCGTCTCGCCGGCATCGGCCAGGATGCCGATGGTCGGCAG
>Ga0335069_10010189_pt1 | contig 13327 bp, 8 predicted proteins | sample Lox_Sample_11_FD_206714 | JGI IMG/M metagenome (GOLD analysis project Ga0335069, IMG submission 206714) | Soil microbial communities from Loxahatchee National Wildlife Refuge, Florida, United States - Lox_Sample_1.1 | ecosystem: Environmental > Terrestrial > Soil > Wetlands | place: USA: Florida... | reverse complement strand
CGGCGTGCGGCTCTGACTGCGCGCTCAATGTCCTCGCGATCGCCTTCTGCGATTTGTGCGAGGACCTCGCCGGTGGCTGGATTGTAGGTTGGAAAAGTCTTGCCGGACGCGGCGTTTACCCACTGTCCGTTAATCAACATCTTGCGTGGCTTGTCGATGAACTCCGCGACGTGCGGATGGATTTGCGGGGAGACTGCGATGCCCATAGGTCCTCCTTGGTCAACGTGGACTTTCGAGAAGAAATGATGCCGGGCGAAAGAAAAAACTCCCGGTATGCTAGTCCCGGTCGAGGAGAAAAATCAATCCCGGAAACTACTCACCGTATGGAACCCAGATGTTCTTTACCTGCGTGGCGTGCTCAAGGTACCAGCGGCCCTCGGCAATCTTGGGATTAAACCAGTCGATGGCGCGGCCTTCGTTGGTCCAGACCTGCTTCAGATTTCCTGTGGACATTGCCTTGGCGGATGCGACCGTTGCCTCTTCGCCATAGCACCAGATACCGTCAATGCCATCGTGCTCCGCGAGCGTTTTCAGCAACTGCGACACGTATCCGATCACAATGTTGACGACGCCTCCCGGTAGATCGCTCGTATCGAACAGTTGGTAGAGGTCGCCGGCAATGAGGGGATACTTTTCCGAAGGCACGGTAATCACCGTGTTGCCCACCGCGATCAGCGGCATGACCAACGAGATGAATCCCAGAAGAGGAGTGTCTGCGGGACAGATCACGCCGACGGTACCGATGGGTTCGTTCATCGCAATCGCGATGTTGCGGAAGGGAGGATTGTGCACAGCTCCATCGAACTTGTCGGCCCATGCGGCGTACGAGAATATGCGCTCGATACTAAGTTCCAATTCACGGCCTGCTTGCTGCTCGCCGACCGCGGCAGCCAAGCGGTGAATGATCTCATCGCGCCGAAGCGCAAGATTCTCCGCGCAGTAGTAGAGCACCTGGGCGCGGTTGTGGGCCGTGGCCTTCGACCAGCTTTCCGCTTTGCGCGCAGCTTCAACGGCATTGCGAATGTCTTTGCGGTTCCCGAGAGGAGCTTCGCCGAGCAAACGCCCGTCAGACGAGCGGACCTCCATGCTGTAACCGGAATCTGGGCGGACTTGTTTGCCGCCGACGTAGAGCTTGACCGTGCGATCGATCGAGGGCGTGCCATGCTCATGTTCGGCTTCGAGTTGCGGAGTAATGGGCGCGGCGCTCGCCGGCAGTTTAGGTGCGTGCTTGAGCCATTTGGGTTCCAAGTACTCGAGCAGGCCCTCGCGTCCACCCTCGCGACCATACCCGCTCTCGCGGTATCCGCCGAAACCGCAAGCGGCGTCGAAGAGATTCGTGCAGTTCACCCAGACGACGCCGGCTTTCAATTGCGCGGCAACATGCAGAGCGACATTGATGTTCTCGCTCCAGACGCACGACGCCAGCCCGTAGACCGTGTTGTTCGCGAGTTCTACGGCTTCCTTCGGCGTGCGGAAGGTCATCGCTGCAAGCACCGGGCCGAAAATTTCCTGCTGTGCGACGATTGATGTCGGGTGTACGTTGCTCAAGATCGTTGGCGGGTAGTAAAAGCCACGTGACGGCAGCTGCGTCTGCGCCTGCCAGCATGTTGCTCCCTCAGCTATTCCTTGCTTGACCATGCGCTGAATGCGCTCGAGTTGCACGCGAGCAACGATGGCTCCGATATCAATTGCCTTATCGAGTGGTGGCCCAATGCGGAGCGTGCTCATGCGGTCGCGGATCTTCGAGATGAGAACTTCCGCGATGCTCTCCTGCATCAGAAGCCGTGAACCCGCGCAGCAGACTTGCCCCTGGTTGAACCAGATTCCATCAACCAGTCCTTCGACTGCGCTGTCCAGATCGGCATCGTCGAAGATGATGAATGGAGATTTACCGCCGAGTTCGAGCGAGAGCCGCTTGTGACTGCTTGCGGTCGCAGCTCGAATCGCACGTCCCACTTCCGTGGAGCCGGTGAATGCGACCTTGTCGATTTCTGGATGATTGACCAATGCCTCGCCGGTGCGGCCATCACCAGTGACAATGTTTACCACTCCTGCCGGAATATGAGCTTCGTGACACAATTCGGCGAAAAGAAGTGCGCTTAGCGGAGTGAATTCGGCGGGTTTGAGGACAACGGTGTTCCCTGTTGCGAGTGCGGGCGCAATCTTCCACGCCAGCATCAGCAGAGGAAAATTCCAGGGGATGATCTGCCCTACGATGCCGCAAGGTTCATGCTCGGGGAACTCCTGATCGAGCAGTTGCGCCCAGCCTGCGTGATAGTAGAAATGGCGCGCCACGAGAGGAATGTCGATGTCGCGGCTCTCGCGAATAGGCTTGCCGTTGTCCATGGTCTCGAGAACGGCGAGCAGCCTGGAATGTTTCTGAACTAAACGGGCAAGAGCGTAGAGATAACGAGCACGGGCATGAGGAGTGAGAGCCCGCCACTTATGAGACGCTGTGCGCGCCGCTTGAACCGCTGCGTGGATATCGGCCGCACTTCCTTGGGCGACACTCGCCAGTCGTTCACCATTCGATGGGTCGCTGGTCTCGAAATATTCAGCGGCGGCGGGCACCTGCCATTCGCCGTCGATGAAGTGATTGAAGCGGCGGCCGTGACGATCCAACCACGCGAGCGCTTCTTTAGGATCCTCCGGCGCCGGGCCATACTCCATGCTGACGAACTTCTCTGCGATGCTCATTCGTGCGGTTCGCTCTTTCCTGGTAGAAGACTCCGACTAAGCAATCGGATGCCGGTACTCGGCGGAATAGCGTCCGGTGGCATAGTGCTCCAGCTGGCGTTCAATATCGCCCAGCAATCCACTCGCACCAAAGCGAAACATCTCTGCCCGTAACCACGAGTCACCGAGCTCCTCTTTTAGCAACGCAAGCCAATCCAGCGATTGCTTCGCGGTGCGAATACCTCCGGCTGGCTTGAATCCGACGGCCATTCCAGTCTGTTGAGCGTACTCTCGAATGGCGCGCAGCATGACAAGGCTGACCGGAAGTGTTGCGTTGGTGCCTTCTTTGCCGGTGGATGTCTTGATGAAATCGGCACCAGCCATCATGGCCACGAGACTCGCGCGCCCCACGTTGCGGAGCGTGACCAGGTCGCCGGTGCCGAGGATGACCTTCATATGGATGTCACCGCAGGCCTGCCTGAATGCGGAGATCTCGTCGTAGAGCGCCTGCCAGCGGCCGGCGAACACATGAGCGCGCGTGATGACCACATCGATCTCGTTGGCTCCCGCTCCAACGGAACGGCGAATCTCCGCCACTCTCTCTGCAAGGGGTGACAACCCCGCAGGGAAGCCGGTTGAAACTGCGGCGACACGAACACTGCTAGCTTCCAGTGCGTGCAAAGCAGTTTCGACGAAGGTGTGATAGACGCAGACAGCTGCGACCTTGATGGCGAGTTCCTGAATACCGAGCTTCTCTAGGAGGTCCTGTTGGAGGGGGTGTTTTGCTTTGGCGCACAAGCGGCGTACGCGTTCTTCAGTGTCGTCGCCGGACAGCGTAGTCAGATCCATGCAGGAGATTGCGCGCAGCAGCCATGCAGCTTGCCACTGTTTCTTTACGGTTCGGCGCGCCACTTGCGTTTGCGTGCGGCGCTCGACGGCGCTTGTGTTCACGCGTACTTCGCGCACCCAATTCAGGTCCAGTGGCATTCCAGCATTCGGGAGAAGCGTACGTCCATTGAGGAAAGCGATGCCATCGGCGTTGGCAGGCTCATAGCGCGTGGCCAAGCTGCCGTTAAGATTACCTCTCAGATTGGGATCGGAATAGCTCATCACCGCGGAGAAGTTCTCGGGACCGTGTTTACAACCCTCCCCTGGTCCCGAGCATGTGCAATTGTACGGCAGTTGCTGTTGGGCGCGCGAGCGCGAGGGTTTACAATGGCGCACGATTCACGACTTGTTGAGAGGTCCCAGGGTTTAAAGGCACTTCGGGTCCGCCATGCCTAAGAAGAAGATATCTGCTTCAAAGCGCCAAAGCTTGGAGCAGGCCGCGGCTAAGGTGATGAAGAACGCGCATGCGCCGTACTCCAACTTCCACGTGGGAGCAGCCGTGCTGCTTACGAACGGAAGAATCTTCACCGGCTGCAATGTGGAGAACGCTTCGTATGGCATGACGAATTGTGCGGAGCGAACGGCGATATTTACGGCTGTTGCCGAGTTGGGACCCAAAATCGAGATCGAGGCTGTCGCCGTAACAAATGACCACGGTGCGGCATGCTCGCCCTGTGGGGCGTGCCGGCAGGTGATCTACGAATTCGGACCCGATGCAGTCATTTTCTTCCAAGGTTCCAGTGGACCCAAACAGGCGCACATCAAGGAACTACTCCCTGAAGGATTCCGGCTCAAGTGAGCAATCAGCCAACCGCCCCAACCTCATTTCGCGCAATCGACGTCATCCGTAAGAAAAGGGATGGGGTCGAGTTGGCAGGTGATGAAATTGAAGCACTGGTTAACGCGTACACGCGAGGCGATGTCCCTGACTACCAGGTATCGGCATGGTTGATGGCTGTGGTCTTGCAGGGAATGACTCGCGCCGAGACCGCAGCGCTCACCGATGCGATGCTGCGCTCGGGAGAGGTTCTGGACCTTACCTCATTGCCGCAGAAGAAGGTCGATAAGCATTCCACCGGCGGCGTGGGAGACAAGACTTCCCTGGTGCTTGCTCCATTAGTAGCTGCCGCTGGAGTGACTGTGCCGATGATCAGCGGCCGAGGATTGGGACACACCGGCGGCACGCTCGACAAACTCGAGGCGATCCCCGGATTCAATGTGCATCTGCCGGTGGGAGAGTTCCGCCGCGTGCTCGAGATGTGCGGTTGCGCGATGATCGGACAAACTTCCGAAATCGCGCCGGCGGATCGAAAGTTGTATGCATTGCGCGATGTGACCGGCACGGTCGAGAGCCCGTATTTGATTTGCGCGTCAATCATGAGCAAGAAGCTGGCGGAAGGAATTGACGGCCTCGTGCTTGATGTGAAGACCGGTTCGGGCGCGTTCATGAAGAATGAGAAAGATGCGGCATTCCTTGCCGAACTGATGGTTGAAACCGGCGAGCGGATGGGGAAACGCGTGGTCGCACTTATCACCGATATGGATCAGCCGCTGGGGAAAATGGTCGGCAATGCGCTGGAAGTGCACGAAATCATAGATGTTTTGCGCGGTGCCGGGCCGGAGGATTTGCGCGAGCTGTGCCTTCACCTTGCTGGATGGATGTTGCACCTGGGAGGAGTTTCGAAAACAGTGGCGGAGGGAACGCAACGGAGTTCGCAGCTCATCAGTTCGGGCAAAGCGATGGAAAAGTTTCGCCAGATGGTCGAACTCCAGAGCGGTGACCCGAGAGTTCTCGATGACCCGAAACGCCTTGCCCAGGCAAGACACACACTGGAGATCGCTACCCCGACCGCTGGCTTCATCAGTTCCATGCAATGCGAGCAGATCGGAACGGCGTGCGTGATCCTTGGCGGAGGGCGAGAGCGCAAAGAGGACTCGGTGGATCCCGCAGTCGGAATCGTGTTGCACAAGAAAGTCGGGGATCGAGTTGATTCGGGAGATCGGCTGGCGACCATTCACTACAATTCGGACGTGCTCGCCGCGCGCGCCAAACGGTTGGTTGCTGAAAGCATTCAGATCAGTGATGTACCACCGGCAAAGCGGCCATTGATTCACAGAGTGATCCAGAAGTCCGGAGAGAGACACTGATGGGAAATCTCAGAGGAATTCTCGGGCTTCTCACCTTGCTCGGGATTGCGTATGTGTTCTCCACAAATCGTCGCGCTATTCGTTTGAAAACTGTTGCCTGGGGGTTGGGCCTGCAAATCGCTTTTGCCGTTTTTGTGTTGAGATTCCCCCCGGGTCAAACGGTGTTTGCGTGGGCGAAAGACGGCGTAACACATCTTTTGGGCTATGCGTACGCTGGATCGCATTTCGTTTTCGGTGACCTCGCCAATCCCGATTCGAAACTCGGATATTTCGCGTTCGGTGTGTTGCCCACCGTCATCTTCATTGCGGCATTCTTCGCCGTGTTGTACCACCTGGGGATCATGCAGATCATCATCAGGATTTTTGCCTGGGTGATGACTCGGGTGATGGGCGCGAGCGGCGCCGAGTCCTTGAATGTCGCGGCCAGCATCTTTATGGGGCAGACCGAAGCGCCGCTAACAATCCGACCTTTCCTGCCGGAACTCACGCGCTCCGAATTGATGACCGTGATGACCAGCGGCATGGCACATGTTTCCGGCGGGATCATGGCGGCCTACATCGGCTACCACATCGATGCGGGACACTTGCTCAGCGCTGTGATCATGACGGCACCCGGAACGCTGGTGATGGCGAAGATGCTGGTGCCAGAAACTGAAGAAGCAAAGACTGCTGGAAGAGTTGTGATGAGCGTCGAGGAGCAAGCGGCGGAGAAAAAAGAAAACCTGATCGGCGCCATTGCGCGCGGCACGACGGATGGTCTGCACCTCGCACTGAATATCGCCGCAATGCTCATCTCCTTCCTGGCGTTGATTGCGCTCGTCGACGGGATTTTCGGGGGCATCCATCATTGGATCTCCTGGTTTCCGCAAAGTTTGGAGAAAGTTCTAGGTCTGATTTTTGCGCCGGTTGCGTGGCTGATTGGGGTTCCGCGTCAGGACTGCGCGGTCATCGGTTCCTTTCTCGGTACGCGTATGGTGGCGAACGAACTTGTGGCGTATCAGATGCTTGGAGCCGCACAGAACGCACTTCAGCCGCGCTCGTTCGCGATTGCCACATTCGCGCTATGCGGGTTCGCAAATCTCAGTTCGATCGGAATCCAGATTGGTGGCATTGGCGCTCTGGCGCCCAATAAACGGGGCGAACTGGCAAGACTGGGATTCCGCGCCATGATTGCCGGAACCATGGCGAATCTGATGTCCGCTTCGATTGCAGGCATGCTGCTGTAGAATCATCTGCTCAATCCACACCAAGGACGAACCTTTGTGAAGCGAAGCATTTCGCTGTCTGGCAGTCTGGTGCTCGTGCTGCTAGCAAGCGCCCTCGCAGCATCGCCGCGACGGGTCATTATCGATACCGATCCGGGTATTGATGACGCGATGGCGATTCTCCTTGCCCTGAACTCCCCGGAACTGAAGGTTGAAGCGCTAACAGTAGTGCCGGGCAACGTCGAAGCCTGGCAAGGGCTTGAGAATGCGTTGAAGATTGTGTCGCTAGCCGGACGCTGCGACGTGGCAGTCGCCGGAGGGGCGCAGCATCCTCTCAATCAGAAGCTGATCACCGCACAGTTCTGGCATGGGAAGAACGGACTGGCGGGAGTCGAGTTGCCCGCGAGCAAATGCAAGGCGGATGCGCGCTTTGGGCCCGATCTCATTATTGAGATGGTGCATCGGTATCCCCACGAGATCACGCTGATCCCGGTCGGACCGCTTACAAACATTGCGCTCGCCGTCTCGAAAGATCCTTCGATAGTGCCGCTGGTGAAGGACATTGTGATCATGGGCGGCTCTATCAGCGGGGGCAACGTCGATGGGGCAGCCGAGGCGAACATCTACGGCGATCCGGAAGCAGCTTCAATTGTTTTCAACGTCGGGTGGGTAGTGACAATGATTGGATCGGATGTTGGGGAGCGCACGCTGATCACGCGTCAGCATCTCGCCGAACTGCAAGCACTGCACGGACCGGAGAGTGACTTCGTCTTCAAACTGGCGGACTGGTATCTTACGCGTTCGGAGAAGAGCGGATATTCCGGCGCGGCGATGTACGATCCCTTGGCCGTTGCGACCGTGATTGATCCGACGCTGGTCACTCTGAAAGACATGCATGTGGACGTGGAGACCAAAGGCGAGTTTACGCGTGGGGAGACCGTCGCCAACCGAATGGGATCGAATGAAAACAATGTGCTGCATGGAGATCATTACGAGATCGAGGGTGTGGTGGAATTGAAGCCAAACGCTAAGGTCTGCCTTGGCTCGGATGCAGAGCGTTTCCTGCAATTGTTCGTCAGCCGGATCAAGGGTAAGTAGAAGCAGGAACTACTACATGGCGAGACGACCTCGAATCGCAGTCATTGGCAGCGCGAACATTGACTTGACGACATTTGCGGACCGCTTTCCCAAGCCCGGTGAAACCATCTTTGGCAACAAGTTCGATCTTGGCTTTGGCGGCAAGGGCGCGAATCAGGCGGTAGCGGCGCGGCTTTGTGGCGCCGAAGTGTTCATGGTTGCGCGCGTTGGGAACGATTTGTTCGGACCAGCCACGATTGAGAACTTCCGAAAGCAGGGAATAGACACCACTCATGTGAAGCAGGTGGACGGACTGTCGAGCGGCGTCGCTCCCATCTTCGTCGAACCAAGCGGGCAGAATCGGATACTGGTGGTTAAAGGTGCCAATGACGCCGTGCGGCCCGCCGATGTCGATGCCGCGTCGGACATGCTCAAATCATCAGACTGCATCGTGTTGCAATTCGAGATCCCGGTCGACACGGTCTATTATGCGATTGCATTTGCCCGGAAACACGGCATCCGCTGCATTCTGAATCCCGCACCGGCACAACCCGTGGACATGGCAGCGCTCAACGGTCTTGACTACTTTGTTCCTAACGAGAGTGAAGGGGAAACGATCACCGGCATCCCAGTGAGAACAGTGGAAGAGGCGGGTCATTGCGCCGGGAAACTGGTGGCCGGTGGAATCAAAAGAGTGATAATCACGCTGGGGGCGAAAGGATCGCTGTTAGCAACCGGCGAAGGAACTGAGTCTATCGACCCTTACGTCGTGAAGAGCATCGACAGCACGGGTGCCGGAGATGCATTCATTGGGAGTTTCGCCGTTTTCCTCGGAGAAGGAGTACCAGAGAAGGAAGCCGTACGGCGGGCCAACCTGTATGCTGCGCTGTCGACCACCGGCATCGGTACTCAAAAATCGTTCTATGATCGCGCCCGTTTTGATCGGGAATGGTTGGCGCGCAGTTAGCAGTGTGAGTGGCTGTGAGCTCTCGAGCCGCTATTTTCTATGCGTGTTCCTGAGTGCTAAAAAGATTTTCGAGAAGCAGGTGGAATGCTAGAAGCGCAGCATCGTTTTCAAAGCCCGAAACTTCTTGACTTGTAAGCAAAAGGCAATTTATAAGCCGTGTCTACGCTCTGGGGCGACCTCCTTACGTCACGGGGCAAGAAGGAGCGCCTTTTTCTTTTGGGTGGACCGCGAAAGGGTGAAAAAAGAAATGTCGAGTAAAAAGACCGTCCTCGCCTTGTCCTGTTGTGTTCTCGCAATGCTTTCTACTCCTGTGCTTTACGGCCAGGCGACGGCTAGTTTTTCCGGCACAGTTGCGGATAACGCTGGAGCCCTGATTTCGGGGGCGAGTGTGAGGGTTACCTCCGAAGGAACTGGCCTCACGCGCGAGGCGAAGACGGACGGCTCGGGACACTATCTGATTCCGCTGCTGCCGGTTTCGTTCTACACGATCCACGTGGAAGCGTCCGGGTTCGGAACCGTCGAGCAGAAGAATATCCGGCTGCAGGTCGATGAACAGCGCGAGCTGAACTTTACCCTCAAGCCTGCCGCGGTGAGCACGAATGTGGAAGTGAACGCAACCGAAGTGGCTGTGGAGACGTCAACGCCGAGCCTGGGGCAGGTGATCACCTCGGAAGAAGTATCTCAACTTCCGCTAAATGGCAGAAACTTCGTACAACTCGCAACCCTTACCCCAGGCACTACGCAATCGACTAATCCCAACAGCTTCTTCACCAAAGCGGCCAGCAGCGAAGCCGCGACGCGAGGCGCATTCTCGCTGTCGGTGGGCGGCTCTCGTGAGCAGAGCACCGACTGGTTGCTCGATGGAAACGATAACAACCAGCTCGATGAAGGCGGAATCGCGATCTTCTCGCAGATCGACGGCATTCAGGAGTTCAAGGTACTTACGTACAACTATTCGGCTGAATACGGTGAGCGGGCCGGGCCGACGGTCCTGGTTACCACGAAGTCGGGATCGAATCAGTTTCATGGTTCGCTCTTCGAATTCTTCCGCAACACCAAGCTGGACGCCCGCAGCTATTTCGCGGGTGCAAAAGAAAAATTCAACCTAAATGAATTTGGTGGTTCCTTCGGTGGTCCGATCAAAAGGGACAAAACATTCTTTTTCGTGGATTACCAGGCAAAGAGACTGCGACAGGGGCAGCCATTCACCGGATTCGTACCAACGACCGGCATGACAACCCCGGACGCGAACGGGAACTACGACTTCAGCGGCGCTCCGACCCTTGCGGCGGGAGGCTTCCTTACCAATCCTTATTCAGGTTCCGCCTTCCAATGCCTGCCGGGTACTTTGACTCCGGAACCGGTGAATCCAGCCAACGGAACTCAGGCGTCCGGCCAGGCTTGCAACATAATCCCAGCCGGGGTAGTCAACGCAATCGGCGCCAAAATCCTCCAGCTTTACCCCACTCCAAACGTTTCTAACGCGGTCGGGTACAACTATGTAAACCAGCCGGTTCGAAAGGTGGACCAGGGCACTGGAGATATCCGGGTGGACCACAATTTTTCGGGCAACGATTCGATTTATGCCCGTTTCAGCTACGATCAAGCGACCAACTTCATACCCGGCGGCTCCCCAACGTGGACGGAACAGAACGCCTTTGGCAGTAATCAGTACATCGACAACCACGGCCGCAATGCGGTTGTGTCAGAAACACACGTTTTCTCGACCAACACCATCAATCAGGTTATCGGAGGGTATAACCGCATCTTCAATCACATTCTCTCCTTTGGGACCGGCAGCTGTTTAGCAGCGACCATCGGAATCCCCGGCGCGGACCTTGGATCGAAGTGCGATCCGATCACCGGATATCCAGCCAGCCTCAACCAGTCGACTAAGGACTGCATCAGTTGCGGGATGACATCATTCCTGATGGCGAACTACTTCGCGGTTGGCGATCGCGGGTTCGCGCCATATCAGGGTGGAACGAACGTCTACTCCCTCTCCGACACACTCGATCTGATTCGCGGAAAGCACAACATTCGCATCGGCGCGACGTTTCGTGCGAGCCAAATGAACGTAAGAAACAACGCATTTCAGGACGGCTTTGTCGTCGAAAATGCGGCACTGACTGGCGACGATGCTGCTGACTTGTTGCTTGGAAGTACGGGGATCTTCGCGGCGCATGATCAGACATTCCTCGGCGGCACCACAGGCCGTAGGTGGAAGCTGTTTCGTCCATTCATTCAGGACGATTGGCGCGTGACAAACAATCTCACTCTGAATATCGGCGTAGCCTGGGCTCTAGTCACTCCAACAACGGAAGTTCAAAACCGTCAGGCGAACTTCGATATTCAAACGCTGAAGTGGTACGTACCCAAGGGCAGTCCTACCTTAGCGAGTTGCAGCAGCATTTGTGTGCCTACCGATGCGCGTGCCGGCATTGAATATGACAAAACGGCGATCGAGCCGCGTATCGGACTAAGTTGGAAAGTTCTGGGTAGCGACAAGACTGTTATTCGCGCAGGCTACGGGATTCTGCACGATTCATCGTGGAACCAGGGCGGGCAAGGCTTGTGGCAAAATCCGCCTTACTACGCTGAGGTTGATCCGTGTCCGAGCGACTTCTGTTTGGGATACCAGCAGGCATTCGGCTCGCTCTCGGGCGGGTTTTTGGTTGACAAGTCAACTCCTTCAAGCACGCAGGTTCCTGGTGGCGCGGTCTTGTCAGGGCCTGTAAATCCCGCCGACTACACAGGAACCATTCAATCGATGAATCGCAACTTCCGGCAGGGCCTTGTGCAGCAGTTCAACCTGAATGTTCAGCGGCAGTTGCCCGGTAACGTCGTTTTGACGGCCGGATATGCAGGCACACGGAGTTCGCGCCTTCTGGTGGGTCAATCCAACGAGAATCTAACCTCTCCGGCGGCCTGCGACTCAACAGATCCTACTTACGATCCTAACTATCACGTGGGGTGTGGCTTTCGCGCGTGGCCCTACGCAGCTCCATTCCAGCAGGTTGCGGCCAACAACAGTGTGGGACGGGCACGCTACGATTCCTTCCAGGCGAAAGCCGAAACTAATAACGCACGCCACGGCTTGTACGCGCTTCTTGCCTACACATGGTCACGCACGTTCGACTCCGGCATGCCGGACGGTTTGGGAACCAATCCTGGCGCCCTTTACTATCCGTTGCCCGGTTACAACAAACTGGATTGGGGGCTGTCCCAGTTGAATCTGAACCATAACTTCACAGCCAGCGTCTTGTATGACCTGCCATTTGGAAAAGGCAAGCGCTTTGGCAGCAGTTGGAATGGACTAACCAATGCCGTCTTGGGCAATTGGTCAGTGAACGTCATCGAACATGCGACCTCGGGCTTTCCACTGTTTGTGGTCGACAGTGCTGATGAATCTGGTGTCTTCTTCTCGTATAACGGAAACACTTTCCAACGTCCGAATCAGGTCGGCGATCCCAATAAGGCTGGGGATCAGGGCGGACAGACCGGGTGCCCCACGCAGATCCACACGATTCAACACTGGTTCAATCCGTGCGCGTTCGCTCAGGCGCCCGCCGGCCAACTCGGTACCGCTGCCCGCGCTCCGGTGTATGGACCTCGCTACGTGAATACCGATCTCTCCATAGTTAAGGACATCCCACTGACGTTCCGCGAAGGGATGAACCTGCAATTTCGCGCGGAGTTCTTCAACCTCCTGAACCATCCCCAGTTCTATCTGGGTGGTACTGGAGGCACCGGTGAGCAGGATATCAACGCGCAATCGACCTTCGGAGTCATCAACAACACGGTCAATAATGCGCGGCTGATCCAATTTGCGCTGAAACTGAACTTCTAAGCCTTCGAGCGCCAGCAGAAGGTTACGGGCAGAGCGAGTAATCGTTCTGCCCGAACTCTTAGCTCATTCTGAGTTCGAGAAGAACCACGATCATGAAGAATGCCCTTCGGCTGTGGTTAATGATGTTGAGCATCCTCCCTGCCTTGGCGCAGCCCCGACACAAAATAATCATCAACGAAGATTGTTCCGGGCCGGGCGGCAGCAATACGCAAACGCTTCTGCTGATGATCCAGTCGCCGCAAGTGGAAGTTCTCGGCATCACCGTAGTCAGCGGCGATCAGTGGCGGGATGAAGAAGTAGCTCATACGCTTCGTCTGCTCGAGATCATTGGACGCACCGACATTCCCGTGGTGCCCGGGGCGGCATTTCCGCTGGTACGCACACGCGACGAAGCGCTGGCATGGCAGCAGCGCTACGGCAAGGTCGCCTACGCAGGCGCTTGGGATGAACGCTGGTGGCATGAAGCTTCGCTGATTCCGCTGCTTCCTGAAGGCTCTCCCACGACTAAGCCGGCCG
>Ga0335069_10010188_pt1 | contig 13330 bp, 13 predicted proteins | sample Lox_Sample_11_FD_206714 | JGI IMG/M metagenome (GOLD analysis project Ga0335069, IMG submission 206714) | Soil microbial communities from Loxahatchee National Wildlife Refuge, Florida, United States - Lox_Sample_1.1 | ecosystem: Environmental > Terrestrial > Soil > Wetlands | place: USA... | reverse complement strand
TCGACCGGCGTGTGACGCAATCGAGTGCCGCGATGACCTCCTCGGAAAAGCCTTCATTGCGGAGCTGATCAAAGGTCCACGGCGTGTCCTCGACCACATCGTGCAGGATCGCAACGATCATTTCCGCCTCGGTCTCCATCCGAAGCATGAGACGAAGAGGATGCATGATGTATGGAGCGCCGGATTTCTCCCGCTGCTCCACATGAGCCTGCGATGCCAGAGCGATCGCGCGGGCTAGATTCGCCATGACAGCTTAGTTAAAGCCTCCGCGCGGCCGGTATCCAGGCCGGGCGCGCACACGATACTTCTTCCCGGCGTCGGAAACGATCTCGACGTTGATCTTGCGGAAACCCTCATTGGAATTGCTCTGCGGATAATACGTGATGGTGTAACTGTTCCCCAAATCCTCGCGGATCGATTCGAAGGCTTCTACCTGCTTCTGCCACGTTTTGGCAAAGTAGGCCTTGCCGCCGGTCCGCGTCGAGATGCGCCGGAAGACCTGGCTGGACATCGGATCTTTGTTGACGTCGTTCGTGGAGATCACGTAGATCGGGATGCCTTCATCTTCGGCGACCGCCCGCACGTCGTCCGGCGCAACCATGCTCGCGTTGTCAGGACCATTCGAAAAGACAATAATCACCTTGCGGCCTGGCACCTTAGCTGCGTCGCGTAAGGATAGCAGCAAGCCGTTGTACAGTGCGGCATCGTCACCCGCCACAGCTTTACGTAATCCGAATATCGCCTCATTGCGGTCGTGTGTCAGCGGGGCCGCGCGCTGCAAGTTCCGGCTGAAGGTGTAAACCGCCACCGAATCGGCGCGATCCAGGCCGCGCACAAAATCGGCGATTGCGTCGGACGCATAAACAAAACCCCTGTACATGTAGTTGCTGGTGTCGAAGAGCACAAAAACGTTGGTGCCGACGAAGGAATCGGTGCGCACGTCTCCGCTAGGCTTTCCCTCGGTTTCAGGGCCATTCGCGTTGGCGTTCAGGGGACGTGTCGTGCCGTCCTCCATCACTTGAACAGGTAGCTTGTTGCCTTCACCGAACGTATTGATCTTCTGCGCGATCCCGTCTTCGGTCACACGGAAGTCGGTCGGCTTCAGATTGTTGATGTATTTCCCTTTGCTGTCGGTCACGGTGAAGCTTAGCACCACCATGTCCACCTTGATCCGGAACGTGGGCCGGTCCTGCGCAAAGAGCCATAGAGAGGCTCCCGAGGCAATTACGCCGGTTGCGGTCCAGAACACTCTATGAAGTAACGCCAAGGATGCCTCCTTATGAAGTAGAAAACTCTTTTTTGGATTATAAACCGCGCCCGCTGGATCTAGGAGCCAGCTCCCCCGACTGCTGTTGCTTGCTTACGCGCTTTCTGACGGACGTCGTCGCCGACGAGGCGCAACGAACGGAGCAGAGCCGGCCAGTCTTCGAGATGTGTTGCGAAAATGCGCTCCACCGTTTCTCGAGTCCAGGCCGGGACCAATACGTTGAGTTGCGACGGCGGTAAATACAGTTGGTCAGCGAGAGCTCCATAGTAGAGAAGATTCGATTCCCAACTCTCCGCCATGATTCGGCTCGAGTAGCCCATCAGTGTAGGGAAGGTTCGCAAGTTGAGCAGTTCGGGCGAATAGGAATTGGCGAGCGTTGGTTTGGGCGTACCGAATTCGCGCGAAATCGCTTCATAGTTCAACTGCTGAGGCGATTCGGCGGCTTCGCGGCGAATCTCGGCCGCGAGCGGCGAATCAGCCTTCCCCGAAGCAATCACATCGCGGGCGACAGCGTACAACTCGGAAGGCATCACGTTATCCAATGCCGCTTTGACAGAGCCCGTACCCAACAACTCCCCGACCTTGTCGACACGGGCGGGCGGAGCATGCTGGTCCAGAGCGTCCAGGAACAACTGGCGCCGTTCTGGATTCAAAGCCCCTTCCGCCATAAGGTTCTCGCCATAGCTCATGTGCAGGCTCACCCAATGGAGTTGCGCGGGCGTAACGTTCCACCAACGCTGTATGGTGGCGGAAAGGATCAACTGCGGAACCAGATCGCTCCAGATCAAGGCTTGCACTCGCGATGGAATCAGGAAATTCTGCTCGGCTTCGGCGAGCGCATAAGGCAAGTTCGCAAGCGATCCAACCAGCTTTCCGCCGGCGCTCGAAGGCCAGCCGCTTCCCAGAACCTCCGTGGCTTTCCAGGTTTGAACCGAGCCTTGCAGGCCGATGAAATCGTGGCTGCGAACGAACAGCGGGTTCGTGTACAGCACTTGCGCGCCGGGCGGGGCATAGTGCACATAGTTCAGTCCAACGATGGTGTCGCGCAAGAAGGGCGCGAGCAGTCCACGAATATCTTCGTTGAGCTTCTTTGGATCAGTCCGATCGATGAATGCGCGAAGGTTGACTTTCCTTTGCTGCTCGATATGCTTTTCTGACCAGTAGCCGAAGCTAAGCGTGTTCTTTTCGACGCTGCTCAGTGTGGCCTTAGGAAGTTGGATCTCTGAAATTCGAGCGGCAGTTTTGGTGATGAGATCCGTATTTACCTTTTCGCCCTTGGCGAGACTTTCCAGATGGTCGACGAGAGTGAAGAGGTTAGTCAGGGAGATCAACCTCTGCGCCTCAAAGATACGGATCATGTCCTCGACGAGCTGAATATGCGCGTCCGAGTTATCCGCCTCGGCCGTTCCGGCCAGCAAATCGATCATCCGGTCCTGTGCCGACGCGCCCGCCTGCGAGTGTGTGGCCGTAAGCAAGATCTTCACGCCTTCGTGGCCGGCATCGAAAACGTCGCGTTCATTCTTGATCTTGCCGAACTGACCGAGAATACCCGCCAGGGCATGATCAGTATCCGCGGGAGCGATGGAGCGCTGGCGATGGAAGATCTGCCATAAGCCGACCAGTCCTTGCGCCGTGCCCGCTGCGTCGGCCCGCAAACCCTGATCGCCGATCTTATTAATCGCCGTGGCGACATCCAGGAACTGGTTAATCGTACCGTTGGAAATTTCGGGTGCTTCTGCAAAGATCGGATATTGCGCGCCGAACGCTTTGTAATCGCGCGCTAATCGATCCGCGGTCTGCGCATCGAGCGGAATCTTACGGTGTCGATCGACGTCGCTAAGCCCCATGAAGATCTTCAGTGGTTCGTTCTCTACCGACTTGCGGCACAGTCCAAAAAGAGCTTCGAGCACGTCATCCGGATCTTTCCAGCCCGTGGCGGCCTTGGAAAGCTTTGAGTCATACTTTCCGCTTCCCGCCGGATGTTCGATGAACAGCGTGCGCCATACATCCAGGCTTCCAGGAATATGCGGCCGTCCATCCGGATCCAGCCGCAAGCGGGTGGTCAGCAGAAGCATATCGGTGTTCGATCGAAACACCGGACGTGCGGGGCCGGGACTGGTAACTTTGCCGCGGATCGCCGCGTAGAACCGCTTCAACCGCTCCGGTTCGGTGAGATAGTTCTGCACGGGACCGTTGGTGAGCCGGGAAAGCGCGTCGAAGTAGCTGGCCAGCCAGCCGTCATCTTTGGCCAGCAAGCGCTCAAAGAACGGACCGCCACGGTCCGGCGAGACACCCACCAGATCTGCCCACGTCTTTTCTGTGCGCGAACCGCCCGGAGCTACGGCTCTACCATTGCGGACGCGGAACATCCCGCCATAAAAATCGAGCACATGCGAGTAAGCGCGGATCCTTTGTACGGTCGTGTTCTTGCGAATTTCTTCCGCCGTGACTGGATCGAGCTTCGACAGTCCGAGATAAAGCCGGCAGATGGAGGGGTCGGCAAGGAACAGGTCGATGAAATCGGTGCCCGGATGATCGCGTTGGCTCACCCAGTAGTCGGCGCCATACAGGATCGGAACCTTGGTGGCCTTGTAGTCGTAAACGAAAGGCCGGTTCGTTCGCAGACTCTGTTCCAGTTCAGCGAGTGGGAATCCGGAATCGACCGTAAGGAAGGCACGGGTAGCGTTAACCGTCTCGAGCACCACTTCGCTGCCGCAGCCGCCGCGCATGCGATATCCAAGCACGCGCAGCAACTCCCCGGTCTGGGAAGATTCACACGTCTCAATCTTGATGACATTGTCGGCGCCGGAGAGTTTTTCCAGTTCCCGCGCCTGGGAAAGATAGCGGATGATCAGCTTGAGGAATTCGGTTTGTTCGAGCGCTTCATTGCTGCTGGCGGCTTGGTAGCCATTGGTAACGACGTTGCGAGCGAGCGCCGTAAGCAGGTCGTCGGGGCCAAGGTCTGGCGAAAGTGCTGCCATGCGAGAGAACGACGGCAGCGGGCCGGGAATGGAGATAAAAGATTTTGTCTCGGCAGCCGGAGATGCAGCCGCGAGTGTTAGGTCCCGGCCACCTGCTGCGCGGTATTGTTCCAGATGGTGCTCAGCGGCGGCTCGATCGCCTGCTTCGAGATCCAGAATCGCCAGACGATGCGCAGCAAACGAACGCTGCTCGCCCTGGGAGGCATTCAGAAGCTTCTCGAGGATGTCGCGAGCGGCTGGGTCACGATGCCGGTCGAGGAATTCCCCGTAAGCTTGCAAAGCATCGGGAGTGCCTGCCTGAGCGGCTTTTTCCAGGAAGTCGCGCGCCCCCACGGCATCTCCTTTGGCCTCCAATTGCCATGCTCGAGTGTGCAAATCCTGGGCGATAGCCAAGCTCAACCCCAGGAAAGAAGTGAATACCGTTACGAGGGTTTTCATTTCAAATCCCTTCCCTTCGCTCTTGGCTAATTAATGTAGCACTGGCGATGGATTGGCTGCTTGGAGGAACTTAGCTGGAGGCGGCAAGCGCCGGTAGCTTTCGGCTGTTGGCGATTGGCTTTTGGCTGTCAGCTCTTGGCTCGGGTGTAGCATGTGGGATATGAGGCCTGGCGTTGTTTTCCTTGCCCTGGCGGTCTCGGCGGCCGCAGCGGAGATTCCGGCTGGAACGCACCTGGAGATCCGATTGACCACTGCTTTGAATACGACGACGGCGAAGGCAAACCAGGCGTTCGATGCTGTGGTCATCGCTCCGGTTATGGTAGGCGATCGGGTGGTGCTCAGCGCCGGCGCCAAATTGCGAGGCCACATTCGGGAGGTCACAGCAGCGGTTAATCCAAATGACCAGGCAGTGCTCGATCTGTCATTCGATCAGTTGAGCGATGATGCCGGTCACAGGTCAGTGCTTGTCGCACACGTGTCCAGTATCGATAATGCGCGGGAATCGGTGGACGCCAACGGAAAGATTCTGGGGATCATTGCATCGCAGACCGGATCTGGACGGCTCGATCAGGGTATTAATAAGGTGGCCGAGCGAAACCAGGGCCTCGCCGATCTGCTCAAGACCATCAAGGACACGGTAGTGAAAGAGGCCGACGCCAATATCGACTTCGAACCGGGCGCCGAACTGAGTATCGAGCTAACCAAGCCTATTAATTGGACGGGAGTTGTGAAGGTTCCGGACGTTCGTGCCATCGAACCGCAGGACGCGCTCGCCCGTCTGGTGAATAGCCTGCCGTATCGCACTGAAGCGGCCAAGCCTCCAAAGCAGTCCGACATAACCAATCTCATGTTCATCGGAAGCGAAGAAGAGATCGACAAAGCGTTCGAAGCAGCGGGCTGGTCGGCGGCAGAACGTCTGAACACCAAGTCGAAGTTCGAAACGTTTCGCGCTATGACCGAGATGCGGGGCTACAAAGAAGCTCCCGTGTCGATTCTGTTGTGGGATGGCCGTCCGCCCGACCTGGTCTTCGAAAAGATGACGGATACGTTCAACGCTCGACATCACCTCCGCATTTGGCATGTCCCGGGGCGATTCCAGGGACGTGACGTTTGGGTCTGCGGGGCAACGCACGATACCGGGATTGATTTTTCGGAAGCGAATCGGACATTCATTCACAAAGTGGACGGGATGATCGACCGTGAGCGGGCTAAGGTGGTGAACGATCTCATGTTCACGGGCCTTGTCCGCGGCTTGTCCTTGATCGAGCGGCCGCAAGTAGTCACCAGGTTCTTTAACGCGACCGGCGACGCCATTGAAACCGACGGACAAATGGCAGTGATCGGCTTTTGAGCTTGCGTCAATCCGTATAATTGGGGGTTGACCGAACAACCTCGCGTTTTCAAATATTACGATCTCCTCGCCAGCATCTTCATCGTGGTTCTTCTGATTTCGAACTTAGTGGGTCAGAAGATCTGCGCCTTTGGACCGTTTCGCGTGAGCGGAGCGCAACTGCTGTTCCCCATAACGTACATCTTTGGCGATGTGTTCACCGAAGTTTACGGCTATGGCGGTTCGCGGCGCGTAATTTGGATCGGATTTCTCGCCTCGGGGCTGATGGCGGTTATGGGCCTGGTGACTATTTTGCTGCCTGCCGCGCCTGAATGGCACAATCAGGACGCATTCGCCACGGTTTTCGGGATCGTGCCGCGGATGGTCATCGCGAGTTTGATCGCCTACTGGTGCGGCGAGTTCGCGAATTCCTACACGCTCGCTAAGATGAAGATCTTTACCAAAGGAAAATATCTCTGGACCCGTACGATCGGTTCGACGGTTGTTGGTCAGGGCGTGGATACGATCGTGCTGATGATCATCGCCTTCGGCGGACAACGAGACGTGATGCTGATTATCCGCCTGATCATCTCGGCGTATCTGTTCAAAGTCGTTTACGAAGCGCTGGCCACGCCGGTGACTTATTGGATTGTGGGATTCCTCAAACGCAGTGAAGGCGTTGATAAGTACGACTACGGTACTCGCTTTACGCCATTCGCGACGGAGATGTAACCAACTCCTCGCAAACCCTATCAAGTTGTTGCGATTCCCGATCGATCAAATCCCGACCCAGTGCTTTTAGATCCTGGATGTTTTCGCGAGAGGCGTTGTCCAGACTGTGATTGTGACCATTGAGCATGGTCTGGAATCGAAAATAATTCTGAGCGGGCAGTAGTTGCCGGAGTTGATAATCCACCGTGCTGCTGAGGCCATCGAATACTACATCGAGCAGCGGCTTCGCCCAACGCGCCGCGCCCCAATATTGCGCCAGATAGAGCGGCAGCGTGCGGAGCAGGGAACCCGTACCAAGCGAGACGACCAAATAGCTTGAAGCCTGGGGAAACGTCACGCGCGCCTCCACCACCGCGCAGGCCGCCGGGTTATTGGCGAAGACGCCGCCATCGATTAATGTGTAGTGATCGGGAACGCCGCCAGTCTTCAGGCTGAAAGGTGCGAAATAGCTGGGAGCGGCTGAAGTAGCGCGAGCGACATCGCGGGTAGGGAAGTCGTAATCCAGACGTTCCCGCGCATTCGTACTTTTGAAGAAGAATGGAAATCTGCGCTCGATCTCATAGCTCGTAACCAGGACGTCGGTGACTGCGTCACGAAGGCGCGATTCGCCGAAGTACGCGTGCAAGACATTCTCAATACCTTCGGAAGAGTACTTCTTCCAGGTGAGGTTGTCGCAGGCGAACACCTTCCGCAGGAGCGATCGCGAGAATATTCTGGCACCCTGCCGCTCATAGAGTTCGACCAGCTCCTCCGCCGTATAAAGCGCAACGACGGGCTCTCTCGGGATTGTTAGGCCGAGTGCGAGAATTCCTCCTGTCGACGTCCCGGCGATAAGGTCGAAGAGCGTAGCGATCGGAGACTGCGTCCGTCGTTCGATTTCGCTCAGGAGTATCGCCGGTATGATCCCGCGGATGCCACCGCCATCGATCGAAAGAATTTTAACGACTCGCTGCACCTGTTCTGGTGCCGATTTTCCAACCGGGGCAGCTTCGTTCGCGATGCACGTATCGATAACTGATTGAAGATAAACGAGAACCTGCTCGAACACTTTCGTGATCAAAATCTGCTTGCTAGACTGGTTCCTTGATCAACAAAACGAAGCCACGCGTCTCAGTGGTCAATTATTTGAATACGGTTCCGCTGGTTTGGGGCATGCTGCACGGCGAGCAACGAGATTTGTTCGACCTGTCGTTTGCCATACCGGCAGAGTGCGCCGATCGTCTTAACGATGGGCGGGCGGATATCGGGATCGTGCCATCCGTGGAATTGAACCGGCAAAAGCTGGATATCATTCGCGGTTCTGGAATCGCGTCCAATGGAGCGGTTCGCAGTATTCTGCTAATCTCCCGAGTTCCCTTTGGAGCGATTCGGACGTTGGCCACCGACTCCTGTTCGCGAACTTCGGTGGCGCTGAGCCGGGTGGTGCTGCAACGGAAGTTCGGTGTGTCGCCGCAACTTATCTCCCAGCCACCGAAGCTTGGTTCCATGCTCGCCCAGAGCGACGCCGCTCTGATTATCGGCGACGCGGCTCTTCTGATCGATCCGACCACCCTTTCCATGAACGTCCTCGACTTGGGCGAAGAGTGGACCAAGATGACCGGCCTACCTATGGTCTTTGCAGTGTGGGCCGCGCGTGCCGGATTTCCGCCGCAAGACCCAGCGCCCTTCCTTGCTTCTCTGCGATTCGGCAAGGAGCATCTCGAAGACATTGTCAGTCAGGAACATGCCAAGATAGGCATCACCGATATCCTCGCGCGAAGATACCTTTCGGAGAATATCGTCTACGAATTAGGTGAACGGGAGTACGCCGGATTATCCTCGTTCTTGCGGTATGCATCCGAACTTCCTGCTCCCGTGCAATCGAAAATGGTGACCGTATGATAAGCCGTCAGGAAGCGACCGACCTGTTTCGCAGCGACGATTTGATCGGCATTGGGATGGCAGCCGACGCGGTGCGCCGCAAGCTGCATCCGCATGGAATCGTCAGCTACATCATCGATCGCAACATCAACTACACGAACTTCTGCACAGAGTACTGCAGCTTCTGCGCCTTCTACCGGCCGATGGGTCACGCAGAAGGCTACATCCATCCGAAGGAAGTGATCTTCGACAAGATCCAGGAAACGATCGACCTCGGCGGGACCGGGATTCTGATGCAAGGCGGGCTGCATCCCGAACTCAAGATCGAATGGTACGAAGACTTGCTCCGATCCATTAAGCAACGCTTCGGCGACAAGATCTGGAACCATTGCTTTTCGGCTCCCGAGATCGTGAACATTGCGGAAGTTAGCGGATTGAGTCTTCGCGATACAATCGCCCGGCTGCGCGATGCGGGACTCGAATCGATCCCCGGCGGCGGGGCAGAGATCCTGGACAACGACGTGCGGCGGCGCATCAGCAGGCTCAAGTCATCGGCGCAGGACTGGATCGATGTGCACCGCACCGCGCATGCATTGGGGATGCGAACCACAGCGACTATGATGTTCGGCTGCGGCGAGACGATCGAGCAGCGCATGAATCATTTCGACATCGTGCGTCAGATTCAGGAAGAAACTGGCGGTTTCACGGCGTTTATCCCGTGGTCTTTTCAGCGCGAAAACACTTCACTGGGCCGGTTCGTCAAGGAAGAAGCGACCGGCGTGGAGTATCTGAAGACTCTGGCGATCTCGCGGATCTATCTCGACAATATTCTCAATATCCAGTCGTCGTGGGTAACTCCGGGGCTGAAAACCTGTCAGGTGGGACTACGCTTCGGCGGCAACGATGTAGGCAGCATCATGATCGAGGAAAACGTTGTGTCCGCGGCGGGAGCCCATCACCGTGCTACCGAAGAGGAATTACGGCGATTGATTCGGGATGCGGGGTTTATTCCCAAGCAGCGCGATACGCTGTATCGGACTTACTTCCTGAACTAATTCCGGAGACGGGCAGGATTTGAAACGGGCGGTGCAAGACTCATTCCCCGTTTCCTCGGCGGATCCATTTTTCGTTCGACCGACGTTAAGAAATAGCCGGCTTGATCGCTGAGTATCGTGCACCTTTGCGGCGCACTTTCCAGTGCCGCGGCCACCATCGAAGTTGCCTTTTGCATCGATAAATTCGATGAAAGGCGTGAATCCGCGACTGCTCCAGTAATCTCATCCAAGATGACAATCACATCTTCCCGCTCCTGAATGATCGTTCGGGAACCTCGCGCCGTACGGCGGGTGAGCCTGGTTTCCCTGCGCTCCCCGGCCCCAACCCCGGCATCCCGTTCCAGGCGCTCGCGCCATCTTTGGATGGTGCGGTCACTCACTCCGATGATCTCCGCGGCTTCTCCCCATGTAATCTGTCTCGCCGTGGCTTTCAAAAGTACGTCTCGTAGTTGCATCATCCGCTCCACTTCTTGACGCTGAATACGGATCAGCTTGGCTTACGAACCCGGACAGATTTCGGCCGGTACTTTCACGATAGAGGTACTAAGGAGATAATGTACCACAGGAAGCGACCTCATGGTTCGCCAGATTGCAGTTTTGTCTTTTTTCGCCATCCAGGGCGGCGGGATTCTGTTCGCCCAGAAGGACCGGATTGTGGGACCAGTTGATACCAGCAAGACCGTAATTCTAAAGGGGAACGTTCGTCCGGCGGTGAAACCCGAGCTGGATCGCGGCGGACTGGATCCTTCCACGAAAATGACTCTGGAGCTCATTTTGAAGCCATCGGCAAGCCAACAGGCAGACATGGATCGAACGTTGGCCGAGCAACAGGACCCGTCGTCACCCAACTATCACAAATGGCTGACGCCGGACGAGTTTGCAAATCGGTTTGGGCTGAGCGACGGAGACATTGCAAAGATCGTGAATTGGCTGAAGTCGGAAGGTTTTCACGTGGACGAAGTTGCTCGTGGGCGAAACACGGTTTCGTTTGAGGGGACTGCCGCACAGGTCCAAAAGGTTTTTCATACCGAGATCCGGCGTTATCAAATCGATAACGAAATGCATTTTGCGAACTCGACCGAACCCTCGGTTCCGGCCGCGCTCGAGCCAGTGATCGGAGGCCTGCTAGGGCTGGACGACTTTAAGTTGAAGCGTCACGCTGGCGCATTACGGCAGAAGTGATCGCTTGGCGAGCCAGTTTCCCGAGAGAATTCGGTTTCCGGTTCGCGTTCCTTGGTAGACGTAGACCCACGCGTTCAGTTCTGGGCCTGCCGCGCACGTGACCAAGGCACTGACGCGTCCGAACTCTGGTCCTTCGTACCGGTCGAGGGTTTCGAGAAGCGACGAACCAGCATCATTGAGCCGGAACACCTCCCCATGTACCCATTCATCGGGCTCGCCGGATGGCACGGCGACGGGGTGCCAGCCGAAATCGTACATTCGGCCCGGCATTCGCGCTTCATCGACGAACTCAGCGTTTGCAGCCAGCACCGAAGAGAATTGGGTTTCAATACCGCGGCGTAAGGTGCCGTAGACGAATAGATACTGCGGGCCGGGCAATAGCGCCGCCTAGGGTCGCGCGGCGACGGCGCCTTTAACCTCGCTCGCGTACTGCTCGAGTTCGGCTGGCTCGGGCGTGACCAGGATCTTCTCCATATCCTCGCCGGTCTCCAGCATATGCTTCAGGTGAAGCGCGGCAAGCTTCAAACACCAGGCATCGGTCAGCGGATGTTTGGCCTTGTCGCTGAGCGTCAGCAACGCCGGATGCGGAAGAGCGATCACGCGCTCTTCGAAGGGCTGGTTCTCGGTGGAGACGCCAAATTTCACGTCGACCGTGTCGGCATGGCGAATCGAGATGCCGTTCTGCAGCCAGCTAAAATGCACTTGCCACATGCGGCCAAACGGATCGGGGCCTGCCTGAAACTGCCGGAAGTTTTCGATCATCTTGGGTTGATTGTACACGCAGGCCGTGGGGCGGGCAATCCTGCCGGCCGCCGACAATCTTGTCGGAGCTCTTCGGGCCCAGACAAATCTTGAATGCGGCTCACCTGCTCAGTAAAACGGATGATTCTTGCTGGAAACCAGCGAAAGGAACTCATCACGAGTGTCTTTCCGTTCCCGAAAATCTCCTAACATCGCGCTGGTCACCGTTCCGGAGTGTTGTTTTTCGACCCCACGCATCATCATGCAGAAATGCCGCGCTTCGCAGATCACACCGACGCCTCGCGGCTCCACGACATCTTGAATGGTCTGCGCGACCTCCAGCGTCATGCGTTCCTGCACTTGCAGACGCCGGGCGTACATGTCGACGATGCGCGGTATCTTACTCAGCCCGATCACTTTGTCCTTAGGCAGATAAGCGACGTGCATCTTGCCGAAAAACGGCAGCATGTGATGCTCGCAGGTACTGAAGAACTCAATGTCCTTGACGACCACCATCTCGTCGCATTTCTCGTGAAACAAGGCCCCGTTGACGATGCTCTGCAAGCTGGTCTGATAGCCGCTGGTCAAAAACCGCAGAGCTTTTTCCGCGCGTTCAGGAGTACGTAGCAGCCCCTCGCGCGATGGATCCTCGCCAATCTTGACAAGGATCTTTTTCATCATGCTGGCAATCGACTCTTCCTCCAGCGTGGTGGAAATCAACTTAACTCGTGCTTCGTTGCTCTTCATCGTTAGTTTGCTTTCAGTTCAAAATAATTTCGCCGTGTCTCGCGGAGGCGGATGTCTTCCAGCCGCGGGAAGTCACCTGGGAAGACCAATCGCCACTGATCGGCCAAGCGATCCTTCATCACGCGAAGAATGTTCTCCGACGTCGGCACTAGCTGCTGGAACTCAGGCACGTCGGTGTTGAGATAGCGATGATCGAAGTCCTGCAAGATGCGCTCGTTGATCAGCTTGTCCAGCGACTGGATGTTTGCGACCAACCCCGTTTTGATGTCGAGAGGACCGACAATTGAGATATCAAGCACGTAGTCGTGCCCATGCCCGTAGGGATTGTTGCACTTGCCGTACAATGCCCGGTTTTCGTCTTCTGAAAAGCGGCCGGAGTGGAGCCGGTGGGACGCTGCAAATCTGTACCTTCGAGTGACTCGTATCATGACGGGTCTCCCGCATAATCCACGAACAGATCTTCCGTTTCGAACAGCCGGACGTTCCGCAGCCTCGCGCGCCCGTTTTCGAAATACGGCGCGAGCCGTTTCCAAATCTCGGCCGCCAAGTTCTCTACCGTTGGCACCACACGGTCGAATGGCGGGACTTCATAGTTCAGGAAGCGGTGATCCATCGGCTCGATGACGTTCGCGTTGATAATTTCTTTGAGCTTCTGCAAGTCGAAAATCATTCCCGTCGCTGGCTCCGGTTCACCCTCCAGCGTGACTTCCAGCACGTAATTGTGCCCATGCCCGTTGGGATTCGCTGCCGCCCCGTAGAGTGCCTGGTTCTGCTCCTGGCTCAAGCAAGATTGGGCACAAACGTGCGACGAAGAAAATTCAGCTCGACGGGTTATCAGCATGACCCTATAGTTGGATGCGTTAGGTTTTCGATAGGATACTCTAAAATTATAGTAGTGGAGGCACTTAGATGACTCAAAACAAAGTCGACCTGGGTTTGAAGGTGGCCATCGTGGTCTTGCTGGCCGCTCTCGGTTGGGTCATCGCGAATTCCATGC
>Ga0335069_10010187_pt1 | contig 13331 bp, 11 predicted proteins | sample Lox_Sample_11_FD_206714 | JGI IMG/M metagenome (GOLD analysis project Ga0335069, IMG submission 206714) | Soil microbial communities from Loxahatchee National Wildlife Refuge, Florida, United States - Lox_Sample_1.1 | ecosystem: Environmental > Terrestrial > Soil > Wetlands | place: USA... | reverse complement strand
CCAGGAGCATGGGACCGAGGGGAGCAAAGCTTGCCTCAAATTGACCAGGAACTTTATTTGCATTCAGAGTAGCCTACGCCAGCATCTTCACTCTCCATCTCCCATTCCGCCGACTAAATCCTTCAACGGGCTGGAGCTGTCCGAGCCTCCGGCCAGTATCGGAATCGGTATGACGGTCATGAGACCGCGGTCGCGGACAATCAGTATCCGCCTTTCTGAAGAGGAGTACGTTGCTCTCAGACGCCTTTGTTCGGTGACCGGTGCGCGGAGCGTATCGGACCTTACACGGGATGCCATGCGTGTCGTCCTCAACGGCCCGAGCTGGGAGGACGCGCTCGTCATCCGTCTGGACGAGTTCCGCACTCAATTGAAGCGCGTGGATCGGAAGATCGAGCAGCTTGCGGCAGGAATCAAATCCATGAAGGCCGGGAACGGTGAATAGAGGCACACTTCAGGGGTTATTGCCGCAGGAACGCGTCTGTCGACGTGTGAGGCGCAAGGTAGGGTACTGCCATTTGCGCAAAGATGCTGTCAAGATCAACCATGTTGCTGATGAACCCAAGGCATGGCAGCAGAGACAAGGAGGCACGTTTAAGCCCGTGAATATCAGCCAGACAGAGAAGATTCCGCCAAAACGCGTTCTCATCACGGGAGGTCACGAAATTGGAGGGGTGGATTCGTTTGCGCAGGCTTTAGCCGGGGGGTTTCAGGACCTGGGTATTCCCGCAGAAGTACTGACTCCCGGCCAGTTGCTCAGGCGCTGGCGCGCACTCCGTGACCCCGATGTCCTTAAGATTCTCAGCACCACCGCGGTATTTGCCGCGCCGCTGGCCAGACGTGTCATCTGTATTGCACATGGCATCCCCTCCGTTGAGGCGCAGGGATGGTCGCGCGTGTTCGGTGTTCCTTTCAGCTACAAGTACGCAAATGCCGTTCCCGGTGCACAACTGGTCGCGGTCTCTCACTATACGGCTGCGCATATTGGCAGTATTTTCAACGTCAGGTTCGACGGGGTCGTGCTCAACCCCATCAAGTCGATCTATCTGGAGTCGCCTGAGGCCGCGCCGGATCGCTGTTATGTGACATTCGTGGGCCGACTTGTCGCCCTCAAAAACCTGCATCGGCTTCTGCCAGCAGTTCTCGATCTCCTCGAGGAAATCCCATGGCTGCGCGCGTGCATTATTGGCGACGGTCCGCAGCGTTCGGAGTTGGTGGCAATTGCAGGTGGTCATGAGCGGTTGGAGTTCCGAGGCAACCCCGATGACCGCACCGTACGGGAATACCTGCGCCGTACCAAGGTTTTCATTTCCGGGAATACTACCGAGGGCCTGGGGATTACTTTTCTGGAAGCCCTGAGTCAGGGATGCGTCGTCGCCATGCCTGCCTGCGGCGGCGGGCTCGAGCTTGCTTTGGAGCGCATCGGCCATGGCATTCAGCTCCTTCCCATCTCGCTGGATCGTGGCGAGGTGCTCTCCATCCTGCGGCGAGCCGTACAGTTGGAATGCGTGCCGATGCCGGTGGGTGCATATTCGCCTCGTGCGGTAGCCGCCGCGTACCTCGAGGTGGATTCTCGCCGCGAAATGCCTGGTATTCGCAAATGGCGGCAGAGCAGCGCATCATTATCGGAGCGGTAGTCACACCACCATGGACACGCAATCGCACAGGCAAGTCCCTGCGGGCAAGGTACGCAAGACCATCGCCGGAAAGATCGGCGTGGTAACAGTCTTGTATGAAAGTGGGCGAGTGCTCGCCGATTTTTTTGCTTCAATCGAGTCGCAGACCTATAAGGACTTTGTTGTCTATTGTGTCGACAATGCATCCAGCGATGGTTCGGCGAGAGTATGCGCCGAGCGCGGAACTCCCTATGTGACTATCGAAAACGGCAGGAACCTTGGAGTGGCCGCCGGAAACAATATCGGGATCCGGGCGGCCATGGACGCAGGATGCGAATATGTCCTATTGTTAAACAACGATGTGACATTCGGACCACACATGTTCCGGCAGCTGCTGGACGGCTTGCATCGGCATGGCGCCGACATGGTCACGCCCATGATCTACTTCAGCGAGCCGCCGGATCTGGTCTGGTGTGCTGGCGGCGCCTTTCGCAAGATGGCCGGCTACAGGTCGGTCCATTACGGCTATCGCACTCCAGACCATGGCCAGTTCGATTGCGACCGCCGTGTGGAATATGCGCCCACTTGCTGTGTGTTGGTGAAAACCGAGCTCTTTCGCACAGTCGGGCTCATGGACGAGAAATACTTTGTGTATTGGGACGATGCTGATTGGATGTTGCGGGCCAAGAGAGCGGGAGCATTGCTCTGGTACGCCAGCGAAGCCAAGCTGTGGCACAAAGAAGGCAGCCTGACAGGTGGCAAAGATTCAGACTTCAGCATTCGCTATGGTTCGCGCAACAACGCCTATTTCCTCTACAAGAACGTGAATCGGGCGGTGGCCATTGCTCTTCGAATCGGCTATTGCGGTTACTACTTTCTGAATCTGCTGCTGCCGCAACGGCGGAAGAATGCGTCCCTCCGTCTGCGCTCCTGGCGGGAAGGTCTCGAACTGTACCGTTCAGCTTCAGAAGAAGACAGGGCCAACAACGCGGATGCTCCTTTAACCTCGTGAGGTCTGTTTTACCGGGTATCGTCATCATCGTTATAATCTGACGACAGATATCTGCCGGTATGGTGAATGGGAGAGTTGGGGAAGTGGACTGCCTTTCGAGGATGCTGAGCAGGAGAAAAGGCCGAGGCTTTCAGCCGGTTGTCGCATAGTATTTGGAGCGCTATGACTATCTTAGTTACGATAATGTTCGCGCTCGTACTGCTTCTTACCATCCTGTTGGTGGCCTGCAACGCATCTGCCGCTTTTTACCTCCTCCTGGCCTATATACCAATCAACACGCTTCTTCCAGAAGGGCTCCCTTACCGTGAGTCTCAGGCGTTGCTGCGCTTTGCGGCTTTCGCTGGAACTATCGTGTTCTGTATTTCCCGCCGCTACCCTCTCCGCAAGGTGCTACTAGGGGACACCCTCTCGCGCCTCCTTCTTATCTGGCTTGGCGCGATATTCCTGTCGTTCATTGTGTCGGGCCACTATTCGGCATGGGCAGAGAGAACCATTATCCGAATGGCATCCTACATTGCCTTATACTTCGCATTTAGGGTCTGGCTGCGCAATCGAGACCAGTTTACCCGCGCTTCAAGAGTGATCTCTTTAATCATCCTTCTCTCCAGCCTATTTGCGATCGTGCAGGTCATCTATGGCGGTTTTACTCCTCTGTTTGATGTGCTTCATAATTCTCCGCCCTTTGCTGATTGGCAAGGAAGGCCGCCGTCATTCCTCAATTCTGGATCCAATGCCTTTGGTGGGTTCATGGGGCTTTTGATCCCATTTGAGATAGCTTCTCTCACCTTAAGCTCGACGTATGCAGCAGCCCGATTCTTTCACTGGATCGTACTTGCTTTGGGGTTGGTGGCAGTCATCCTGAGCGGGAGCCGCGGCGCCACACTTTCAGTCGCGGTGAGTTGCGCTCTGGCCGCCTTCTTGTTCGTTCGGCAGAAACGGCTGCGTATCGTAGCGATCTTTGGACTCATCATCCTACTGCCGGTCTTCACAGTTGTCGCTGCCATACTCTCTCCACGACTGACCCAAATCGACCAGCAGGAGTCAGTGGGTGCCAGGTACCTGATTTGGGCTGAGGCCTGGGGGATGTTTGTTGAGCACCCGGTTACGGGAATTGGAATGGGAAATTTCAGAGAGACCTATGCCCCGGAAGAGATCCAGGAGGATCCTGGAAAGGTCGACGTACATAATCTGTATCTCCAGTTCCTTACGGAAACTGGTGTCGTAGGATTCGCTGCGTTTCTTGTTTTGGTGTCATATATTCTGCGAAGAAACTTCAGAAATCTAAGAGTATTTCCGCGCGATTCGATAGGGTATTCATCTTCCTATGCCGCAATGGGAGCCATGCTATCTGTGCTGATCCACGGCATGGTGGACTTTCTTTTCATCGGGAGTACGGAATTCGGCGCAGCTTTTGCAATCGTGCTTGCCATTTCTGCGGCGGCGGATCAACAGGAATGGGCAAAAGAGGCCCTGCACCCCAAGGGAATCCATCAAAGTGCCTCTATCGATGGGACGATCGCCCTAGAACGGTCGACAATATGAGAGTTGCTCTCGACGCACGCTGGAACTATCACGGAGGCGTGGGGGTTTACGTTGCAACAGTTCTCGAAGCACTTCCAGAGGCCGCCGCCAGGCAAGGGATCGAGATTGTCGCGTACGAAAGCCCTCAGAGGCCGGTCGCCCAGGCCCACCCGAATCTACGCAAGATTCCGTTGGCTGTCGGCTGCTATTCCCCGAAAGCGCAGTACGAATTGGCTCTGCGGGCCAGGCGCGACGGAATCGATGTCTTTCATACGCCATTCTACCTTGCGCCCTTTCTGGTAAAGTGCCCGATCCTCATCACCATTCACGATCTTATTCCGTTCCTGTTTCCGATCTATGGCCCGATGCATGCCGCAGTTGTGAAGGCCGGCTACGTGGCCTCCGCAAAGCGCGCCACTCACGTTCTCGCGGTCTCTGACACGACCCGTCAGGACATTCAGAATATTCTGAAGATCGATTCCGCGAAGGTGACACGCGTCTATTGCGGACTTCGGCATCATATCTTTCACCCGGCTTCCGATCCCCGCGAGCCGGCATACCTGAAGCAGCGGTACGGCATCGAGCAGCCTTATGTGATGGTCTTGAGCGCCTCCAACTGGAAGACCAAAAACCTCTCCGCCGCTCTTGCTGCCATCGAAGGTGCTCGCGATCGTGGAGCTATTCCATTTCAAACGGTGATTGCTGGTTCGCCCGTCGGATTGGATCAGAGCGGCTGGCGAGGCAGATTGAGAAATGCCATAGCGACGGGCCCTGTGGAAACGGAGGATATGGCGAAGCTCTATCGTAATGCTGCCCTGTTCGTTTCCCTTTCCCGATATGAAGGATTTGGCCTTCAGATCGCCGAAGGCATGGCTTCCGGAACACCTTGTATCGCTTCTACCGAGGGGTCGCTTCCCGAGATTGCCGGCGATGGAGCTGTGGTCTGCTCCCCGAGGGAAACGAGTGCCGTGGCTGATACTATTGTCGACCTGCTCGCCGACCCGCAACGCAGAATGGCAATTTCTCAAAAGGCATTGAAGCGCGCTGCGCGATTCTCTCTCGCCAACGTCGCTGAGGGACTGCTTGACCTGTATAGCGGAATCGCAACATTGAAGACTACCGCGGGCGAGCGGGTGAGGCGCGAGTGACATTCAGATGAGGACAGTTCGCAAAGCAGTTCTAACAATTATTGAGAATGTCGTTTCACCGCGTCTGGCCAAGCTGTATCTTGACGCGGTGAAGAGGACCTACGGAAATTCATCTCCTTCGGAGCATGAGTCAAGAAAAAGCATATTTGTATCATTTCCATTTAACAGTCTGGGCGATGTTCTTGCGTTAATACCTCTCTTGGAAAGAATCCACAAGGTATGGCCGACGGCACGGTTGCATGTGGCCGTAGGGAGTGTGATCGCGCCGTTTCTTGCTCACATACCATTCATCAAGGTAATTCCTGTTGCGACGGTTCCGCATAAAGGCAGAATCCTGTGGCGAATCCGAGAAATCCAAAAAATCGTTGCATGCTTCCGGCAAGAACTCCCCAACGAATATTATGACCTTTCGATTTCTTCCCGGTGGGGCTCTGACGCATTTGCGAGAGCCAGCCGCTACCAGATGTACCTGGCGAACTCCAAGCGGCGGATAAGTTATTCGGCGACCGTAGATGGGGGCCCCTCGATCCTGGATCGCCTCAGCACTGATCTGGCTTTTGGCGGTGCAATGGAACAGGAAAGCGTTCGCCAAATCAGGCTGCTCGAACGGACCGCAGTGATGGAGCCGGGCGAGGATATCGATTCTGCGGTTCGATTGCAGACTGATGCACTCGTTGCGATTGCAGCACGTCTTAGCGGAGTGCAGCTCAAGGAACAATTACATAAGTACACAGGGAAGTCGATCGATGAATACATCGTAGTCTCTCCTGGGGCCAGTAGAGCCACTAATCAATGGCCAATCGAGCGGTTCGAGCAGGTTATAACTGGATTGCATCGAGAGCATCGCTTCTCAGTTCTGGTGGTCGGCGATAATAGAGACGCGAACATATGTGAAGCCCTCGCGGAACGTTTACCGGGGATCGCGTTTTCTCTTGGCGGGAAAACCAGCCTGGAGGAGTTGGCCGCCATCATCAAAGGTGCAAAGTTATTCATCGGAAACGACTCAGGACCCGCGCATATGGCCGGCGGCCTTGGAGTACGCTGCATTGTCCTGACGGCATTTGCTGCGCGTAGCGATCAAAGCCATAAACACTCGGCTCTTCGATGGCGGCCAAATGGCCCATTCGTAAGTGTGATTCAGCCGACGGACCCGCTGCCCCCGTGTAGAGTTGGATGCGACGCGCGAACCCCGCATTGCATCCTGCAGATCTCGCCGGGAGCGGCCCTCGAGATCGCAGCGAAACAATTAGGCGGTGTAACTGCGTGCCGAGGTTAACTGGCGGATTCAAATGGATAAAAGAGTGAATGACACCTACGGAGCCCGACTGCGAATCTTGTTAAAGGACTGCAAGCGATTTGCGTTTGGGCAACGGCCTTGGGGGTTGGCGAATCTGGGGCCGGAGTCTTTCGTGGAATGGCCACGAGATCTATCGAGCCGTAGATTCATTCGCATTGGAAGTCGGTCCCGCATCAAATCTTATGCCAGCATCAGTGGTATCGACGAGTATGCTGGAACAAGATATCGGCCAAGAATTGAAATTGGCAACGACGTATACATTGGACGCTATGTGTATATGACGGCGTGCCAGGAGATCGTGATCTCAGATGGTTGTGTATTGAGCGAGCATATCTATATCTCGGATTCGACACATGGCTTCGATCCCCAAAAGGGATTGATCATGAAGCAAAAGTTAGAGAGCAAGGGCGGAGTGCATATCGGCCCCAATTGTTTTCTGGGCTACAGAGTCACCATAACGCAGGGCGTGGAACTCGGTGAATGGTGCATTGTTGGTGCTCATTCCGTGGTAACTCGCTCCTTTCCCGCCTATTCCATGATCGCCGGCGCTCCGGCGAGACTGTTGAAGTTGTATTCGCATGAACTCCAGCAATGGGTTGAGCCCACTTCGCTGGCGGAGAAGTAAGGGTTGAGAAGCATGGTACTCATCACGGGCGGCGCGGGCTTCATCGGCGTGCATGTGGCGCGCAAACTTCTGCAAGCGGGTCATCAGCTAACTATCCTGGATAACTTCTCTCCTCAAGTCCATGGTGACGTCACCGAACTTCCCGCGGATCTGAGGGGCCATGTACAGCTTATTCGAGGCGATGTGCGCGATCGGGGGATTTGGGAAAGGGCACTATCCGGATGCGAGGTAGTGGTGAACCTAGCCGCGGAAACGGGCACCGGCCAATCGATGTATGAAGTGAGCCGGTACGAGCAGGTGAATCTTGCGGGCACTGCAAATCTGTACCAGACGCTGGCATCCATGCCTCGCCATGGAGTGGAAAGAATCGTTGTCGCCTCGTCTCGCGCCATTTACGGCGAAGGTGCGTATCGGTGTGCTTCCGACAAATTGGTCTATCCAGGGTGCAGGTCGACCCAAGATAAGCTGGCGGGGCATTTCGATCCACTGTGCCCAGTGTGCGGCGGGGCTTGCATTTCTGTGCCCACTCCAGAGCAGGCTCCCTTTCAGCCCTCTTCGTTTTACGGCCTCACCAAGCAGGTGCAGGAGCAGATGACGCTCATGTTCGGAGAGGCGCTGGGAATTCCCTCGTTCGCGCTCCGTTATCAGAATGTGTATGGGCCAGGGCAGTCATTGAAGAACCCTTATACGGGAATACTGGCAGTCTTCTCGAATCTTGCGCGCGGGGGGAGCGAAATCAATGTCTTTGAGGACGGGATGGAGAGTCGCGATTTCGTGTACATTGACGACGTGGTTCGAGCCACCGCCGCTTGTGTCGAGAGCAAGACGGGCGGCACATACGCGCTGAATGTGGGCTCGAACCAGCGTACAACCGTACTGGAAGTAGCCACGGCTGTGAACCGGTACTTTGGCGGGAAATCGAAGATCAAGGTCAGTGGCGCATTTCGCCAGGGCGATATCCGGCACGGAATGGCCGATCTGACCCGCGCCGAAGCGCTGATCGGCTTCCAGCCTGAGTGGAAGTTCGCCGATGGGCTGCTAGAGTTCCTCCAATGGGCAGCGTCATGCGAGTCCAATATGGCCGGATACGAAGATTCACTCAAAGAGATGAGGGAACGCCAATTGTTGCACGGAGACTAGCTGGTTTCTTCTCCGATCGCCCGGTACTATTCGTCCTGCGGTCATTCAGAACGTCGTCTCAAATAGGAACTGTCTGGTGCCTAAACACGAACCCTCAAGCCCCGCTAAAATATCCGCTGTGAACTGTGAGCCCGCGCCCGAGGCTAGCGTGTTAAATGCTATCTCATTCGTTGCCGCCTCCGATGCCGCGCTCGCTTCAGAAGTGAGAGAGAAGCGGGCGCACCGTCTCTTCCATGCGCTGGGATCGGCGGTTGTGAGCAAGGGCATCGTGGTGCTATCAAACGCGCTCTCAATTCCCATCGCAATCCGATACCTGGGGGGCGAGAATTTCGGGATTTGGACCATAATCTCGACGGCCCTCACCATGCTTCTGGTCCTCGACCTTGGTGTGGCAAACTCGCTGACGAACTTTGTTTCAGAAGCGTACGCGCGGAATGACCGGCAATATGCCAGCCGGTACACCACCACTGCACTGGTGATCATGATCGGCATTGCCGGACTGGTTGGACTTGGCTGCGCGATGGTCTGGTCCCATCTGGATTGGTATCGCCTCTTCAACCTGTCCTCTCGCGCAGAGACGCAGGCAGTTTCGCGCTCGGTGGCAGTTGCATTTGTAATCTTCCTGATTGATCTGCCCAGCCGGCTTGCCACGAAAGTTCTTAGCGGATATCAGGAATTGCGCACGGCGAGCCTGTTTACCGCACTCGGCGGGATAGGGAATCTTGTCGCTGTTGTTGTGCTGGTTTACTTCCGTGCCAGCCTTCCTGCCATGGTGGCCGGCTCATCCGTAGCCTTGGTTGGCTCGGATCTTCTCTGCTTGATTTGGCTGATCTTCTTCCATAAACCATGGTTGCGCCCCCGGATTACACATCTAAGCGGTGCTGCTGCGCGCCGGATGATGCAGTTAGGTGTTGAGTTCTTTCTGATCCAAATTGCCGGCCTTGTAGTGTTTAACAGCGATAACCTGGTCATTACGCACTACCTTGGCCCTGCTGAAGTGGCAAGATATAGTGTGGCGTGGCGCTTAGTGGGTTATTCGGCCATTCTTCAGACTCTTATATCTCCCGCGCTTTGGCCTGCATTCAGTGAGGCTTTTTGTCGCGGGGACTTCATCTGGGTGCGCAATACTTTCCGCCGCATCATGGCAGCCACGATGTCCGTGGCACTTGTCCTGGCAATTATCTTCGCGGTCAGTGGACGCTGGATGATCCGGATTTGGGCGACCGAAGCTGCCGTTCCCAGTCAGACGCTCATGCTGCTGATGGCCATCTGGGTGCTAATCAGCACCTACATGAACAACACTGCCACAGTGCTTGCCTCAAAGGGACGCACCCGCGTTCAGGCGTGGTGTTCGGTTGCTGCCGCGGCGGTTAACCTTGCTCTCTCCATTTGGATGGTTCAGCATATTGGCGCCACGGGCGTTATTCTAGGAACAATCCTCTCCTATGCGGCTGTTCTCATCATCCCGCAGAGCATCGAGACATGGAAACTCCTGTATCCTTCGACCCCGGCGCCAGTTCCGCAACAATAGAGATCCGCATGATTTGCAGTCAAGTTGAACCGAAAGTGTGCGAGCCGTTTAATGCGGAGAGAGGGATGTACCGTAATGCTTGATGATTTGCACCGGGTAATCCACTTAATCGAGGGGGACTGGAGCAGAACCCGCGTCCTGGTGTTGGGTGACATCATGCTTGACCGGTATGTCTTTGGCGAGGTTGACCGCATCTCTCCAGAGGCGCCGGTGCCGGTGGTAAAAGCCACAAATCGCAATGAGCGGCCTGGAGGAGCTGCCAATGTGGCAATGAACATTGCCGGTTTGGGTGGCAGAGGGATGCTGTTTGGGTTCTGTGGCAATGATCCCGAGCGAATGCTGCTTGAGAGTGCTCTGCAGGAGAGCGGCATTGAATCGCAGATGATCGCGGTAGCAGGGCACCCGACGACGTCGAAGATGAGGATCCTTTGCGGGAAGCAGCAGATCGTCCGTCTGGACACGGAATCTACTGATGAATATCCCGCAGCGGCTTATGAGATACTGATTGCGAACGCAGAAGAGGCGATGAATAATGCCGATGCGGTCGTGCTCTCGGATTATGCAAAGGGAGTGCTCACTGAGGACGCTTGCCAGCGGATCATTCAGGCCGGCAGGCGAAAAGGCATTCCGGTGCTGGTCGATCCGAAGCACCGCAATCTGAGGCGATATCGTGGAGCCACAACGATCTGCCCGAACCTTCCCGAACTGGCATTGGCGACCGGGATACAATCGAAAGCCCTCGACGAGTTGCTGGCAGCGGGACAGAAGCTGGTAGCGGAGTTAGGGATTGACTATCTTGCTGTGACGCTGAGCGAGAAAGGCATTGCTGTCCTGCAGGCAGACTCAATGTTTATTGCACCGGCGGTAGCGCGCCAGGTGTTTGATGTTTCAGGCGCCGGCGATACGGTGATTGCAACTCTCGCGCTAGCGATTTCGAGCGGCGTCGAGATCGAGACCTCAGTCAAGTTGGCGAATCTGGCCGCGGGGATCGTGGTCGGAAAAGTGGGCACTGTACCGGTCAATCGGGAGGAGTTGCTGACGAGCCTGATGCCGGAAATAGAGCTGCGCCCGGAAGAAAAGGTGTTGAACCTGGATCAACTGAAATTCCGTGTTTCTGCCTGGCGTTCGGCGGGACAAGGCATCGTATTCACAAACGGATGTTTCGATCTATTGCACATTGGCCATATAACACTTCTTCAGGCTGCGCGGCGTGAGGGCGACCGCCTGGTTGTCGCCATCAACAGTGACGCATCGGTGCGATGTTTGAAGGGACCATCGCGTCCGATCGTTGCAGAACAGGAACGGGCGCGCATCCTTGCAGCTCTCTCGGCAGTTGATGCGGTAGTGATCTTTGATGAACCCACGCCTCTGCAACTGATTCAAACTCTCCGGCCGGATGTGATTGTCAAGGGAGGTGACTATAGTGAAGCGACTGTGGTCGGAGCCCCGGAAGTACGCTCCTGGAATGGCCGTGTCAAGATCGTGCCGACCCTGGAAGGGTTCAGCACCACAAAATTGATCGCCAGAGCTAACGCGCCGAATGCAGAGCAGCCAGATAATTGAAGAGCTCAGGCATCCAGCTACATGAACCACTCGGGAGGCAGTTGGAGTCATCCTGAAGGCGGAGATGTTCAACCGGGCAAGTCCGGTACCACCTTCGCTGAAACAAAGGGTCGAGTTCGTAATCGTGTTCTGATTGCGCGTATCTTCCAGCGTGCGATAAGTGAGCACCCGCAGAACATTCTGCCAACAAGGAAGCCATAGATCAGTGAGTCCACGCCCACCCCAGATCGATATGTAGTTCGAATCCCTCGCAGTCTGCCCCGTTTGCGGTTCGTCGGCTCTAACCCCGGTCGATCTTGCCTATAACATCTGCATGCTCGTGCGGTTACGTATGCGATAACCCCAGGCCCACGCTGGAGAGCATCTCTGAGTTCTACTCAGCGAGAGGCAAGTATGAGAACTGGGTTTCCAGAGACGCAGCCTACACTCGTCTCTGGAAACGTCGCCTTAGAATTATCAGCAAATATTGGAAACGCGGAAATCTTCTGGATATCGGTGCTGGCACGGGGTCGTTCCTTTCGATTGCCAAGCGTCACTTTGCTTCCGTCTTCGGGACAGAAGTTTCGTCGAGCGGCGCAAAAGTTGCGCTCGAGAAAACACGGCCTAACACTGACTGTCGGAGACATCCATTCTCTCGCACTTCCTCCGAACGCCTTCGACAATGTAACCCTGTTCCATGTGCTCGAGCACGTTCACGATCCGCACGCAATGCTTATTCGGAGCTGGGAGCTGTTGACTGAAAATGGCATGTTATTCATATGTGTACCGAACGACGTGCTTGCCTGGAGTTCTCGGATAAAGGCGCTCGGAAAGCGAATGGGGATCCCGCAGTTTCAGAAGTTCAGTCCTAGGTTCGGGTTGGCGCTGGTCGGAGAATCCTCTGAAATTCACTTATCGCATTTCACGTCAAATTCGCTATCAAGGGTGGTAGAGAAGGCAGGATACAACATTTGCGTGATTGGCTTAGATCCGTACTTTGCAGCTTCTTGGACGTGGACCCTGCCCCATTTTCTCTACCTTGGATTACACACTGCTCTATACCGCGCCAATGGAACCAGCCACTATAAAACGATCATGCTTGTCGCCCAAAGGCGTAAACGATAACTGATCAGCGCGTCCTGACCGAATTCCATCGACAGTGCCAAGCTCTGGCGGCGGCCCTCTGCAGAAGTACAACATTACGTTTATTCTTTCGGGGCAGTTCACTCAATGTGATACGGAGCATTTGCGGCCATCTGCCCTCCCATTATTCAATGCATAGAAGCGCCACAATTTCCGCTCCCGAGAAGGAAGACCGCTGACGACGATGTTGCCTGCCCGTCGGGTGGCGGATTTTTTCAGAATGATCTCGGGCAAGGATTTGTGCCTGCCGGTCTCAGGTGAGTAAGGGTGCGTCGACTGACGCCACCATGTAACCAACATCTGAGGCCAAACTGCTGAATCTCTTTGTTTTCAGGCATATCAATCAGGGGTGAACTATGCTTGAATGTCCGTGGCGGCGTGCTTCGCCTACTTGGCGAAGATGAGCGGGACACGGTTAGTGCCGCTGAAATCAACCGAGTCCGCGAGGGCTTGGCAGCCGGTTGTCAGCTGCAGCGGCCCCATCATCGGGTCTCCGCGGGAACGCGGGTAAGAGTGCGCAGCGGTGCTTTGGGGGTTCAGGGAGTGGTGACGGAACTCCGCCATCAGTGCAAAGTCATCATTGGCCTTGCTGCGATCCAGCAGTCGTTTTCCCTAGAGGTGGGGCTGGACGACGTCGAGGTCTTGAACAAGACGGTCGTCAACCCGGTTCAGGTGCCAATGCTTGCAAATGCAGACTGAAACGCAAACGCTGAACTACGTCGCTCCGCGTCATTCCAGCCGCTAGATCTGCCAGAGCTC
>Ga0335069_10010186_pt1 | contig 13331 bp, 17 predicted proteins | sample Lox_Sample_11_FD_206714 | JGI IMG/M metagenome (GOLD analysis project Ga0335069, IMG submission 206714) | Soil microbial communities from Loxahatchee National Wildlife Refuge, Florida, United States - Lox_Sample_1.1 | ecosystem: Environmental > Terrestrial > Soil > Wetlands | place: USA... | reverse complement strand
TCGTAGCGCGCCTGCGCGCCGACGTTGAGGGGTGGCCGCTCCTTCACGGTTTGGTTCTTGAAGTCGACGCGTAAGGCGATCCCTTTTGCGAACAATACGATATCGCCGCGTCCGTTCGCGTAGCCTCCATAGACCGGTTCGGAACGCTGGGGGCAGCTTAGTCCCCTGACGCCCCCACTGATGACGAGTTCGGCGATCGGCAGCGCAACGGCGTCACGTCCGGGCATTGACGTCCTCAGCTTTTGGTCGCCTCACTCGGACCGAACGGCCGCTGAACGTAGCTATACTTCTGGCCGCAGATGCGGCAAACGTTCAGAGGGCTTCCAAAATGCTCGTGCGGCGGATACGTTTTTGCTTCGCGTTTTGCGCGCGTTCTGGCCTTCGCTACTGGGTTGATGGTTTGAGTCGTCCTTGCTCCCGAGGCGGAAGCGCCGCGCGTTCTAGGATTGGAAGCGCTTTACCCTCGTTCGCGCTCTAGCCCAAAAGAGCCTATCGTGCTTCGGCTCTGCGGCGTTCGAATTCCACCGGCGCAGCCGGCCGGAATGCAACCCTTTTTAGCTCCTTTGGGTCGAAGGGGGTTGATTCGGGGAGGAATCTATGAGACATTCCTTTCCTCCCCCAAGCGCGATCTTTCGAGTGGTCGAAGTAGCGCCCACCGAAAGACAGGTAGAAGCATCTCCACTTCAACGGTTACCGAAGCCCACCGCCATCGCCCGGATGGCTATTTCCGTTGCGGTGGAAGTTCGCGTCATCACCCTTGAAGTCGAAGCAGTAAAGGAGTCGCTATCAGGCAGCGCACGAGAAAACGGAACGCCGGCCCGCGCGTTCCGAAAGTCAATACCACAAAAGATGCCAAGGAAGCTCCATTGGAGGTCTTTGGCAGCATCCGTCAAGTCTTTCCCAGCACGACCTTCGCCGTCGAGTTGGATAACGGACATACCATCTTAGCCCATATCGCCGGCCGCCTGCGCCGGCATCACATTAAGCTTCTTCCTGGCGACCACGTGGACGTCGAAGTTTCGCCATACGATCTGACGAAGGGACGCATCGTCTACCGTTATCGCGCTGGAGAGGAACGCCGGTCGTAATCGCGGCCGGCGGTAGCAGAAATTTTTTAGGAGACTACATGTACACCGATGAAACTCTTACCTGCGTCGATTGCGGACGCGCGTTCCAGTTCACTGCGAACGAACAAGACTTCTATGCGAGCAAAGGGTTCGCGAACAAGCCGAGCCGATGCGGCGATTGCCGCGCCGCGCGCAAAGCTGCCGGCGGCGGTCGAAGCGGATCGAACCGCGGCGGCCAGAGCCAGCGCGAGATGTTCAAGGCCACCTGCAGCCAATGCGGCGGCGTAGCGGAAGTTCCGTTTCAGCCGCGCGGCGACAAGCCGGTCTACTGCCGAGACTGTTTCGCAGCACGCCCGAGTTACCGCTAGCGCAACTCGGGCAGCCGCCGTCGGGCCGGCCGTAACGCCGTCGCTCGGAGCCTCGATGCCTCAGAGAAGATCTCGGTCGCTCTGGGGTGATCGGGAAGGCGTCGCCTGACCTCGAAAAGTATTTCTTCAGCCTCCTTGGAGGCACCCGGTTAGCATCGTGCATTGGCTTGCGGATTGGGCCTGGGGCGTACCGCTCATCGTTCTGACCCTCATCGTTCACTCGCTCGCGCTCTTCGGCATGCGCCACCGAATGATCGCGACGCTGGCGGCGTATTACGACGACGAGCACTTCAGTCTTCCGTTCGCCCTAGCCATGGGCGTCGTCGTATTGTTCGCGACCGTGTTACTCGCGGCCGAAGCCGCGCTTTGGGGCGCCGTCTACGTCGCGGTCGGCACGCTGCCGGACTGGCCGCGCGCGATGCTCTATTCGCTCGAAGCGATGACCACGTTCGGCCATTCGGACGTTTACCTCACGGCGGATTGGCAGTTTCTCGGTGCGCTCGAGGCCCTGAACGGCGTGATTCTCATCGGGCTCACGACGGCGTTCATATACTCGCTGCTCCGCGGCGCCGAACTCCGGCGAAAGCACTCCGACGTGACGCCTTAACCGGCATCGCTTTCAAACGCGAAGATCGTTTCCCAATCTCGCTGCATGCTGACGAGCGTGATACCGTACTCGTCCGCATTGTCGAGCCCGTCCGACAGCGGGCTCAGTTTGAAATCTCGATCGTAGGCGACCTCTCGCGCCGCGTCGTCGTGGTGCAAGAGCAGCGCCAAACGTGCGCCGTCGCCGGTCTTCGCGTAACGGAGCATCGGCAGATCGCCGTCGGAGTTTCCGAAGGCCAAGATCGGGCGGCGCCCGATGTGCAAGGAGATGTTCTCGGGCTTCGCCTCGCGGTCGTCGAAGCTGTTTAGCTCCGCCAGCTTCCGGATCGATGCGTGGTTCTGCGTTGTCGTAAACTGCAGCTTGACGCTCGAGCCGATCACGTTTTCGCGCGGAATTCCGTACGCTTCGTCGGCAAACGCTCGCATAAAGTCAACGCCGCCGCCGGAAACGATATACGTTTTGAAGCCGTGGTCGCGCAGATAGTCGAGCAGCTCGAGCTGCGGACGGTACGTGCAGCGCGCGAAGAGATGGCCGAACTTCGGGTGCTTGGCGGAGGCAATCCATTGACGAGCGATTGCCTCAAACTCTTCTTCGGTCATCCCCGCGTGCGTCGCGAACGTCAACTCGAAGATTCCTTGTTTGCCGAGCGCGAAGAGCGCCGGGAGATCCATCTCCAGCAGCGCCTTGTACGGCTGTCGTTCCTTGAGGGTCGCGTCCTCGGCGGCCAACGCTTTGACGCGATCGATCAGGAAGAAGACTTGCGTCTGAAGCGGTTGCTCGCACCAGAGCGTGCCATCGTTGTCGAAGGTCGCGACCCTGCGATCGGCCGGCACGAAGTTCGGACCGCCTGCAGTGGTCACGGCGGCCACAAAGTCCAAAATCGCCCGTTTGGCGGGGCCTTCGTTCCAGGAAGACAGATCGGACACGGTGCTTTCTCTCCTTGTGCACTGGCGAACGAATCGACGTTGTTACCGACGCACGAGCCTTCTTCCCGTTAACCGGGCAGGGGCGCTATTGCATGGCTCGAAAGGGGCGCGCATCATCGCTCCATTTCCTTCGGAGGGCCCCACATGATGCTCACCCCCACGCGCGCGGTGTTTGCAGCCGTGGCGCTTGTCTTTGCCGCCGGATGTTCTGGTAACGCGACCGCCGGCGGGTCTTCCGCGCTCGCGCCGCCGGCGGATAACGCCAGTGGCGCGTTCCGCGTCGTTCCCGGCCCGGTCGTGGCCGGCCCGATCTATATTCCGCTCCATCGCACGCTACCCGCGGCGATCGGATATCCGAAGAAAAAGAAGAAAGCCGTGCTCTACGTCGCCGATTGCGATAGCGGCGTGCTGCTCTACGATCCGAGCGTGCCGAACGGCTCGTCCACCGGATCGATCACCGACGGCACCGACTGCCCGTTCGGCGTGGCCGTGGATAAAAAAGGCAACGTCTACGTCGCCAACATCGGCAACAATTCGGTTACGGTCTATCCGCAAGGCCAAACCTCCCCGAGCCTGACGATCACCAGCGGCATATCGTCGCCGTACTCGGTGGCCGTGGACTCGAAGGGCAACGTCTTCGTCAGCAATCTCGGCTCCAACGACATTACCGCGTATGCCGCCGGCCAGACGTCGGCCTACGAATCGATCAACTTCAACGCGTACGGCCAAGCCGTCGGCATCGGCGTCGACGGCAAGGATAACCTTTGGGTGGCTTGCGACTCGACGAACGCCGTATTTGAGATTGCGGCGGGAAGCACGACCGTGACGAACTCGGGCATCACCGGACTCAATGGTCCGATCGGCGTCTCGTTCGGCAAGAAAGACGTCACGTACGTGTCGAGCTTCTCGGGCGGCAACGTGAAGGTCTTTCCGTACGGTTCGACGAGCCCGTCGCAGACCATCACGACCGGCATCTCCGGTCCGACGCAAAACGGCGTGACGGCATCGGGCTTATTCTTCCAAAGCAACCAAGCCGACGACGTCGTCGGCTACAAGAAGGGCGGATCGTCACCGTTTTCGACCCTGACGGCCACGTCCGCGGCGCAGATCGCGTCGTATCCCTTGGTCAAGAAGTAGTTCGCCTCGTAAGAGCAACGTTGAAGCGCGAGTGCACGCTCGCGCTTCAACGCAGGGCGAGATGAGGGCACTGAAGCGCGTTCTGACCCTTATCGCGGTCGCATGCGTGGCGGTCGTGGGGGCCGGCGCACTTTCGGCCGGTCGTGCCTGCGCGCACGATCCGCGTTTTGCGTGCTCCCCCCGTGACGCGCGGCATCCCATCCTCATCGCGGATCCCGAAAAATCGTGGGCCTATTACGGCCGCTTGGGTGTGGGCGCGGAAGATCACTACGAAGTCGAGGCCGCCCACGCCCTGACGGTGCCAGTGCAGGTGCTCGTCGACCAACGCGATGCGAGCGATCCGTTGCGCCCCGTTGCCGTCGTCGCCGATCGGTCGGGCCGCGAGATCTCGAAACTCAATCTCGCGGGCGGCCGGCCGTTCTTCGAACCATTTTCGCGCGTGACGTACGTTGCCGGTCCAGAGCAAAACGTGGAGTTTCCCGCTGGACTTTCCACGATCACCGTCACGATGCGCGGTAGCGGCGCTCCACAGCGCTATACGCTCGCGATCGGCGCCGACGAGCGCTTTAGCGTTTGGGAACTCCCGTATCTTCTTGGCGCCGCGTACCGCATCCACGCACGTCGCTTCTAAAAAGCGCCGGCGACGGGCATTGGGGCGACGCCGCAACGGCGCCGCCCCGCGTCGTTTAGTTAGTGGATGGTTTGCTGTAGCGGTAGTAGCAGGCCCATCGCTGAACGGCGGGCGGATGTTCGCGCGAGACCGAAGTACGGTGCATGTACGTCATCGAGGGACGACCTTAGTTGACGACGATGCGCGTGGGTTGCTTCTCGGGATGCCTCTCCAGCGATATCTTGAGCATCCCGTCGGTGACGCTAGCGGCGATCCTCTCCGGATTGACGTCTTCGGGTACGGTCAACGATCGCGTGAAGCTTCGACGTTCGTTCTTGCCATTGATGGACAAGATTGCGTCTTTAAACGTCACTTCCACGTTGGATGAGTTAAAACCGGGGATCGGGACCTCGACCTCGTAGCCGTTTTCCGTGCGGCTCACCTCAAAGCCGTAGTCCCAGTTCGCCATAACGTTTTGGAACGGATCGAACCCGAAAAGCCGCTGAAGGGGCGACCCTGTTTGCTGCGCGGGCACCGTGCGCTGCCCGTTTTGAGCTAGAGCGTTCATCGCTAAAATACTCCTCCTCTCTTAGCTGAGCGATTACGTTCCTCTCAAGAATAATTTTAGCGCGGCTGGCACTCTTGTCAAGAGGCTGCCAACCTAATGTAAGCAATCGAGCCATCGGTCGCTGATGCCCCAGCCGATCCCCTAGGGACTGACGACGACTCCGACCGGGCCGACGAGGCTCGTCGTGTAGTTGTAACCGGAGGGACCGCCGGCGGGATATTTATGCACGCCAACCATTCCCGCGCACGACTCGGGGTTGATCACCTCGTGCTGTTGCGGTGCGATCTTGACGAGGAAGAACTGCAGAATGGTGTTGCACGTGCCCGTCAGCACCGTCGGGGAGTTCGGCGTGTTGAGTATCGAGACGCCGTTCGTCTTGATGTGATAGATCGTCGATCCGGCGGCATCGCCGACGGCGATGTAGGTCGTCGGCCACGGCGGATGCTGCACGCCGCCGGGTAAGGCCGGCGATCCGCCCGGGCCCGTTATGGCGATCGCCGTGATCGTTCCGCTGTTGTTCATCTTTCCGAACTGAAACGTGCTGCTCGGATTGAGGCCGTCGACATAGAGGTTGCCTTGGTAGTAGCCGAGGTAGTTCACCGTCTGGAACACGGTCGAGTTCGAGTAGACGAAATTCGGCGACGTCGCGTGGTTGAGGTAGACCGAGATGCTTCCGGGCGGCCCGCTCGTCGACGCGAGGTTGGCGACGGCCACCGTGTATTGCGGCGAGTTTTTCACCGCGCACGCAACCGGAAGTTGGCCGGGGTCGGCGAGCGTCGCGATGGGTGTGGAATTCCCGTGCGCGTACTCAACGATCGTATTTGCGGCGGTGTCGGTGACGTAGACGTGGCTCGTCGAGTCGACGCACTCGCCGGCCGGCTGCGTGAAGCCGGTCAGCGTCTGATAGAGCGCGCCCGCCGGGTAGTTAAAGACCTGGACTTGGCTCGTCCCCGGATCGGAAACGTAGAGCAGGTTGCCGGCGGGGACGTGCCTGCCGGCGGACTTGCCGGCCGGCGCCGTTTGCGGCGCGAGGTTCGGGTTGCCGCTCTGCGACCCGCCGCAGCCGCCGAGGGCTGCGAGCGTAGCGACGGCGAGAACCGAGGCCGAAAGAGCAGAGAGCTTCATGGCGGGCCGCTCGCTTTCTTAAGAAGAGGGGGTCACACCCTAACGGAACCCCCATACAGGCGCCTGCTCTCTTAATCCTCTACCGACGGGGCGGGAGCCCCTTTGCCCGGGAAATTCCGCCCCCCGGCGAGTAACGGCGGCCATGGCCGTCACCATGTTCGGCGACGCGTGGATGCGCGAGAGCCCAGCCGCTTGAACGAACGCCACCCCGAGCGCTTCTTCGACGATTGGAGGGTCGGCGATACGTTCGTCACCGGCGAATGCACGGTAACGCGCGAGGAGTGTCTCGACTTCGCCCGGCGATACGACCCGCAAGCCTTTCACCTCGACGACGCCGCCGCGCAGGCGAGCATGTTCGGCCGGCTCGTTGCGAGCGGGTGGCTCACCGCTGCGTTAGCGATGCGCCTGATCGTCGATTCGGGCGCCATGCGAGCGACCGGCATTTTGGGCACCGGCATCGACGAGTTGCGCTGGACCGCTCCGGTCTATCCGGGCGACGCGCTGCACGTCGAGGGCGAAGTGATCGAACTGACGCCCAATCCTGACGGAAAGCGCTTCGGCCGAATGCGCATCCGATGCGCCGCGCTGAATCAGCGGGGCGAACGCGTCCTCACTCAGATCGCCAATCTCACCGCCCGGATGCGGTAGCTAAGGAAGGCTCATGCAGTTCATTTCGATCTCGCGGCGCCTCACGGAGCGTTTCTCCGACGAGCAGTTCGCCGATTATATCGAGGCGGAGCGCGAGCGCGTGCGCGAGCTTTATCGAGACGGGGTCGTTCGATCGATCTGGAGCAGAAAGGACGCGGCGGGTGCGGTGATGCTGCTCGAATGCGCCGACGAGGCCACGGCCCGCGCGGCAGTTGGTTCGTTGCCGCTCGCGCAACGCGGCATGCTCGACGTGCAGATCCTGCCGCTCGCGCCGTATCCGGCCTTCTTCCCTGCCGGATAGCGCGTCACGAAAACACCGTCGCTTCCGTCCGAGCCTGATCGTCAAAGAGCTCGCGGAGTACGACGCCGACGCTATCCGGCTAGCTGCGAATACTCGAGTTTGAGCCGCGCGTAGAGCTTCTCGATCGGCTCTGGTTCTCGCCCGTTGACGCGCGAGACGAGACGCTCGAGAAACGTATGCCACCCGGCCCCATGCGTCAAGACCTCGGGCTCCGGGAGCCGGGAGTGCGTCAGCGTCAATCGCACGCCGTCGCCTTCGTCGCAGAGTTCCCAGCGAACGATCGTATCGGCGATCGGACCGCGCGCGTGCTCCAGCTCGTTCCACGTGTACTCGAGAAGGCGCGGCGGTTCGAAGGCGGTAACGCGCCCGGTCGCACCCATCTCGAAGCGCACCTCTCCACCAACGCGATCGGCAACGACGCCGTCCGAGAACCACTCGACGAGCAACTGCGGATCGGTCAGGTACGCCCAGACTCGTTCGATCGGGCCCGGCAGCCGGCGAACGAGAGTCAGCGTATCGCGATCGGCTATCGTCGCCATGTCGGTCATGACTTCGTATCCTCGACGTTGCGTTTGTGAAGAAAGACGAGGTTGCCCTCGGTGTCGCCGATCGCGGCCATCCTGCAGTTCGGGGTCGTAAACTCCCTGACGACCGGAATGCCGCGAGCCTCGAGTTCCGCCAGAGCGGCACCCAAATCGTCCACTGCAAACAGGATTCCGTTGCTCGCTTGAAACGGCATCGCGTTGCCGCCGCCGCCCCACAAGCCGAACGTCGTTCCGTCCGGCAGATCGTATTCGGCGCCGCGATTCTCCGGATAGACGCGCGCAGGCTCGAGCCCGAGCACGTCGCGGTAAAACGCGATCGCCCGCGGCGCGTCCTTCACCATGTAGCCGCTGAGGTCGATTCCGGTGATGGCGAACCCGCGCAGGGACGCGCCCAACTGATCGAGGATCGCCGTCCAGCCGTGCTCGTGGTTATCGCGCTGCGTCGCATCTCTGAAGGCCTCGTGGGTGAGCACCAACTCGGTCTTCTCTCCGCGTTCGATGAACTCGAGCGTGAGAAGCGTCTCTTTCTCGAGCGCCGGATCGTCCTCTTCCCAGCTCCAGGTGCAGACGATGCGTTCGGGAGGGCGGATTTCGCGGTAGACTCCGCTCGCAACGAGCTCCTCGCCGTCCGCTTTGCGCATGACGATGCGATACGTGCCGCCGGTTCGCGCGTCGATTTGTACGTCGGGCACCGTAACGTCCCCAGGACCGAGAAACCTCCGCAAAGCTTGCGGCGACGTCCACGCGGCAAAAACCCGTTCGCGTGGAGCGTCATACGTGCGTCGGAGAACCAGGCCGGTCGCAGTGTCGGTCGGCATATCGTTCATCGTCCTCTCTTCGGTTTCGGTTTTGAGGGTTGCGCGAGATACGCTTCGAGGCGATCGAGCGCTCCGCTCCAGAATCGGCGCTGCTCCTCGATCCACGTGGAGGCGGCCTCGACGGCCTTCGGCTCGAGCCTGCACCGATGGACTCGACCGACGATCTCGCGCTTGAGCAGACCGGCCTCTTCGAGAACCTTGACGTGCTTCGAAATCCCAGGCTGCGAAATCGCAAACCCGCGGGACATTTCTCCGACGCTCATCGGGTGTCGGGCCAGACGCTCGACCATGCGCCGCCGCGTCGGATCGGCAAGCGCGCCGAACACGGCATCAAGACTCGGCATACTTCACCATATCGTTATATAACTATATAGCAAATAATTGGCCCGGTCAAGCCGGGGGCGCGGCGGCAAGTGCGCGCGCTTGCAGCGTTGAACCTCGCCGGCATGGCCTTCTTCCTACTCTTCCTGCTGGGGATCGTCTCGGGGCTGCGCACGTTCACCGGGCCTGCCGTGCTCTGGCTCACGCGTCACGGGGGCGTCTTCGCGTACGTCCTGGCGGGCGCCGCGATCTTCGAGTACTTCTACGACGTTCAACCGCAAGCGCCGCCGCGAACGTCGATCTCCAACATAATTTCCCGCCTGCTCAGCGGCGTGTTCGTCGGCTGGTGGGGCGCCGTCGCCGCGGGCGTCACGCCGGGGATCGGCGCCGCGCTGGGCGCCGCCGGAGCGCTCGCCGGCGCGTACTGCAGCCTTCCGATCCGCAAACGATGCATCGACATCGGCGGAAACCTCGCATCCGGTTTGCTCGAAGATATCGTAGCGATCGGCGCGGCCGCTCTCATCGTCACTCACCTGTAAGGAGATGCCGTGGCAAAGATCGCCATCGTTTACTATAGCGCTTACGGTCACACGTACGAACTCGCCCGAGCGGTCGAAGAAGGCGCGCAATCTGCCGGCGCCGAGACGCGGCTGCGCAAGGTTCGCGAGCTCGCGCCGGACGAGGTCATCGCCACGCAAAAAGGCTGGCACGATCACCGCGTAGCCACGCAGCACGTGCCCGAGGCGACGCTCGACGACCTCGAATGGGCCGACGCGTTCGCGTTCGGCACCCCGACTCGCTTCGGCGGACCGGCCGCGCAGCTCAAGCAGTTTCTCGATACGACGGGTTCGCTGTGGCAGAAAGGCTCGCTCGCCGATAAAGCGGTCACGTCGTTTTCCGGGGCGATGAACGCGCACGGCGGGCAAGAGAGCACGATCCTCGCTCTCAACAACGTCTTCTACCACTGGGGCTCGATCATCGTGCCGATCGGATACACCGATCCGGTCGTCTTTGCCGCCGGCGGGAATCCCTACGGAACGAGCAACACGGCCTCGAGCGACTCGGTTGACGAGGCGACCCTGCAGTGCGCTCGTTATCAGGGAGCGCGCCTCGCTCGCTTTGCCGCCTTGCTAGCCGGCTGATGAGCTCCACCGACGTTCCGCTGGTCGCCGCGCGCGATAAGGTATTTCCCGCGCTCGATGCGTCGCAGATCGAACGAGTACGGGCGCGCGGACGCGTCCGGCGGGTGACGGCCGGCGAGATCCTGATCGAGCAAGGCGACGCAAGCGTTCCGTTCTTCGTCGTCTTGTCGGGCGAACTCGAGGCGGTCCGGCGCGCGGAGATTGACCGACGGATCATCGCGCTGTCGGGGCGCGGCCAGTTCAGTGGCGAGATCAACACGCTCTCGGGACGCCGAGCGATGTTCCGCATCGCGGCCTCGACATCGGGCGAGGTCATCGAGCTCGACCGTCATGAGATGATGGCGCTCGTGCAGGGCGACGCGGAAATCGGCGAGATCGTGATGCGGGCGTTCATCCTGCGCCGCGCCGGCCTGATCGCCGGGCACGTCGGCGACGTCGTGCTCGTCGGCTCGGCGCACTCCGCCGATACGCTGCGACTCAAAGAATTTCTCATGCGCAACGGTCATCCGTACTCGTACGTGGACCTCGAGCGCGACGCCGATGTCGAGCATACGATGACCGCTTTTCGAATTACGGCCGCGGATGTTCCGGTCGTCATCTGTCGCGGCGAGATGGCGTTGCGCAACCCGTCGAACCGCGAGGTTGCCGAGTGCCTCGGCTTCAACGAAGCGATCGATCGAACGCACGTGCACGACGTCGTCGTCATCGGCGCGGGCCCGTCGGGGTTGGCGGCCGCAGTGTACGGCACGTCCGAAGGCCTCGACGTGCTCGTGGTCGAGATGAACGCTCCCGGCGGACAAGCCGGCTCGAGTTCGCGCATCGAGAACTATCTCGGATTCCCGACCGGCGTCTCCGGACAGGAGCTTGCGGGACGCGCCTACACGCAAGCCGAGAAGTTCGGCGCCGAGATGATGATCGACCGAGCGATCGGGCTGGAGTGCGATCGCCAACCGCTTCGCGTTCGTTTGGAGAGCGGCGGCACGGCCTCCGCGCGGACGATCGTCATCGCGAGCGGCGCCCGATACCGCAAGCCGCCGCTGCCGAATCTCGAGCGGTTCGAAGGGGACGGAATATACTACGGCGCGACGCACCTCGAAGCGCAGCTCTGCGCCGGTGCCGAAGTCGTCGTGGTCGGCGGGGGCAACTCGGCGGGACAGGCGGCGGTCTATCTCGCGCAAAAGGCAACGCGCGTCTACGTGCTCGTGCGCTCGGCGGGGCTTGCCGAGAGCATGTCGCGTTATCTCAGCCGGCGGATCGAAGAGACGCCGAACATCGAGCTGCTGACGCGCACCGAGATCGTCGAGTTGCTCGGCACCGATAGCCTGGAAGGCGTTCGCTGGAAGAACGACGAGACCGGCGCGGTCGAAGAGCACGCGATCGGTCACGTCTTCCTCATGACCGGCGCCGCGCCGAACACCGATTGGCTCGACGGCTGCGTCGTGCGCGACCCCAACGGCTACATCAAGACGGGGACCGACCTCAACGTCGAGGATCTCAGTGGGGCGAACTGGCCGCTCGCGCGGCCGCCGCATCTGCTCGAGACGAGCCTACCCGGGGTCTTCGCGGTCGGCGACGCGCGCGGAGGCAGCATCAAGCGCGTCGCATCGGCGGTCGGTGAAGGCTCGATCGCGATCTCGTTCGTCCATCAAGCCTTGGCCCAGTAACGCCGCTGTCGCTTAGTGGTCGACGTAGTTCGACGCTTCGCCGAGCGTCGGGATGCGCTCCACCGATTCGTGGGCGTAATGGCGCCGCTCGTTCTTGCCGTCGACGAGGACCTCCACCTCGACCTTATGCGGATGGACGCCGACGACCCGTCCTTCGAGATCGTCGCCGGGGATGCGAACGTGGTCGCCGAGCTTTAACTCCGCCGAGGGATTATGTCGTGCCATGCGCCTGCCTTCGGATGAAGGCGCACTCGTCCTTCGGGACGGCACCGAACGACGCGCCGTTCGTTCAGTTTCCCGGCGGGTACATCGCGGGGATTCACGCCGCGATTTAGCCGCGTTGCTTCATGTCGATCAGCGGCTCGAAGCGCCGGTCCGGCACGACCCACATGATCGCGACGAGGATCAGGATGGCGTCGGAGACGGGCGGCGAGACGAACGCGATGCCGATCGCCGCGACGTAGAGCACGATCGACGCCGTCCCTTTGAGATCGGTCGCGACGGCCTTTGCGAATGGGGCGTTTCGGCCGTTGACTTCGAGCAGCGCCCATTGCAGCAGCTTATACGCAACGGCATCGAAGAAGAGAATAATGCCGTAGAAGACCGTCGGCCCCACCGCGCCGGGATTGCGCCCGAGCCAGGCGGTCGAGAACGGAACGAGCGAGAGCCAAAACAGGAGGTGGAGATTCGCCCACATCGCGCGACCGTCCACGCCGCGGCTCGCCCGCAGCATGTGATGGTGATTGTTCCAGTAGATGCCGATGAAGACGAAGCTCAAGGCGTACGTGGCGACCGTGGGCAATACCGGCAACAGGGATCGAAGGTCGGTTCCATCGGGCGGGCGCAGCTCGAGGACCATGATCGTGATAATGACGGCGAGAACGCCGTCGCTGAAGGCTTCGAGCCGGCTCGCTTCGGTCAAGAATCTGCTCATCGGCTCTCAGTTACGTTTCGCGGTAAAAAAACACTCTGGAGGGATGGACGTGAACCCACCGTGGCCCGACGTCAACGTCTCGCAATGGGCCGGCACCAAGCGGAGCCTGCACCTATACTCGCAGATGCTCGGAAAGATCAAGGTCGCGCTGGCGCCCGTTCAGCCGAACTGGATGTTTACCGCGCTCTATCTGACGCCGCGCGGCATCACGACGGGGACCCTGCCATGGCAGGGCTCGTCGTTCGAGGTCTCGATCGACCTCTACGATTCTGCGATGGTTCTCGCTCGCAGCAACGGCGCCCGCGTGACGATTCCCCTCCTTCCGGTCCGGAGCGTTGCCGCGATCTTCGCAGGCCTGAGGGGCGCGCTCGCCGAGCAGGGCATCGCGTGCCCGCTCAACCCGATACCACAGGAAGTGCCGGATACCACGCCGCTCGATACCGACGATCGGCCGAGCGAGTACGATCCCGCGGCCGCGCTGCGCTGGTTTGAGGCCTCGACGATCGTTACGGGCATCTTCGATGCGTGGCGGACGTGTTTTTTCGGCCGC
>Ga0335069_10010185_pt1 | contig 13333 bp, 11 predicted proteins | sample Lox_Sample_11_FD_206714 | JGI IMG/M metagenome (GOLD analysis project Ga0335069, IMG submission 206714) | Soil microbial communities from Loxahatchee National Wildlife Refuge, Florida, United States - Lox_Sample_1.1 | ecosystem: Environmental > Terrestrial > Soil > Wetlands | place: USA... | reverse complement strand
AGCAGGAATGCAAGCAGCACCAGGAGGTTTCGGTATCGTTCGACGAGCGATTCCATGGGGACCAGAGTTCAGGGATCAGGGTTCAGGGCTCAGTCATGAAGCGCGTTCGAGCAGGTAGCTTCTGATCCCGGATCCCTGAAACCTGACCCCTGCGTTTAGTCGATCTTGATCTTGCGCAACAGGCGGAAGTCGGACAACATCTTGCCGGTGCCGAGGACCACGGATGCGAGCGGGTCGTCGGCAACCGAGACGGGCAGGCCGGTTTCTTCGCGGATGCGCTTGTCGAGGTTCTTGATGAGCGCGCCGCCGCCGGTGAGCACGATGCCGCGGTCGGAGATGTCGGCCGACAGCTCGGGCGGTGTGCGTTCCAGAGCGACACGAATGGCGTTCATAATGACGGCGATGCACTCGCCGAGCGATTCGCGAATCTCACTGTCGTCGATGGAGATGGTCTTGGGGACGCCCTCAATCAGGTTGCGGCCCTTGATCTCCATGGTCAGCGGCTTGTCGAGCGGGTAGGCCGAGCCGATCTCGATCTTGATCTGTTCGGCAGTCCGTTCGCCGATGAGCAGGTTGTATTTGCGTTTGAGGTAGTTGGTGATGGCCTCGTCCATCTGGTTGCCGGCCATGCGGACCGAGCGGGAGTAGACGATGCCGGAGAGCGAGATGACGGCGATGTCGGTGGTCCCGCCGCCGATGTCGACGACCATATTGCCGGAGGGCTCGGTGATGGGCAGACCGGCGCCGATGGCCGCCACCATGGCCTGTTCGACGAGGTAGACTTCGCTGGCCTTGGCGCGGTAGGCCGAGTCTTCGACCGCGCGCTTTTCCACCTGCGTAATCTCAGAAGGCACGCCGATGACGATGCGCGGGTGAACCAGCATCTTGCGGTTATGGGCCTTCTGGATGAAGTAGTTGAGCATCTTCTCGGTGACTTTGAAGTCGGCGATGACACCGTCTTTCATGGGCTTGATGGCCACGATGTTGCCCGGTGTCCGGCCCAACATATCCTTGGCTTCCTTACCCACGGCTTCCACTTCGCCGGTGTTCTTGTTGATGGCTACGATGGAGGGTTCGTTCACCACGATACCCTTACCGGCGGCGAAGACCAGTGTGTTGGCGGTGCCGAGATCGATGGCCAGATCGCTCGAAAACATGCTGAAGAGGGAGCGAAGGCCATGCGTCCGCGACGTGCGGGATGGAAAACCGTTCAAAGACATTGGAAAATGGGTCTACCTCAAGCAGTATTCTCAAGCAGTATTGTACGGCCATATGGGTCAAGGAGAAGATGGGGCGCACCGTTGGTAACGGGTACTTATTTCATTTCAATGTGGTGCGAGTGGAAGTCGCTGGCCGGAAGCATGGGTTGTCCACAGGGGGATTGACCCAAGGAGCGCTCCCCGCATGATCCATAAGCGATCGTCCACTCCGACTCGCCGCCGTGAAGCGAAGATGCTATAACCTCACTGTCCACTGAGAACCGGCTGCTGACGACTGATAATTGACAATTCACAACTGCAAATGACGAACTGAGAACGGAACGATGACCTATCCCACGTATCACAATCTGATTGGCGGCGAATGGGTTCCCGCCGCGAGCGGCAAGACCCTCCTCAACCTCAATCCAGCGGACCATGGCGACGTGGTTGGGGCGTTTCCTTCCTCCCATAGCGAAGATGTGGATGCCGCGGTTGCCGCGGCGAAGAAGGCCTTTGCGACGTGGCGCCTGGTTCCGGCGCCGAAGCGCGCCGAGATCCTGACCCGTACCGGGCTTTTGTTGCAGGAGCGCAAGGAACAGTATGCGAAAGACATGACCCGCGAGATGGGCAAGGTGCTGGCCGAGACGCGCGGGGATGTGCAGGAGGCGATCGACGAGGCCTTTTACGTTGCCGGCGAGGGGCGACGGCTGTTTGGCGTGACGACGCCGTCGGAGTTGCAGAACAAGTTCGCCATGAGTGTGCGCATGCCGGTGGGGGTGGTCGGGCTGATTACGCCGTGGAACTTCCCGATGGCGATTCCCAGTTGGAAGCTCTTCCCGGCGCTGGTTGCGGGAAACACGTGCGTCATCAAGCCGGCGTCGGACACGCCGCTCTCCGTCTATAACCTGGTTCAGACACTGATCGATGCCGGCGTGCCGTCCGGCGTGGTCAATATTGTGTGCGGATCGGGATCGCATGTAGGCACGCCGCTAATCGAACACCGCGATGTGCGCGCTATCAGCTTTACGGGATCGAGCGACGTAGGTTCGCATGTGGGCCAGCGCGCCGCGGCGACGTTCAAGCCGGTGTCGCTGGAGATGGGCGGCAAGAATGCGCAGATCGTGCTGGACGACGCCAATCTGGAGCTGGCGCTGGATGGCGCGCTGTGGGGCGCATTCGGAACCACGGGCCAGCGCTGCACCGCAACCAGCCGCATTCTGCTGCAGAAGGGAATCGCGGCGAAGTTCACGGCGGAGTTTGTGGCGCGGGCCAAGGCGCTGAAGATCGGCAACGGGCTCGACGAGACTGTGCAGGTGGGGCCACAGGTGAATGAGGCGCAGATCGAGACTTCGGCCAAGTATGTCGAGATTGCGGTGACGGAAGGCGCGAAGCTGCTGGCCGGAGGCCATGCGCTGACCGAAGGCGCCTATGCCCACGGAACATTCTTCGAGCCGACCATCATGGGCGGCGTGACGGCGAACATGCGCATCGCGAAGGAAGAGGTTTTCGGTCCAGTGGTGAGCCTGATCGAGTTCGAAACCTTCGAGCAGGCCATCGAGATCGCCAACTCGATCGACTACGGGCTTTCGACGGCGCTCTACACCAAGGATGTGAACCGTGCCTTCACGGCGATGCGGGATCTCGAAGCAGGCATCACCTACATCAACGCGCCGACCATCGGAGCCGAGGTGCATCTGCCGTTTGGCGGTGTGAAGCAGACAGGCAACGGCCATCGCGAAGGGCTGGGCGCGATTGATTTCTTCACCACGTGGAAGGCGGTGTACGTGGATTACTCGGATCGGCTGCAGCGGGCGCAGATCGACAACGCGGAGTGAGTCGCAAGCGCTGCGGTTCGCTTGAGTAGCCAACCATCTTCGTGTATATTGGAGACATATACAGGTTAAAGATGAATCCAGATAGCTGCCGTCAAGTTCAGAACGAGGTTGTCGATGGAGTATCTCGGATTCGACTGGGATGCAGGCAATTCGCGGAAAAATGAGAAACACGGCGTCACCAAGCCCGAGGTGGAACAGGTGTTTCTCAATATGCCACTGATTGTGGCGCCCGATGTTGAGCACAGCCGGCAGGAAATCAGATTTCACGCGCTCGGCAGGACAGACGCGAGCCGCTGGCTGCACATTACTTTCACTGAACGGGCGAACGGCACGTTGATCCGCCCCATTTCAGCCAGGGATATGGGCAGAAAGGAGAGAGCCATTTATGCGCAAGCAATTGAAGCGAATCCCTAAGTTTGCGAACGAAGACGAAGAGCGGTCCTTCTGGGAATCTCCCAAGAACGACAGCACGGAGTATGTGGATTGGAGCAAGGCGAAGCTAACAACCTTCCCCAAATTGAGCCCTTCCACAGAGACAATCTCCCTGCGCATGCCCGAGGATGTCCTCAACTCCATCAGGACGTATGCGCGAAAGGTCGATGTGCCCTATCAATCCTTGATCAAGCTCTGGTGTGCTGAAAGGGTCGCGGAGATTGCAGGACGTCCAGCCATTTCGCGCCGGACCGGAGTGAATTCCGGCGGGAAGGCGCGGAGGGCATAGAGAGGCACCGCGAAAGTCAATCGCGGAGATGCTTGGGTTAGTTGCTCATCCGTCCCAGGATTTCGCCGCTGCCGGTGCGCAGGGCGCAGTTTGCGTGCTGGTCGCACTTGAAGTGGATGTGCGAGTAGTTCGAGGCCCAGTTGGCTGCGATGGTCTGGTCGCTTTTTACGGGAATGAAGAAGCTGCGTCCGGAATCGTCTGTTAAAAGGGCGCGCGCAGGCTCATACATGCTGACCTGATCGTCGCCTTCGACATAGAAGTTCGAAACCGGCCCCTTGGGAGCCTGTCTGCGTCTGCCTCTGGGTCCGGTTCCCGAGGTTGAAGCCGAAGCTGTCGTTGTCGTGCCCGGCACTGCAGCCGTGATGGCCGGCCTCTTGCCCAGCAGGACATCCTGTTCGGCGAGGGTGGGGAAGTTGGTCGACAAATCCCAGTAGTCGAACTTCTTGTATTGATCGGGAGAGCAGGGAAGCGTTCCCTGCGCCCACAGCGCTTCGACGGAGCCATCGTCTCCCTGGATGTTCTGGAAGACGTCGGTGGCACTGGGCTGGGCCGCGTGCTGCGCGGGAGAGTGCAGTAGAATCTGTTTGCCGCAGAGGGCGAAGCCGGCCGCGTCGAGCAGCCGAATATTGATAAAGACGGGCTTGTTGGGATTGGCGGCCACAGCGGAGAATCCTGCGGCATCGCGTGGATCGAGCGGCTCCATCTTCAGCATGTATTGCGCCGTCTTGCCTTGCCACCGGGTTTCCAGATGACCGCGCAGACCCGATGCCTGCGAGATGCCTGCGCCCATGTCGTCGGCATCCGCGACCGGGGCCTTCGGCGCGAGAAGCTGCTTCTGGGTCACGGTGATGATAATGACGCCGATGATTGCGACGAATCCCAGCGCAAGAACAACGATGAGGCCGGAGGACCTTTTGGACGGTTTCTGGACGACGGGGTTCTCGTCGACAGGGAAGTTGTAGAGGTCCTGCGCGGCGTGGAACGGCTCCTGGTTGCCGATCGGTTCCGTTAAGGCGTTCGAAGCTTGCTGATCAGGTTCGCTCATCGCGTGGCCCCATCCATTCCTGGCCAATCCTGCCAGTTCTTCATCCCCGGATCCACGCCTGAGAAAGCCGGCGAAGCGTCGCCGAATTTCATTTCACGGGTCGATGCCGCCGGAGAGCTTCACCCTCTCCGGGCCCCAAAAGCATGGCACTCAATCCAAAGAAGGTTAATAGAAGCAAGGCTATCCCTCTATGGAAATGCGCACAAGTTATTGAGGTAACGTGCCTTCGGGCGTCTGATCTTTCGCTGATCCGGACTTTGGCTGGGCATCTGTCTTGGCGGCAGCAGCCGTCGCCGGTTCCGAAGGCAGCGCGGGATGGTCGAACGCATCGAGTTCGTTCTAAAGAAGAAGCTGGTATCCCGATGGGGCGGTGCTTCCGGGTTCGGATTCGACGAAACTCGAGGGCCTGAACCGAAAGCGCGAGCGGCGGTTGTTCTAGACGTGCGCATCCTCGAGCACGTCCCGCAAGGCGAAGCTAGTCTCGATGCGGGTCACGCCGGGAAGGCGCGAAAGCTCGTTCTGGTGAAGGCGGCCATAGTCGTCGATGCCGGCGACGCGGGCGACGAGCATGTAGTCGTATTGGCCGGCCATCAGGTGGCAGCTGACAATGCCCCTGCAGCGCCGGACCGCTGTTTCGAACGAACTCAGCACGTTGGCCGACTGGCGCTCCAGCGTGACGCGAATGTAGACGGTCATGCGTTTGCCGAGGAGCCGATCGTCGACTAGGGCGCGGTAGCCGCGAATGGCACCGACGCTTTCAAGGGCCAGAATGCGGCGCGAAGCAGCCGATGCCGAGAGGCCGACGGCTTCGCCGACTTCGAAGTTGGTGGCGCGGCCGTGGCGCTGAAGATAGCGCAGGATGGAGGTGTCCAGATCGTCCGGCGCGTCTTGCTGCGGTGTTGCGGGAGATTTGTGCGACTGCGCTGAGATTCTGTCACGTCTTGTGCTCATAGGGTAGTTTTAACACGAAGTTTGCACACATTGGCTGCTCCAGAAGCCGTAGGATGTCTGCTGTTGGGGAGCCCAGTGCCTGACGCCGGAACCCAGCCCTCCCTCAAGTAAACCCAGCGCGCAGGCAGCTCCCGCATCGGCCCTCCCCCCAAGGGCGTCCAAGTGTAGAGGAGCTGGCACGATGATCATCGGTGTTCCCAAGGAAATCAAAGACAACGAAGCGCGCGTGGGCGTAACGCCGGCGAGCGTGAAGGCTCTGACTGAAGCCGGCCACAAGGTGTTGGTAGAGACGCAGGCGGGAGCGCTGTCCGGCTTCGACGACGCCGAGTACCAGGATGCCGGCGGCGAGATTGTGGGCGATGCGGGCTACGTCTGGGGCAAGTCCGAGATGGTGGTCAAGGTCAAGGAACCCATCGAGAAGGAGTACATCTACTTCCGCGAGGGGCTGGTGCTGTTCACATATCTGCACCTGGCGCCGCTGCCGGAGTTGACCGACAAGCTGCTCCAGTCCAAAGTGATCGGCATTGCGTACGAGACGGTGCGCGATCGCCAGGGAACGCTGCCGCTGCTGACGCCGATGAGCGAGGTGGCGGGGCGCATGAGCGTGCAGGTGGGGGCCAGCTATCTAGAAAAGGAACGTGGCGGACGGGGCATCCTGCTGGGCGGCGTGCCAGGTGTACCTCCGGCGCACGTGACGATTCTGGGCGGAGGGATTGTCGGGACAAACGCGGCAAAGATTGCCTTGGGATTCGGCGCAAAGTTGACGCTGATCGATTTGAATCTAAATCGGCTGCGCGAGTTGGATGACTTGTTTGGCGGCCGTCTCTACACGCTGGCATCGAACAGCTACAACATTGCGCACGCGACGCGCGAGGCCGATCTGGTGATCGGCGGGGTTTTGATTCCCGGCGCCACGGCACCCAAGCTGGTGACGCGAGCGATGGTGTCGCAGATGAAGAAGGGCGCGGTCATTGTCGATGTGGCCATCGATCAGGGGGGGTGCGTGGAGACGGCAAAGCCGACGTCGCACTCGAATCCCAGCTTTGTTGTCGATGGAGTCGTACACTACTGCGTGACCAACATGCCTGGCGCGGTGCCGCACACTTCGACGCTGGCGCTGACGAATTCGACTTTTCCCTATGTGCTGCGCATCGCGAACCGTGGCGTCCGTGAGGCCCTGAAAAACGATGCCGGTCTCGCCGAGGGATTGAATACATGGCTTGGCACGCTGACGTATCGCGGTGTGGCGGAGAGCCAGCACAAGCCGTGGACGGCGGCTGCGAGCGTCCTTGAAGACTAAGCCTGTGGGGCGGCCCCGCGTGGCGGGCCGATTCTCAGGAAGCCTATAATCGCCGCATGTCTTTCCTGGGTGACCCGCGACGGCGCACAGTGGTCCTGTTGGGCCTGGGCGTGCTTGTGATCTTCGCGTTCCTGGGGGGCCTGCAGGCTTTCAATATTCGTTTCCTCAATCCTGAGACCTCGGGCGAGACGCTGGCATTTACCGCGCTCAATGTGGTCGTTTTCCTGCTGCTTCTGGTGCTGCTGCTTCTGCTGCTCCGGAACATCCTGAAGCTCTACGCAGACCAAAGCAGCAGCGCACTCGGGGCTCGATTACGGACGCGCATGGTGCTGGGGGCGGTGCTGATTGCGCTTGCGCCTGCGGTCTTCATGTTTCTGTTCAGCTTCGAGCTGATGAACCGGTCGATCGATCGCTGGTTTTCGCCCAATACGTCGGAGCTGCGCGAAGATTCGACGCGGGTTGTGTTGGAGCTGGCGCAGTATGTAACGAGCAATGCGCGCGGCGAGGCGGAGTCGATTGCCACGAGCGGGGCCGCGGATGGCGATGTTGCCGGCCTTCGGAATGTGCTGGCGTCGCATCGCATCACGTTGCAGGGTGGGTTTGCGCTGGTCTACAGCCGAGACAAGCAAGTGATGGCGGGTTATGACGCGCCGCCCGACTCCAGCGCAGCGAGTCTGATCCCCTGGCTGCCGGAGAAGGCGGACGCCGAGGCCAGCGAGGTTGGAGAGCAGCTGCACGGCCCCTTGTCGGCGAATCTTCTGACAGCATCGCAGCGCAGCGATGAGCCCGTGATCCGGATTGCGGGCGAGGACTACGCGCTGGGCATGTCGGTGACCGCTTCGGGCAAGATTGTGATCGCGGCGTTGCCCCTGCCGCAGGGTTTGAGCCAAACCATCACGCGCATTCGCGACGGTGCGGCGGCCTATTGGGATCTTTACCAGTCGCGCAAACGCATCCGATCAGTGTTCTTCCTGATGCTCTTGCTGATCACCGTGGTGGTGTTCTTTTCGAGCGTGTGGCTGGCGTTGTTCCTGTCCAAGCAGATCACGCGTCCGGTAGAAGCGCTCGCCGATGCGATGGATAAGATCGCGGCCGGAAAGTATGACCATCGGGTACAACTGCTGACCACGGGTGAGATGGCGGAACTGGTGCGGTCGTTCAACCACATGGCCGCGGATCTGGAAGCAAGCCGGCGGTTGGTGGAGACTTCATCGGCGCAGGTGATTGCGGCGAACATGGCGATTGAAGAGCGCCGCCGCGAGCTGGAGACGATTGTAGAGACGATTCCCAGCGGCGTGGTCACACTCGACGGTGCGGGCTTGGTTCTGCAGGCCAACCGGGCCTTTGCGGTGCTAACCGGCCGGTCAGAAGATCGGGAACTGCGCGGGAAGAGACTGGAAGCGCTGTTGCCCGCCGAGTGCGCCGAGGAGTTTGGGACGGTGATTCGTCGCGGGCAGCGTATGGGCGCGGCTTCGACGGAGGTTGAGTTTCATACGCGGGGCCGGGTGATGCACGTGGCAGTGACCAGCGCGCGCCTGGATCTGGGACACGGCAAGACGGGCAGTGTGCTGGTCATCGAAGATACGACGGAGCTGTTGCGGGCGCAGCGCCAGCTGGCATGGAAGGAAGTGGCCCAGCGTGTGGCGCACGAGATCAAGAACCCGCTGACTCCGATCGCGCTGTCGGCGGAGCGGATCGGGCGTCATCTCGACCGGAGCCAGCCGGATTCGCCGAGTGTGATCCGGAAGTGCAGTGAGGTGATTCTGGGATGCGTCGGGACACTGCGGACGCTGGTGGACCAGTTCTCGGCTCTCGCGCAGTTTCCCGCTCCGCAGCCACGGGCCTGCGACATGAACCGCGTTGTGGACGAAGCGCTGGCGTTGTTTGCCGATCGGCTGGACGGCATCACGGTGCGCCGCGAGCTCGAGTCGGGTCTGCCCATGGTATTGGCCGATCCGGATGCGATTCGACGCGCGCTGGCCAACCTGATCGACAATGCGGCGGAGGCCATGCAGGGCAGTCTACTCCGGGTCCTCGACGTCAGGAGCGGGTTGAGCGAAGACGGCTCGGCAGTGGAGATTGTGGTCGCCGATACAGGGCACGGGCTCACCGATGAGATTCGTGAGCGGCTCTTCCTGCCCTTCTATTCCACCAAGCATCGTGGAACGGGACTGGGGCTTTCGATTGCGGCCAAGATTGTGCAGGAGCACGGAGGCTCGATTCGCGCGGAGGGGAATACGCCCAAGGGCGCACGGTTCCTGGTTCGTCTGCCGCTGATGGAGGCGACGCAGGCACACAACGGCGAGCCGGCTGTCGCTGAATCTCTGACGAAAGCGCATTCATGAACCATGTTCTGGTGGTAGACGACGAAGCCGAGATTCGGACGTCGCTGGAAGAGATCCTGCGTGAGGAGGGGTACGCGGTGGCCACGGCTGCAACGGCGGCCGAGGCGCTGGTGCTGGCGCAGGACGCGCCGTATGAGGTAGTTTTGTTGGACATCTGGCTGCCGGACCGAGACGGCCTGGAAGTTCTTGCCGAGATCCACACGATTGATGCGCAGGCCCGGCCGGAAGTGGTGATCATCTCCGGGCACGGAACCATCGAGACGGCGGTGAAGGCAACCAAGCTGGGGGCTTTTGATTTCCTTGAGAAGCCGCTTTCGCTGGAACGCACCCTGATCGTGCTGAAGAATGCAGTGGAGGCGCGCCGGCTGCGCAATGAGAACCTCGAATTCCGCAAGCAGTTCGGTGTGGGATCGGTGCTTACCGGCGAGAGTGTGCCGCTGAAGGCGCTGCGCCAGCAGATTCGGCTGATGGCGCCCACCAATGGGCGGGTCTTGATCTACGGCGAATCGGGTACGGGCAAGGAACTGATCGCGCGGGCGATTCACGCCGAGAGTCTGCGACGCGACCGAGTTTTCGTTGAACTGAACTGCGCGGCGATCCCGGAAGACCACATCGAAGCGGAGCTCTTCGGCTATCGGCGCGGAGCGCAGGCGGGAGGTCCTCCGGAACAGCGGGGCACGCTGGAGCGCGCCGACGGTGGATCGTTGTTTTTGGACGAGGTCGGCGACATGAGCCTGAAGACGCAGGCCAAGGTGCTGAGTGCTCTCGACGACCAGGTCTTCACGCCGGTAGGTGGCGCGCAGCCGATCCGGATTGACGCGCGGGTGATTGCTTCGACGAATAAGGATCTGGAAGAAGAGATCGCCAAGGGCAACTTCCGCGAAGATCTGTTCTACCGGCTGAACGTGGTGCCGTTCTTTGTTCCGCCGCTCCGGGAGCGGAAGCAGGATATTCCGCTGCTGGCGCGGGAGTTTCTGGCCGAATTCGGCCGGCAGTACGGACGTCCGCGGATGGAGATCAGCGAAGAAGCGCTGGAGGCGCTGGCGAAGTACCACTGGCCGGGGAACGTTCGCGAGCTAAAGAACGTGATCGAGCGGGTGACGATTTTGAACCCACGGGCATTGCGGATCGAGCGCAAGCATCTGCCGCCCCTGACTCACAAGTCGGGGTCACAGGCCGTGGGAGAGTTTTCGACGCTGCAGCAGGCGCGCGATGCGTACGAACGGGAGTACATCCTGAAGAAGATCGAAGAAGCGCGGAATAACATGAGCCGCGCAGCCGAATTGCTTGGCCTGGAGCGCAGCCACCTCTACCGCAAGATGAAGGCGTTGGGGATCGGTGTGCGGGAGTAGCCGAGGTTCGCCGAAAGCGAGTCTCGGCCCTGTCCGGGAGTGAACAGATGGTCTCGAAAACGGGCAGACGCGAGAACCGGCCGGGATGGGGTCTATCCGGAACTTGAAGGAAAGAAACGGGATTACTCCTTGTCGTCGTGCTTCAGGATTGGGCACCGAATTGCTCCGAAAGGGAAAGACCGAGTTGTGTGCGGAGGTGAGCGATGGCGTACTTTGAGCGGATGCGCGATGCGATCTCAGAGCCGTTCAGTCCCGAGATCATCCGGCAGCGAACGGCGGCCGGCTGGCAGATGGTGTCGATCGAGTGGCGGCGCGAGCTGCCGGATTCGGAAGCTCCGCCGGACCCAGTCATGAACGAGGATATTCCCTTCGGGTTGCGGATCTCGGACGACTGCAAGCGGCTGGAGGTCGATCCACACGAGAACCAGGTTCTGCTGCTGATGATGGATCTGCTGGCGCAGGACTTCTCTTATTCCAGCATCGTGAGCGACCTGAACGAAAAGGGATTCCGGACGCGGGAAGGGAAGCCCTGGTCGCGCGTGGCGGTGTTCAACATGATGCCCCGGTTGATCGAGGTGGGCCCGCGGATCTTTTCGAGTGCCGAATGGGAAAAGCGGCGGGCGAAGATCGCGCGGCGGGAAGCGCCGTAGGCTATTGCTTTTGAATTGGCCCGATCGATCCGGGGTTGTCGCCCATGCGAGGATCGACGCGAAAGTCCCATACCTGCTGGTTGATGTCGGAGGGCGACAGGATCTCGACCAGCGCGTACTCGCCGACGGTCAGAGATTGCGCGGGCGTGAGTTTGAGCCAATGCTTGCCTGCCATCACTTCGCTTTTGGTTGGAATCACATCTTCGCTTTGGGTGACGTTGCCCGTGGGGCTGACGTGAATGGCGCCGACCAGGCGCACGGCCTTGCGCTCGTCCACCTGCACAATCGCAAAACCAGATGCCGGCGAATGTGCGCCGTGTTTGCTGTTCGCGACTTGCTTTCCGCCGTTGGTCTGCACGGTAAAGGCATGGGTCGTCAACGGCGGTTCTTCGAGTGAGTCGAGGGAGAGATAGATCTCCGGATCGTTGACGTGGAGATGGACCTTGGCGTGTGCGCCGTCGATCTCGATGGCCTCTCTCTGTCCGGCGAGCGGGTTGAGCACACTGAGCCCGTGGCGATTCTTGGGGTTCAGGCTGAGGTCGGTTGGCGGCAGTTCCACCAGTTCGGGCGTGCCTTGATAGGTATCGAGAATGAAGACGCCGTCCTGATCGGGCAGTTCCAGGCCCTTGGCGACTTCGGGCATGCGTGCCCGCTGGTCAGCGCGCTCGGCAGCCTCTTCCTTGTCGAGTTCCTCGGCTTCTTTCATCGAGGGCGAGGGCTCTTCCTGGACGGTCGCATGGTCACGCTCCCATTTGCGGGTGGCTTCCCAGTCGACCAGATCGGCGGGCATCTCCTCCCACTCGCCGCGGTCCATGGACAGGTAGCGGACACGGTCGCCGACGATTTCGTATTTGCGTACCGGTTGAAAGCTTCCGTCCTTCAGGATGAGGCGGTGGTTCGAGCCGGTCCCTGGAATGCCGGCGGGCATTGGCAGTGGTTTGCGATCATCGGGGGTCTGGGCATGTGCCGGCCCGAGCAACAGGGCAGCAAGAGTCACGCCGATCAGGCCATGGATCAGGCTAGGGATCTGGCCACGAAGCAGGCGAGGGATCAGGCCACGAGAATAAAGAGGATACGCCACGGTTCTCCAGTTTAGACGAAGCTCGAAGGCGTCAGTCCCCAAGAAACTGCGCGGTGAAGCTCGGGAGGGCATCTTTCCGCGTAACCACGAGCTTCGTCCCGGAACCCATCAGGGGCGGAGACACAGAACCTTAAAAACAGGCACGCAGAGAGATGTCCCGGATCGCATCGATTATGCTCGGCGCTGACAGCGAAGGTGACCTTCAACTTCTAGGACTGGCCGTCCAGGTGGAAGCCTCGCGTGCCGTGTGAGGTCTCATAGCCTCCTGCGCAGATCGGGCGTCGCCGACTCCGACTTGACGCAACGGAAAGCTACTCGTCGCGCAGCAGGACCAGCGGATCTACGGCCAGAGCGCGCCGTGCTGGGATCCAGCTGGCGATCAGTCCGAGCACGAGCATAGTCACGGCGACACCGCCCAGTACCAACGGATCTTTGGGCGTGGCCTGATAGACGATGTGCGACAGCACGCGCGTGGCGAGCACGCCAAGGACAATTCCTGCCGCGGAGCCGATGGCAAGCAAACGCGTTGCACGGCCGAGCGCCGTGCCGAGGACGTCTTTCTTCCCCGCGCCGAGCGCCACGCGAATGCCCAGCTCGCGCAGTCTGCGGCTGACCACGTAAGAGGCCATGCCGAAGATGCCGGTGGCCGCGAGCATTGCGCCGAGCATGCCGAGAACTCCAAGGGCTACGCTGGCGACGCGCGCCGCAAACAGGGCCCAACCCATCTCCGCGGTCCAGGCGCGGATGGCGATGGGAAGGCTGGAGTCGAGGCTGCGCAGGGTGGTCTGCAGAGCGCCGGTCAGCTCGTCGGGGCTGCGCGCGGAACGGACCAGAATCCATGTGCCGCTGGTGGA
>Ga0335069_10010183_pt1 | contig 13336 bp, 11 predicted proteins | sample Lox_Sample_11_FD_206714 | JGI IMG/M metagenome (GOLD analysis project Ga0335069, IMG submission 206714) | Soil microbial communities from Loxahatchee National Wildlife Refuge, Florida, United States - Lox_Sample_1.1 | ecosystem: Environmental > Terrestrial > Soil > Wetlands | place: USA... | reverse complement strand
GCGGCAGTAAGAGTAAATGCACAGTATAAGACCGATTACCAGGCCTGGCAAAAGCTCGAAGTGGAAGCCAAAGTCGCAAGGGCGTATGGCATAAGTGTGAATATCGAAACCAGGTTTACAGATAATTGCTCGGATTATACGTATCACTTTATTGATTTCGGGAACTACATCAGGATCTTTGATAAGCTGAAGCTGTCGTTCGATATTCTTTATGTCGATAAAAAAGTGAATAAAGCCGATGAGATTCACAGCATAAGATGGCAGTATAATTTAAGTGCAACATACAGGAACAGGTTCGGCAGATTCCTTTTCTACGACAGGGTGCTTAATGAAGCACAGTACGTTGATTACAAGCCTGCAAAAAATGGTGAAGTTATGCAGGACAGGTATCTCCGCGATAAAGCTACCCTCCGGTACAAGCTTACAAAGAGGTTTTACCCTTATATCGAGGATGAGATTTACTACAGGTTTGACAGGCAGAAACATAACCCGCCCGGATTTAACAGGAACAGATTCTATGCCGGTTGCCTGTTTTATGTTGACAAGCTTGACAGGTTTGATCTTTTCTATATGAGGGAACATAATTTCAATGTCACACCACTAACCAACAATAATATTTTCGGAATTGGCTTTTCGAGGAGCCTTTTCTGATATTTCTCCTGGGTTTTTTTAAAGGAGGAACCTCCCTGCCTTAAGAATCAGCCTGCCGAAGCACCTGTCAACCTCATCAGCAGGTGGTCCTGTCAGTATCGGAAAAGGATTTTCGTGTGTATAGCCGAATGAGAAATCCCACAATTCAATGTTCTTTGACGGAGCCTTCATCCCTGCCGAAACCGTTTCGATTATTCCGGCCGGAGGGATAACCGTATCTTTCATCATTGCAATGGTGCAGATCCTGTCCCCGAAACGTCTGAATTCCGTCTCCCTCGATCTTCTCAACCTCCTGTAGTCAATCATGGAACGGAAGGCGAGTCCGACCTTTCCTGATGCCAGAAGATTAAGAATTGAACCTCTCTCCCTTATATCCTTTTCGAAAATATCCATGTAATATGAATAGACCTTCTCGAATGCCAGCTTGTCCATGATGAGTTTCGATTCACCATTCATATTGCTGAAGACCGAACCGCCGCAGAACATAAAAAGTTTAGAACCGGAAAAGAGCCCCCCGGGATCAGATATCATCAGAATCTCGGCAAGGAATGCCCCTATTGAGTATGCAAAAATATCTGTATTCACTGATGCAGGAACTACGGGATGCTTCCCCGACCTGATCGCACTGATGAGGCAAATAATATCCTCAACGGTCTGGTAGCCCGATTTAATAAATCTCCGCGGATCGTCCGTGAGCCTGTTGCTGAGTGCAACATTGGCAAAGCTTGCCTTGCTGATCTCACCGCCCAGCTTCTTCCTTGCATTCAGCGATCCCATCATTGCCCGCGGGTCGCGCCAGGCAACAGGGGACCTGTTTATGTGAAAGGATATCGGGAACATCACGACATAACTTCCGGTGACTTCACATAGAAAATATGCCCATGCCAGGTATTTTACCCAGCTCCTTTCATTCAACCCGTGAAGCAATAGAATTGATTTTTTGCTCGCCCTGCAAGGCGGAATAAAAACGGGATAGGAAAAGGACCTGTTCTCTGAAATAAGACGGTCATCACCGCTGAAGATGCTATCAGGTACAGAATCGGATTTAAAATAGCAGTTCCTGATTTCAACACGCGATCCGGGGATTATGATCTCATCCTTTGCGCTGTCGAACAATGAGGCCAGCTGGGTGTGTTTTTCCGTATAATTCATTTCAGAAATGCAAATTGCGCATCAAAGGAACCACCATGAAATGAGGCCTCCAAAAAAATGTGCCGGGTGAAGGGAGCAAGGGATAAAAAAACGGAATGTGTGACAGAATTTAACTATACGGGATAAAAAAAGAGCATGGATCATGCAGTTGAAAGAGGTGAAATTTACGCGGAAAAATAAAAACCCTAATTTTACACAAATTTGAAAGTTAATGACGCCTGATTTTTCAAAACCGATTCCCCTGTACCTGATCGAAAAGAGAAACATTACCAGGCTCATCATTTTTACATCGCTGTTTGCCCTCATATTTATTAATATCTACTCCCCTTTCGGGGCAGATAAATGGTTTAACCTTACAAGATTTCAGTTCTTCACCTACTCCAGCCTAGTTATTCTGACGGGGGTCCTTGTTGTTGTCATCAGCAGGATAATCATGTACTTTGTATGCAGGAAGAGGATAATCAACCTGCTTCAGTATCTTCTCTGGATCGCTGCCGAGATCCTTTTCATGGCAATGTTCTACGCATTGTTCGAAAAATTCGTATTGAAAGATGCAAGGCCTTTTGACTACCTTGTAAAAATCTCTGCTCAGAATACTGCACTGGTTCTCCTTCTGCCCTACTCGGTCACCTGGCTTTACTTCTCGTGGCGCGACAAGAAGGAGCAGATAGAGCTCCTTGAGGATATTCATTCCGTTGCCGACACGTCGAGGGACATGATCCCATTCTATGACGATAAGGCGGCCCTTAAGTTTTCTGTAAAAAAGGAGAACCTGCTTTACCTGGAGTCATCTGAGAACTACATTACAATATGCTATCTGAACAAGGGAAAAGTCTCAAAATACCTGCTCAGGGACACAATGAAAAAGATGGAGGAGAACTTTTCCGGCACTGATATCATAAGGTGCCACAGATCTTACATGGTTAACTTCGGAAAGGTAAAAGTCATAAGAAGGGACCGCGATGGACTTAAGCTTGAAATTGACAATCCCGGGGTAATTGATATTCCCGTATCCAAGACCTACGTTGAAAATGTGATGCAGACATTCTCAAAGTACAGCCAGCCCGGGGACAGCTAGTCAACTTTCTGAAAAGGACAATGTCAGGGCATAGCCGGCAATTGAAGATTTCATTATTTTTACCCTTTCACCTCTGAAGATATGGATATTCTGAAAGGATTACTTACACCTGTTACAGTTTACATCGTGGTACTGGTTCTTAACCTCATTCTTCCCGGGAAGTGGGTCAAAGGCTATATCAGCCATCCCGGGACCGAAGAGAAGCTTAACTATCACCTGAATGGTTTCCTTGTTTTCCTTGTCACAATTGCTGCTTATTTTATAGCCTGCTTTCTGCATGCCCTGCCATGGGACTGGTTCTTCAGGTTCAGGTGGTATTCTGCCGCAGGTGCATGCATAATTGGGCTGATAGCCTCATTTGCCGTAGTTCTTCCATATCCACGCGTCAGAAATTCATTCTTCGCGGATCTGTACCTCGGTAGGATTGAAAACCTGCAGTTCCGTAACGGGAGGGTTGACTCAAAAATGTGGCTTTACCTTGCCGGGGCAACAATGCTGGGACTGAATGTGACCAGTTTTGCTGCCCGTCATTTTATGCTTTTTAAAAGCGCATTTTCCCCAGGGGTAGCGATCTCAGCTTTGCTGATGTTGTTTTTTATCGTCGATTATCTGACGTTTGAAGAGGTTCATCTTTATACTTACGATCTTTTTGCCGAAAGAGTCGGATTTAAGCTTGGATGGGGCTGCCTTGTATTCTATGCATATTTTTATTCTGTCTTTCTCTGGGCAACAGTTGAACTGCCTGATGCAGGAACACCGGTTTTTATGCTGGTACTCTATGTTTTTACCTTTTTTTCGGGATGGGTACTTTCCAGGGGAGCAAATCTCCAGAAGTATTTCTTTAAGAAATATCCCGGGAAAATGTTTCTCATGATAGCTCCGGAGACCATATCCGATGGAAAGAGATCCCTCCTTGTAAACGGATTCTGGGGAGTAAGCAGGCATGTCAATTACCTTGGAGAGATACTCATGGCTGCCGGAATGATCCTTTGTACCGGTCATCCCGGAATGATCTGGCCCTGGCTATATCCCCTCTATTATGTCGGACTGCTGTTTACACGGCAGGCGGATGACGACAGGAGATGTAAAAATAAGTATGGAGCGCTCTGGGATGAATACAAAAAACGGGTTCCTTACAGGATAATACCGTTTATCTATTGATCAGGATTAGAGCCCGTACATCTTCCGTGTATTTTCACCCATAACCTTCACCGACTGCTTCCTCGTCATGAAATGGCGCATGATGAATGAGGCTAACCTGTTTCCCCTGCCTGTGATGAAGGATGGCTGCCTTCCAAGATACCTGAAGCATTCCCGGGGAATTTCTTCCGGCCTCAAAACCCTGGGTGCCAGGAAACCTGCCTTGCCGGGATTTGACTGATTGTACCCAGGGGTTGAAGTAGCACCGGCAATGCATCCCAAAACATCAACACCCAGGCTTTTCCATTCAAACCAGAGGCTTTCAGAAAGTACGGTGTTAAATGCTTTGGTTGCGGCATAGACCGAGAGATACCCGCTTCCCTGCAAACCAGCCATCGACGACATTAATATAACGGCACCTCTTCCCCTCTCCGCCATCCCCTTTCCCAGGTGCCTGAGCAACGACAAGGGGGTGCTTATATTGACATTCACGGCCCTTTGCAGCTCATCATCATTCCTGTCGAGGAACGGTCCTATATATGAAACCGCGGCATTGTAAACAAGCAGGCCAGTTTCAGAATCGCCGAGGGATGCGGTTATAAACTCAGGCGCGTTATTATCCGAAAGATCACATTCTATTGTTTTTACGCTTACTTTATATCCGGTGCTTACACGGGTCGCAAAATCATTAAGGATTCCTGCCCTCCTGGCGACAAGAACAAGGTCCATGCCCTGCCGTGCCAGGTATTCTGCAAATGCGGCTCCGATACCCTCTGATGCCCCGCAGATGAGGGCTGTCCTGCCATATTTTTCTTTTATCCCATTCATAGTGCTTAGATTTACGGAAAGATCAAAGATAGATAATCTGTTCCCGTGCATTTAATATAGCAGTTATTTCATCATAAAATACCAGGTGGAACAAAATGTGACCTGACACAGGTCTTTATAAAGATTTCGATGCAGCATCAAACCATTTTATGAGTCTTTAGGAAAAAAAGTCATGGAAATCAACAAGGAAGACTCCATTGAGGTCTTTATAAGGAACAACAGGAAAGAGTTTGATATCCAGGGGCCATCAGGCAAGCATGCTGAAAAGTTCATGGAAAGGCTTAACCGGGAGTTAAGGCACCTGGTCAGTATAGTTCCTTATCTCGCCAGAGTCGCCGTTGTCACATTTCTTGTTTTCATTTTTTCGGTTATCGTCTGGAACAATTACATCAGGAAGGACAGGCATGAAATAACATTGAAGGAAAAGGTCATACTTGTGATCCATTCACTTTCGCGTACGATAGCCAAATAATTCACTGGACAAATTACCACCTGCTTAATACCTTGGCCGTAAGGCGATCACGGCCCGGCCGGTTGTTTATTCTTTAACCGGAGGGCTTTTACTTTATTAAAGTTTTGTTAATTATGCCGGTATGAACTATTTTTCGGTTATGGTGGCACGTAATTTGGAAACTGATGAAAAAACGGTCATGAAAACGGGAAATTCAAAATGGTCAATTCTCTTTCTTGCCCTGCCCCTGGTTTTAATCTCTGGCGCAATTAATGCCCAGGATAACAGGTTTGGCAACAGGAATTATTTCTCAAACACCTCTGATACTGCCGTAAAGAAGCTCACAAAGGAGCAAAAAAAGGAGCTGAGAAAAAAGGAGATCGAGTCAAACTACGTGATGCTCGATTCCATGATCACATCACACAGGTTCGTTCTTGAGGCATCATATCTCCAGGGAAGTGCAGGCTTAAGAACTATCGTGAACCCGACAATCAATTTTGTAGGTGTATTCATGAACAAGGTCACACTCCAGGTTGGGAACAATACAGGCACCGGGTATAACGGTCTTGGAGGTATTACCACAGAAGGGGAATCAACGAGGTGGGACATGACCAGGAATCCAAAGAACAAGACAATTACCTTAAGGTTTGATGTCAACTCGGCAATGGGACATTACGATCTTCTCCTCAGAGCCACAGCGGGCGGGTATGCTGAAATCAATATCACCGGCATAACACCCGGGACCCTGACATGGATCGGTGAGATCAAACCCATTGAAAAGGCAAGGGTATTTAAAGGGCATTCAATCTATTGATGTTATTTCCGGTTTGCTTTCCGGGTAAGGAGCGTAAAGGGGACAGAATCTCTTTCCCCGCCCAGAGAAAGAACAAACGTCATTTTTGCAGTGTCCGGAACTTCAGCCTTTGCCTCAATTGAGAATTCCGTTACTCTTCGCCCTCCTTTATCAATGCTGACAGTATCTGAAGGGAAGCCCGAGGCTATCCACCCTGCAGGAAGTCCTGATATGCCATAATTAAATATTGCCGCCTTATCGCTTACATTCGAAACGGAAAGGGTCAGCTTTCGTGCTGTCCCGGGCAGTATATATGGTTCTTCGTGATAATCGAGGGTGATAACCCAGTTATGATTGTGCCTTACCACTTTCCATGGGGAATAATGCCATACTTTTTCCAGTGCCGTCCTGTCGGTAGTAAGAAATTCCCGGGCAAGCCTTGTATCCGTCCTTCCCTTCCCTATAATAACCTTGAAATTGTTTCTGTCCCTTACCCGCCTGGCCATAGATATTGTACTGTCGGTGAGTATGTCAAGCGTGGGCGGGGAGGTGAAGCCGTTAATTGCCACGTTGGTTATTTTATTGCCGACGGGCCTTCTCCAGTTTTCAGGAATAGCCTTCGTGCCTCCGATTATCCCGAGTATTGATCCGAGTGTTGCCCCTGTGCAGTCGGTATCATCACCGCAGTTAACGGCAATGCAAAGCGACTTTCCGAAATCACCATCTCCATAAAGCCAGCCTATCATCGTAAATGCAACATTCCTGGGGGCCTGGAACCAACCCAGGTCAATTGTATTCTTAACTACCTCCTCCCTTGCCTGCTTCCAGTCTTTTCCCGATTTTTTCGCTTTAACGGCGCATCTCACAGCCTTAGCCACCCTGCAATCTGAGGGTATCATCGACAGCCCGAAGCTAATCAGCGAATCGCGGTCAGGGACGACAAAGGCTGCCGATTCGACTGACGCTGTAAATATTTCTGCAAACATCCCCTCTGCCATGCCATGATCGACACAGGCATCTTCGCGGGCCATCTTTGCGGCATTTAACGGATTGCATGGATACAGGCATGCCCATATCTCGGACCTGATCCAGGCCCCGTTGCTGTTTTTCCACTTTTCATTGTTGAATTCACCTGAAACAGGAGGCATAAAGCCCGCTTTCATATTGGCTTTCCCAACGCCATATTCATTCCAGTCTACGGGCACATACTTTAACCAGTATTTTCCAAGCCGGAACGCATCGGTATGTGCTTCATTCTCCTGCATAACCTTGAGCCACAGAAGCTGCAGGTCGAGATCGTCATTTGGTGCAGGCTCTCCTTCCCTGATATTCGTATAAAATGTAATGTCGCGGGTGGCAGTGTCTCCCTCAAATGGCATCCCGAGCGTACCGCCGATATTCTTCCCAAGCCAGCAGGCATAGACTTTATCGCGGAATTCAACTTCGTTCAGAAAGACGGTATTTACCTTATTGCAGGAATAAAAAGACAATGCAATAAGAAACAATAATAAATGTGAGCCGGATCGTTTCATTTTATAATAATTTCCCGGTAGTGAGATTGGTAATTATAAAATTAAACAAATCCGGCTATGAAATCTTAACCTGAGGCAAATAAAATTTACATCCTGGTCAGCTAATCACTTCTTTAATAAAGTCAATATCAGTATCCTACCTCGTTCCCTTTTTCACGAAAATATCTCCCTGCATTGTCTTTAGCATAAGCTCCTGTCCGCCTCCGTTGATCTTTCCCTTGATCCAGTCGTCCTTGGTAAGCTTCAGTACACCGTTTTCATTTGATTTGGTGATGTTCGGTGCCGTTTTATCCAGGTCTATGTCAAAACCTGAATAGACTTCACCATTATCTGATTTCATTTTGAGATTTGCCTTAACATCTGCCGGAAGCGTAACGCGTATGTCTCCGTTAAGTGTTGAGAATGCCATGGGAGCCGAGGGGTCAACTGCCTTGAAGGTAACTGTTACATCACCATTTACAGTGTTGGCCACGACCGAGCCCGAAATGTCTTTCAGGTCAATTTTATCATTGACATTATTGGCTTCAACCTCTCCTTTTATATTCTCAATTTCAAGAACTCCCTCATTTACAGTACCAACCTTGAGCTTTACGTCCTGCGGAACCTTCAGGGTCAGGTTGACGGTCTTATTCGGATTCGATGTATTTATTGTTACGGTGTTGTCAAGTTCCTTTGCAGAAACCTCGTAACCTCCATGGGAAGAAAGGCGTTTCATCCCCTCCAGGTTCTTTTCTTTCACGTTTTCATTATCGTTTTCCTCATCTTCGCCCTGGCTGGCTGAAACTGTAATTAAAATGTCCTTGCCTTCATACCCGGTGACCTTTATAGAGCCCTGAACAAGGTGCACTTTCAGGGTATATGGCTTACCTGGGCTGCTCAGTGGAACAGTTAATTGTTCATCATTACCCTGCTGGGCATAGGTACCTGCAGATGTTACTGCAAGAATCAAAATCAGTAAAATGTGCTTAAATCTTTTCATGACGATTAGTTTAAATATGTTTAATAAATATGTCCCCGTTTAAAGTTTCAAAGTTGAAGTCCTTGCCTCCCTTTCCAAACCTGAATACTGTTGCCCTGCTTAACCTGTAAATCCGCGACCCACCACTCTCTTCCTCGTATTTCCTGGAGGGGAGAGGGATAAGATGCGCATCAGGAAAATTTGTGTAAAACTGTCCGTTCATGCTCCTGAATTCAAGATTGGCAGAGAGATCGGGCTGAAAAGTGACCGTAATATCACCGTTGACGGTATAAAATGATGATTCTTCAGAAGGATTTGAAAGATAGCTTATGTTTACATCTCCGTTTACGGTATGGGCCGATGTCTTCCCTTTTATCTTTTCTGCCCAAATTTCACCGTTTACATTGCATAGATTAAGATTTCCCCATACAAGCTTTGCAGAAACAACCCCATCGTTCACAGTCGACAGGGTCAGGTTCATTCCTGAAGGAACCCTGATTGTAAAATCGAGTTTGAAACTGTACGGAGGGTCACAATTGCATCTTTTATGATACGAATTACGTGGCCGAGTATCATAAGGTGCCTCAAGGTAGGCTGTGATACTGTCGTCAGTAAGATCATAGCTCAGCTTAAGCTCTTTCTTACCTGTTGCCAGGTCATTCTCACTTCCTGCTGTGATCTCCTTGTCAATTTCCATTACAATCTTGTCGCCGGCATATCCTTCAACTTTTATGAAACCGGAGAAGTTGTAAACCAGCAGGTTCTTGGTGTGTCCGTTATTCTGCAAACTGAATTCCCTGGAGATATGTTCCCTGAATTCATTTGCGGCAGCGTTCCCCGGGAGGAACACCGAAACCAGTGCTAAATAAATAGCCAAAAGCAATTTTCCCATTCCTGTCCTTTTAATTGTTGCTAAATCAGTTTATTGAGATTTTTCTGAAGATTTTGTTTCACAAACTTGTTAAGCCCCTCCTTCCCGAGCAGCTTTTTCAGTTCCGGTATAGATCTTTTTTCGCTAAGCCTGACCATGACTTCGGAGATTGCTGCCTGCATTACAGGCGAGTCCTGTTTTGAGATGCTTTCTACCAGGCCCTGGCGTACAGAAGGGTCGGAAGCGTACCTTATGAGAGCCTCGAGTGTCACAAGCCTTACATTTACATCAGGATCATTATTGAGCGTGGTGAAGAGGGCGTCTGTTACCTTTTTACCTGCCTGCGGGATATCATCTGTAAACTTTACAGCCTTTATCCTCTGCGAGGCTGAAGGGTTATCAAGAAGGGAGAGCATCATCATCTGCCTGATCTCCGATACCTGTGATGAGAGAGAGTCTATTTGCTTCAGGTAAGAAGTATCGGTTTTTTTTACCGGCTGCCTTACTATTAAACCAAGGATGAAAGCTGCAATAATAATAACAGAGTTCAATGCCAGGCCCGGCCTGGGAAACAGGTACCACGATGCGGATACCCTGTCTTTAAGCTTATCGAGCCAGGTCAGCCTGTTCCTCATCCCCGACTTATATTCCTGCAGGCCGGAGTAGAATTTTTCTCTCATCGAACCTGATGGCTGAGGGTCCCCTGAAGCAGCCATCAGCTCCCAAAGCCGTTCAGTCATCTCAAATTCTTCCCTGCAGGTATCGCAGCCGGAAAGATGCTCCCTAAGCTCCTCCGATCCGGATGGTTCCAGCTCACCTGTGAGCTGAAGATGAAACATTTCCCTGAAATCCTGACAATTCATAATCCTTGTATTTTTTATACATCCCAAGATAAATTTCCCTTAGCTGGTTCACGGCCCTGTGGACCCTGACCTTTACGGCCCCTTCGCTGATACTAAGTATTTCAGCTATTTCAGCATATTTGAGCTCCTGAAACCTGACCATTACCAGAAGTTCCCTGTTTTCCACAGGCATTTCCGCCATTGCAGATTCAAGAATTTTCAATTCATTTTCCTTCTCCCTGTCTCTTTCAGCCGGGTCCTCCTCTGCTAGTCTTTCTTCAAACTCCCTGGTCCGGAGAGATTCGTGGAAAGAAATCCTTCTTTCCTTCTTAAGGGAATCATAAAGTGCATTACGGGCAATATGGTACATCCATGTCCTGAATTCACCGGTCCCTGCAAATCCGTTCCTGTACTTCAGCATCCTGAAAAAAACGTTATGTACAAGATCCTCGCTCACTTCCCTTTTCCCTGTTACTTTGCAGAGATACCTGAACAATTCCTTATAATATCTCTCGTACAGAAGTCCCATCTTATCGATGTCTCCTTCTTTTACCTTTCGCATCAGCGCGTTATCAGATAGTGTATTCAACCCTTAATGCAATGTCGTTTCAAAACATGTAAACTGCGGTATATTAAAAAAGTTACCGGAAAAGTCAGCTTTTTAATATCATATTATATCCCGTACCATATCAAAGAATAAGTTACATCTATTTTCAGATGTTATCAAAAACATAAAAATCGTGTTTTCGTGTAACTATTGGACCCGATGCAGGTATTCTGTATAGCCATGAAAATTTTAAAGGACAGATATGAAAAGAAAATACCTGCAGTATCTACCCCTGGTACTTGCATTTGCGGCAGCCATGCAGTATGCTGCGGCCCAGGAACCTGAAAAAAAAACTGTAAATGCAGTATATACTGACACTCCTCCGGAAATAGACGGGTTAATGAACGATACATGCTGGAACAAGGCGGCATGGGCGACAGGATTTGTTCAGATTCAGCCCCAGGAAAACAAACAGCCTTCACAGCAGACTTCATTTAAGATTCTCTTTGACGATAACAATTTGTACCTGCTTATAAGAGCATTCGATACTGATCCCGGAAAGATCAGCAGGATTATTTCCCGAAGGGATAATTTTACCGGCGACTATGTTGAAGTGGATATTGACAGCTATTCTGACAAGCAAACGGCTTTCTCTTTTGTCGCAAGTGCCTCGGGATCCAAGAGTGATATGACTATCACCGACGACGGAAACAAGGAGGACACAAGCTGGAACCCTATCTGGTTTCTTAAGACATCCATAGACGACCAGGGATGGATCGCCGAAATCAAAATTCCGCTGAGCCAGCTGAGGTTTGATAAAAATGAAGTGCAGACCTGGGGTTTACAGATTACAAGGCAGCTTTTCAGGAACCAGGAAAGATCTACATGGCAATATATTCCGAAAGGATCTCCGGGAACGGTCCATCTTTTTGGAGAGATCCACGGAATAAAAAGGGTAAGTTCCGGGAAAAGGCTGGAACTGATGCCTTTCACCCTGGCCAGGATGGAACATTTCAAGAGAGAAGAAGGAAATCCTTTCATGACGGGTAAGTCATATGGAGCTTCAGCAGGTCTTGACGGGAAGGCAGCCATATCAAACAATTTTATACTCGATTTTTCTTTCAACCCCGATTTCGGGCAGGTGGAAGCTGACCCGTCGGAGGTGAACCTGACTGCCTTTGAAACATACTTTTCCGAGCGGAGGCCCTTTTTCGTCGAAGGGAAGAACATATTCCAGTTCCAGCCCACGAATACAATTGTCATAGGAAATATGTACCAGGATAACCTGTTCTATTCAAGGAGAATAGGCCGGAGTCCTCAGTATTGTCCCCCAACCGCAACAGATGAATATGTTAAACAACCGGAAGGAACGTCAATAATCTCGGCACTGAAACTTTCGGGGAAAACTAAAAACGGCCTCTCCTTAGGCATAATGGAATCCGTAACTGCCGGGGAAAATGCACTGATCGACAGTTCAGGCTATAGAAAAAAAGTTGCTGTAGAGCCGCTGACCAATTATTTCGTAGGCAGGATCCAAAAGGATTTCAACAATGGAGAAACAACCGTCGGAGGCATGTTCACCGCAGTAAACAGGGACATCACCAGCCCGGATCTTTATTTTTTAAACTCAGAGGCATATACCGGCGGCCTGGATTTCAGGCATTCGTGGAAAGAAAGGACCTGGTACCTGGCAGGCAATGCCGAATTTTCTGAAATAAAAGGTAAGACCACGGCGATCATAAATGCCCAGACTTCATCAGCCAGGTATTTCCAGCGACCGGATATCAGGTATGTCAGGCTGGATTCCTCACGTACCTCACTTTCGGGCTATGGCGCCACATTCAAACTGGGCAGATCAAGCAAATCAAGGTTGCAGTTTGAAACAAGCGTGACCTTAAGATCGCCCGGACTCGACTTCAACGATATAGGTTACATGAGATATTCGGATGTCATCCATCATGGAACATGGGTGGCATACTATATCAGGAATCCGTTCTTCATCTTCAACAATTTCTATCTCAATACCAATTACTGGATGTACTGGAACTATTCAGGAAAGCTTCTCTCCTTCAATACAAACATTAATTTCAATGCCCAGTTTAAAAATTTATGGAGAATAAACGGGTCGGTTACACGGACCGAAAACAGCATATCCACTACTCTGCTAAGGGGAGGTCCTGCGATGAAACTGCCGGGCACGGAAGATCTGAATCTTTTCCTCATTTCAGATCAGTCGAAGAAGGTTTACATGTATGCCGGAGGCTACCTGGGGCACAGGGATGAGGCTAGTTTTAAAGCCAGCGGCATTGATGCCGGGCTTACTGTGAGACCGGTGAATTCCGTTACTTTCTCAATCGAGACTTCAAGGTTCAGCCAGGATGATGTGCTCCAGTACCTTGCCACAGAAAGCTATAAGAATGACCCAAGATATATATTTGCGGAGCTGGATCAGAAGACGCTCGGTTTTACTTTCAGGCTCAATTACACTTTCAA
>Ga0335069_10010182_pt1 | contig 13337 bp, 9 predicted proteins | sample Lox_Sample_11_FD_206714 | JGI IMG/M metagenome (GOLD analysis project Ga0335069, IMG submission 206714) | Soil microbial communities from Loxahatchee National Wildlife Refuge, Florida, United States - Lox_Sample_1.1 | ecosystem: Environmental > Terrestrial > Soil > Wetlands | place: USA: Florida... | reverse complement strand
GGAGGCCGCGGCCGGCTCGACAATCAGCGCCCAGCAGCTCAAGGAGATGCTGGACGCGGACGAGAAGATCTTCCTGGTGGACGTGCGGGAGCCGAACGAGTACGAGATCGTCTCGATCCCCGGCGCCACGCTGATCCCCAAGGGCGAGTTCCTCTCCGGGGCCGCGCTGGAGCGGCTGCCGCAGGACCGGCGGGTGGTGCTGCACTGCAAGTCCGGTGCGCGGTCCGCGGAATGCCTGGCGATCGTGAAGAACGCCGGCTTCTCCGACGCGGTGCACGTCGGTGGCGGGGTGCTGGCCTGGGTCAGCCAGGTCGACCCGTCGCTGCCGTCCTACTGACCGGTTAGCTGACCGGCGGGCCACGCGGTTGCGGCCTGCCGTTATCTGGTCAACCTCACGGTGAGCCCGGTGCCGGGCCGGGCACAGGCCGTACCATGCCGGTGTGGCAATGCGTCCGGGGGGTCTCAGCGGTGGCGGCAGCCCGGCGCCAGAGCAGGACATTGCCGCGGAGTATCAGCGTGGCTGGCCGCGCCCCGCCGCCAGCCCCCCGCGCAGCGCGCACGCGGCGGCGCGCATCCCGGCACCGCGCCCGGTCCGGTGGCGGTACCGCGTGCTGCTGGCCGGGCTGGCCGCGGCCCTGGCTGGCCTGGCCTGCTCGCTGGCCGTGGTCGCCGTGCACGTGCTGCCGCGCACGTTCAGCGCGGCGCAGCAGCAGCAGATCATCAACTGGGAGATCGGCAAGCGCTGGCGGGCCTGGCCCGCCGGGCGCATCTTCCCGGCCAGCGTCCCCTATCAGCTGCCCGCCGCGTCGCTGAACAGCGCCACTGCGGTCCGGCTGGACGCGCGCCGGGTTGGCATCGCCGCGCAGGCGTCCTGCCAGGCCGCCACCGACCCGGCCGCCTGGCGGGTACTGGCCCGGCACGGCTGCCGGGCCGTGCTGCGGGCCACCTACCAGGACTCCACCGGCGCCTTCGCGATCACCGTCGGGGTCGCCGTGCTGCCCGGCCTGAGCCAGGCCAGTGGCGCCGGGCGGGCCCTGCCGAGCGGCAGCGGCGTGCGCGCGGTCCGGTTCGCGCACACCCTGGTGACCGGTTTCGGTGCCACGGCGCGGCAGCTGTCCACGGCCGTCGCGGCCGGGCCGTACCTGATCATGTCCACGGTCGGCTACGCGGACGGCCGGCACCACGTCCGCGAGTCCGCTGATCCGTACGACAAGGACGAGATGCTGAGCGTGGCCGCCGGGATCTCGGACTGGATCGGCGGCCGGATCGGCGCCGCCCCGCCGGCCCCGCACTGCCCCGGCGGCCCATCATGCTGAACGCCCGGGCCCGCTATCTCGCCGCCGGCCTGCTTGCGGCGGCGCTGGCCGCCTGGGGGGCCGTCGCGGCCGCGGTCCCGGCCAGCGCAGACGCGGTCCGCGACGCGCAGTTGTGGGTGCTCAACGCGGTCAGCGCACCCAGCGCGTGGACGGTGACCGAGGGGCAGGGCGTCACCGTGGCCGTCATCGACAGCGGTGTCAACCCGCACGCCTCCGACCTGGCCGGCTCGGTCATCACCGGCCCGGACCTGACCGGGGTGCACACCCCGCCGTCCAACCCCAACTGGGGGGTGCACGGGACCTGGATGGCCTCGCTCATCGCCGGGCACGGGCACGACGGCGGAGGCAGCGGCATCATGGGCATCGCGCCGCGGTCCAAGGTGCTGTCGATCCGGGTGGTCACCGACCGGCGCGACCCTGGGTACGCCGCGTACCAGCGGGAGTCGGACAGCCGGGTGCAGGACGCGCTGGCCCAGGCCATCGGCTACGCGGTCGCGCACCGGGCCAGCGTGATCAGCATGTCGCTGGGTTACGGCGAGCCGAGCGCCGTGGTCCGGTCCGCACTGCAGAACGCGCTGGACCATGGCGCCGTGGTGGTCGCCTCCTCCGGGAACTCCGGGGATTCCGTTGGCGCCCGCACCACGGGCCAGGCGCCGTATTCATTCCCCGCCGACTACCCAGGAGTGCTCGGGGTGGCCGCGGTGTCCCGCAGCGGTGCGCCGGCCGGCTTCTCCAGCGACAACCTCTCGGTGCAGGTCGCGGCGCCGGGAGTGGACGTGCCTGCGCAGGGCCGGGATGGGCAGTACTGGCTGGTCAGCGGCACGAGCCCGGCGTGCGCGCTGACCGCGGGGGTGGCCGCACTGATCAAGGCCAGGTACCCGGGCCTGGCGCCCGCGATCGTGGTACGGGCCATCACGTCCACTACCCAGCGTCGGCCGCCGGGTGGCTACGACGACAAGGTGGGGTTCGGCACCGTTGATGCGGCCGCCGCGCTGACCGCCGCCGGGCGGCTGGCCACCCGGCTGCATGCGGCCGCGGGCCTGCCGGTGGCCACCCACTTCGGCGGCAGCGCGGCCGTCCCGGCGGATCCTGTCCCGCCGCGCGGTGCTGCCGGGCTGATCATCGCCTGCCTGGCCGCGCTCGGCTGCCTGGCGCTGGCCGTGCTCGCCGGGACCAGGCTGACCGCGCTGCGCCGGATGAGCCGCGGCCAGCACGCGGCCGTGTCCCGCCCGGCCCCGCCCGCCTGGCCCGGCCCCCGGGTGCAGGCCACCTGGCCGGACGCCGAGGAGCCGGGCTGACGGCCGGAGCCGGCCAGCAGGACCCGGGGGTACTGCCAGATTTCGCCAGCCGGGTCCTCGACGTCGCCGACATGATCCCGCCCGGCCGGGTGATGACCTACGGGGACGTGGCCGAGTACCTCGGCCAGGGCGGCCCGCGCCAAGTCGGCCGCGTGATGGCGCTGTGGGGTGGCAGCGCGCCGTGGTGGCGGGTGGTGCACGCGGACGGGTCGCTGCTCCGCGGGCACGAGCGGGCGGCGCTGGCCGCCTACCAGGCTGAGGGCACCCCGCTGCGCGCGACCCGGGCCGGTGCACCGCCGCGCATCGACATGCGCCTGGCCCGCTGGGACGGCCGGCACCCGGGTAGCTGACTGGCTGGACGCCGGCCAGTCGGGCTGCGGATGTCGGTGCCCTCTGCTGGAATGCATCCCAGATGAACTACCACCCAGGCGGTTACCGGCTGCTGCGCCGGGCCGCGCCGCCGCCCGGCCCGCTGAGCCTCGATCCTGCGCAGCAGGCTGTGGTCAGCCATCCTGGCGGCCCGCTGCTGGTGCTGGCCGGGCCGGGCACGGGCAAGACCACCGCGATCGTGGAAGCGGTGGCGGAGCGGATCACCCAGCGCCAGATCGACCCGGAGCGGGTGCTCGTCCTCACGTTCAGCCGCAAGGCGGCCCAGGAACTGCGTGAGCGGATCACCACGCGGCTGCGCCGCACCACCCGCCAGCCGCTCGCGCTGACCTTCCACAGCTACGCGTACGCGCTGGTCCGGCGGGAGTTCGTGCTGGCCGGTGACCAGCCGCCGACGCTGCTGTCCGGCCCGGAGCAGCTGCTCGAGGTGCGCCGGATGCTGCGCGCCGAGGGCGGTGCCGGCCCGGGGGGACGGCCCCCCGGCCCCCTCGATCGCCGCTCCGCGCCAAGCGCCGGCGAGCCGCCGCGGCTAGGAGCCGGGCGCTGGCCGGAGCGGCTCCGGCCCGCGCTGGCTACCCGTGGGTTCGCCGCCGAGCTGCGTGACTTCCTGCTCCGCGCGGCCGAGCGCGGGCTGGACGGCCGGGGCCTGGCCCGGCTGGGCCGCGGCCAGGGCCGCGACGACTGGGTCGCGGCCGGTGGCTTCCTGGACCGGTACACCGCGCGGTTCGACCTCGCGCCGGTGCCCGCCTACGACTACGCCGAGATCGTCCGGATCGCCGCCGCGCTGCTCAGCGGCGCGGCCACCCGGGACCGCGAGCGCAAGGCCTACGACGTGGTGCTGGTGGACGAGTACCAGGACACCGACCCGGCCCAGGAGGCGCTGCTGCACGCGCTGGCCGGGGACGGCCGGGAGCTGATCGCGGTCGGCGACCCGGACCAGTCGATCTACGCGTTCCGCGGCGCCGACACCCATGCGATGGGCCGGTTCCCCGACCTGTTCCGCACCCCCGACGACCGCCCGGCCAGGGTGATCGCGCTGCGCACCGGCCGGCGCAGCGGCCCGGTGCTGCTGGCCGCGTCCCGCCGGGTGGCCAGCAGGCTGCCGGTGGCGGCCGGCCTGACCGGCGGGCCACCAGCCGGCCCCGGGCGTGGGCACCGCGATCTGGTGCCGCTGGCCGGCCTGGCGGCGGGCAGCGTCCGGGTGCTCATCGCGTCCAGCGCCAGCCAGGAAGCGGCGGTCATCGCTGACACGCTGCGCCGCGCGCATCTGGTGGACGGCGTGCCCTGGTCATCGATGGCGGTCCTGGTCCGCTCGGCCGTCCGCCAGGTCCCGCTGCTGCGCCGGGCGCTGGCCACCGGCGGGGTGCCGGCCGTGGTGGCCGGTGATGAGCTGCCGCTGGCCGCGGAGCCCGGGGCGCGGCCGCTGCTGGCCCTGCTGCGCTGCGCCCTGCAGCCCGGCGCGCTCGACGAGGAAGCGGCCGCGGACCTGCTCACCGGGCCGCTGGGCGGCACCGACGCACTCGGCCTGCGCCGCCTGCGCCGGGCCCTGCACGCCGCGGACATCGCGGCAGGCCAGCCGCCCGGGCCCGCGCCGCTGGCCAGCGCGCTGCGTGACCCGCGGCAGCTCACCCTGGTCAGCGGGCCTGCGGCGGACGCGGCCCGGCAGGTGGCCGCGCTGCTCGACCTGGCCCGGCGGACCGCCCAGGGCAGCACCGATGAGGGTGCCGCGCCGGGCACCGCCTACGAGGTGCTCTGGGCTATCTGGCAGCAGTCCGGGCTGGGGCCGGCCTGGCAGGAGGCCAGCGCGGCCGGCGGCTCCCGGGGTGAGGCCGCCGACCGTGACCTGGACGCCGCTGTCGCGCTGTTCGATGCGGCGGCCCGCTTCGCGGCCCGGCTGCCGCCCGGCTCCCCCTGGCTGTTCCTGGACAGCCTGGGGGGCCAGGAGATCCCCGGGGACACCCTGGCCGACCGTGCCCCGCAGGGCGAGGCGGTGCGCATCCTCACCGCGCACCGGGCCAAGGGGCTGGAGTGGGACGTGGTGGTGGTGGCCAGCGTGCAGGAAGGCAGCTGGCCCGACCTGCGGATGCGCTCGTCGCTGCTGGGTATGGACGAGCTCGTTGAGGCGGCGGCCGGCCGCGCCCAGCCTGACGGCCCGGGCGCCGCGGGCGGCGACGCCGCGGCGGCCGCGCTGGCCTCCAAGCTGCTCGACGAGGAACGCCGGCTGTTCTACGTCGCGGTCACCCGGGCGCGGCACACCCTGGTGGTCACCGCAGCGGGCGGCAGCGACACCGACGAGCGGCCGTCCCGGTTCCTGGCCGAGCTGGCCGGCGACCAGATTCCCGTTGAGCACGTCAGCGCGGCGGGCCGGCACTGGCTGTCGCTGCCGGCGCTGACCGCGGAGCTGCGCCGCGCCGCCGCCGACCCCGGCCGGCCGCTGCCGGTCCGGCGGGCCGCCGCCGCCCAGCTGGCCCGGCTGGCCGCCGCCGGGGTGCGCGGCGCGCATCCCCGGTACTGGTACGCGCTCACCAGGCTGTCCGATCCTGGCCCGCTGACCGGGGGGATCATCAAGCTGTCCCCGTCCCAGGTCGAGTCGTTCACCCGGTGCGGGCTGCGCTGGCTGCTGGAGGCGGCGGCGGGTGCGGGCGGCCAGGACGTGCTGCGGCACCTCGGCACGGTGATCCATGCGGCCGCGGTGCTGGCCGCCGAAGGCACCGACGAGGCGGGTATCGGCGACCGGATCGACGAGATCTGGCACCACCTGGACTTCGGCAGCGCCTGGTACAGCGGCAAGCAACGGGAGCTCGCGCACCGGATGGTGACCAAGTTCCTGGCCTGGCACCGGAGCAACCCGCGCGAGCTGGTCGCGGTCGAGCAGGCACTCCGGGTGCGCATCGGCGACGTCGAGATCACCGGCCGGGTGGACCGGCTGGAGCGTGACGACCACGGTGCCGGTGTCATCGTGGACCTCAAGACCGGCTCGTCCCGGCCCTCCGACGCGGACCTGGACCGTAACCCGCAGCTCGGCGTCTACCAGCTCGCGGTGCTGCTCGGCGCGTTCGAGCGGTTCGGCCTGACCGAGCCGGGCGGCGCGGAACTGGTCCAGGTGGGCAAGGCCGGCCTGAAGGCAGAGGTCAAGGTGCAGCGGCAGCACGCGCTGGCCGATGACCCGGAGCCCGGGTGGGCCGAGGACCTGGTGCAGACGGTGGCCGCCGGGATGTCCGGCCCGGTGTTCGGCGCCACCGCGAACCCGGGCTGCCGGGTGTGCCCGGTCCGGTCCTGCTGCCCGGTGCACCCCGACGGGGGCCAGGTGACGCCGTGACATACAGCCCGGCCCAGCTCGCCCGGCTGCTCGGGCTGGCCGAGCCCACCGCCGAGCAGGCCGCCGTGATCTCGGCCCCCGCGCAGCCGCTGGCCGTGATCGCCGGGGCCGGCTCGGGCAAGAGCGAGACCATGGCGGCCCGGCTGGTCTGGCTGGTCGCGAACGGCATGGTCCGGCCGGAGCGGGTGCTCGGCCTGACCTTCACCAGGAAGGCCGCGGGGGAGCTCGGCGACCGGGTCCGGGCCCGGCTGGCGGGGCTGCGCAAAGCCGGGCTGCCGGTGGCGGACGGTGAGCCCGGGCTGGACGGCGAGCCGGTGGTGTCCACCTACCACGCCTACGCGGCCCGGCTGGTCACCGACCACGCGCTGCGCGAGGCGCTGGAGCCGACGCTGCGGCTGATCACGCCGGCCGTGGCCTGGCAGATCGCGGCCAGGGTGGTGGCCGGCTACGGCGGCCCGATGGACGCGATCAGCTGGTCGCCGCCGGCCGTTACCGCGGCCGTGCTGATGCTGGCCGGTGAGCTGGCCGAGCATCTGCGTGCCCCAGACGAGGTGGCCGGGGTGGGGGAGTGGCTGGCCGAGCGGGCCGCCGCGCTCGCCGAGTCACCACGGGCTGGGCGGCTGCCCGCCCCGGTACGCAGGATCCTGGACTGCCAGCGGACCCGGGAGCAGCTGCTGCCGATGGTGGCCGGGTACGCCCGGGCCAAGGCCGAGCGCGAGGTCATTGACCACGGCGATCAGGTGGCGCTGGCCGCCCGGATCGCCGCCGCGCATCCCGAGGTGGGCGCGGCCGAGCGCGGCCGCTACCAGGTCGTCCTGCTCGATGAGTACCAGGACACCAGCCACGCCCAGCTGGTCCTGCTGCGGGCCCTGTTCGGCGGCGGTCATCCGGTGACCGCGGTGGGCGACCCGTGCCAGTCCATCTACGGCTGGCGCGGGGCCAGCGCGGGCAACCTGCGCCGGTTCGGGCGCGACTTCCCGGTGCCCCAGGCGGCCCGCGGCGCGGGCCGGGCGGGCCGGTCCGCCGGCGCGGCCCGCCCAGCCCCGGTCCGCGTGCTGTCCACCAGCTTCCGCAACACCGGCCGGGTGCTCGACGTAGCCGCCGTGCTGCAGGAAGGGCTGCGTGCGGCCGCCCCGGAGGTGCCCAGGCTGGTCCCGCCGCCGGACCGGGCCGGGCGCGGGCGGGTGATCTGTGCGCTGACCGAGACCGCCGCGGCCGAGGCGGACTGGGTGGCCCTGCAGGTCGCGACGCTGCTCGCGCTGCCCGCCGGGCTCGCGCCCGACGGCGAGCCGTGGCCTGATGGCCGCGACGACGGGGTGCACCCCCGCGACATCGCGGTGCTCTGCCGCAAGCGCGCCCAGTTCCCCGCGCTGCGCGCCGCGCTGGAGACGCGCGGCATCCCGGTCGAGGTGGTCGGCCTGGGCGGGCTGCTGACCGTGCCCGAGGTGGCCGACATCGTGGCCACCCTCCGGGTGCTGCACGACCCCGGCGCGTCCGGCCCGCTGGCCCGGCTGGTCACCGGCCCACGGTGGCGGATCGGCCCGCGCGACCTGGTCGCGCTGGGCCGCCGCGCCCGGGCGCTGACCCGGGAGCTGCGCGGGCCAGGCAGCGCCGCCCCGGACGGGCCGGACAGGCTGCCCGTCCCGGCCGGCGGGGACGCGCTGGCCAAGGCCATCACCGACCTCACCGCTGACCCGGGCAGCCTGGTGGAGGCGCTCGACGACCTCGGCGACCCGGGCGGCTACTCACCGGCCGGGCACGCGCGGCTGTCCGCGCTCGGCGCGGAACTGCGCGAGCTGCGCTCCCGGGTGGCCCGGCCACTGCCCGACCTGGTCGGCGATGTGGAGCGGATACTCGGGCTGGACATCGAGGTGGCCGCGCGGCCCGGCCGGGACCCGGCCAGCGCCCGGGCCGACCTGGACGCGTTCGCGGACGCCGCGGCCGCCTTCGCGGGCGACCAGGACGAGCCCACGCTGGGCGCGTTCCTGGCCTACCTGACTGCGGCCGAGGAAGAGGAGTTCGGCCTGGAGGCCGGCCGGGTCGGCGACACCGACAGCGTCACGCTGGCCACCGTGCACGCCGCCAAGGGCCTGCAGTGGGCCGCGGTCGTCGTGCCCGGGCTGGCCGCCGGGCAGAAGGCTCAGATCTTCCCGGCCAAACCCAGGTACTCCAGCCGCTGGACAGAGAACGCCCGGCTGCTCCCGTTCGGCCTGCGCGGCGACGCGGCCGACCTGCCGGCCTTGCCCGGTCTGTCCGCGGATTCCATCGCCTCGTTCGGCGACGCCTGCGCGGCCCGGGACCTGGGCGAGGAACGGCGGCTGGCCTACGTGGCCACCACCCGCGCGGCGTTCTGGCTGGCCTGCAGCGGCTACTGGTGGGGAGACGCGACGTCGCCGCTGGGCCCGTCGGCGTTCCTGACCGAGGTGCGGGCCGCCTGCGAGGCCGGGGCGGGCATCGTGGCACAGTGGGCGCCAGCCCCCGAGGACGGCGCGGACAACCCGGTGCTGGCCGAGCCACCCGCGGCCAGCTGGCCGGCCGAGCCGCAGGGGGCCTGGTACACGGCGCTGCGGGAAGCCGCGGACCTGGTGCAGCAGGCGCTGGCCGCAGGCCCGGCGGATGCGCCGGCCGGCCCGGACCAGCCGGCTGATGAGGACCTGCTAACTGACGACGACAGGGCCCTGATGGCGGCCTGGGCCACGGACACCGAGCTGCTGCTGGCTGAGCGGGAGGAACGGCGCTCGGAGGCCGCGGGGGCGGTCTGGCTGCCGCCCCGGCTGTCGGTGTCCTCGCTGGTGATGATGGCCCGCGACCCGGCCGAGCTGGCCCAGCAGATCCGCCGTCCGATGCCCCGGCCGCCGGCCCCGCAGGCCCGCCGGGGCACCGCCTTCCACCGCTGGCTGGAAGAGCGGTTCAGCCAGCAGCGGCTGATCGACCCGGACGACCTGCTCGGCGCGGCCGACGATCCGGCCGGCGACCTGGCCGACGGAGACGCCGACGACCTGGCCGAGCTGCGCGAGCGCTTCGAGTCAGGGGACTGGGGCAACCGGTGGCCGGTGGAGGTGGAGGTCCCGTTCGAGACGCTGATCGCGGGCCGGCCGGTCCGCGGCCGGATCGACGCGGTGTTCGCGGACGCCGCGGACGGCGGGTTCGACGTGGTCGACTGGAAGACCGGCCAGCCCCCCAGCACACCCGGCGAGCACCAGGCGGCCGCCGTCCAGCTGGCCGCCTACCGGCTGGCCTGGGCGCAGCTGGCCGGGGTGCCCGCCGCCCAGGTCCGGGCCGCGTTCTACTTCGTGCGGCAGGACCTCACGCTGCGCCCAGCCGACCTGCTGGACGAGGGCGGCCTGGCCGCGCTGATCGAGCAGATCCCGGCCGCCGCTGGCTGACCCGGCTCCGCGTCCCGGACGCGGAGCCGCGCGGTCAACCCTGGAGATGCCGTTCGATCGTCGCCACCTTGCTGGTCAGCCCGTCGGTCACGCCGGGCCGGATGTCGGCCTTGAGAACCAGGCTGACCCGCGGCGCCTGCGCGGCCACAGCGTCCACGGCGCGTTTGATCACGTCCATCACCTCGGCCCAGTCGCCTTCCACGGTGGTGAACATGGCGTCGGTGCGGTTCGGCAGCCCGCTGTCCCGGACTACCCGGACCGCCTCCGCCACATACTCGCCGACTCCCTCGCCGACGCCCAGCGGGGTGATCGAGAACGCCGCAATCATCGTGTGCTCCATCCTGTGCTGCGCTGACTGTCCAGCCAGCATCATCCTGGCCGAGGACGACGCGGGGCGGGCCGTGGCTAACCGAGTGACCTCAGGACGCTGGCCACCGCGCCGGCGTTGGCCGGCGGTACCCACAGCAGGTAGCCGCTGACATAGGGGCGCGCGCTGCGGATGCAGGCGGCGAGGTCCGCCGGGGACGGGGTGGAGCCGCTGGGGGACCCGCTTAGGTCGGCGAACACGCGGATACCCGGCTGGTTGGCCCGCGCCTGGGCGGCGGCCTGCCGGATGTAGTCCAGGTAGGCGCCCGGATTGCCCTCGAGGCTCTGCGCCTGGATGTCGATCATCCCGGCACCGCGGGCGGCGAAGCCGTCGACATACTGCCTGAGCATCGTCTGGTAGGCGGGCCCGGGCGCGCCGGGGGCGAGGACCTGGGCGAGGTCGGTGCCCGGGGTCACCAGGTAGGTGAGCCCGTGCTGGCGGGCGACCGCCGCTCCGCGCTCATAGAAGTAGCCGGGGTATTCCTGCTGCAACCTCGGCGTGAGCGGCCACTTCTCCAAGTCCAGGAGCACCGTGTCGATGCCTGCGGGCACGCCGGCGGCGAGGGTCTGCTGCATCACCGTTTCGTCGTTGAACTTGAGCACGTGGTGGGCCACCCAGCCGCCGGTGGCATAGGAGGCTCCGCCGTTCTCGATGATGTAGCTCGAGGTGTTGTCGAACAGGCGGCGCAGCTCGCCGCCGCTCATCCCTGCGTCGGCGAGGTGCCGGAGCGACGCCGCGGGGATCACCCACTGGGCGGGCTGAGCGGTGGACGGCCCCGTCACGGGCGGCGGGCTGGGGTACTGCGGCGGGGAGCTGTGGAAGGCTGCCAATGGATTCCGGCAGCCTGCGGCGAGCAGTGCCAGCACTGCCGTCAGCGCCACACCCGCGATCCTGGCGTGCATTTTTCGAGTATATGTTCGATAGTGGCGAGAGGGAGCGGCGGGCTCGCCTGCGGGCTGGGCTCTCCGCGCAGCGGGAGAGCCCAGCCGATGGCCTTACGAGCGGTCCAGGACGTGGGCCGCGGCGCTTCTGGACCCGGGTCAGGGCGCCAGGGCCGCGGCGACCTGCGCCGTGTCCTCGGAGCTGCGGACGTAGCGCACCTTCCCGTCGCGGAACTTCCAGTAGTGGTGCATGTTCATCTCGACGTGCCTGCCGGTCGCGGTGACCGTGAACGCGTAGCGGATGAACACCATCACGTCCCCCTCATCGTTGCTGGCGTAGGCCAGCGGGGTGAACTCGGTGACCGGCCCGGTCTTGCCGATGGCCTCGAAGAAGCTGACGACCCCGTCCTTGCCGTTCCTGGGGCCGTACCACGGCGCGGCCGGGATGGCGGCGTCGGTGGACCAGTCGACGTCGTCGGTGACCCGGTCCAGGATGGCCTGGACATCACCCCGGCCGAACGCCTCGTAGAGCTGCCTGGCCGTCTCGATGTTCTGCTCGGCGCTCATGATCTTGCTCCTCTCCGTTCGGAACCGGGTCAGGCCCAGAAGGCGGCCACGGCGGCCGGGTCGCCGACGAACTGCTCGATAGCGCGCACGCGGCCGTTCTGCACGGTCACGAGCACGACCTGCGGGCCGTCCATCGTGCGCCCGTCGGGGCGGCTGGCGCTGAGCCGCACCAGCACGGCAACGTGGCCCTTGCCGTCGGCCATGACCGACTGCGGCTCGGTGTGCAGCGTGCCGCCGGTGAGCAGCGCTGACTCGGTCAGGTAGGCGATGATCGCCTCCGCGCCGCCGTGGCTGCCGCCGAGGCGGTCGTCGTTGTGGTGGTGCCAGGTCGCGTCGGGGTGCAGCAGGTCGCTGACCGCGGCGAGGTCGCCGCTGGCGAACGCTCCGAAGACGGCGCGGACGACATCGACGTCGGTGCTGGTGGCTGTGCTGGAGGTCATGGACGGCTCCTTGGCTGAATCGCTGGTTACTGCCTGCCAGGAACCGTAAGCAGCGGGCATCGCCCGGAGCTATCGACTGTTCAGTCGATTTCGGCGGCGGCTGGGCCGGTCCTGGCCGCGAGGCCGTGCCGCATCGCGAACATCGCCAGGCCAGCTCTGGTCGAGACGCCGCATTTGGCGAAGATGTGCACCGTGTGCGTGTGCACCGTTGACTGCGAGATCACCAGGTCGGCGGCGATCTGGGGCTTGGTGCGGCCCGCCGCGAGGAGGCGCAGCACGTCCAGCTCGCGCTCGGTCAGGCCGGCCGGCAGCGACGGCAGGACAGCCGATGACGTCCCCGCGGCGTCGAGCACGGCGCGGACCGCGGCGCGGTCCAGCGGAAGGCTCGCCAGGACCCGCGCCGCCTCGGCAGGTTCCAGGGCGGGCCGGTGCGGCCGTGCCTCGCCGAGCGCGTGGAACACATCGGCCGCGGCGAGCAGGCAGGCGGCCGTGTCCAGCTCGGCGCCGCCGATGCCCGCCGGGTACCCCGACCCGTTCACGCGCTCGTGGTGGCGGCACGCTATCGATCCCAGCGGGCCGAGCACCGCAGAGCGGGCCAGGATCCGGCCGGTGTGGTACGGGTGCAGGCGCACCTGTTCCCAGTCCTCAGCCCGCAGCGGGCCCGGCCGCTCCCACACGCCGGCCGGCACCGCGACCCGGCCGAGGTCGTGCAGCAGCCCGGCCCGGTAGACGGCTGCCGCATCCGCTGGCGATGCCAGGACGGCCGCCGCGCGCGCCAGTGTGGCGACGCCTCGCGAGTGGCCGGTGAACCACGGGCTCTTCAGGTCGGCGGCGTCCCCGAACCCGGCCAGGGCCTCGTCGACGGCCGCCTCATCGCGGAACGTGCGCCGCGGCCCGGGCTCGGCATCGACCACGGCCGCGCACAGGTCGTCCGGGCTGGAGAGCGCCAGCAGTTCGCCCGGTGCGTCCGCGAAGACCGCCGCGATCTGCGGATCGAGCGCCCGCCCGGACCAGCGGGCCACGGTCCGGGCCGCGACATCGCCGCCGCCGACGGCGTCGAACATCACGGCCGCGTAGCCGACCGCGGCGAACCGCGACGCCTCGGCGACCTCCGCACCAGCCCGGCCCGCCGGGACGCCGTGGCCGTCGAAGCGCTCGAAGCTGTCCAGAACCGCGCGCTGGACTGCCTCCGGCAGCCCCAGCCGAGCCGTCAGGTCCGCGCCGACCTCGCAATCCGCCCGCGCCCCCTCGGCCTTCAGCCTTCCGACACCTGCCGGGCCGCCCAGCCGCTCCAGCCGCGCAGCGTCGACCCCCAGGCCTGCCAGGAACTCCAGCGCCTCGCCCGGCTCGGTCGGATCGATCAGGTCACCACGGGC
>Ga0335069_10010181_pt1 | contig 13337 bp, 14 predicted proteins | sample Lox_Sample_11_FD_206714 | JGI IMG/M metagenome (GOLD analysis project Ga0335069, IMG submission 206714) | Soil microbial communities from Loxahatchee National Wildlife Refuge, Florida, United States - Lox_Sample_1.1 | ecosystem: Environmental > Terrestrial > Soil > Wetlands | place: USA... | reverse complement strand
CATTTCGGGAGATTTCAATCCTGCCGATCTCGGATTCCATAATTAGGGTTTGGACAAAGGAAAAAGCCGGCGGGCAGGCCGGCTTTTTTGATGCAAGGAGAAGCGCTATGGCTTCGGGGTCGTTTTGGGGGTGGGGCGTTGGGACGGATCCGACGGGGTCTCATCCATCGTCATGCGGGTTACTTCTCTCTGGCGGATTCGACGATGCGTTTCTTCATCGTCTTTGGGTTCGGGTGGAATGTATCGGTAGGGACGACTCGACGCCATCTCGTATGTCTCCTTTGGCACGTGGTGTTTGCAAGAACTATTTTTCATCTTACGGCATGGGCGCCGCACGTCAATGGATTTTTTCCACAGCTTCATAATTTTTTCATGATTGGCTGCGTGCGATCCGCGCCGCGGTGCCGGCCCCTTTCTTTTTTCATTACATTATGGTATGATAATTTACGGCAATCCAGACGATCGCTCTTCGCTTTCGGGCGAGGGGAGGAAAGTCCGGACACTCTCACGGTGCAAGCCGTGATAAACAGGTACGAGCTAACCGCTCGCTGCCGCAAGGCAAGAGATGCGATCAGTGACGCCTGCTTTCGAAAGGAAGCGGGGAGCCTCATCCCAATTTTTAGGCTCAACTCCGCACTAGGGACCACAACGCGGAGGTGAAACGGCAAAATTCTTACCGGGTGCAAGGCCGCGTCCAGCCGTAAAATTTTTACGGCTGGGAGTGCCGCTTGAGTCCGCGAGCGATCAAGGACCCAGATAAATGATCGTCCATCGGTTTCGCGAAAGCGATTCCGGTCGACAGAATCCGGCTTATGGATTGCCAACCCCAGAGACCCCGTCTAAAAGCGGGGTTTTTGGTTTGCTAAACTAAAGGTATATGGCTGAAACGCTCGATTTGAAAACCTTATCAGGACTCTCCGCTTCAGAACTTTTTAAGAAACTTGGGACGTCCGAGCGCGGACTCACGCCCCAGGAAGCGTCCAGGCGGCTCAAGCAATACGGCCCCAATGAGTTTGCCGACAAGAAAAAGCTCCGGCCGATCGCCATTTTTTTCTCAAAATTTAATAATTCACTCCTCTTGCTTCTCGTTGCGGCCGCGGTCGTTTCGTTCGCGCTCGGATCCCGCATCGAAGCGAGCGTGATCCTTGCCATTGTTTTTGGCAGCGCTTTCATTGATTTTGCAAATACCTATAAATCTGCCAAAGCCGCCGAAGCTTTGCAGGAGCAAGTGACGATCACGGCTGGCGTGATCCGCGGCGGCGAGCTCAAAGAACGCAACATGCGCGACGTGGTGCCGGGCGACGTGATCTCGCTTGAGGCGGGCGACCTTGTTCCCGCGGACAGCATACTTCTTGAAGCTCGCGATCTTTTCTTGAACGAGAGCGTACTTACCGGTGAATCGCTGCCCGTAGAAAAAACACCCGAGAAACCGGATGAAAAGATTTTGCGCCTTGGGACTAGCGTTGTTTCGGGCAAGGGGACGGCGATTGCTGTCGCGACCGGCACGGCGACAAGCGTGGGAAATATTGCCGGAAAACTGAAACGTCCCGATGCGCCTACGGAATTCGAAAAGAATTTGAAAGAATTCAGCACGTTCATTTTCCGGACTACGCTGCTTCTCGTGCTTGCCGTCATCCTCATCAATATTTTTGTTCTCGGCCACGCCACACTCGACGTCTTTTTGTTCGCGATCGCGATTGCCGTAGGGCTTACGCCGGAACTCCTGCCCCTTATCGTGACGAGCAATTTGGCGAAGGGAGCCATCAACATGTCGGAGCATGGCGTGATCGTGAAGAAATTAGCGGCGATTCACAACTTTGGCAGCGTTGACGTGCTGTGCACGGATAAAACCGGCACGCTCACCGAAGACCGCATCGTTCTCATGCAGTCGCTCGACGAGGTGGGCAACGCAAGCGAAAATACCCATTACTGGGCCTATATAAGCGCCCAGCATCAGACCGGGGTTCGCGGCGTGCTCGACAGGGCGATCGAAGAATATAAGAAACACGACGTGAAAGATTGGGAAAAAGTGGACGAGGTTCCCTTTGACGCCGAGCGGCGGATCGAATCAATCATTGTAACGAGCGAAAAGAAGGGGACGGTGCTCATTGCGAAAGGCGCTCCTGAGGAAATATTAAAACTTTCTAAAAAGCTCCCGGAGGCGGCCAAGACGATGATCGCGAAAACCTACGATCACCTTTCCACGAACGGCTTCCGCGTTCTCGCGGTGGGGACGAAGGACGTTGCGTTCAAAAAGACGCCTTATGGGAAAGAAGACGAGAAGGAACTCACGTTCGTGGGATTTCTGGCGTTCCTCGATCCGCCAAAGCACAGCGTGAAGAATACGCTGAAAAAAATGGCGGTCTATAACGTCGGCATCAAAATCATCACCGGCGATAATTTTCTCGTCACAAAAAAGATCGCCGAAGAAATCGGCTTTACGATCCACAATCCGCTCACGGGCGATGATCTTGCGGGCCTCACCGAGCACCAGCTGCGCCGCCATGTTGAGGCGTCAAACGTGTTTACGCGCGTGAATCCGGAGCAGAAAGAAGCCATTATCCGAGCCTTGCGGGAAAACGGCCACGTAGTTGCCTATATGGGCGACGGCGTGAACGACGTTCTCTCTATTAAAGAGGCTGACGTGGGTATTTCCGTGAATAATGCCGTCGATATCGCAAAAGAAACTGCGGATATCATCTTGCTCCGCAAGGGCCTCGGCGAAATCATCGACGGCATTGTTGAAGGCCGCAAAACGTTTGCAAACACGTTTAAATATTTGATGATGGCGCTGAGTTCCAACTTCGGCAATATGTTCAGCATGCCGATCGCGTCCATCTTCCTGCCATTTTTGCCGATGACGGCGCCGCAGATCCTGCTCAACAATTTTATCTACGATTCGTCCCAACTCGCGATTCCGTTCGACGCCGTGGACGCCGATTTCTTGGAGCGGCCAAAAAAATTCGACATCGGCTTTATGAAGAAGTTTATGGTGATTTTCGGCCCGCTCAGCTCCTGTTTTGATTTTATTACCTTCGGCGTACTGCTCCTTGTGTTTGGCTATACGAATGGCGCGTTCCAAACCGGATGGTTTTTGGAATCCATCGCCACGCAAACGCTTGTGGTAAACGTGATCCGGAGCCGCGCGAATTTCTGGCAGAACGGGGGACCGAGTAAAGCGCTTGCGGCGGCAACCATCGGCGCCGTGGCGCTCGCATGGATCATTCCCTATACCTTCCTGGGACACGCGGTCAACTTTGTGCGGTTTGGCGCATATCCGCTCATCCTCATCGCGATCATCGTTTTTGCCTATCTTTTTGTGGTTGAAATCGCAAAGAAGTATTTTTACGCGCGGTACGGGCGCTTGATCGAGCGGTAGGATCGAGCGATAAGATCGAAACAAAAAACCGCACTGTGGCGGTTATGATCCGCGCGGGATTATGAACGCCGTTTCGGCGGCATGGAAGGCGATTCAGCCCGTTCAACCCGTTCTGAAATGTTCAATGCCCGGAGGAGATATAAGAGCAGGGCTATCGAAAGCGACGTCACGAATGCAAACCGGAAAAGGCCGAGCCCGGCAAGGATGCCGACTCCCGCCGTGGTCCAAACGAGCGCCGCCGTCGTGAGTCCCCGAGCGTGATCTGCGGTGTGAATAATAAGGCCGGCTCCCAAAAAACCGATGCCGACGACGACGTTCGCGATGAGGCCGAATGCGCCGTTGATGCCGGCGGCGTCCGGCGTGATGTTCATCTCCGTTGCGACGAGGTAGGGAAGCAGAAGCCCAACCATGGTGAAGATGGCGGCGCCGCCCGAAACGAGCATTTCCGTCCGGATGCCGGCTTCTTTGCCAACGAGCTCGCGCTCAAGGCCGAGGATTGCCCCCAGGACGAGCGCGACGGCAAAGCGGACGAGCATTTGTTCAAACGATAACATTATATTAATATTAGCACATCGGATTTCCCCGAATTTCACTGATGCGAACCCCTATTGCAGACATCATCACAAGCGAAGGCAAAACAGTCGAACTATTCGGCTGGGTTCATGCCCGCCGCGACCATGGCAAACTCGTGTTTATCGACCTCCGCGACCGGAGTGGTTTCGCGCAGATTGTTTTCGGGCCGCAAATCAAAAATGCTTCCGAGCTGCGTCTCGAATATGTCGTGAAGGTGACGGGTGTCGTGCAAAAGCGCCCGCCGAATATGGTGAACGATAACGTGGCGACCGGCCACTACGAAGTGAGCGCGACAGGTTTAGAAATTTTGAGCGTTGCGGAAGCTTTGCCTCTTCCTGTTGATTCTGACGGATACGAAGTCGACGAGGAAGTTCGCATGAAGTATCGCTATCTCGACCTTCGCCGCGAGCGCATGAAAAAAAATCTTCTTTTGCGGAATAAGGTTACGCGGATCGTTCGGGATTATATGAACGAAAATGGATTCCTAGAAGTAGAGACCCCCACGCTTACCAAGACCTCGCCGGAAGGTGCGCGTGACTTTTTGGTTCCTTCGCGACTCCACCCCGGTAAATTTTATGCACTTCCCCAAGCGCCCCAACAATACAAACAGCTTTTGATGATTGCGGGGATTGAGCGTTATTTCCAACTGGCGCATGCGATGCGAGATGAGGATCTGCGAGGCGACCGGCAGTTTGAGCACACGCAGATAGATCTTGAAATGTCCTTTGCTACCGAAAAAGACGTTCGCGATATGGTTGAAGGCCTTATGATTCGGATTGCTGAATCGTGCGGTAAAAAAGTCTGGAAGAAGCCGTTCCCCGTCTTTACGCATGAGCAAGCAATGAAACAATTTGGCGCTGATAAATTTGACCTGCGAAATGAGGAAGAGAAGAAGGACCCGAACATTATGGCGTTTGCTTGGGTCGTCGATTTCCCGCTCTTTGAGAAAGAGGAGGAAACCGGAAAGCTTACCTTTGCCCACAATCCTTTTTCAGCGCCAAAAGCCGAGCATGTCGATAAGCTTATGAAGGAAGAAGATTTGGAAACGCTGCGCGCCCAACAATACGATCTTGTTTGCAACGGTTACGAGCTGGCTTCCGGCGGCGTCCGCATTTCAGATCCGAAAGTCCAGCGAAAAGTTTTTGAAATTATGGGATTGAGCAAAGAGCAAACCGAATCTCGCTTCGGCCATTTGATACGGGCGTATGAATATGGAGCGCCGCCTCATGCGGGTATGGCGCCGGGACTTGATCGGTTGGTTATGCTCCTTGCTAATGAACCGAACATCCGCGAAGTCATCGCATTTCCGGTTTCGGCAAACGGCCAGACCTCCGTGATGGACGCGCCGAGCGAAGTCGACAAAAAGCAGCTCGACGAACTGGGAATCGAAATAAAAAAGATTAAAAAATAATTAAATCAAAATATCACAACCATGACAGACAAACATCATCCGCGACATGAAAAAACCCTCGTCGTCGTAAAGCCCGACGGGCTCCAACGCGGCTTGGTAGGCGAGATCATCAAGCGCTATGAGCAGAGCGGCCTCAAACTCATCGGCATCAAAATGCTGGTCCCGACGCCGGAGTTTATTGAAGAGCACTACACGCTGGATCCGGAATGGCGCGTGAAGACGGGCCTCAAAACTATCGAATCATATAAGAAGCAGGGCAAGGAGCCGCCGTCCGAAGATCCGCTCAAAATTACGGCGGTCATTTTGGCGAATCTCAAGCGGTATCTTTCCAAGGGGCCGGTTATTGCGATGGTTTGGGAAGGCATGCATGCGGTGAGCATCGTGCGCAAAATCACCGGCGGCACCGAACCCCGCACATCCGAGATGGGAACGATCCGCGGCGACTACACCATTGATTCGTATGTGGTTGCCGACGTTGACGGCCGCGCCGTCCGCAACTTGGTGCACGCCTCCGGCTCCGTTCACGAAGCCGAACAGGAAGTGAAGCACTGGTTCAAAAAAGACGAGTTGCTCGCGTACCGGCTCTTGAATGAGGCCATACTCTACGACAAGGAGATCGAAGGCATTCTATAGTCTCATCATCATGAAAACGACGACCCTTTGTTATTTGGTAGACGAAGGGCGTGTTTTGCTGGCCGAAAAAAAGAGGGGTCCGCGAGGGTTCGGCGTCGGGAAATGCAATGGCGTCGGCGGCAAGGTGGAATCCGGGGAAACCGTGGAAGCCGCTGCCGTGCGGGAGATACAAGAAGAAATTGGAGTTGCGGTTTCCGAAGGCGATCTCATCCCCGTTGGCGTGCTCGAATTCTTTTTTGAGGGCAGCCCCGACTGGGATCAGGCAGTCCATGTCTTTATCGTGCGGGCTTGGAAGGGCGACCCGGTCGAGACCGAGGAAATGATCCCGCGGTGGTTTGCGATTGATAACTTGCCCTTTGAACGCATGTGGGCCGATGATCCCTATTGGCTTCCGCGGGCACTTGCGGGCGAGAAAATCTCGGGATCGTTCCATTTTGACGAAAGGGGAGCACGCATTCTCTCGTATGAAATAAAAAGCTGAGCAAAGCGTACTAATTGATAGGTTAACACTCCATACTCCACCAACTCCGGCCATTCACACTGCACGTGGATGGCCATTTTTTATCGCGAATTACTTTGCTTCGGCGGCCTGTTTTTCGAACGCTTTTACAATGCCGTCCATGTCGCCCTCGAGGATCTTTTCGATATTGTGCCACTTTTTGCCGATGCGATGGTCGGTGATGCGGTCGTCGGGGAAGTTATAGGTGCGGATTTTTTCGGAACGGTCGCCGGAGCCCACTTGTTCGCGGCGCAAGTCGGTGATGGAGCCCGTGGCGCGGCGCTGCTCGATTTCATAGAGCTTGGCTCGCAAGACATCCATCGCTTTTTCCCGGTTTGCGTGCTGGGAGCGTTCTTCGCGGGAGGCAACGACGATGCCGGTCGGTTTGTGGAGGATGCGGACGGCAGTCTCCACTTTGTTCACGTTCTGTCCGCCAGGGCCGCCGGCGCGGGAGAAGGTGACTTCGAGATCATTGGGCGAAATGTTTACTTCTTTGGCTTCAACGATGGGGAGGACGGCAACGGAAGCGGTCGACGTGTGCACGCGGCCGGATTTTTCGGTTTTCGGGATGCGCTGGACGCGGTGCACTCCCGACTCGTGCTTGAAGGCTTCATAAACGCCTTCGCCCTTCACTTCTGCGACGAGCGACTTATATCCCTGGAGGGAGTTCTCGTTGGCATCAAGTATGGAAAATCCCCAGCCTCGTTTGGCCGCGTAGCGCTGGTACATGCGGGCGAGATCGCCGGCAAAAAGCGAGGCTTCGTCGCCTCCCGCGCCCGCCCGGATTTCAACAATTATTTTGTTCGTGGTCATATATCAATATGCTATTATAATAATGAAACTATGGCGAATCAACCGCTTATCCTTATCGCTGACGACGACGCTGCGTTCCGCGAAATTTTCAGCACCAAATTGTCTGCAGAAGGGTACCGTATCGAAACCGCAGAGGATGGCAAAATCGCCGTCCAGAAGACCCAAGCCCTCAAGCCGGACCTTGTCCTCATGGACGTTAATATGCCCGTGATGGATGGCGCGGCGGCAACGCTCGCAATCCGGGCAATCCCGGAAATAAAGGACACGAAGATCGCATTCCTCACAAGTCTCGGCGATCCCCAGCTCGAAGTTCAAAACTTCAATAGCAATATTTCAAAAAACTTCGGCGCCCAGGGATATCTGAGGAAGACCGACGATCTTGATTCGCTTGCCGCGCAGATCAAACAGTTCTTATTATAAGTTCCATGCGAGAAAAACCTCTCATTCTTATTGTTGACGACGAACCAAATCTCCTTGAAATTATTTCCACAAAACTTGGGGAATCGGGTTTTGAGCCGGTCGTTGCCTACAACGCCAAAGAGGCGGTTGACGCTGCGGGCAAACTGCATCCCGACCTCATCCTTATGGATGTCCATATGCCGGAAGAGAGCGGAACGGACGCGGCACTCGCCATAAAGCAGAACGAAGCAACCAAAGACTTGCACATCGCATTTTTGAGCAACCTCAAAGATCCGTGGCCATCGATCATGGCCGACAAAAAAGACGTGAGCAAGGAAATGGGCATGGTGGATTTTATCGATAAAAGCGCGGATCTCGACGTGATCGTGGCGCGCGTGAGAGAACTCCTCGGCATAAAAAAATAAACCCCTGCTTGGATGCAGGGGTTTTCAATTCGATCGGGGTTACGTTCCGAGGTGCGGTTTTTTGGCGTGAAGCGACCATCTGATCAGATGGATTGTCGCAAGGATTGCGGCGACGATCAAAGTGTAGATCAGGCTTACGTGGGCGAAATGGCCGAACAAGAAGACGCTGAACCCGCAATCCTTGAGAGCGTTCCCCAGTACGATAACGGGTACGCGGAGCCAACGGGGGAAGAAAAATACTTCGGCGACGGCAACGCTGTACCAGCCGACCAGGGGAAGGCAGGCAAGGATGAGAATGGCGACGCAGATGACGGCCGCGATCGCGAGGTTCGGTTTGGAGGATGGGCGTTCTGGGACGAGAAGTTTCAAGAAGCGTTTGACGGTTGCGGGATATTGCTCCCACCACGGCATCATCATAAGGATTTCGTCGCGGGGTTTGCCGCAGCTTTCCTTAAAGAACCACACTTCAAAACACAGGATTGCTATGGTTCCGAAAACAACCGTCATAATGATGGCGGTGGCTTTTGAGATGCCGACGGAAACGGAAAATGGGGAAGACCACTCGACGACGGTGAAGCAAACAGCAATGGCCATGAGCGGCAACCGCCATTGGCCGAGCGATAGCAACGCATTTCGCATGCAGACAGCCCTCCGGATCAAATTGAGATTCAGTTTTACAACGCACGCGCTGATTAGAACGTATCATTTTCGAGCCCATATGACAAGGCCCATTTCTTGCTTTTTCTGTCAATATATGGTAAAAGATGGCCAGGTGACAGTTCATTACCATCACCAATAGCAACAATAAAAACTGCAAAAAAGGAGATGTCCACATGCGCGTGTTGAAATCCTCGTTGCTGGTATTCGTTGTTCTCTCACTTGTCTCGTTCGTTTCTGCACAAAACAGCAGTACGGCGAGCGGCGGTACGACGGTGAATATCCACACCACGCACGGCGACCCGAATGGGGTCGGCGGCGATGCGGGTTCAATCACCGACGCTGGCTATTCGGCCAAAAGCGATTGCGGTCCTGCCGGCGGAAAAGCCGGTTCGGTCGCAAAGACAACAGGATCGGATACCACGGGAGCGACGTCCTTCAAGACGGACTCCGGCGTTATGACCGGTTCGAAAGCAGGCGCGTACGGCGACAACGTTCAGGTTGGCGTCGACGTGAATGCTGGGCAGGATAATTTCGGATCACTCGGCGATTCCAAGAACGGCGTTTCCGGCGGCAACTACACCGAAGGCAACGGCAGCGGCACGGCTCAAGGCCGGGACGCTGCGCGAGCCGGCATCATGCAGGCGTCCCAAGGATCGACGACGGGTTCGGTGACCAATGCGAACGGGGTGAATCAATCCACCGTGAGCTCGCAGGGCATATCGCAAACCAAGCTCGGTCTTCAGGGATGCCAAAAGAACGGCAACGTCGTTGCGGACGGCGCCGGGGCAATCAATGCCTCAAGCACGTCCGCGAACTCCGGAGCCAGTCTTATGGGCACGACGTCGTACAATGCGACGGGCGCGCGCCAGGCATCGGGCGGCCAAGCCATGCAAGGCACGGCCACCACATCCGCAAACAGCGCTTCAGCTCAGGTGAGCTCGCAAGCGTATACCGGCAAACACTAACCAGCATCGTCCCACAGGGAGGAGTTAATGAAGATTGCTCTGGTAGCAGTTGCTTCACTGTTGCTCTCGTTGGGGGTGCTTGGTCAGGACGACGGTTCGGGCGGCACTAACTCAACCAGCACTGCTGGTTCGACCTCAACGTCAAACAACACGCTGATCATGAACAGTGGCCAGCCAGGAGATAACCGGCAGATCGGATCTGCCCTTCCTGGCACAACGGGTTCAATATTGCCCGGCGGCACGGTGGTTCTCAACAACCAAGAGCTCGTCGCACGAGACTGCTTCACCGTAAAGGAGCTGGAATTTTACCGAAAGCATAATAAGCGTCACGGTAAAGTTGATGGCTATGTTTTGCGGGAAGCCGCTCAAAACGACGACCTCGTCTGCCTCATGCCATGGTGGCCCGGTGGCGATGGTCCAAAACCATCAAAGATTATCCGGGAACTTTGGGTGGGCACGGTGTTGGGCGAAAATGGAATCCCGCCCGAGGCGCTTGCAATGGATGCACTCTATAGTGCAAAAAAGAGCGCCGCGCACGTGACCGGCTGCGCCGTACGCGACACAAAATCCTTCGAAATGGTCACCAAGGAGAAAATAGCTGGCCTTGGAGGAAGCGGCGGAGGATTGTTCGGCAATGCCAACAAGGGCACGGGGGCGGTGGCTGTCGGATACAGCAGGGGATCAAGCAGAACCCGCGCTGTTCCATGGTCAAGCCTGGAGGTTAACTGTCCAGAAATCACCGCTGATGTTCCCGTTGAATGGGCACCGCAGCCTCCGAAACCAGAACCAGCACCCGCTCCGCCAGTGAATATCCAAAAACTGGAGGACACTCTCAATCGGTTGAACGACACGATCAATCGCATGCAGCCCGCGCCCCAACCGGCGCCGGTTGCAGTCGTTGAGAAAGCATTCAACCCCTGGGATGATTTCCCGGCTGGCGTCGCCATTTACTTCGACCTCGATGATATGCAGGTGCGGGATGTTGTTCGCAATAATCTCGATCACAATGCAATCGTCGTCTCGCATAACCGTGCGGGATACGCCAGGTGGCATGCCTACCTCCAAGGAGACAAACGGAGGCGGATCCAGTGGCTCGGCGGCGCGAGTATCGAAGGTCCGGCGGATCACAACACCATTCTTGGCATGGGCCGCGTGAGAAACGTCTACACAGACTATCTTACGGTGTACCCGGGAGACAAACCGCAGATCTGCGTCTATTCATCGCAAGGAAAAGAATTTGCGAGAAAGGATAAAGTTTATTGGAAGGATCGCAATGTCTACGCCAAGCCGGACGTAGCTGCGCCATCCGCCCAATCTGCAGACTATTGCAGTAATCAGTAGCACCTTGAATACGGGCGAGAGCACAACCATGCTCTCGCCTTTTCTTTTTCATAAATTGAAAATAAAAATGAGGCGATCGTACGATCGCCTCATGTGATCTTTGTTGCGCGGTCTTATCCATTCGGTGAAGGGAGGACGCGTTCAAAGAATTTTGTAGCTGTTCCGATGAAGGGCCGTTCTGGTATTGTGCCGTCGAAGACAAGGTTCCGTTCAAGCGTAGCCTGGCCGCCATCGATGTAATACTCTTTGATCTGCGCAATTCCTTGCGCGTTGTTTTCGATGACGACCGCCACCTTGTCGGGAGGATTGAATCCGATGACTTGGTTCGAGCCTCTACAATCGGTGAAGCCTGCCTCGCACGCATAGCCGTGTGCGGTATCAGCCGCCCACGCATGCTTAGCCTGTTCCGAACCCTTGAATCCGAAGTCTTGCGCCTTTGCTTCGAGTTGGCGCGTGAGCGGTCCGTCGGCGGTCGTTTCACCGCTTTTGAGGAACGCATCACTCGGAATCGCGTTGGTCGGAATGGTTTCAACGCCCGAAACAGCAGCTGCCGGATGTTGCGGAGCTAACGCTCGCGAGGGGAACGGTGTTTTGTCCTCCTCGTTTTTCGCGTTGAAAATATCGAGCTTACGATCGAACCGCTCAGCATCAAAGGCGACTGTAGTTCCGTCGTCGAGATGCAGGGTGTCGGGGATGCTATAGGTTTCGCCGGCCAGCAAATGCTTGGGGTCGTCGATGCCGATTTTCCCATCGCCATTAGGAAGCCCTTCTTTCAATTGCTTCTGGACGGTTTCCCAATATCGCGCATCTCGAAATGCATGATTCGCGATGTGGCTTAAGGTGTATCCTCGCGGCACAATGAACTCATGGTAGAGCGGTTTTATCGTTGCCGTCGCAACCACCGGAGGCGGTGCGAGAGGCGGAACGACTGGGTTTGTCGCTTGGTCTGCGGACGATTTGTCGGAAAGCGAGGGATGTAGCCGAAATGACCAACCATATCCCAGCTTTACCCACGAACCGATCGCGAGGAGACCAAGGATGAGCAGGGCCAGGGCTCCTACGTAGTGAGCCTTGTGCGTACTCCATGCGTATCGACGGGAGCGCTCTTTGCGCCGGTCGCCGTCGATCACTTCTTCATGGCGTTCTTCTTCTTGAAGATTCAGAACGGTCACGGAAGTTCTCCTTAGGTAGAATCGTGAAGGTTGTTCGGGGTAGGTTAAAGATCCCGGCTAATCGTACGCTCATCATTCCTCTCGCGCCGCCATTGCTGGCCCGCTACGGGAACGTGTGTCCGTCAGACTTCCTCTCGCGCCGCCATTGCTGGCCCGCTACGGGAAGGCTGATAAGTATAATGCGCCAAGCATCTCAGGATGTCGTTAAACTTTTTTTGATGGATCGATACCAGGCACGCCGAGCATATCGGCGATCATGGCGTATCGATTTTCCCACTTAGAAAAAGCTCTGTCTCCCTGCGCCGGATCCGGAATCCTGCAGGTTCCGCGGACATTTCCATTGTTCCGATACACGAGGTAGGGAACATAGATTTCCGTGGAAGCCTGGATTTTGAATCCGATCAGGATAATAAACTTGTCGGCGGCGATGCCATACGAAAGAACTTCTTCTTCCGTCGGATCGACGAGATCCGTGCCTTCGTATCCCTGACACAGAAGTTCTTGCGGATCAATCGGTTGGATGTCGGCGGCTGAAGGACGCTCTGTTTTTTGTTCTTCAACCGGCTCCGTTCGCGTCGCATGCCAAGAAGGAATGATTGGCGCGAAGAGGGAAATTACAGCCGAGAGCAATCCGATTGGTAGCACGGTAAAAAAAACGATGACGAAGAACGATGTTCCGGTCATGGTTCCGTGCGTGCCGAGCCAAATCTCCCACAAGCACATGAGCGTGCCCCACGAGATGATCGCCATTCCGGAATATCGTGATACTTGTTCCTGACGCGTCGGCATAGCTTCTCTCCAATATTCTTTTGTGAAGGTGCGTATACAGTAATACGCGCCATAAAGGTGTTTTTGCACATTCTCCATGGCGGCCACAGTTTACCACAAAACCGGAAGTACGTCAACGAAACTAAAACCGCCCGGATGGGCGGTTCGTTCGTGCGTTATTTCTGTTTCTTTACCCGGACCTTCTTTGGCTTGGGTTCAAGAGCCTTTGAGCGGCGCGTCTTGAATTTTTCCACGCGTCCCGCCGTGTCGATGAGTTTTTCCTCGCCGGTGTAGAAGGG
>Ga0335069_10010180_pt1 | contig 13337 bp, 10 predicted proteins | sample Lox_Sample_11_FD_206714 | JGI IMG/M metagenome (GOLD analysis project Ga0335069, IMG submission 206714) | Soil microbial communities from Loxahatchee National Wildlife Refuge, Florida, United States - Lox_Sample_1.1 | ecosystem: Environmental > Terrestrial > Soil > Wetlands | place: USA... | reverse complement strand
AGATCCGCGTCCCCCTTACCAAGAGGAGGGGCTAGGGGAGGTTGGTCGGGTCGTCCTGCAGACGAGGGCACACGCCAGCAACAACTACTGGTCGTCGACATCCATCGCACCGAACCCGAACAACGCGTGGATCGTCAACACGAACAACGGCAACCTGAACGACGACAATAAGGCGAACGACAACTACGTACGAGCGGTGCGTGGCGGATCGTGATCGCGGCCGAGCCGCGGAAAGCGCTGGCTTCACCGCCCCGAACGCGCGCGGAGATCGCTTCCACCTCAGTCGGGATTCGCGCCCAAATTGCGAACTACGGCAGCGACGCCCAGAAGCGTGACAACATCTCCGCCCCGCGTTGCGGCGCTTGCAGCGGCCACCAATGACCGAGTCCGTCGAGACGCTCGACGCGCGCCCCGCAGTTCTGCGCGGTGCGCAGCGCGGTGTCGGCGATCAGGAAGGGGTCGTTCTCGGGAACCACGACGAGCCCCGGTTTGGTGGCGTTGCGCAATCCGGACGCCCACTCGGTACCGATCTCCGTGGCAGAACGATAGAGCGCAAGAATGCAGTCTGCCATGGTCTGGTCGATACGCGCCGCCATCTCGCGTGCGCGGGCTTGCGGCACGCCCAGGGGCTCGAACGCGAGCGCGCGCTCTTCGACGGGCAGCGCGAGCTGCATGGTGAAGAACTGTTCACCTGCCTCCGGCGTTTGCCACACCTTGGCGAACTCGTGCCACTCGAATTGCAGATCGCCGAGACCGGCGGCGTCGCAGACCCATGAGCGCAGCAGGTCCGGTCGCACACACGCGGTGCGCAGCGCGAAGCCACCGCCCCAGTCGTGACCGACGAGATCAATCGGCTCACCGAGTTTTTCGAGTTCGCCGATCAGCCAGTCGACGTAAGCTTCCTTGGTGGCGGCGAAGTCGGCCGGGCGCGGACAGCCGAAGCCTGGAAGCCCAACCGCGATACTGTCGCGGCGGCCGAGCGCCGCGCGCACATCGTCCCACAACGCCGCCGTTTCCGGCACTCCGTGAACGAACACGATCATGCGCGTTCCCAAACCACGCGGCGGGGGCTACAGCAAGTAGAGGCGCAGCGCAGCCTCTCCGTGGCGAGGAGACGGTCGCCAGCGGTCCGCGGCGATTACAGGCCGAGAGCAAGCGCGAGCACGCGCTCGAACAGCGATTGCGGCAACAAGCGTTTGAGCGGCACGACGATACGTTGGCCGATCATGCCGACGCTGTAGCGGAGCTTCGGCGAGCGGCTGCGCAGAATGCGCTCCACCAGCGCCGCGACCGGCTCGGGCGTCGGCGCGCCGGCTTCGTCCTTCTCCTGCTGCGCTTTGAATTTCGCGAACGCGGGTTGGTACGCGTCGTTTGTGTCGGCATCGGCCACCGTCCGCCGGGTGGCGGCGAGCTGGCTGCGAAAATCGCCGGGCTCGATGAGCACGACTTTGATGCCGCGACGGCGCGTCTCCAGGCGCAAACTCTCCGTCATGCCTTCGAGCGCGAACTTGCTGGCGCTGTAGAGTCCGCTGAACGGTAACCCGAGCACGCCCGCGAGTGAGCTGATGTTCACAACGTAGCCACCGCCTTGCTTCCGCATGGCGGGGAGGACCGCGCGGCAGACCCGCAGTACACCGAAGAAGTTGGTTTCGAGTTGCGCCTTGGCTTCGTCGATCGAGGTGTCCTCGACGGCGCCCATGTATGCGTTGCCGGCGCAATTGACCACCGCATCGATGCGACCAGTCTGTTCGAGAATCGTTTGCACCCCGTGGGCTACCGAGCTGTCGTCATTGACGTCCATGGCGATCATTTCGACTATCCCGCTCATGTCAGATGGTACGCGCCGCTGCGCGCCGAAGACGCGAAATCCGCGTGCAGCGAGATGGTCAGCGCACGCTTTGCCGATGCCCGATGAGGCGCCGGTGACAAGGACGATCTTTCCCGCGGTCTCCGCCATGATCAATTCCCTCCGCCCGTGATGTCGGGATGTCGCGTGTGAACTGCCACGGTGAAGAAATCGAAGTCAACGGTGCTGGCGCGGCAACGGCGCTGGCTGTGCTGCCAATCCGGGGTTCTGTTCACGCGGCAGCCGCGAATGGCACCGTCGATTGCGCAAAGCACTTCCCCTCACTTACCGGCTTTGTTAGTCGTGCGGCTGTCTCATGAGGAGTTGATCGGGTGAAGCGAAGGGTCGCGGTGCTCGCGCTGATCGCATGCTGGCTTTCGAGCGGTGCGGTGCGCGCGGAATTTCCGTACCCCAGCAATCCCCATCCGTGCACCGATCCACTCACCGACCCGCCGTGCATCAATGCGATCGATTTCTCACGCTACCTTTTCCTTCCGACGACGACTCCGCCGACGCGACCGAACGATTTTGGCAGCGACAACTGGAAGCTCACCAGCGACAAGACCGGCGACCCGGTAATCGATGCGAGCGCGCAAGAACTCTACGGCGTCAAAGGCGCGAGCGTCGACCTCGCTTGGCAGGTAACCACGGGACGACCCGACGTGCGGATCGCGGTGCTCGACTCGGGTATTCGCTGGGCCGACTCTCTCCCGGACTTGATGAACAAGCTCTACCTCAATCGCGGCGAACTGCCGGTGCCCGAGGGCAGCACCAACACGCGTGATCCCCACGATCGCAACGGCGACGGCGTGTTCAACATTCAGGACTATCTCGCCGACGGCACGCACGCCCAGGATTCACGCGTCAGCGATCAGAACGGCAACGGTGTGATCGATCCCGAAGACCTCATCTTCATCTTCTCAGACGGCGTCGACAACGATCGCAACGGTTACGTCGACGACGTGAGCGGGTGGGATTTCTTCGAGGACGACAACGATCCGCTCGACGAAGTGCGCTACGGCCACGGAACCGGCGAGGCCGAGGACTCCGCCGCCGAAGCCAACAATGGCAGCGGTGACCCCGGGACGTGTCCGAATTGCATGATCATTCCCGTGCGGGTGGGAGACAGTTTCGTCGCCGACGTGAACGCGTTCGCGCAAGGGGTCGTCTACGCCGTAGACAACGGCGCGCGTGTGGTGCAAGAGGCGCTCGGCACGCTTGACCAGACGCGCTTCGGTCAAGAGGCGGTCGATTACGCGTATCGCACCGGCGTCGTGGTCATCGCCTCGGCGGCGGACGAGGAGTCGAACCATCACAATTACCCGGCCAACTACCGTCACACGGTGGAGGTGAACTCGGTGACGAAGTTCAACGAGTTGGCGGGGCTCAAACAAACGCCGGCCTCGTACCTCTACCTCAACGGGTGCACCAACTATGGGGGGCATATTGCGGTCACGGTGCCGTCGTCGAGCTGCTCGTCCGAGGCGACCGGCAAGAGTTCCGGTATGGCCGGGTTGATCGTCTCGGCCGCGCTCAATGCGATCGATCAGGGCGCATTGACTCCGTACCGGCGCGACGACGGCACCCTCGCGCCGTTTCCGCTCTCGGCGGACGAGATCAAGCAGCTACTCACGCAGACGGCGGACGACATCAACTTCGCTGCGCGCAACGACGTGACCCCGCCCGAGCCGCAGAACTATGCGACGAAGAGCCCGTTCCCCGGCGTGCGGCACAGCGAGCGGTACCACTCGATCGCCGGCTTCGATCAATACTTCGGATACGGCCGCGTCAATGCCAATCGTGCGGTGCGGGCGGTTGCCGCCGGACAGATCCCACCAGAGGCGAGCATCGACTCGCCGGCGTGGTTCGAGACGATCGATCCGGAATCGATGCCGGTCTTGTCGATGGTCGGGCGCGTTGCGGCGAATCGCGCCACGTCGTTCTCGTATGTGATCGAGATCGCGCCCGGCATTCAGCCGGCCGAGGGCGACTTTCGACGATCGAGGGTGTCCGATGTCCGCACGGCAGCGCTGGTCGGTGAGATCGGCGCAATCGACATCGCCGAGATCCGCGCGTTACTGCCGAACGGCGCAACCGGACCGGCACTCGATGCCAATGGGGCACCCGACCCCGATCGCTTCACGTTCACCGTTCGCGTTCGTGTCACCGACGACACGGGTCGAATGGCTGAGGACCGTCGCGCGTTCGCGCTCCATCACGACCCGGACTTGCTCTCGGCATTTCCAATTCAGTTGGGCTCTGACGGCGTGGCGTCGCCGGTCACCGCCGACCTCGATGGCGACGGTCGGGAAGAAATCATCATCGGCACCTCCAACGGCGCGGTGCATGCGTTTCGTGCCGACGGCAGCGAGGTGGCGGGCTGGCCGGCGTTCACGGACCCGCTCGAACTCCATCTCGGCGCGCCTGGCTACGCAAGCGGTGCGGTGCGCACGCCGGTTTACGGTGCCGTTCTCGGAGCCGTCGCGGTCGGCGATCTCGATCGCGACGGCCGGCTGGAAGTGGTCGCCACCGATTTGCAGGGCAAGGTTTACGTGTGGAATCGCGACGGCGCGCGGCGTGCGGGTTTTCCGGTGTCGACTCTGCCGGAGTACTCGAACACGCGCCGCTCGGAGCGCGATCTCAATACGCCCAACGGCCGGGTGCCCGATCGCGTGAATCGTCACAACGGCGACAATCGTGTCGGCCGCGCGCTCGCCGGCGGGGCGGCGCTCGGCAATCTGGATCACTCGCCCGACGGATCGTTGGAGATCATCGCCGGCGCCTTCGATCGCCATCTCTATGCGTGGCGCTACACCGGCGAGTCGGTACCTGGGTGGCCCGTGCTGCTCAAGGATCCCGCGAAGGTGGCGTCGGTCGATCCGATCAGCAACGAGATCTCGCTGACCCCAGACGCCAACGCCGCCATCGGCACCAAGATCGTCGTACCGCCATCGTTGGGCGATCTCAACGGCGACGGGCAACTCGATGTGGTCGCCGCGGTCAATGAAGAGTATCTAGAAGAACCCAACGCGCTGTTTACCAACATCATCGTCAATCTCTATCGTTCCGCCGGCGCGATTCACCCCGGCAACACGAGGGTCTACGCCGTCTATCCCGACGGTGTCGCGCACGGCGGGTCGGGACTGAGTCGAGGATGGAATCCGAATTCGTTTCTGTCAGGCTGGCCGGTGAAGACCGCGCTCGTGACCGCGGGTCTGTTGCCGACGGTCGGGACCGGCAGCAACGGACCGCCGGCACTTGCTGACGTCGACGGCGACGGCCGGCTGGAAGTCGCGACCGGTTCGGTCGTCGGTCCGTTGTACGTGTTCAACGCCCAGGGCGAGTCGTTGCTCGGACGCGCCACCTCCGGTCAGGCCCTGACGTTTGCCACCGATACGCTGGGTGCGAACAGCAACTCGACCGACGCTCCGAGTTTCGGATCGCTTGGGGCTCCGGTGCTCGCGGAATTCAATGGATTAGGGCGCGGCTTCTTCTTGCTCAGCCCGGCCGCGGGGCTCGGAAAACTGATCGACGAGCAACTCGCGGCGCAGCAGACGCCGGCCGACAACCATCTCGGCGTGTGGCCGGTCACACTCGCCGACGGTTCGCGAGCGAACGGCGCGTTCAGCCCGGCTTTTCCACGCGTGGTGAGTGACCTGCAATTCTTCAGCGCTCCGGCGATCGCCGATATCGATGGTGACGGGCGCCCCGAGGCGCTCGAAGGCTCCGCGGTCTCCGATCTACATGCGTTCAACATGGATGGGTACGAACCGTCCGGATGGCCGAAGTTCACCGGCGGGTGGATGATTGGTTCGCCCGCAGTGGGTGACATCGATGGCGACGGCAAGCTGGAAGTGATCGCGTCGACGCGCGAAGGGCATTTGTTCGCCTGGCGGACGATGGGCGACGAGTGTGGCGCCATTCCGTGGCGCCGCTTCCACCACGACGAGTGGGGCAGCGGCAACTATCACACCGATGCGCGTCCGCCCGGATCGACGTCGGCGCCGCACGGGGTGCAACCGCTGTCGCCGAGTTCCGCTGAGATCATGCTGACGCGTGTTCCTGGCAACGATCTGTATTGCGGTACCGCTCAGTTGGACGTGCGGTTCGCGACCAGCTCGATTATCTCCGAGGACGAGTTCGCGTCGGCGGCGGCGGTGACGAGTGTGCAGAGTCCGTCCGGTTCGCGCGATGCCAATCGGATACGGATTCAAGACGATCGCTTTGCGGGGCGCTCACTCTACTTTGCGATGGTCGCCCGTGATGCCGCCGGCAATCGGTCGGAGTTGCAGCCGCTCGGCGCATCAGAGTTTCCGGACAATCCGACACCGACCCCGCCGCCGTCGACCGCGACGTCAACGCCGGTGCCCAGTGCAACGAGCGGAGCGACTGGCGGAGGATGTCGCGTGGTCGAACGCGACGACGGCGCGCTGTGGTGGGTATTGGCCGGGCTACTCTGGTGCTACGTGCGCCGCCGCCCTTCACTCACTTGGTGGGTGTCGGCGCCGCGTTAGTCGGTTCGCTGCGACGGCCGTGACGCCGCTTTGCTATTTCGGCCTTGCAGGCGGCTGAGAGATTCGACTCGTGATCCACCAGACATTTGGCGATCCGACCACCACCGGGCTGAGTATCCTTGCAGAACTTATCAACGTCATCCGCGCACGCTTTGAAGTGCTCGCGGGCTTTCGTTTTCATGCCGTGGATGTGAGCTTTGCAGAGGTCGGACAGCTCTGCCTGATGCTCCTTCAGACACGTCGCGATGCGTCCCGCTCCGGGCTGCACACCGGCACAAAACTTCTGAACGTCGCCTTGACATGGTCGGTCAGCGGCACGTGTCGGGACGGGCGAGGCCACGACAGCGATCGCGATCGTGAGCACGAACGTTCGTGCAACGGCGAACCATGACTGCATACACCGCCTCCTCTCGCGTCGAAACGCCAGATTGTGCGCCGAGCTAACGCCGGCCGCTTCGTTTGCCGATCTCGCGCTTGCAATTCTCGGAGAGATCACTTTGATGCGTTCGCAGACACTTCATGACCCGCCCGCCGCCGGGCTTGACGCCAGGGCAGAATTTCTCGGCGTCGGCCATGCACGCTGGACTCTGCTCGACGTCGCGCTGGAGAGCAAGTGTCGCCATGCATTCCTTCGAGAGACTCTTGCTGTGGCCGCGCATGCACTTGGTGTAACCCTTGTCGCCCGGCTTCATTCCCTGACAAAACTGCGCCGCGGCCTCTTTGCACGGATCATCGGCTGCCCCGGCGATCGATGAACCGAGCAGCGTGAGCGCCAGCAGCGATCCGACCAACAACGCGCGTGACAGCTGCATAGGTTTCCCCTCCTCGGCGGCACGTACTCTTCGGTAGATTGCCTGTCAAACGCCCGGGAATGGCCGCCGGAGTCGCAATGCCGGTCGACGTCACGCCGGTGGCGAGACGCGCGCGCGCAACACATCGGTCATCGTCGCGTGGATCAAACCATTGGAGGCCAGCGTCTGCGTGCCGAACAGGTCGAGCGGGCCGCCGAGGAAATCGGTCACCCGGCCGCCAGCGTGCTGGACGATGCACGCGCCGGCGGCAATGTCCCACGGGCTCAGCTTCCACTCCCACATGCCGTCGAAGCGGCCACAGGCCACGTAGCAGAGATCGAGCGCGGCGGACCCGGTTCGGCGGATGCCCTGCGCTCGTCGCATGAAGTCGGCGACGAAGTCGAGGTAGAAGTCGGTGTGCTCGCGGCGATCGTAGGGGAAGCCGGTCGCGAGCAGCGCCTGATTGAGATCCGCGACGTTCGAGACGTGAATGGGCTCGCCGTTGAGTGTCGCGCCGCCATCGTCGGACCCGACGAAGGTTTCGTCGCGAATCGGATCGTGCACGATCCCGAAGACGAGCTTGCCGTGCCGCGCCAGGCCGAGCGAGATGGCGAACTGCGGGAAGTCATGCGCGAAGTTCGTGGTGCCGTCGAGCGGATCGAGATACCAAACGCAGTCGTCGACGGATGCTTCAGCGGCGCCGGTCGCGCCCTCTTCGGCTACGATGCGATGGTCGGGAAAGGCGTAGCGCAAGTGGCCGACGATGAGCGCTTCCAGTTCCTGATCCGTTTCGGTGACCAGGTTGATGGCCCCTTTGTACTGGATGACCTTGCTGCGGCGCCAGGCCGCGCGTAAGCGTTGCCCTGCCTCCGCGACCGCCGCGCGCGCTACCGCTTCGAAGCGATCCATCTGGAACGCGGACTCGAAAGTGACAAACCTACTCGATTGCGGGCGCGACCTGCGCCTGGCGGCGAGCGCGCAGGTATTCAATGATCGGCGGCATGATCGAGAGCACGACGATGGCGAGGATGACGAAGTGGAAGTTGCTTTTCACGGCCGGCACGTTGCCGAAGAAGTAGCCCGCCAGCACGAACGCCACGACCCACGAGACCCCGCCGACGATGTTGTAGGCCGCGAACCGCGGGTAGCCCATCTTCCCGATGCCGGCTACGAACGGTGCGAAGGTGCGGATGATCGGCATGAAGCGCGCGAGAATGATCGTCTTGCCCCCGTGCGTCTCGTAAAACTCCTCGGTGCGCTGCAGATGCCGCTTGTTCAAAAACCACGACTCTTCGCTGGTGAACACCTTGGGGCCGACGCGATAGCCGATCGAGTAGTTCACCGCATCGCCAACGACCGCCGCGATGCACAGGAGCACCAACAACAGCGGCAGGCTCAGCGGCGAGCCGTCGATGGACGTCAGCGCCCCCACGGCGAACAGGAGCGAATCGCCGGGTAGGACGGGCGTGACGACGAGGCCCGTCTCGCAGAACAGAATCACGAACAGCACGACATACAACCACGGACCCAGCATGCCCGCCCATTCGTTGAGGTGAGCGTCGAGATGGAAGAACAGGTCGAACAAGTTTCCAAACCATTCCATCGAAATCTCCGTGGCGACGTTTCGAACACGCGTAACAGAGTGTGGCGGTGCTCACAATGGGCGAAGGCGCCTGCGCTCACGCGGGGGCAGACTCGACACCCGGCGAGCCTGCGTGGCGCTTGCTGGCAACCGGACGATGGATGACGAACACCGGGCAGGGCGAATGACGCACCATCTTCTCGGTGACGCTTCCGATCACCAGGTGGGCGACACCACCGCGACCGTGTGTCGACATCACAATCAGGTCGGGCTCGATGCGTTTGGCCGCCTCCAGCAGCTTATCGTGGGGATCGCCCTGCAACACGTGGCATTCATGCGGGCAGTCGGCCGGCAGACAGCGTTGCGCGGCGTCCGCCAACAGGGCGCGAGCCTTCTCCTCGGAGTGTTCGACCATGACCCAATGCGGCACTTCTTGCGGCTGATACAGTGGGTCGGCCGGATTGGTGATCACGTGCACGAGGTGCACCGTCCCACCCGATATCCGCGCGAACCACGCGGCATGCTCGGCGGCGCGGTCGCAATGTTCGGAGAAGTCGACCGGCAACATGATGCGCTTGAATCCATCAACCATCGTCCACCCCCTCCTACTTCAGATTCGGCAGCAGCGTTTCTTTACAGCAAGTTGGTCCAGCGATGAAACACCAACGCGGCGATGCGTTGCAGCCGCGGCAGCTCGGTCGCGGCTCGCCCGACAATCTGCGCGCCGTCGCTGCCCGCTTGTTGGACTTCTTCTCGGAACGTCGCGACCATATCCGCGATCATGGCCGCACTCACCTCAAGATGAAACAGCAGGCCATACGCGTTGTGCCCGAAACGATATCCCTGGCACGACGTGAGATCGGAGCTGGCGAGCGTCACCGCATCATGCGGCCGCTCGAAGACGTCGCCGTGCCAATGATACGCAACAAACGATTGATCGATGTTCGCCCAGAGCGGATCCGTGGCTGCCGCCTCCGTGAGGTGGATCGGGTACCAGCCGATCTCCTTCTGCGGTCCGGGGTGCACCCGTGCACCCAGCGCAGCGGCCAGCAACTGACTGCCGAGACAAACGCCCAAGATCGGGATTCCATCACGCAGCGCATGCTCGATCAGTCGCAGTTCGTCCACCAAGTGCGGGTAGCGCGCCTGTTCGTACACGCTCATCGGTCCGCCCATGATGATGAGGCCTGCCGCGTTTCCGACCTCGGCTGGCACTGGCTCTCCCTCGAATGGCCGAATGTGCCGAACAGCGATGCCCGCATGGTCGAGGACATCGGCGATGCCGCCCAGCGACTCGCAGCGTGCGTGTTGAAGAACCAGGACGGTTTGCATCGTCGTCACCCGACGGTGCGTCCTTGCCGGAAGAGCCAAGGGTCTTCAAGACGCCGGGTCCGGCCTCGAGCATTCTCCGGTTGACGCAGGTAGTGGGGGCGCCGTAAGGATCACGCGATGTCGCCGGGTGTGGAAAACCCGATTCGAGTTCTGGTTGCGGACGATCACACGATCGTTCGCGAAGGCATCGTGTCGCTGCTCAGTGCCGAGTCGGACCTGACGGTCGTGGCCGAGGCGCTCGATGGACATGAGGCGGTGCGTCTAGCCGAACGCATGCGCCCCACCGTCGCGGTGCTCGACGTATCGATGCCGCGGCTCAACGGCGTGACCGCAGCCGCGCAAATGCGCCGCGGGCATCCCAAGCTTGGCATCGTCATGCTGACGGTGCACGCGGATCAAGCGTACATCACCCAAGCGCTGGCGGCCGGCGTTCGAGGCTATGTGTTGAAGCAGGCGGTGGCCGCCGAACTTGCGCGCGCGATCCGCGTGGTGGCTCGCGGCGGGGTGTTCCTGAGCCCGGAAATCGGCAACCTGAGCGCGCAACGTCTCGGTTCGGCCAAACCGATCGATGATCCCGCGATCGACGAGTTGACGGTGCGCGAGATGGAGGTATTGCAGCTCATTGCCGAGGGCAACAGCAACAAAGAGATCGCATTGCAACTCGGCGTTAGCGTCAAGACCGTTGAAACGCATCGAGCGCGGCTGATGAACAAGCTCGACATCCACGAAACCGCCGGGCTGGTGCGATTCGCGATCCGGAAGAAGCTCGTGCTACCCTAGCGTGAGCCGACGCCGGTGCCGATTCGTTGGCGTGCGCTTCGGTGCGGCTTGGCGGCATGCCGTGCGGCGACGGGTGCGGTCTCCGGCAGGGCTCCGACTGTGAATTCGTTGCGAGGCGTCGGCCAGCGTAGCGTCACGCCGGCGGGTCGAGTCGGAGTGGCCGTGCGCGGCCGACCGCGCGCGGACCGATTCAACCAGTGGTGACGCGAGCAGTCTCCTGCGTCGAGCAACTGTCGCAATCGTTCGACGCTGATCGTGCGCACGATTCCCCGACGGATGAGGTGACTCCGGAGTTTGGAAAGGGACCACAGATCGAAGGGCTCGCCGAGTGATGCAGGAGATTGAGTCGCCCGGCTGCAGATCTCGTCGCAGACGCGTGGATCGAACGTGACGTTCCGCGGTCTGCCGCTGTTGCCATGCTGCAGGCCGGCCAGTCCCCGCGCGGCGAATCGGCGTATCCAACGGCGGACGCTATCGCGATGAAGCCCAACTGCGGAAGCGATTGACTTCAGCGGCAGGCCGTTGGCGCGTGCGAGGACGATTTTTGCCCGAGTCGCCAACCCCGCTGGCCCATTGCGCGCGATCTGCTCGAGCACGGCTCGCAACGCTGGCGACAGATCGGCTGGTTCCAAATGGCTCGCGTCACGCGACATGACGGTTGAATTCTGGCATGGTTGGCCCACGCCCGCGTTCGGGTGACTACCCGAGAAGCGCCTGGGCGATTCCTTAGGCCCCCGGTACGTGAGTCGGCAGCGCGATCGGCAGTTTTCGTTGATGTGGCTTGACCAAATGTAGTGGTCGGGAGACGAGCCCAGGGCGCACGGTTCCCCGAGCTCGTCCCAAAGCGTGTAGCACGCCGCCGACCGGGATACTGTTGGCAGCAGGAAGCGTACCGCTTCCGTGTGCCTAAGGTCGTTCAATCGGCGGATCGGCGAGGCAACTGCCTGGGCAAAATCTGTAACCCAAGCGTCGCAACCACAACGAAGGGGCGTGCGACGGCACTTGTGAAACCGTATGCGGGACGCTGTGAGCTGTTCGAGATAGCGATCGATGCGCGTGAAATCCGGCGCCCGGCAGCGAACCTTGCGATACCGGCGCTGAAGCTGCTACGTGGCAGTCGATTCCGCCGCCCGGGTAGTACTAAGGACGGTCGAGTCGAACTCTGGGCGAGAGTGGCGGAACTGGCAGACGCGCTGGACTTAGGATCCAGTGGGCAACCGTGGGGGTTCGAGTCCCCCCTCTCGCACTTCTCGGACCCGCGGCGACAATTCGGCCATGGTCACGTTCGCGACTCGTGTACGCTCTAGGGCGTCAATCGCTGTCGTACCTTCCTTGAATCACCGGTAGGCGTGTGGTTAAGCAGACAGGGCGTGCCCGCAGCCAACTACGAACAGGTAGGTTTTCCACATGAAGGTTGAAGTCGAGACAGTTGACTCGGTGCGCCGGCGCCTTGCCGTGGAAGTCCCGGAAGAAGAGGTGCGTGCCGAGATCGAGCGAGCGTACGGTGAGCTGGGCCGGCACGCCCGTGTGCGAGGGTTTCGGCCCGGGCGCACGCCGCGGCCGGTGCTGGAGCAACTCTTCGGCGATCAGGTGCGCGCCGATGTCTTCGGTCGTCTGATTCAACAATCGTACGCCGAGGCCCTGCGCGAGCGGGGGCTCGCCGTCGTCAGTCAACCTCAGATCGTGACCGAACGCGCGGAGCCCGGCGCTTCGTTGCGATACTCGGCAACCGTGGAGGTGCGGCCCGACGTTGATGTCGGTGGATACACGGGCCTGGCGGTTGATCGGCCGCTCGCGCCGGTTGCGGAAGCCGACATTGATGCGTACTTGCGACGCCTGCAGGAGTCGCTCGCACAACTGCACCCGGTGACCGACCGCCGGCCGGTGCAGCGCGGCGACGTCGTGACCTTGGACTATGAGGCGCGGTTGGGCGCGCGGCTGGTCGGCCGTGGCGAGAATCGTCTCGTCGAAATCGGACGCGGTGGTTTCGGCCCTGACTTCGATTCTGCAATTGAAGGAAGCGAGATTGGCGACCCGCGTGAGGTGTCGGTTCGCTATCCCGACGACCATGCGAACGCGGAACTTGCGGGACAACTCGTGCAGTTTCAGGTCACGCTCAAGAGTCTTGCAACCAAGCAGGTGCCGCCGCTCGACGACGACTTTGCGAAGGACCACGGCGAGTGCGCGTCCCTCGACGAACTACGCGATCGCGTACGCCAACAACTGGAGGCACAAGCCAATCAGCGCGCTGATGAGGCGATGCGAGCCGCGCTCGCTGAACAACTGGTCAAGGCGCACCCCGATCTGTTGGTGCCCGATGCGATGGTGCACCGGAGAGCGCATGCGTTGGCGGAGGACTTGGTGCGCTCGATGCGCGATCCGCGCGTGCCACCGAAGGGCGACGAAGGCGCGTTGATCGAGCGACTGAGTCACGACCTCGAACCGCAGGCACGCGATCAGGTGAAAGCGGCGCTGTTGCTCGAAGCGGTCGC
>Ga0335069_10010179_pt1 | contig 13337 bp, 10 predicted proteins | sample Lox_Sample_11_FD_206714 | JGI IMG/M metagenome (GOLD analysis project Ga0335069, IMG submission 206714) | Soil microbial communities from Loxahatchee National Wildlife Refuge, Florida, United States - Lox_Sample_1.1 | ecosystem: Environmental > Terrestrial > Soil > Wetlands | place: USA... | reverse complement strand
CGCGGATCATGGCGGCGAAGGTGGCTTCCGCGACCTTCTGGCCGCCGACCGTGCCGACGCCGTTGAACTTCCAGATCATGCCGCGGCTGCGGTCCTTGGTGACATGCAGCCTGAGCTCGTCACCCGGTACCACCGGCTTGCGGAACCGGCAGTCATCGACGCTCATGAAATAGACGAGCTTGCCTTCGAAGGCGGCCCCGAGCGTGTGCACCACGAGCACGGCCGCGGTCTGCGCCATCGCCTCGATGATCAGCACGCCGGGCATCACCGGATCGCTGGCAAAGTGACCCTGGAAATAGGGCTCTCCGATCGAGACCATCTTAACGCCGGTCGCCTCGGCGTCGGTGCGCATGTTCTCGATCCGGTCGATCATCAGGAAGGGCGGACGATGCGGAATCATCCGCATGACGCCCTTCACGTCGATCGCGATCGGCTCGGCCGGCGCCTCGGTACCCGCGCCGGGTTTTCCTTGGTGTTCCATCGCTACAGTTTGATGTTCGGCAACGACTTGTTCAAGCGCTGCATCACGTCGTCGGTGATGTCCCATTGCGGGGCGAACAGGTGGGCCGCACTGCGGTCCAGGACCAGGGTGAGGTTGCGCTGCTTGGCGACGTCCTGCACCACCTTGCGTGCCGAGGCTGCGATCGTGGCGCGGGCCTTGTCGAGGCGCTGGCCGAGCGCCTGCTTGCCCTTGTCATAGTTCTGCTGGAGCAGTTGGTCCTGCTGCTGGATCGCTTGGCGCTTGGCGGCGTAGTCCGCCGGCGTCACTTGGTTGGCGACCCGCTGCTGCTCCAGCGCCTGGGCCTGGGCCCGGAGGGCATCCTCCTTCTTGGAGGTGTCCTCGTCGAGCGCCTTCAGCGACGCCGACCACTGCTGATTGAGCGACTTGCCGACGCTGGAGAGGTTGAGGATGGCGCCGCTGTCGAGCAGCCCGAGGAGGATCGGGACCTGCGCAGCCGGGACCTGCGCAGCCGGGACTGCGGCAGCCGGGGTCACCGGGGCGGCCTGGGTCTGGGCCGGCGTCGTCTGGAAGGTGGGGACCGTCGGCTCGGGGGTCTGGGTCGTGGTCTGGGCGGCGGCCGGCCGGATTGCCAGGCCGACGGCGAGAAGAACCGCCGCCAGTGCGGCGATTCGACTGAAACGGCAAGTAGATAGCAAGAGCTGGGTCACGTATCGGATCTCCAATGAAGGTGGGGTATTCGCTCGGAAATTGCCTCTGAAACCGGCGTGATCAGAAGTTGGTTCCGAAGCTGAAGCTGAAATACTGGATCTGGTCCTCGTCCTTCCGCACCACCGGATAGGCGAGGTCGATCGCCAGCGGGCCGAAGGGCGAGACCCAGGTGATGCCGAAGCCGGCGGACGCCCGGATGCTGGCGTCGTCCTGGATGTTCTCTTTGGTCTTGGGGTCGGTCCCGGTCAAGATGCCGAAATCGCTGAAGACGCGGCCGCGGATCCCGTATTCCTCCGGCAGGCCGAGCGGGAAGCTGGTCTGCAGCGTGCCGTTCCAGATGAACTGGCCGCCGATCGAGCCGTACTTCGTCCGCGAGTCGCGGTCGCGCGGCCCGACGCCGTGGACGTCGAAACCGCGCAGGTTGTCAGGACCGCCGAGGAAGAACCCGTCCGGATAGTGCAGATAGTCGCCGAACAGCGGCTGGATGTAGCCGACGTTCTGGGTCAGCGACATGGTGACTTCCTTGGTGACCGGATAGTAGTAGCCGCCCGACAGCGTCCCGCTGATATAGGTGACGTCCTCGCCGCCGAAGGCGGATGCAATGTTCGGGGTCGCGAAATCCGTGTCCAGCGTCACGAAATAGCCGGTGCGTGGATCGAGCGTGCTGTCGCGCCGGTCGTATTGCAGCTTGTTGCCGATGATCTGGTAATACTTCCAGCCGTCCTCGTCGTGGATTGCCTGTGGCGCGTGGTTGTCCACCTTGTAGATGCGGTCGGCGCGGTACTGGAAGGACAGCGTGTTCCGCAGATACTCGTTGAGATCGTAACCCATGCGCAGGCCGGCGCCGGCCTGATCCTCGTCGTTGGCGCGCGGCGTCAGGCGACGGAAGAACAGGTCGACACCGGCGCTGATATTCTTGTCGAGGAAATAAGGATCGGTGAAGCTGAGCGAGCCCGAGGACCGCTTGCCGGAAATGGTGATGTTGGCCTGGGCGTCCTGGCCCTTGCCGAGGAAGTTGCGCTCCCGCAGCCCGACCGAGCCCAGCGGGCCGAGGCTGGTCGAGAAGCCGGCGCCGAAGCTGAGCTCGCCGGTCGATTGCTCCTTCACCTTGACCTTGATGATGGTCTTGTCGGGCGCGGTGCTCGGTACCGTGGTGATGTCGACGGTCTCGAAGAAGCCGAGGTTCTTCAGGCGCTGCTCGGTGCGCTTCAGCTTCTCGGTGCTGAAGGCGTCGCCTTCGGCCAGGCGGAACTCGCGGCGGATCACCTTGTCCTGGGTGCGGACGTTGCCGGAGATGTCGATGCGCTCGACATAGACCTTCGGCCCTTCCTGGATGTCGTAGGTGAGGGTGAGGATGTGCTTCTTGGCGTCGCGCTCGATGCGCGGGCGCACGTCGACGAAGGCATAGCCGAGGCTGCCGACCCGGTCGCTCAGCGCCTGCACGGTGTCGTCCACCTTGCTGGCGTCGTACCAATCGCCTTCCTTGGTGGTGACGTCGTTCCAGAGCGTCTTCGGGTCAAGGTCCTTCAGCGTGGTCTTGATGTCGACCTTGCCGAGCTTGTAGCGCTCGCCCTCCTCCACCGTGAAGGTGATGAAGAATGCCTCCTGGTCGGGCGACAGCTCGGCCACCGCGGAGATCACGCGGAAGTCGGCATAACCCTCTGAGAGATAGAATTTCCGTAGATTCTCCTTGTCCACCGTCAGGCGGTCGGGGTCGTAGGTGTCGGTGGTGCTGAGGAAGCGATACCAGGCGCTTTCCTTGGTGGCGATCGCGTCGCGAAGGTCGCTGTCGGAGAACTGCTTGTTGCCCACGAAGTCGATGCGCTCGATCTGGGTGACGTCGCCTTCGTTGATCTCGAACACCAGGTTCACGCGGTTCTGGTCGAGCTTGATCACCTTCGGGTCGACGGTCGCCGCAAAGCGGCCGCTGCGGCGGTAGAGGTCGAGGATCCGCTTCACGTCGGCCTGCACCCGGGTCTGGGTGTAGACTTGGCGCGGCTTCAACTGCACCTCGTTGGTGAGATCCTCGTCCTTGATTTTGTCGTTACCCTCGAACGCGAGCTTGTTGATGATCGGATTTTCGACCACCGTCACCACGAGATTGTCGGCCTCGCGGCGGAAGTTCACGTCGGCAAACAAGCCGGTCGCGAACAGGTTCTTCAGCGCCCGGTCGACTTTGGCGGCGTCGAACGGATCGCCGGGATTGATCTCCATGTACGAGCGAATGGTGTCGGCCTCGATACGCTGATTGCCTTCGATCAGGATCTGCGCGATCGGCTCGCCGCTGGTGATGGTCTGCGCGGCGGCACTGTTCCAAGCCGCCGGCGCGACCGCCAGGCAGAGACCCAAACACAAACCCACCCCGAGCCCCAGGCGGGCGACTAGACGCAGAAATCCCATTTCCCCCGACACCCACTCACGTAAACAGGGATTTCACGAAATCGACGACTTTGAGATAAACCAAGTCGTTCCAGGTGGCAAACAGCATCAGGCTCAGGACCAGCGCGAGGCCGATCTTGAGTCCCCATTCCTGAGCGCGTTCGTCCAGCGGCTTCCCGCGGATCCCTTCCACGGCGTAATAGGCGAGATGGCCGCCGTCCAGCATCGGCACCGGGAAGAGATTGATCAGGCCGAGGTTGATCGACAGCATCACGGAGAACATCACGAAGGGAACGAAGCCCAGAGTGGCCACGTCGCCGGCCATCTTGGCGATGCCGCCGACGCCGCGAATCTCGTCGCTGGAGCGCTGCCCCGTCACCATCTGCCAGAGCCCGGTCAGGATCACCGCGGACTGGGCATAGACCTCCTGGCCCGCCGAGACGATCGCCTCGCCCGGACCGACCTTGGTGACCGAACTGGGCGCGGCCTGGCGGATGCCGAGCCGCGGCGTCTTCTGCAAGTTGCCGAAGAGATCCTTGTCGGTGACGATCTGCGGATGGGCGACCAGCTGCAGTTGCTGCCCGCTGCGATCGATGGTGATCGTGATCGGCTTTTCCAGGTTGAGCTGGATCACCGTGACGATGTCGCCGAACTCGTTGACCTTGGTGCCGTTGAGCGCCAGGAAGCGGTCGCCCGCCTTCAGCCCCGCCTGGTCGGCGGCCGATCCGGCAATCACCTCGCCCACGATGGGATCGCTGTGGGGCTTGCCGAGAATGCCGTAGATCAGCGCCAGCACCACCACGGCGAACAGATAGTTCGCCGCCGGGCCGGCGGCGACGATCGCCATGCGGCGGAGCACGCTCTTGTGCTTGAAGGAGACGGCGCGTTCCGCCGCGGTCATCGGGCGGGCGGAGTCGCCTTCGAGGATATTGTCCTCCTGCCCGAACATCCGGACGTAGCCGCCGAGCGGCAGCCAGCTGAACTTCCACCGCGTGCCGGTCCGGTCGGACCAGCCGAATAGCTCCGGCCCGAAGCCGATCGAGAACACCTCGACCCGGACCCCGCACCAGCGGGCGACCGCGAAGTGCCCGAGTTCATGGATGAACACGAGGACGGTGAGGACGACGAGGAACCAGAAACCGTAATGCTGGATTTCGCTGAGGATCGCCATTTCTTGCCCAGACACAGCTTGCCGGCGGCGCCCCCCAGCCCGCCGGTGGCTCTGTCTAGCACATCATCGGGCCGGCCCATAGCCCAGAAAACGATTTCACGCCAACGTGTTAGCCAGCTTACGGCCGCCTTAATTGCGGTGGAGCCCGGCGGCCTTCGCCTCGGCGACCCGCCGCGCTTCGGCGTCGGTCGTGATCACGTCCTCGATCGAGCCAAGCTCGGCCTGGGGCATGGCTTCGAGCACGGTTTCGACCAGGGCCGGAATGTCCATGAAGCCGATCTTGCCGGACAGGAAGGCGGCGACGGCGATCTCGTTGGCGGCGTTCAGCACCGTCGGCGCCCGGCCGCCGGCCTTCAGCGCCTCGCGGGCAAGGCGGAGCGCCGGGAATCGGATCGGATCCGGCGCCTCGAAGGTCAGGGTCGCGACTTTGGCAAAGTCGAGTCGGGCGGAAGGTGCCGCGATCCGCTTCGGCCAGCCGAGGGCATAGGCGATCGGGGTCCGCATGTCCGGGGTGCCGAGCTGGGCCAGGACCGAGCCGTCCTGGTAGGCCACCATGCTGTGGATCACCGATTGCGGATGCACCAGGATCTCGATCTGCGGCTCGGGCATCTGGAAGAGGTGATGCGCCTCGATGAGCTCCAACCCCTTGTTCATCATGGTCGCGGAATCGACCGAGATCTTGGCGCCCATGGACCAGTTGGGATGAGCGACCGCCTGGGCCGGCGTGGCCGCGGTCATCTCCGCAATCGACTTGGTGCGGAACGGCCCGCCGGACGCCGTGAGGATGATCTTCTCGATCGCGTCGCGTTTCTCGAACTCGAAGACCTGGAAGATCGCGCTATGCTCTGAATCGACCGGCAGCATCACCGCGCCGTGCTTGCCGAGCTCCTTCATCATCAGGCTGCCGGCGCAGACCAGGGTCTCCTTGTTGGCGAGCCCCACCATCGCGCCGCGCCGCACCGCGGCCAGGGTCGGCTCGAGGCCGGCCGCGCCGACGATCGCCGACATGACCCAGTCGCTCGGACGGCTGGCCGCCTCGATCACCGCGGCGCGGCCCGCCGCGGCGACGATGCCGCTGCCGGCGAGGCCGTCCTTCAGCTTGCCATAGAGCGTCTCGATGCCGATCGCGGCGAAGCGCGGCTTCAGCCGCAGCGCCTGCTCGATCAGGCGATCGACATTGCTGTGGGCGGTCAGCGCATCGACCCGGTAGTCGTTGGGATAGCGCTCGACCACATCGATCGTGTTGCAGCCGACCGAGCCGGTCGAGCCGAGGATGGCGATCGAGCGCGGGCCTTTTGCCTGGCTGCGTGGGCCGCTGTCGCGCCTTGCCTCCGTCAGAGCCATGTCAGCACGCTGCTCCCACTCCAAATGTTGATGCCCGCGACGACGACTGCAACGGCGACGAGGCCGTCGACGCGATCCATCGCGCCACCGTGGCCGGGGATTATATGGCTCGCATCCTTGACGCCAAAGTGCCGTTTGAAGGCCGATTCGGCGAGGTCGCCCGCCTGCTCCACCACCGCCAGCCCAGCGCTCAGCAGTGCCAGCGGCCAAGGGCTCGGCCGGCCAAGAAGCGCCGCAGTGGCGGCGCCAACAATCGCCGCCGCGACCAGCCCGCCGATCAGGCCGGCCCAGGTCTTCTTCGGGCTGATGGTGGGGGCGAGCTTCGGGCCGCCGATGCTGCGGCCCGCGAAGTAGGCGCCGGTATCGACCGCGATCACCAGCACCACGATCCAGAGGATCTGCGCCAGGCCGATCCCAGGTTCCCCCCGCAAGGTGATGATGGCGGCGCAGGGCACGGCGACATAGACGATGCCGAGGCCGAACCAAAGGGCAGCGGCGCGATGGCGCAATGCGGCGAACAGCGTCGTCACCGCCACGCCGAAAGCGAGCTCGGCCCAGGGATTGATCCAGCCGTAGCCCTCGCGGCTGAAGATCACCAACCCCTCGACGATCAGGCCGACCGCCACCATCGTCTCCGGCGCCGGATGCGGCGCCGGCAGGCGCATGCCGGGATGGGCCGGATCGCGCCGCCGCCCGGCCATCTGGCACCATTCGCCGATCATCACGGCGGCGAAGGCGATAACCAGAAAGTCCCAGGCGGGCTTGCCGGCATAGGCGGCGAGCGCGACGATCGGGATCAACACCGCCGCGGAGATCAGGCGCGGCGTCAGGGACGAGGCCGGCTTGGCGGTCGGTTCAGCCGGTGCCGCCATAGCGTCGCGTCCGGCCGAGATATTCCTGAATGGCGGCGTTGAAATCGTTCTGGTCGAAGTCGGGCCACAGCCGCTCGGTGAACACGAACTCGGCATAGGCGCATTGCCAGAGCAGGAAGTTGCTGATGCGCTTCTCGCCGCTGGTGCGGATCAAGAGATCGGGATCCGGCATGTCGGCGGTCAGCAGGAACGAGGAGAAGAGCTTTTCGTCAAGCTGCTGCGGCTGCAGGCGTCCTTCGATCGCCGCCTGCACCGCCTGGCGCGCCGCCGAGACGATCTCGGCCCGGCTGCCGTAGCTCAAGGCAATGGTGAGGTTGAGGCGCTGGTTGTTCGCGGTGCGCCGCTCCGCGTCGGCGATCAGCTCGACGATGTCCGTGCCCAGGCGATAGCGGTCCCCGATCACGCTGAGGCGGATACCGTTCTTATGCAGTTCCTCGATCTCGCGCTTCAGGTAATGGCGCAGCAGACCGAGGAGGTCGTCGATCTCGGCCGCCGGACGCTTCCAGTTCTCGGAGGAGAAGCCGAACAGCGTCAGATAGCGGACGCCCGCCTCCGCCGCCGCCTTCACGGTCCGCCGCACCGCCTCGGCGCCGCGACTGTGACCGGCGGTGCGCGGCAGGCCACGGGCGCGGGCCCAGCGGCCGTTGCCGTCCATGATGATGGCGACGTGGGTGGGCGCGCGAGCGCCCGAATTGGCTTCGCGGAATCGCGCCGATGCGGAGTCTTCCGCGGCTTCAGCGGATTCCTTGTCGGTGTCGGATAACGGCTTGGCGGTGCCGGTTTGGTTCACGTCAGACCTGCAAAATCTCTTTTTCCTTGGCGGCGAGAGAGTCGTCGATCTTCTTCACGTGCTCGTCGGTCAGCTTCTGCATCTGATCGTTCATCGTGTGATGCTCGTCCTCGGCGATCTTGCCGTCCTTCTCGAGCTTCTTCAGGAAATCCATGCCGTCGCGGCGCACGTTGCGGACGGCGACCCGGGCCTGCTCGGCGTATTTGTGAGCGATCTTCGAGAGCTCCTGGCGGCGCTCCCGCGAGAGTTCCGGAATCGGCACGCGAACCGTGTTGCCGTCGCTCGCCGGGTTGAGGCCGAGGCCGGCGTCGCGGATCGCCTTCTCGACGGCGCCCACCAGGCCGCGGTCCCAGACCTGGACGGTAATCATCCGTGGCTCCGGCACGTTGACGGTGCCAACCTGGTTCAATGGCATCTCGTTGCCATAGGCGCTGACATGCACCGGCTCCAGCAAGTTCGCCGAGGCGCGGCCGGTGCGCAGTCCGCCGAACTCCTTGCGCAGGGCTTCGAGCGCGCCGTCCATGCGGCGGCTGAACTCGGCCAATCGTGCATCGCTCATGATCTCTTTTCCCCCACTCCCGCGCGGCCCCTCTTAGACCGCGACGCGTTGCTGCTGTTCGCCGATCACCGTGCAGCGCCCCCTGCCCTGCAGCACCTCTGCGAACATGCCGTGCGTATGGATCGAGAAGACGATGATCGGGATGCGGTTCTCGCGGGCGAGCGAGATCGCCGCCGCGTCCATCACCTTGAGGTCGCGGGACAGCACCTCGTGGTGGGTCAGTGTCTGGTAGCGCTCGGCCTTCGGGTCGAGCTTCGGGTCGGCGCTGTAGACGCCGTCCACCTTGGTGCCCTTGAGCAAGGCCTCGCAGCCCATCTCGGAGGCCCGCAGGGCCGCTGCGGTATCGGTGGTGAAGAACGGATTGCCGGTGCCGGCGGCGAAGATCACCACCCGGCCCTTCTCGAGATGCCGCATGGCGCGGCGGCGGATATAGGGCTCGCAGATCGATTGCATCGAGATGGCAGATTGCACCCGGGTGCTGACGCCAATCTGTTCGAGGGCGTTCTGCATGGCGAGCGCGTTCATGACGGTCGCCAGCATACCCATGTAATCGGCCGAAGCGCGCTGCATGCCCTGGCTGGCGCCAGCGATGCCGCGGAAGATGTTGCCGCCGCCGATGACGAGGCAGCATTCCACCCCCATTTCGGCGGCCTGCTTCACCTCCTCGGCGACGCGGTTCACGGTCTGGGGATCGAGGCCGAACTCCCGGCTTCCCATCAGGGCTTCCCCGGAAATCTTGAGAAGCACCCGCTTGTAGAGAAGTCCCGGTTGTCCTGGGCTTGCCATACGAGCCTCGTCTCCTGCTCTCGCGGGGCGCTCGCCGACAGGAAGCGGTCAGCCGGCGCCCGAGTCTGCCATCACTCTTTATAGCACGGGCCGGCGCGACATGGGCCGGCCGGCCCGCTTATCCGGGGCTGCCGATCAGGCGGCGGCTTCCTGCGCTTCCTTCTGGATGCCTTCGCCGAGGGCCATCCGGGCGAAACCGGTCACGGTGACCGGGGCGCCCAGCTCCTTGGCGGCCGTCTCGACCACCTGCTTCACCCGACTCTCGCCGTCGATGACATAGAGCTGCTCCAGCAGAACCACGTCCTCGTAGAACTTGCGGAGGCGACCCTCGACCATCTTGGCGATGATCTCCTCGGGCTTGCCGCTGGCGCGGGCCTGCTCGGCCAGCACCGCGCGCTCGCGATCGAGGTCGGCGGCCGAGACCGATTTGATGTCCAGGGCCTGGGGATTGGCGGCGGCGACATGCATCGCCAGCTGCTTGCCGAGGGCGGCGAGCTTGGCCTTGTCTCCAGTCGATTCCAACGCCACCAGGACCCCGATCTTGCCCATGTTCGGCACGGTGGCGTTGTGCATGTAGGTCGCCACCACCCCGTCCTTCACCGACAACGCCGCCATCCGGCGGAGGTTCATGTTCTCGCCGATGGTCGCGACCAATTGCGTCAATTTTTCGGCCACGGTCTGGCCTTCCGGCAGCTTGGCGTTCTTCAGCGCCTCGATGTCGGCGGCGTTCAGCGCCTGCTTGGCGACGGCGGAGACGAAGCCCTGGAACTGGTCGTTGCGGGCGACGAAATCGGTCTCCGAATTGACCTCGACCAGGACGCCCTTCTTCTCGCCGGAGACGACGGCGACCAGGCCCTCGGCGGCGACCCGGCCGGCCTTCTTCGCAGCGGCGGCGAGGCCCTTCTTGCGCAGCCAGTCGACGGAGGCATCGAGGTCGCCGCTGTTCTCGGTCAGCGCCTTCTTGCAGTCCATCATGCCCGCACCCGAAATTTCGCGCAGTTCCTTGACCAGCGCGGCGGTGATATCGGCCATGGTTTCTCCTCTCAATCTATCGGTTGTTCGCCGTCGGCGAAGGGCGGCGCCCGGTCGTCAGGACCCGGCGCCGCCCTCAGCCAACCCGAAAAGTCTGGCTAGGCGGTCGCGCCGGCCGGGGTCTCGCCCTCGGCAGGCGGCAGCTGCTCGGCCGGAAGCTCCTCGGCCTCGCCGATGTCGCGGCCGCTGGAGATCGCCTCCTGCTGCAGGCCGTCCAGCACCGCGCCGGAGAACAGGTCGCAATAGAGCTGAATGGCGCGGATGGCGTCGTCGTTCCCCGGGACCGGATAAGTGATTCCGTCCGGCGAGGAGTTGCTGTCCAGGACCGCCACGACCGGGATGCCGAGCTTGTTGGCTTCCTTCACCGCGATCGCTTCCTTGTTGGTGTCGATCACGACCAGGATGTCGGGCTGGCCGCCCATGTCCTTGATGCCGCCCAGTGCCCGCTCCAGCTTGTCGCGGTCGCGGGTCATCATCAGCTGCTCTTTCTTGGTAAGGCCGACCACCTCGCCTTCGAGCTTCTCGTCGATCTCGCGCAGGCGCTTGATCGAGTTGGAGATGGTCTTCCAGTTCGACAGCATGCCGCCGAGCCAGCGATGGTTCACGTAATACTGGCCGCAGCGCTTGGCCGCGTCCGCGATCTTGTCCGAGGCCGCCCGCTTGGTACCGACGAAGAGGATACGGCCGCCCGCGGCGGCAACGTCGCGCACCGCCTTCACGCCGGCGTCCAGCATCGGGACGGTCTGCTCGAGGTCGATGATGTGGATCCCGTTGCGGACGCCGAAGAGGTACGGCGCCATCTTGGGGTTCCAGCGGCGGGTGTGGTGGCCAAAATGCACGCCAGCTTCCAGGAGCTGGCGCATCGTGAAGGATGGCAGAGCCATGTGTTCAGTCCTTTTCCGGTTATGCCTCTGCGGATGGAGTGACCAGGTCAGGTAACCTGGCACCGGAGCGTGGTCTGACGGGATTTCTCCCCGGCAGCGCGCGCATCCGCATGCGTTTTCAAGCGGCGCTTAAGTAGTGGATAAGTGCCGGAAAGTCCAGAGCGAAGCCGCCGCAGCAAGGGCCGTATTCCGAGGTCGGATACAGCTCGTACGCCGCTGCCGTAATATTATAAAATCAGATAGTTATCAGGAATCCTGAATGTCCATCACGCCAGGGACCGCCTTGATCGCGCTGCGGACCGCGCCGGAGATGGCGAAGCCGCCCTTGATGGTGAGGTCGGTCTCCCAGCCGAGATCGGCGAGATCGAGGGAAATCTGCACCCGGCCCTTGCCCTTCCCGGCCCGGTCGAGGATCTGCTTGATGCCCGAAACCGGCCCCGGGTCCCGCAGGTAAATCTTCAGGCCGGCCGCCGTCGAGGCCACCGCCTGGTCGAGACCGACCGCCTCGCTCACCATCAGTCGGAGGTTCTCCTCCTCGCTGCGGACGTCCACGGTCAGCAGGACCGCCCGCCCCGGCTCCAGCAGTTCCCGGTATTCGACCAGCCGTTCCGAAAAGACCGTCGCCTCGTAGAGGCCGGAGGCGTCGGTCAACTGGACGAAGGCGTAGCGGTTGCCTTTCTGGGAGGTCCGCTCCTGCCTGCCGACCACGATGCCGGCGACCTTGGCCCGGCTCACCCCCCGGGCCTGCAACAGGTCGGCATAGGAGACGACCTGCAGGCGCTTCAGGCCCATGCCATAGGCGTCCAGCGGATGGGCGGAGAGATAGAAACCGATCGCGGAGAACTCCTGCTGCAGCCGCTCCATGGGCGGCCAGTCAGGGGCCGCCGGCAGGGTCAGCCGGACCTGGGCGGCGTCGCCGAAGAGGTTGTTCTGGGACGAGCCCTTCGCCTCATGGGCGGCGTTCGCCTGGCGCAGCATCTGCTCGACCGCGGCGAAGAGCTGCTGCCGGTTGCGGTTCAATCCATCGAAGGCGCCGGCCAGGACCAGGTTCTCGAGCTGGCGCTTGTTGAGGCCCTTGGGGTCGATCCGCTCGCAGAAGTCCTCCAGCGATTTGAACGGACCGTCCGCCTCTCGCGCTTTCACCATGGTCTCGACCGGGCCGAAGCCCACGTTCTTGATCGCGGCCATGGCATAGCGGACGGCGAGGCTTCCGTCGGGCAGCGCCTCCACCGAGAAGGTCGGCTCGGAGCGGTTGACGTCCGGCGGCAGCAGCTTGATGCCGAGGCGGTTCAGCTCCTGGCGGAAGACGTTGAGCTTGTCGGTGTTCCCCATGTCGTAGGTCATGGAGGCGGCGAAGAACTCCACCGGGTAATTGGTCTTCAGCCAGGCCGTCTGATAGGCGACCAGCGCATAGGCCGCGGCATGGCTCTTGTTGAAGCCGTAGCCGGCGAACTTGTTGACGAGGTCGAAGATCTCGCCGGCCTTGTCGGCCTTGACGCCCTTCCCGACCGCGCCGTCGATGAAGGTCTTCCGCTGCGCCTCCATCTCCTCGCGGATCTTCTTGCCCATGGCGCGGCGCAGCACGTCGGCGCCGCCGAGCGAATAACCGGCCAGGACCTGGGCGATCTGCATCACCTGTTCCTGGTAGATCATGATCCCGTAGGTCTCTTTGAGGATCGGCTCCAGGGTCGGGTAGAGATAGTCCGGCTCTTCCTTGCCGTGCTTGCGGTTGATGAAGCTCGGGATGTTGTCCATCGGGCCCGGACGGTAGAGCGCCACCATGGCGATGATGTCCTCGAAGCGGTCGGGCTTCAGCTTGCGGATCGCGTCCCGCATGCCCGAGCTTTCCAGCTGGAAGATGCCGGTCGCCTCGCCGCTGGCCAGGAGTTCGTAGGTCTTGGCATCGTCGAGCGGGATATAGTCGATGTCGAGGGTGACGCCGCGGCGTTTGAGGAGCTTCACCGCGGTCGCGATCACGGTCAGCGTCTTCAGGCCGAGGAAGTCGAACTTGACCAGCCCGGCCTTCTCCACGTCCTTCATGTTGAACTGGGTGACCGGCATGTCGGAGCGCGGATCGCGGTAGAGCGGCACCAGCTCATCAAGCGGCCGGTCGCCGATGACGACACCGGCGGCATGGGTCGAGGCGTGGCGATAGAGGCCTTCGAGCTTCACCGCGGTTTCCATCAGCTTCGCGACCGCGGGATCGTCCTCGATCGCCTGCTCCAAGGCCGGCTCGCCGGCGATGGCGTCTTTCAGCTTGACCGGATTGGCCGGGTTGTTGGGGATGAGCTTCGAAAGCTTGTCCACCTGGCCGTAGGGCATTTGCAGCACGCGGCCGACGTCGCGCAC
>Ga0335069_10010178_pt1 | contig 13338 bp, 11 predicted proteins | sample Lox_Sample_11_FD_206714 | JGI IMG/M metagenome (GOLD analysis project Ga0335069, IMG submission 206714) | Soil microbial communities from Loxahatchee National Wildlife Refuge, Florida, United States - Lox_Sample_1.1 | ecosystem: Environmental > Terrestrial > Soil > Wetlands | place: USA... | reverse complement strand
TGCTCGCCGATACATGGATACCGATGGTTGGGGTTGGGGCCGCTGGCGTGGTCTCGATTTGAAGCCTTACGGGGAGGATGCACATTTCGTCGGCGAATGCAAAAGCTGTCACTTGCCGGTGCGTGGCAACGATTACGTGTACACGCTGCCCATCACGAAAGCTCACGCTAATCGCGAGCAAGTCGTGAACAACGCTGCAGCTTCTTTGCCCTCAAGCTTGCCGTGGCAGCCCCTTGGCTGGCGGCCGATCACAATGTACGTCGACCCCAGGACGCATACGACTGCGACGCTCTACGACAACGACGCGGCAATGCGAGTCCGGGAACGTTGGAGCACACCGGGTCTAGCTTATCCATCTGGCAGCGTAGTGGCGCTGGTCACCTGGACGCAGCGAGATGACCCGCACTGGTTCGGCGGTCGCATCCCGGATACGCCGCAGAGGGTCGAGTTCGTGCAGATATCTGCCGGCAGAGGCACAAATGGTTATCGCGTGTTCGAAGGTAGCGAGCTTGTCGAAACACACCCGGCCGCTGGAGATGCCGCGCGGAGAACAAGTTTCATCCTGAATCTCAAGCCGGCTTCCTTGCCGTAACCCTGCGGCTAAATCAAGAAAAGGAGAACATCAATGAAGCAGGTTTTGCTAATCGAGTCGAGCCCACGGGGAGCTGAATCGGCAAGCCGCCAGCTGACACACAGGCTCATAGAGCGCCTGAGAGCGTTGTATCCAGAGGCGAGACTCGTAGAGAGAGATCTGGCGAAAGCCCCGCTTCCTCATCTGGATCAGCGAACGGTGAAAGCCATCTTCACGAAGGATCGTTCGGAAGCTGAAGCTCTGCAGGAAGCACTTCGACTGTCAGATCAAGTAACAGAGGAAGTACTGTCGTCGGATCTTCTGGTGATCGCTTCTCCGATGTGGAATTTTGGACTGCCGTCTTCCCTGAAGGCGTGGATCGATCACATTGTTCGCCCCGGAAAGACATTCCGCTATACAGCAGGGGGGGCCGAGGGTCTTGCCCGTGAAAAGAAGGCAATCCTGGTACTTGCCTCTGGTGGTGTATTTACTGAGGGAGCCTGGAAAGCCTGGGATACAGAGGAACCGTACCTTCGCTTGATCCTGAGCTTCATCGGAATCACTGACGTGCAGACTGTGCGCGCCCAGGGCATGAATATACCCGCCCTTTCCGGCCGGGCAGTTTCCGATGGCGAAAAGTCAATCGAATCACTCGCAATATGAAGAAGAAAACAATGAAGGAGAAAACGATGATCAACCACATCATCTTGACTGTTAGCGATGTTGACCGTTAGTTGGCATTTTGCGAAGCGGCTCTGAAGCCCATTAAGATCCGGTTCTTCCTGCCCTACAAGGGTGAGAATGGCCATCCAGACCTCTGGGGTTTCGGAGACGGAAAGAGAGCTTGCTTCTGGCTCAAGCAAGGGAAGCCTGATCCAGGTTCGATGGGCTTCGATGCCGATAACAACGCCCAAGTCGATGAGTCTTATCAGGCTGCAATTGCAACGGGAGCGACGGATAACATTTCACCGCGGGCCCGACTCGAATACTATCCGGGATATTACGCGGCCGATGTATTGAATACCGACGGGTACTCGTTCGAAGTGGTTCATAAGAGTTGATCGATCCCGCCACCCATTTTCCAAATTGTGAATTAGCTTCCCCGGACATCGGCTTGTCTTTGCGGTCCGCATACGCCGGACTAGCATCGTCTCGAATGCCGATTTCAGGGCAAACCACATTTCCAGAGCTGCCACGTTTGGAAACGCGCCTTGGCGATTATGCGCTTTCTCTCGCGATGTTAATCAGCCATTTTCGGCACAGCACAGGCCGGCTGTCCACACCTTGGGCGTTGATCCAAAGAGTCTTCTGAAGGCCTCGACAAATGCGCCGGACTGTTTATAAACAACGCGAAAGGAGACCTCCTTCACGGAATGCCCCGCCACGAGGAGTTGTACGGCCCTTATCAGGCGAACCTGACGGCGCCAGGTGTCGATGTCGATTCCCAGTTCTCGTCGAAAGATACGTTGAGCTGTCCGGATTCCCACGCCGGCTTCTCCACACAGCTCCGCCAAGGGCCTAGGGTCTGTCAACTTACCAGCTATCAACTGCGCCACAGCTAAAGCGCGGGGCTCCGAGGGCATAGTCAACCCAAGGGGCGCGGCTGTTGCGTTTGCCAGTGCAGCGCCAGAAGATCACGAACATCGCACTCCGGCAGATTGCGCTGTCTCAAGCGCCCTAGGCGCACTGCCTCGATGATCAGTTCCCGAAGCAGCGGCACAACGTAGAGTAGCGAAGATCCGCGCTGCCTGCGTAAAACCGTTCCGGGTCGAAAGTACAGTGTGGGCATACGAACCGCGCCAATCATCTGAATCCGGTGAAAAGTCTTTGCCGGTAGCCACAGAGCGAACTGGGGTGGTAACGTCCATAGATTTCTGCCGGAAGAGACTTCCACGATGCCCTCAATCGCGTAGATCAACTGATCCGATCCGTGGGCATGGTCGGGGACCCGAGAACCTGCAGGGTATTCGTAGGACAGCGCTGAAACCGATATGCCGCGCGGGGGTCGTATTCTCGCAAAATCGGCGCTTGTCGCATACACGGTACATTATGACGCAGTACTCCTCTTGCGACACATCCAATTTGCCCGGATGATGATCTTGTCAGAAAGGAGTAGCGATTGATGAACTACCTTCACCGCCTGCTTTGCTCTTCGGCAAAATGGAAGGAAATCGTGCAGCGCTATGCGCTGCCGTGGACCCTGGAACAAGTCGATCTGGGCAGCGAAGTGCTCGAGATCGGTCCTGGATACGGAGCCGCTACCGAGGTGCTGCAACGCCAGGCGAAACACCTCGTATGTGTGGAGTCAGACCGCAGATTGGCGGATCGCCTTCGCCGTCAGTTCAACGGCCGAGTCGCTGTCCAATGTGAAGATGCAACCGCCATGTCTTTGCCAGGGGAATCCTTCAACGGCGTGGCGTGCTTTACCATGCTCCACCATGTCGGATCGGCTTCCTTGCAAGACAGGCTATTTGCGGAAGTGGCCCGCGTTCTTAAGCCCGGCGGAGTTTTCGCGGGGACTGATGGCTTGCCGGGCCGTTCCACGAAATTACTTCATCTCTTCGACACGATGGTGCTGGTCGATCCTGATACGCTTCCACAACGGCTCGCGGTCGCAGGCTTTGAAAGCGTGCAAGTCGATGTCAATCCGTACGCTTTTCGCTTCCGCGCCTGGAAACCGAAATCTCGCCCATCTCACCGTGCTTGATCCTCTACTCGCCCCGACTGATGCCAACAGGTCAATGCACACATTGACAGGGTTCTGGGTGGTTTGTCGGCGATACTTCTCCAACTGCGAGCTGAGTCGCCTTAAAAGGCGAAAACCGAGCAAAGATCGGAGTTGCCCACGGGCAATTCTCACCTTTAAAGTCTCTTCGCCTTTTAGGCGACCTGCGAGATCTTCAGCGGGTTGAAGATCTTCGGCACATGTTCGTTTCGGCACCTGGGGAGGAGGGCGTTCCGAAGTCAACAATGCTGGCCATCGCAGGCTGGATGTCCCGCAAGATGCTGGAGCGCTATCCGCACTCCCACACTGTTTAATCAGAATCCGGGTAAATGCGAGGTAAACTTCCGCCAAAATACCCGATCGGGCCAGAGGTGATCGTGTTCCTGAGCGAGTGGAAGACCCTGAACGCAGGCCGGAAGAAACTCATCGCGGCCGTCTCTCTGACCGTGATTGGGATGTACGCGATGGCCGTATCGTCAGCAGTTGTAAAACTAAGAAACGACAGGGTCGCTGAACAGCAGCTGCATCAGGCGAGAATGGGCACGAACAGCGTGGAATCGGGGCTCACCCCGCCCGATCCGCTGCCTTCCGAAGGAGAATTCGTGACCGTCACGATCGGAACCTACGTCGACTCAATTACCAACTTGTCCATCCGCGAGTCGACCTGGAGCGGTGAGTTTTATGTCTGGTTCAGCTGGAAAGGACCGAAGGACCTCGACCCCGGCGGGAAGCTCGTGCTTGTGAATGGATCGATTCTGAATAAGCAACTGCTTGAGGACTATCACGGCGACGACGGAGTTAATTATCAGCGCTATCGGATCGCCGCCAGGTTTCAGGAACTTTTCAGCACTGCTCTAATTCCTGTGGAGCGGCCGATGCTCAACATCAATATTGAGGATGGCGCGCGGGATGGATCGACGATTCGTTATGCAGCGGACAGCGCCGCGAACATCAGCTCTCGCGCACGCACGCCCGGCTACACGGTGGCGGGAATGTCGACTGTGGTCAAGCCTCACACCTACCGCACATCGTATGGCGACCCGCGCAAGCAGGCCGATCAAAGAGCAACCTTCTCGCAATATGTGGTGGGCATCACTCTCGCCAGGACCAGCCTGGGTGTCTATTTCAAGATTTTCCTGTGCCTCTACGCCGCGCTGGCGCTGGCGTTGGCAAACTTCTACATCAAACCCGTCGATGTGAGTCCGCGGTTTGCAATGCCTTCGGCCTCTTACTTCGGGATCGTCGCAAATTACTTCGTCATCAATTCCGTTCTTCCTCCATCGAATACCTTCGGGCTGGTGGATATTGTTACCACTGTCGGGCTGGGCACGGTCTTCCTGTCGGTGGCTCTCTCACTGGCGGCCAACTACTTTTACGACAGGCGGGGAGAGCCCCAGACGGCCAGGGCGCTCGATGGGGTGATGTTCTACACGGTGACCCTGTGCTCGGTGGTGGCTAATATTGCCATACCTGCGAGCGCCATCCTGTAAGCGGACTTCGATCAACGTTGTGCCTCTTTCGTACGTGGAGGATTGGAGGCCCTCAAACTCGTACCCGGCCGCCGCCCGGACGACGCTCGAATGATGCGCCCGCCCCGGGGGCCCATTCAATCGGAGTGCAATCGATGTGGCGGAACACGTCGAATTAACATCGATGCGGTCGACGTTTGGAAACAGGAAACCTGGCGGCGAGCCGACTTCTCGATACCCATCCGAAGCTCGGTGAATGCATTGGCGATAATGCACTTGTAAACTCACACGGAAGGAATGCAATGAATCGGCGAGCTTTCACTCGAACTGCCCTAGCATTGCCATTTACCTCGCCAGTTCTTGTGGGCGAGCGAGGCGAAAGCTCTGAATCTCCGTTTCCGAGCGACCTGCGCACCTTCACAAGCTCTGGGAAGGAAGAGCAGCCTTTTGTCGAAGCCACGGAGGCGCAACTCGCCTGGCAGACCGGGTCAGGCTACCTGGACCACATGTGGTTTGGAGGGGCCTTCAAAGACTACAAACGACTCCGAATCCGTGTGTATGCCGACGGAGAGACTGTTCCCTCGATCGACATGGAACTTGGTCTGGGCGTGGGCATCGGCTTCCAGGACCCCTCCGCTCCGTGGGGCAATCGTTTCGTGGGAGTTACCGGCGAGCCCAGCGGCATTTACTTCAACCATCGCGTTCCTTATTTGCGGAGCATTCGCGTGACCGCCGAATTACCGCCCGGCGTTCCGCGCGACACGGTCCTTTGGTGGATCATCCGCGGGCTGGAGAATGGGCAACCACAAGTATGCGGTTTTCGATTGCCCTCAACGGCACGGCTGAAGCTGCACAAGGTCATCAATCGGGAAGTTCAGCCGCTGGAAGAATTCCAGCTTGCGAAAGTGGCGGGCGCTGGCCTGGTGTTTCAAGTGACGATGGCGGCGCAGAGCAGCAACTTCGAGTTTTTGGAAGGACAGATGCGGGCATACTTTGGCCCGGACACGGCGCTCGACACGAAGCCTCAGTTTCTTTCCTCCGGGCTCGAGGACTATTTTCTGGGGACCTATTACTTCAATCGCGGTCTCTACCATCTTCCCGCGGCCGGGCTGACTCATAAGGACGAAGCCACGAGTTCCTTTTCGGCGTATCGCTACCATGATGACGATCCTTTGGTTTTCAGTGAGGGCTTTCGGCTGGCTTGCCGTTGCGGCGAGCGCCGCGGAGAAAAGACATTCGGAACGACAGGCCATCCACAGCCTACGAAGTACACAACGTACGCCTGGATCTACCACCTTACGGGGGGTGTCTGAACCAAGCTGCACATCATGGGCGACTGCTCTGGACTGCCAATCATCTTAACTCCCTCCAGGACGAATTCCCACTGCCCGACGAGGTCCGTAACATACCTCGCGACAAGCCGCTCATCTACTTCACCATGGGAAGCTCCGGCACGCCCGAGATCGTCGCCAACCTCATCGAGAGCTTCGAAGGAAAACCCTATCGCGTCATCGCTGCAGTAAAGTTCCAACTTTCCCGCGTTGCGAAGGTGCGAATTCCGCCGAATGTGCTCGTAACTGACTGGCTCCCGGCGCTCCAGGTGAATCGGATGGCCGATCTCGCCGTGATCCATGGTGGCGTGGGCACGGTCATGACCGCGGCGCTTGCAGGCAGGCCTGTTGTGGGTGTTGGAATGCAGATGGAACAGGTCGCTAACTTGGCGTGCCTGGAGAGATTGGGATTCGCGATTCGCGTGGGGAAGTCGCGCAATCCCTCCCGCAAAGTTCAGGGAGCCATTGCCCGATTGTTGAACGATAAGGCTGCCAAAGCGCGCGCCGCCGCATTCGCCGAAATCGTGGCGCAATGGGACGGGCCGCGGCTCGCCACTGAGAAACTGGTTGCCCACTTCGGCAAATGATTCCTTGCGATGTTGATTGCCGCGGGCAATTTACCCTTTTGGGTTGGCGAGAGTCGAGCAAGTTGTCAGATCGAAATCGTCAACTGTCGCATCGGAGCAAACCGCGTTTCCAGAACTGCCGCGTTTGGAGACCCGCCTCGGCGACGTATCGCACATCGAGGATAAAGACCGACGACTGCCGAGCCTGAGCCATTTCGCTCATGCGAGGCAAGCCTGCGATAGACTTACCGACAATGATCTCCGTGCAGCACAAGCCGCTGTCGGCCATCCTCTCGCAGATTCTGGTCGCCTACACTGTGGAACTCGATGGTGAATTCGAGCGCCGTATGCTGCAAATGCCGAGCCGTGGCGCGCGGCTCTCGCTGATGACTTGGCTGAATTTGCTGCGATTCTTGGCCGATGGGCCGGTTTCGGTAGGAACGCTGGCTTCGCGCGCGCTGACAGCCGCGGCCGGCGCGACAGCCGCGCTTGGCTGCCTGGAACGATGGGGCGTGGTGGCGCTGCAGCCCGGAAAGCGCGCCGGTTTCGGCAGCGGCCGAGGCATCCGTGCCGATTGGCCGGTTCGACTCACGGCGAGCGGTGAAGCAGCCGTCAGGATCTGGCCCGACCTGATTCCGGAAATCGACGCCCGCTGGTCGAAACGCTTCGGCGGCGACGCGACGAGGTTGCGCCACGCGCTAGAAGCCATCGAGCACCAGATAGACCGCGAATTGCCGCAGGGCTTGCCCGTTGCGCTTCTGAAGCTGCCGGAGTTCGGGGCGCGGAGATCGGCTGCGGAAGACGGGCTGCAGCTGCCCGTGCTACTTTCCCGAGTTCTGCTTTCGTTTGCGCTCGATTTTGAACGTGGGTCGCAGGCGCCGCTTTGGCTATGCGCAAACACGATCCGAGTTCTCGGTGACGAGCCGATCCCGGAAACGGAGATTCCCAAGCGAACCGGCTGTTCAGAGGAGACCGCGGGCATTGGCTGGCAGCTCAAGCCGTACATCATTGTTGAAAGAGACCCTGCGCACGGCCGCGGCAAGTTCGTGCGGTTGTCTGAAGCGGGCATCAGGGCGCAGGAAGCGTATTACCGCCGCACGCGCGATGTCGAGGAGAAGTGGAAGAAGGAATATCACACCGCAACGAAAGAAGCTCGGGAATCGCTGACGGCTCTGCTAAAAAGAGGCGAACTGTCTGACGGCCTGAGACCGCCCGCCGGAACGGCGCGCGCCGCCGGCCAAGCGCCCGCCCTGGGCCGCGCCGACATTGGACCCGCGGCACGCCAGCGCATGCGGGATTTGGTGATTCAGACGGAAGCATTCCTGCGCGATCCGGCCGGCACTCTGCCGCATTATCCGCTCTGGGACATGAACCGCGGCTTCGGTCCGTAGAACGCGTTGCTCTGTTTGGACAACCAACACCACCGCCTACGACGCGCAGGTCACACCATTTCGGGGGAATGGCCGTCGGGCCGCCCGCGCTGCACATCAAGTCCGCCTTTGTTCCTGAAGCCAGCGCATTCCTCCGTAACCTAGCTATGGCGAAAACTCTACTGGTGACGACAGCCCAAATCGCTCATCCGGCAATTCAGATAGGCCCGCGAGTCGCCACACTTTGACGTAAAACCGCCTAACCTGACAAGCGCTTCTGGTTGTCAGTTGTCGATATCAGACAGACGAACGCGCACAATGACTGGGTTGCGGTTGTAATGTGGCGATTGGGGAAGTTGGCGTGATTTGTCTCACCAAGTTTCCCGAATCGCGGAGATTCGCTCCGAACGCGACAAGAACGGGAAGAGATAGCAAGGAACTACTAACTGTACGTGTAGCCGATGCTGCTCGTGGTGTACCAAGGCCGTGGGAATCTTACTGTAGCTCTCCTGAATCCAGATTGAGCTGTGAAAGCTGAGGTGGACAATTGCGCAGATTGTCAAGGGGAATTAGCGGAAAGCTTCAGTTCACGCTAAACGCGAAACTGCTATCGCATGGGTTGCCTAAGACATCCATTCTCGGTTGCCCGGCGGCAGCAGGTAACCGATATTCGGCATTCGAGCGAGTTCTCGCCAAGACATCAGCGCAAACCCTAAACCGTTTCGCTTGGTAGCTCGAATTCATCACTCGACCTCAGAGGATAATAGTGTGCGCTTTGGTCCTGCTCATATGGGTCGAAAGGAACACGCGCCCGACATTGCACTGCGCAAATCGAGATCCACCATCACCTTTTGCTGAGTTCCGCTGACGGTAGTGGCAGGGGTTCCTTCAGCGCCGATAGCTTGGACGTGAAAGAGCTTCTAGTCGGTCCACCGATATTCGGTTTGCGATTCCATTGATAGCCATATGAATAACGTGAGGGCAAAATTAGGGGCAACTTTCGATTGGCATGGAATACAACTGTTGATTACAAACGAGAAATATTTACTTTCGATTCCCGTTATCGCTACCAAAGATCCTCGCTGAAGCCTGCCCGACCCGGCGGGCTTTTTTGCTGGCTAAGATCTCCGCTCCCGGATGGCAACATTCCGGAGGATGCAGGCCGCCCCCCACGAAAGTTGCAAAGCGACGGAGAATCGGCGCGGCGCCCCGATGCTAGCATTGGGGGATAGTGTCACCTAGACGACGTATTAGATAAAAACTGTCCTTTCCGGTTCTTGCGCCCCCAGACTTAGTTCACGCCGCCAAGCCAAGTCGTGCCGGAGATTTTCGACGGCTCAACTGCGCGTAGGGATACATGGCTTATGGAAGCCAAAACATACACGATATCGAACACGACACGAGAGACTTCAGTCGGCAGCGGTGTAACGGTTGTTAACTCCGCCCGAGAGCCGTTGACGGCGTTGCGCGTAATGGTTGAGGGTTTGGGTTCAGGCGAAGAGGCCGGCCTTTGGCTCACCCAGGTCACCGTCGTTCCGATGGTGCCCCGGATCTCTCCCTTCGACCTTGTTTACCTTGATGCCGACTATCGCGTGGTGGAGCGCGTTGAATTGCTCCCGTCGGCCGAGATGCCTCGGTTCAAAAAGCCGGCGTCGAGTGCCCTGGTTCTCCCATTCCACACCATCTCTTCGGCGCAGATCGAAGCCGGAGACCAGTTCGCATTCGAAGAGGTAGTCGAACCGGAGTTGGGGACAGCCGCTATCGCAGCCGAGTCCGACCTCCACACCGTGCTGGAGCCGGCCACAGCCGCAGCGACGCGGGACGAACTCGCCATTGTCGAAGCGCCCCCACCGATCGCTGAGTTTGAGTCGCCGTTCCTGAACCCGTTCGTCACAACGGCAACAGAGCCGCTCGAGCAGGCAATTGCCGACGATGCCCCCGTCCTGATCCGCGACGAGAAGGAAGAGTTCGTTCTCGCCGACTTTCTCAGGAAAGAAACTGCCGGAACAGATCCCTCTGCGCGTGGTGCAGTCGCGGTATCGGACCAGACAGCCACGGAGGAGGTCCCGGTCGCGGCAATGCCTGTCCGGAGCCGCCGCGTCGCGCCCGTCCCGATCGACTGGCTCTCTCAGCAGCCGGCCCCAAAGACGGACACCATGAAGACAGCAGAGAAAAAGCCGGCTGTCGATCGGTTCTTTCGCTGGCTCTATCCGGCTCTCTACGATCAGAATCGTCGCACCGCGGAGCGGCGTCCGGCAAAGGGCGTGGCGGCCTACGACTTTGTCGACGATACGCCCCGCATGCATGAGGTCGGCAACATCAGCTCCCACGGCCTCTATTTGCACACAGAAGAGCATTGGGAGCCCGGCGCCCTGGTCTCCCTCACGCTGCAGTGCAGCGGTCCCTACGAATGCGATTCCCAGCACCGGGTCGAATTCGATTGCCAGGTGGTTCGGACGGGTAGAGACGGGATCGGCATGTCCTTTGTTCTGCCCCCGGGGATGGATCTGAAGCTCTGGGAGATGCCTGGGCGCAATGGCGCGGACGAAACAGACCCGCAATGCATCTTGCGCGAACTTCGCATGGCCCGTGCGCTCGCTTTCCTGCGCCGGATCTGCCCGCCGGCAGATGAATCGGTGACGGAACTCCTGCACAAAACGCTGAGCAATGTCCGGGCTGCCAATACGGTTGAGATTGCGCTCAAGGCAGAGCGCCTGCTTGCGCAAGAGCCGGACGCCTACTCCATGGCCGCCCATCAGGATCTGATCTTGCGCATCCTCGAGCATGGCTCCTGGGTCGATGTAGAGTGGCTGCAGGAACTCTGGGCCGGCCTTCTGGCGACGTCTTGCACCTTCGAAGGGCAGGACGAATCGAATCTCGTCTATATCAACCTGCTCAGCCGCATGGCGCCCTTGCCCACACAGATCCTCACCATGGCCTGTGCCAAGGCGATGCGGGCCATGACCGAAAGCGCAGCCGCCTCGTCGACCCGCCTCGCCTGCTCGGCAGAGGAGATTGCGCGCATCACGCGATCGAATAACCTGCTCAAGATCTACAAATCAATCGGGGAATTGTCGGAACTCGGGCTGGTCGAAAAGAATCCCCGATCTGCCTCGTCGGACAATCCCGCTGCGGCCAAGGCCATGCCGACGCAGCTTGGCCTTGAGATGTTCGCCCGCTGCAACGGCCAGCGCGCCGTGACTCTGGCCGCGTAGTTCGTTCCTGACGGCGCACCGGCGTTCACTCTCCTCAATCCAAGACGAACCCATCCCTCGGCGGATACACTGGCGGTCAACGGTGCCGCCTCTGGCCCGTCTAATGAACTGAAAGTGTGCCCTCATGAAGAATCCCCTCACTTTGCGTCCGCGTCTGGCGATCGGTCTTTCCGCGATCGCACTGTTCCCTTGGGGAAACATGGCCCAGCAACCTGCCGCCCAGAAGCCCGCGATCGACCAGCCTGTGACTACCCTCCACGTGCAGGCGCGCGAGGTATTGCTGCCGGTGACGGTGCGCGACAAGCACGGGGCCTTGGTGACAAATCTGGGAAAGGACGACTTCACGCTGACCGAGGATGGCCGTCCTCAGGTGATCAAGAGTATCGCGCGCGAAACCAACCTGCCGTTTCAGATCGGCCTTCTGGTCGACACCAGCCGCAGCTTGACCGGCGCCATGGAGGAGGAGCGCAAGGCCGCCGACAAGTTCGTCGACCAGATGCTGGCGGATTCGCAAACGGGCAGTAGTGCCTCGGGCTCGGCCACCGCCAGTGCTGCCTCGCCGGTTCGTCAAGACCAGGCCTTCCTGATTCACTTCGACCGCGAGGTGGAGCTATTGCAGGACTTCACCGCGACGCGGGACAAGTTGCACCACGAGATCGAAGACATGGGTCCCACGTCGCGCTCGAGCGACGATAGCCAGGGCCCCGAGGTGTCGGGAGACGAACGGGAGCGGAATCGCGGTGGTCGGGGCGGAACGACGCTCTACGACGCGATCTTCCTGGCCTCGGACGAATTGATGAAACCGAAAGACGGCCGTAAGGCTCTGGTGTTGTTCTCCGACGGCGTCGATCGCGGCAGCAAGGAATCGATGAGCGAGGCCCTGGATGCGGCGGAGCGCGCGAACGTCAGCATCTACACCATCTACTTCAAAGGCGAGCAGGAGCGCGATTCCAGCGGATTCCCTGGGGGAGGACGGCGCGGCGGAATCGGCTTTCCCGGCGGTGGTGGCGGTGGATATCCCGGCGGCGGAGGAGGGCGGCGCGAAGAGAAACCGCAGGTCGACGGCAAGAAAATTATGGATAAAATCGCCACACAAACCGGCGGCCGTTTCTTCGATACCAAGAAAAAGCAGGACCTCGAAGAGATCTACGGCATCATCGCCGATGAACTGCACGGCCAGTATCTGCTGACCTACACCCCCGACAAAGTGGACAACGACGGCGGTTACCACAAGATCGAGTTGAAGGCCAAGAACGCCGATCTGAGTGTGCAAACGCGCGAAGGATACTATGCCCCTGGCGGGGACTCGCGCTGAGGCTCGAGTGACTCCGCGGACTCGCGCGTGTTGTTGATCTTGTGCCAGACGCTGGTTTGACGATAGTCTCGGGTCCACGAGCGAGGCCCGAGTGTCAAAGAACAAAACCAAACCCGAATCCGCCAGCGTTGGAGCTTTCGTCGAGCAAGTGCCGGATGAAACGAGGCGCGCCGACGCCAAGGCGCTGGTGCGCTTGATGCAGGAAGCCACGAAGGAGAAACCGACGATGTGGGGGACAGCGATCATCGGATTCGGCGCCTACCACTACCGCTATGAAAGCGGGCGGGAAGGGGATGCACCCCTGGTGGGATTTTCACCGCGCAGCAATGCCTGCGTTCTGTACGGCTTGCTTGGCGTGGAGGGTTCAGAGCCCCTGCTGGCCAGGCTCGGCAAATTCACCACGGGCAAAGGCTGCCTGTATATCAAGAAGCTCGCCGACGTGGATACAAAGGTGCTCCGGGAGCTGGTTGCCCGTTCCGTCGAGGCACGACGCGCCAAGTAGCCGAACCAACGCAATGAGGGCGCAGCCATTGGCTGCGCCCTCATTGTTGTTGCGTACTTCGCAAACTACTTGTTGGTGTGCGAGATGCCCGACTTCTCTTCCAGGGCCGCCTGCGCCGCTGCCAGCCGCGCCGTCAACAACCGGAACGGCGAGCACGAGACGTAGTTGAGGCCGATCTTGTGGCAGAACTTGACGGACTCTGGATCGCCGCCATGCTCGCCGCAGATGCCGACCTTCAGCGTGGGCCGCGTGTTGCGTCCCTTAGCCACGGCGC
>Ga0335069_10010177_pt1 | contig 13339 bp, 13 predicted proteins | sample Lox_Sample_11_FD_206714 | JGI IMG/M metagenome (GOLD analysis project Ga0335069, IMG submission 206714) | Soil microbial communities from Loxahatchee National Wildlife Refuge, Florida, United States - Lox_Sample_1.1 | ecosystem: Environmental > Terrestrial > Soil > Wetlands | place: USA... | reverse complement strand
AAGCGCCTTCTGCGGATTCAGCGTCGCCAGATCGATCACCGTCGGCTTCTTGGTCATCGCCAGGAAGGTGCTCTGCGGATTGCGCTGCTGGAGCGCCTCAACCAACTGCTCGCGCTTTTGATCGTCGGTCTGCTGTGTGGCGAGCGTCGCTAGCGTGAACTCGGCGTACGCCGAGACCTGCTTGGCAAACTCCAACTGCTTCGTCCAGTCGGAAACATCGTCGGGGTCGGCCGGCTTCGGGAGCTTCTCGGTCCGGGCGGCCAGATCCCACGCCAGTGCGGCGTACTTAGCCATCCATTCGGAATTTCTGAGAGCCTCGGATGCTTTCAACGCGTCGTGCGCCGAATCCAGATCATTCGGGTCAACGGCCAGCAAGCTATCAGCAGTCACGACGACCTTGTCGTACTGCTTGGCATCCATGTAGATCGGGAGGAGCTGCTCATAGACCCAAGCGATGGACGTGGTCTTCGGATAGTCTGCGACGTACTTCTCCAGCAGAGCCAGCTTGCGCGGCAGCGTCGGCTCCTGCTGGATTCTTTGCAAGAGGATGCCGTCCTGACTCTCCGGATCGACGTCCGGCTTGTGACGGTCCGCTCCCAGCGCTCCAGCAGCCAGCACCAGGGCTAGCGCGGGAACCGAGATCTTCATGAATCTCCTCCTCGGTCGTGACGACGAGTAACTAGCTAACTAATCAAGAAGCTCGGATAGTTTATTCGGGAACTTTAGCGCTGTACCTTAGGACCTTGGTACCGGCGAACCGCCTAGGCGAAGGCGGTAGGAGCGCCACAGAACTGTCGGGCCGATAACGGTCAGGCTGAGAAGCCGGGTTGCTGGAAAAGTGCCTGGGCGACACCGTCGAGCGCAGCGGGAGTGGGCAGGCTGCCTTGGGCTAGAGTGGCGTTACCGCCGCCGCGACCGCCGGCTTCCGCGAGCAGCCGTTTCAGCAGATCGCCGGCGTGGATGCCGGCGTCCTTCGATACGGCGAGCAGCAGCGACGGGGGATTGGCGACCAGAGCGAGGAAAATAGCCAGGGGACTCTCGGTGAACGATTGCGCTTCCGTGCGAATCTCATCGGAAAGCGTATCCAGACGTCGCTGAACGCGGCGAACGCCATCGGATCCCGCCGTTGTTTCCGCGTAAAGCGCCCGGCCCCGCAACTGCGCCAGTTCCGCGGACAGCTTGCGCCGCGTGCGGTCGGCATCCAGCAGCTTCTCGCGTTGCGCATTTGCCAACGCCGGTGTTTCCTCGAGCGGCGCGGAGAACGTGCGGGCAATTTCAGAAAGAGCCGCGAAGTCGGATCGGGCACAGTGGATGGCCCGCATCCCGCACACAAACTCGACGCGCAAATTGCCGCGAATGCGGTCCAGCTTGCGGATCAGGATGGCGCCGATTTCACCGGTCGCGCGGACATGCGTGCCCCCGCAAGCGCTGCGGTCCAGATCCTGAATGGTGACGATGCGAACCTCCCCGGTGCGTTCGGTCGGCTTTCGCAACCCCAGATCCCCGGAGGAATGTTGAAAGGTCACGCTTACCGGGCGGTTTTCGAAAACCACCTGGTTGGCGCGGCGCTCGGCCTGGCGAAGTTGTTCGTCGTTGAGGGTGCCGGCGACGTCGATCGTGCTGGAGTCGGCGCCGAGATGAAAGCTGACCGTCGGCGCATTGAACAATTCCAGCAGAACCGCCGAAAGAAGGTGCTGGCCCGTGTGCTGCTGCATACGATCGAAGCGCCGCTCCCAATCGATGCGGCCGGCTACATCGGGTGCAGCCAGTGGCGCCCGCAGTACGTGCACGATCCGCTCTTCTTCGTCGATCACCTCAGCCACTTCCACGCCGCCCAGTTCGCCCAGGTCGAAGGGCTGGCCGCCGGAGGTGGGATAAAACGCGGTGCGGTCCAGATAAACACGCAGTTGGTCCGGGCTTGCCTCCACCACGCGTGCCCGGAATTCGGTCAGATAGCTGTCCTGATAATACAGGCGATCCGTCATTGCACCGGAATCTGTGCCTGGTCGCTTTGCACATTGTCCACCAGCAGAAGCAGAGGGTTCGTGCCGGACTTCAATCCGGAGGGAATGGTGACGTTCACCTGATAGAGTCCGGAGAACCCCGGCGTCAGGCCGACGAAATCGGGCGTCGCGCACGGAGGGGGCGTACTAAAGGGTGTCGGGACTCCGAAGCAAAGCTGGGTGGTTCCCGGGACTTTCGACAGTGTGGTGGACGGCGTCGCCGTTCCGCTGGGAACGACCGGCGTGGTGGGTCCGAGACCGATCATATAAATCACCACCACATCGCCCGCCTTCACCGGGCTGCCGGGAATTCCGGTGAGCGAGCCGGCGGGCGTCGTCATGATGGCATACTGGCCGCCACCGGTCAGGAACCGCGGCTGCCGGGCCGAGATGTTGATGTGGATCAGATTACCGCCGGTGGCGCCGCGCATCACCTGCAACGTTCCATCGCCGATGGTTGCGTCGATGGGAACCTCAAAATTGATTTGTCCCGGGGAGCCGTAAAACAGCGGCACGGCTTTGCCGTTGACGATCACCTGCATGTCGCCCAAAGTGTTTGGCAGCGGCAGATTGGCGGCGGCCTGCGCAGCGCCGTATGTGAACTGATCGCCGAAAACTGCAATGATGTCGCCCTGGGCGAGCGATTCGCCGCTCGCGAACGTTCCGTTGTTCACCGCGCCTCCGGCGAAAGCCACCGGAGAGGTGGGCGGCTCCACCGTGAGCTCTACCGGCAGAACGACGCTGCTGTTGTCGGCATTGCTCGCAACGGTGACCGTTCCCTGGTAGACGTTGGGTGAAAGACCCGTGGGATCGGCTGTGACCGTGAAACCGCCCGTGACCGTGGCCGCGCTCAGCCAGGTTCCACTTCCTGCGGCCGCGGTAACACTGGAGACCGTGAGCGTACCCTGACCGGCGTTCGCGGTGGCAACGGGGTAGCTTAGCTTGGTTCCTCCCTGCGCGATCGAAAATTCGAGCGCGTTCGAGCTGAGCTGGAGAATCGGCTGCGTGGACACGTGCAGGAGTACAGAAATCTGCTTGTTGTCGGCGCTGAAAGCGGAGCCGCTCACCGTGATCGTGCCGTTATAATCGCTGGCCGACATCGTGTTTGCCGCCGTGAGTGTAAGCGTGACGCTGGTCTTAGTGGTACTGGCCGCGAGCCACGGAGTGTTCGCGCTGACGGCCGCCTTGACACCCGACCCCGTCGTAAAGCTGGTGGACACGGAACCGCCGGGCGCCAGATAATACTCCAGCTTACTGGGGACATTGCCGCCGACCGCGACCGTCACCGTGATGTTTTGCGGCGCGTCCAGAGCCTTTGAATCCGACACCGTCACAAGCCCCGTGTACGTGCCTGCCGCCAGCGAGGCTGTGTTGAGGGCCATCTGGATCGGCGTGCACTGTCCCAGGAGGCTGCAGGAAGTCGTCTTCTCTATGGTAGGAACCAGCCACGTCTGGCTGGAGGAAACCGTCAGGTTCAGAAGCCCGTCGCCATGGTCGAAGGCATTCGCGGTCTGAGCGGTTCCATTCGATCCCGGTGCCACCAGCACGGCAAAAGATGTCTGATCGATGAAAAGCCGCGGCGTGGCGGCGAGCGCCTCAGCCGCCAGCAGAAACAATCCGCACAGGCGCACGCTGGAAGGGAACTTGAAGATCAATGGGGTCTCCTTGGTTTCGCAACAAGTCAAACTGAAGTGAACCTGCGTGGCAGGTGACGCGGGCAGTCGTTCCAGCCGTTGCAGGCAGTCTTCCATTCTTGCAAACCATAGACGTTGTTTGCAGGAACAATCCGCCAGGGATTCGTTTCGCCACAACAGGTGCGGCATGAGGAAACATCTTCCCGGCACTCGCGCCTACTTGGGCTCGTCGATGGTGAAGTTGGCGGTCAGGAATTGCCAGTCCGGCAGCTCGTACACGCGCATCTTCGTGGGAAGCTCCACGCTAACGTCCTTCAGCTCCGATGGGCCCAGCTTGGAGACCTGCGCGGGAAACGAGATCAGCGGCGGATCACCCGGCTTCGCCGTGGTCGTGCTGAGGTTGACGGTCATCTTCACGTCTCCGACGTCGCCCTCGGAATGATTCACCACGCCGAACTGAATGATCAGATTGCCAGGGCTGCGTTCGCGAATGCGCAACCCGACCAGTTCGAGGTACTTGGCCAGTTCGTTGGTGGTGTTGGTGGCAGTGAAATGCGGCGGGATAGCAGGCGCCGCGGGCGCCTTGGCCTGATTGCTGGAAGAGGAACAGGATGAACAGGCAATCAATCCCGCGAGAAGCCCCACAAGAAGCAATGTCAGCCTCATGAAAGTCATCATACCAGCGGCAATTCGATCTGCTATGGATGCACTGCGCCGGGCATTGCGCAGCAGGTCTTTGATAGAATGCGTGACCTCGGTACCGACGTGGGAGGTAATGATGAGAACTCGCTTGGTACAGCTCTGCCTGAGTAGCCTGATTACGGCAGCGCCATTTTTCGCACAAACCATCACCACCGTCGCAGGTGACGACAGTTCGGCTCCGTGCAGCCACGCGGATGGCGTTCCCGCCGTGACCGAATGCATGCAGCCATCCGGAATCGCTTTCGACAAACAAGGCAATCTCTACGTGGTGGACGACGTCAAGGTCCGCAAAGTAGACACCGGCGGGGTGATTACAACCATCGCCGGAACCACGTTTGGCTACAGCGGTGACGGTGGCCCGGCCACCAGTGCAAAGTTGAATCTTCAGGCCGGCAGCCCGGGACTCTCCGGGCTTGCGGTGGACTCGCAGGGGAGCGTCTACATTAGTGACACGCATAACTGTGCGATCCGGTTGGTCACCGCGGCCACGGGGATTATTACAACCTTCGCAGGTGGAACCTGCGGCTATAGCGGCGACAACGGCCCAGCGAATAAGGCGTCGTTGTTTTATTCCTCCGGCATTGCGCTCGATAGTCAGGGCAATCTTTACATCGCGGACAATCTGAGCAATCGCGTGCGCAAAGTGGATCAGACAGGGATGATCACCACGGTGGCCGGCAATGGCGATTCTTTCTGGGAAGCAGACGGCGTGGCCGCCACCGCCACAGGTCTGGACAGCCCGGTGGGCGTGAAGTTTGACAGTAAAGGGAACATGTACATTTCCGAGGGCAATCGTGTCCGAAAGGTGGACACCAGCGGAACGATTCACACGATCGCAGGCTCGACGATGAACGGTGGTAACCAGGGTTCCAGTGGCAACGGCGGACTTGCCACCCAGGCGTTGCTCTTCGGCCCCCTGGACCTGGCCATCGACTCCGCCGGCGATGTCTACATCGCCGACAACCAAAACCTGAAGGTCCGCAAGATCGATACCGCGGGAATCATCAGCACGTTCGCCGGCGTTTTTGGGCCCGTTTCGACGCCCCTCGGCGATGGCGGTCCGGCGACGAGCGCCTATTTGGGGAATCCGCTGAGCTTGTTGCTCGACGCGCAGAACAATCTGTATATCTCGGAAACGCAGGGACAAGTGCGCAAGGTCGCCGCGCCACCACCTCCCAAGCCCGCGATCACCTCGGGAGGAATCGTCAGCGCCAGCAATTTTGGACAGCTCAAGGCTGTCTCGCCGGGGTCCTGGATTGAGATCTACGGCTCAAATCTGGCTACAGACGCGCGATCCTGGTCCGGGAGTGATTTTAACGGCGTCAATGCACCGACATCGCTGGATGGGACATCGGTGACCATCGGCGGACAAGCTGCGTTCGTCTATTTCATCAGTGCGGGACAAGTGGACGCGCAGGTTCCCTCCAACGTCGGGACGGGACCCCAGCAGGTGACGGTAACGACCGCCGGTGGGACCAGCACGTCGGTTGAAGTGACCGTGAATAACGTCGAGCCGGGACTACTCGCGCCCGCGTCGTTCGATCTTGGGGGAGTTCAGTACGCGACCGCGTTGTTTGCCGACGGAAGCTACGTGCTGCCCGTGGGTGCGATTGCCGGGATCACTTCACGGCCGGCCAAGCCCGGCGACACGATCGTTCTCTATGGAATTGGCTTCGGCACGGTGAACCCGAATATCGCCGCAGGCCAAATTGAGAAACAGCTGAATACACTGGCCGACAAATTCGAGATTTCCATCGGCGGCGTTCCCGCGACTGTGAGCTACGACGGACTGGCGCCCGACTACGTTGGGCTGTATCAATTCAACATCGTTGTGCCCAACGGCGTGGGCTCGGGCGCTCTGCCACTGACGTTCAGTCTGAATGGCGTTAGAGGGACACAGACGTTCGCGATCGCTGTTGGGAGTTAGATACCGGAGGGCAAACCACTCATGTCGCGGGCAATCGTGTTTCTGTTTGTGGCAGCCGCCGGGCTTGCGGCCGACTCGGGCGCCGGGCTCACCTGGACTGCCCCGCCCGGATGGAAAGCGGAGGCGGAACGGCCGATGCGTCTGGCCACTTACACCGTGGTACCCGCGGCGGGCGATCACGAGGGCGCCGAGTGTGGTGTCTATTACTTTGGACCCGGCCAGGGAGGGAGCGTGGAGGCGAACCTGGACCGCTGGATCGGCCAATTTCTGCAGGCCGACGGCAAGCCGTCGCGGTCGGCCGCCAAGATTGAAAAACGCAACGTGCAGGGGCTGCCGATCACAACCGTTGACGTTTCGGGGGCCTACACCGGAATGGGCGGCCCGATGGCCAAACCGGGGGAGCCAAAGCCCGGTTACCGCCTGCTCGGAGCCATCGCGGAAGGCCCGAAAGGCTCGGTGTTTCTGAAGTTTACGGGTCCGCAAGCGACGGTGGCCCACAACCAGCCCGCTTTTGATAAGATGCTCGCGTCGTTCCAGGTGCCCGGCCGGTGAAACCTGGATCTTTGCTTCGAGTGAGATAATCAAAACAAAGCAGATGTTTGGCGCCGTACGGGAACAGATCGATACCATTTTCCGCGGGGATCCCGCGGCCAGAAGTACGCTGGAGATCTTCTTCTGTTACCCGGGCTTTCATTCCATCCTGCTGCATCGGCTGGCGCATCGGCTGCATGTGGCGGGTTTTCAGCTACTCGCCCGGATCGTTTCGCAAGTGAACCGTTCGCTCACTGGAATTGAAATCCATCCGGGCGCCACGATTGGCCGGCGATGCTTCATCGATCACGGGATGGGCGTCGTGATCGGCGAGACCGCCGAGATCGGCGACGACGTGCTGATGTACCAAGGCGTGACGCTGGGCGGCACGGGCAAAGAAAAAGGCAAGCGCCATCCGACCATCGGGAACAACGTCGTGATCGGCACGGGCGCGAAGGTGCTGGGCAACATCACTGTGGGACATCACTCCAAGATTGGCGCGGGATCGGTGGTGATTCGCTCGGTGCCGGATAATTCCACCGTGGTCGGCGTGCCCGGGCGCGTGGTGCGCATGCGCGTGGACGCCGGCGATAACCTGGAGCACGGGATCTTGCCTGATCCCGAGGGCCAACTCATCGACGACCTCACCAAACGCATCGAACAGCTCGAAGCGCAGATGAAGATGCTGGCCGAAGAGCGCCTGGCAGAAAGGCGATGAAGGTTCTTCGCGGGATCGCGCTCGCCTGTCTGGCCGCCGTGACGTTGGCTGCCGCTTCACCTGAAAAATACACATATTGGATTGAGCCATGCGAGCATCCTTCCTCAATGTGTCAGGCGGACGATCCGCAACTGGCCGATTGGGCGTTCGCGGCGTGGCAGCGCGCTTCGCAGGGGGGCCTGGAATTCACGCGCGTGAAGGACTCCGCGGACGCCCGCATCCGGCTGTTTTGGGCCTCGGCCGAGCAGGGCATGTATGGTGAAACGCGTCCCGTGGCCTATCATGGGCACCTGGGAGCGGAGGTTTATGTCCGTCCGTCGCCGATGCCGGTGAACGGCGACCGTCTGCTGCGCGACGCCGTCGTGTATCTCACCTGCCTGCACGAGAGCGGGCACGCGTTGGGGCTTCCTCACACGGCCGACTTTGCCGACATCATGTACAGTTTCCAGTTCGGAGGCGACATCAACGAGTACTTCGGCCGGTACCGCAGGAAGCTGGAAATGCGCGGCGACATCGCGAAGAACTCCGGGATGTCGGAGCAGGATCGGATGCGGTTGCGGACGATTCTCGGAAATTGAGGTTGGAACGGCGTGGCTCGGTCAATTCGGGTCTTTGAGAAACACGCGGACGAAGTAGTACACGCTGTCCTCACTACCGTTTTCGAGAAACTTGCAGACCTTAGCGAGCGGGAAGCACATGTTTTCAGAGTCGCGCCATAAGATTCCCGCAGTCCCCACGGAATGCCCCAACCCTTTCGCAAAGGCTGAGTATTTTGCGGCTTCGGCGAAAGCGATCCAGTTCCACCTGTTGTGCGAGTTCCGGCGGATAACCTCCCCGACGTAGGCGCCACAACGCAGCACAACCCGGACAATATCTTCCTCCTGCGGCGGTGCAGAGTGGAGGGCCTCAAGGTAGCCGTCGATGTGCTTCAGACTTTCGACCGAAAAGTCCAGTTCTTTCTCGTTGAGAAGCTCGTGCCTGTAGGTCGGATTTTCCCGGTCTTGAAGAAGCATTCTTGAAAGATCAGAAAATTCGCGGTTCACATAGGCGGGCGATCTGCGAAAGAAACCGAACATGGAGAGAGTTTAGTTCATCACACCGGAATTGGAAAGTGGTGATCGAGGTCATGCCCTTGGGAAAGGGCGGCCGGTTTCGCCCTCGATGGAAGTGGCCCAGCATAAAAACTGAAGCCCGTTTTTCTTGGTTTACGGATGTCTGTTCACACGCCAAACCCGTCTTTATGTGAATCGTGCTCGGTAGCTCAGCGGAGACCGCAGTCTCTGGTGTTGACAGGCATCCGTCGTCGACGAACTCGAATGAGCCTGTCAGTGCGAGCCCGAACTTTCGGCGGGCTCCGCTTTGAGCGGGAAATGCGCGCCCTCCGGAATGGGCGCCAGCATCTTTTCCTTGCGATAGATCAGCGTCGACGTGTTGTAGCTGGCGATCTCAAAGCCGTGGCCGTGGGTGATGGCGTCGGTGGGGCAGGCTTCCACGCAATAGCCACAGAAGATGCAGCGGCTGTAGTCGATGTTGTAGACCTTGGCGTAGCGTTCGCCGCCGCTGATGCGCAGCTGGTCGGTGTTTTCGGCGGCTTCGATATAGATGCAATCGGCCGGGCACGCCGCCGCGCACAGGAAACAGGCCACGCACTTCTCCAGGCCGTTTTCGTCGCGCTGCAGCACGTGCACGCCGCGGTAGCGCTCCTGAAACTTGGGTGGCGAATCCGGATAGTCTTCGGTGATGGTGGGGTTCATCATCTCGCCGAAGGTGATGCTCATGCCCTTGGCGATCGCCGCCGCGTTTTCGAAAGCTTCAAATATTTTGGAAGCCATTGTCGATCTCTATTATGGCAGGTCCCGGACCGGGCCTAGTTTTTCGATCCTCAACCGGCCTTCCATTCGGGCACTTGCTCGGCTGCCTTGAACATTTCGACACCGGCGCGTTGGCCCAGCGCCTCCAAATCCCGTTTGGAAAAACCGTTGAACGCAGTGCTAATTGCCCCGCCCGGCTCGACGACGAACAGCGACGGCACCGAACTGATGCCATACGCATTGCTGGCCGGATAATCCTTGCCGTCCGGATCGACGAGCGTGGGGAAGGTCACGCCGAAGCGCTGGTTGAAGTGACGGGTGGACTCCGCGTCGTCCTGGGAGATGCCGATCACCTGCAGCGATTGGCTAGGCTTGAGGCGTTCCAGGTAGGGTGCGGTGAGCTGGCAGACCGGACAACTGACCTTATAGAACACGAACAACGCCGGGCCGCGCTCCAGAATTTCGTCCAGGGAGTGTTGCGCTCCGTCCAGTCCGGTAAGCTCGAAGTTCGGCGCCTTGCTGCCGGCGGCCGCCATGGCTTTCTTCTTGTGGCCGAACATCCGGCGTCTACGCGCCTTCCTTTTGCTGCTGCACGAAGCTCAGGATATCGAAGTGCTTCACTTCGCGCTCGGGGAAGAAGCTGTTCACGGCGTCCTGCTCCTCGCCAAAAATCTGAAAAACGGTAGAGAGTTTGGTGAGCAACAGAAGCTCAATGTTGCGCCGGTTGAGATGCTCCAGCTTCAGCGCACCGGAGGCCTTCTGGAGCGAGGTGAAGCAGATGACCATCATGCCGAGGCCGGTACTGTCGATGTAATCGACGTCCTTCAGGTTAAGGATGATCCTGACATTGCCGCGAGCCATCTGCTCGTTGACTTTCTCGCGGACCAGGTTTGCACCGCCAACGGCCAGCCGGCCGTGCAGATCGAGAATCACCACGCCTTCATGCTCGCGCGCTTCGATTTCGAGGGCCATGTAGCTACTAGTGTACCCGCTCGGGCTGCGGCTGCGCGGAGACCTCCGGTGGAACGAGGGACCAGCGGCCGGCCGGCAGAGTGACTACGAATCGCGTGCCATTGCCTGGTTTGCTTTCCACGTCGATACTTCCTCCGTGCGCTTTCACGATCCAGGCGACGAAGCTCAGCCCAAGTCCGAGGCCTTTGTCCGGATCGGCCGACGGCACACGATAAAAGCGATCAAAGATGTGCGGCAGATGATCGGGAGAGATGCCGACGCCGGTGTCTTCGACCGCCAGCTTCACCTGGTCGAACTCCGAAGCCAGGCTCACCTTCACTTGGCCTCCCGCCGGTGTGTACTTGATCGCATTGCCCAGCAGATTAGAGACCAGCCGTTCGATTTGCGTGCGGTCGGCGTTGATGTGGCAGGTGACGGGCAGTTCGGCAGTAAGCCGGACGCCTTGCGCTTCGGCGGGAATCTGGTGCTCGTCCACTAAATCGCGCACGATCTCGGCGAAATCCAGATCGCTCTTTTGCAACACCAACTGGCCGGATTCGGCCTGCGACAGCATCAGCAGCGCACGCACGATGTTGGACAGCCGCTCGACGCCTTCGAGCGCGTCCGCCATGGCTTCGCGATACTGTTCGACGGTCTGCGCAGTGAAAAGCGCCACTTCGAGTTGGCCGCGAACAACGGTGAGCGGCGTCCGCAGCTCGTGCGATACATCGGTGGAGAACTGGCGGATCTGCTCGAACGACAGATTCAAGCGCGCCATCATGTGGTTGAACGCTTCAATCAGCCGGTCGAGCTCGTCGTCGGCGTGGCGCATGGGAATCTGCAGGTCGAGGCTCGAGTGGGTAATGCGCTGTGCGGCTTCGGCCACCGAATTCACCGGGTCCAGCGCGCGCCCGGCCAGGAACCATCCGAGCAGACCGCTGAGCACGATCACCAGCGGAACTACGCTGAAATAATTGCGCGTGAAATCGTACAGCACTTTGTCGTTCTGATCGATGGCGCGGCCGATCGCCAGGTAATACTTGTTGCCGCGTTCGTCAATCATGAGGCCCGAGCGGATCATGTAACGGACGCCCTTGGGATCCGGCCGAATGCGCGTGGCGGGATGGCCGGACTTCAGCGTGGCCTGGATCTCTGCGGGCGAGTCCAGGCCGAGTGAATCGTAGATTTCAGAGCGCTGTAATACGTGTCCCTGCGTGTCGGCAAGCAGGTAGATGCGGCGCAGGCGTTCCACCGTGAAGGATTCGTCGGGATCGTGCCGGTCGTAGAACCAATCGGGGCCCGTCGCGCCCGTGCGCAGATAGCCTTTCACCGCGCCCCATTCTTCGTCCAGCACGCTTTCCATCTCCGATTCGAACGTCGAGCTCAGCGTCTGGCGGAACACGATGCCCAGCAGCACCAGCAGGAACGTGAAAAAAATAACGTAGCTCACCGCCAGGCGGAACCGAAGCCCGCGCACAAACCCGAACGGACTGCGGGCGGCGCTCATGAGGTCTGCTCGACCAGGCTTTCGGCCGGCTTTTCGGGCGTGTCCAGCATATAGCCGATGCCGCGCACGGTGTGAATCATCTTCACCGGGAACTTGTCGTCGATTTTACTGCGCAGGTGGCGGATGTAGACGTCGACGATGTTGGTGAGACCGTCGTAATCCATGTCCCAGACATGTTCGACGATCATGGTGCGGCTGAGCGGACGGCCGCGGTTGCGCATCAGGTATTCCAGGATGCTGAATTCCTTGGGCGCCAGCTCGATGTTTTCGTTGGCGCGCGTGACTTTGCGGCGGATGCAGTCGAGCGCGAGGTCGCCCACTTGCAGGCGCTCGGGCGTGGGCTGGCCGCGGCGGAGAAGCGCGCGGGCGCGGGCCAGCAGCTCGACGAAGGCGAACGGCTTCACCAGGTAGTCGTCGGCGCCCAGTTCCAGGCCCTTCACGCGATCGTCCACCGCATCGCGCGCGCTGAGGATCAGAACCGGCGGGCTGGATTTGCGGTTGCGGATTTTCTGCAGGACGGTGAGGCCGTCGGTGTCCGGGAGCATCAGGTCGAGGATGATCAAGTCGTACTCGGTGCCGTGCACTAGGTCGATGGCGGCGCCGCCGGTGCCGGCCACGTCGACCGCGTATCCGGCGCTTTCCAAGCCGCGCGAGAGAAAGTCCTGGATCCGCTTCTCGTCCTCGACGATGAGAATTCTCATAGACTTAGGTTCTATCTATGATTAAACCACTGCGCGGGACGCCCGGGTATCGGTGAGCAGCCCCACTGCGCGCAGCAGCCGCAACGGATGCACCTTGCCCGTCGCGGTCCGCTCCGGCTCTTCCACCACCACGCGGAAGCCGTGGCTGAAGGTCCACAAGCGCTCCGAAAGCGCGCCACCGATGATTCCGGTCACCTGATCGAGAAAGAACTGGTGCAAACGCGCCGTGTCGACTGCGCCCGCGCGCGGGCTGACGCGCAACCAAAGCTCACACTGCGCGAGGCTTTCCACTTCGGCGAGTTGATAATCGCCGGGTGAGCCGCCGAAACGCTCGGGCAGCACGGTCTCGATCAAATCGGCCAGGTCGCGGGCGGCGATCGTCATCCCCTGGCTGGTCACCTTTCCGTAGCTGAAGATGTTGTGGGCCTGCATGGTCAGGCCAAGCCGATGATAATCGCAATCGCAGGTTCCTTCCTCAATGACGGCGCTGTCGTCAACACCCATATTGATCAGAATGCGGGGCGCCCAAGGGAGAAGGTTCGTTGCAAACAAAGCGTCGGGAGTGTCCTCATTCATCCGGCGCTGCACCAGGATGACGCCATCCTCCAGCAAGTGCACGGCGTCGCCCTCGAGCCGCCCGCAGGCAAAGCCAAACGTGCCAAACTCGGTGGTTCCGTAGAAGGAATAAATGCGGGCGCCGGCGCTTTCGATGGTCGCGCGTTTCAGCGGGCTGAGCGGCTCTCCGGACACGCTGAAAATCGTCCCGCGGATATCAAGGCCGTGGTCGCGCGCGGCACTGGCGATGCGCGTCGCCACACTCACCATCGTCCGGACATAAGCGGGACGCCCTTCGG
>Ga0335069_10010176_pt1 | contig 13339 bp, 15 predicted proteins | sample Lox_Sample_11_FD_206714 | JGI IMG/M metagenome (GOLD analysis project Ga0335069, IMG submission 206714) | Soil microbial communities from Loxahatchee National Wildlife Refuge, Florida, United States - Lox_Sample_1.1 | ecosystem: Environmental > Terrestrial > Soil > Wetlands | place: USA... | reverse complement strand
ACCAGTTCATCGCGAGCGAAATGTTCCTGCTGGCCTTGGCCGAGGCGCGCTCGGCGATCGGGCCGCTCGTGAAGGAGCACGGCCTCACCAAGAAGGCGCTCGAGGCGGCCATCGAGGCGGTGCGCGGTGGGCAGAAGGTCGACAACCCGGAGGCCGAAGGCCAGCGCGAGGCGCTGAAGAAGTACACGCTCGACCTCACCGAGCGCGCGCGCCAGGGCAAGCTCGACCCGGTGATTGGCCGGGACGACGAGATCCGGCGCGCGATCCAGGTGCTGCAGCGGCGCACCAAGAACAACCCGGTGCTGATCGGCGAGCCCGGCGTCGGCAAGACGGCGATCGTCGAAGGGCTGGCGCAGCGCATCGTGGCCGGCGAGGTGCCCGATACGCTGAAGGACAAGCGCGTGCTCGTCCTCGACATGGCGCTGCTGCTCGCGGGCGCCAAGTTCCGCGGCGAGTTCGAGGAGCGACTGAAGGGCGTGCTCAAGGAAGTGTCGCAGGACGCGGGCAAGACCATCGTCTTCATCGACGAGCTCCACACGATGGTCGGAGCGGGCAAGGCCGAAGGCGCGATCGACGCCGGCAACATGCTGAAGCCGGCGCTGGCGCGCGGCGAGTTGCACTGCATCGGCGCGACGACGCTCGACGAGTACCGCAAGTACATCGAGAAGGACGCGGCGCTCGAGCGGCGCTTCCAGAAGATCCTGGTTGGAGAGCCCAGCGTCGAGGCGACCATCGCCATCCTGCGCGGCCTGCAGGAGAAGTACGAGGCGCACCACGGCGTGGAGATCACCGACCCGGCGATCGTCGCTGCGGCCGAGCTCTCCAACCGCTATGTCACCGACCGCTTCCTGCCGGACAAGGCGATCGACCTCATCGACGAGGCGGCCGCGAAGGTGAAGATCGAGATCGACTCGAAGCCGGAGGCCCTCGACAAGCTCGACCGCCGGCTGATCCAGCTGCAGATCGAGCACGCGGCGGTCCTGCGCGAGAAGGACGAGGCTTCGCAAAAGCGCCGGGCGCTCATCGAGGAGGAGATCTCGAAGCTCAAGCGCGAGATGGCCGACCTCGAAGAGATCTGGAAGGCCGAGAAGGCGGCGGCGCAGGGCTCCGCGCAGCTCATGGAAGAGATCGACAAGACGCGCTTCCAGATCGAGGAGTGGAAGCGCAAGGGTGACTTCAACAAGGTCGCCGAGCTCCAGTACGGCAAGCTCCCCGATCTCGAGCGCAAGCTCAAGGAGGCGCAGGCGAGCGAAGCGAAGAAATCCGACGCGGGGCGGCCGCAGCTGCTCAAGACCGTCGTGGGAGCGGAGGAGATCGCCGAGGTCGTGGCGCGCGCCACGGGCATTCCCGTGTCGCGGCTCATGCAGGGCGAGCGCGAGAAGCTGCTCCAGATGGAGAAGAAGCTGCACGAGCGCGTGGTGGGCCAGGACGAGGCGATCTCGGCCGTCGCGAACGCGATCCGTCGCTCACGCTCCGGCCTTTCCGACCCGAACCGGCCGACGGGCTCGTTCCTGTTCCTCGGCCCGACGGGCGTCGGCAAGACCGAGCTGTGCAAGGCACTGGCGGCGTTCCTGTTCGACACCGAGGAGCACCTGATCCGCCTCGACATGAGCGAGTTCATGGAGAAGCACTCGGTGGCGCGCATGATCGGCGCGCCACCGGGCTACGTCGGCTACGACGAGGGCGGCTACCTCACCGAGGCGGTCCGCCGCAAGCCCTACAGCGTGCTGCTGCTCGACGAGGTCGAGAAGGCGCACCCGGACGTGTTCAACGTGCTGCTGCAGGTGCTCGACGACGGCCGGCTCACGGACGGGCAGGGTCGTACCGTCGACTTCAAAAACACCGTCATCGTGATGACGTCGAACCTCGGCTCGCACCAGATCATGCAGATGGCCGGGCAGTCGAGCGAGGCGATCCGCGACGCCGTGTGGGTCGAGGTCAAGCAGCACTTCCGTCCGGAGTTCCTGAACCGGATCGACGAGGCGGTGGTGTTCCATGCGCTCGACCAAAAGCAGATCGAGCGGATCGCGAAGATCCAGCTCGGAGTGCTCGAATCGCGGCTCGAGAAGCTCGAGATGCGGCTCGACGTCACGCCGCGCGCGCTCGCGGAGCTCGCGAAGGTCGGCTTCGATCCGGTGTTCGGTGCGCGCCCGCTGAAGCGCGAGATCCAGCGGCAGATCGAGAATCCGGTCGCGAAGCTGATCCTCGAAGGGCGCTTCGGCCCGAAGGACGTGATTCCGGTGGACGTGCGCGACGGGCGCTTCGTATTCGAGCGCGTCGTGCACTGATGCGCAAAGGCGCACGGAGAAGGCGGGCCTCGTGCCCGCCTTTTTCTTGCGCCGCGACCGCGTCAGGCCTTCTCGGCCTCGTCGAACAGCGTGTCCATGCGCAACACCTGCAGGCGAGCGAGCGTGAGGTTGGCGCTCGCCTTGTCGAGCACGGCGTGCAGCGCGAGGCCCGGATGGTTCGGGACCGGACGCAGCAGCAGGTGGTGGGACGCGAGCGTGATGGCGGCCTCGGGCACGGCCTGGCCGAACCCGAGCTGTCGGCCGCCGGCGGTCATCGCAGACAGCAGTTCCATGCCGCGCTGCCCGAGGTCGTTCGCGGCAGGACTCGAACCCGCATGGGCGATGGGTCGACCGCTGTCGATCTCGAACACGCAGCACGCCACGACGCCGGTCAGGTCGCCGACTTGGCGCACGTAGCGTTCGAGGAGGTTGCGCACGGCGCCCGTCTTGCCCGTGGCGCCCGCGATGATCGGCATCGGCCGCATCGACAGGGTCACCGGTGCGTCGTCGAACGGCTGCGTGTCGCCGGAGGGCATGCCCTTCGCCTGCTGTCGTCGCGCGTTCGCCACCGCGGCGCCGAGCGAGGGATTGAAGCCGCCGAGCTCGGGCACCGAGGCTCCGGGCTCCGACTGCTCGCGCAGGCGGTTCCACGTGCCGGTGATGAAGGCCCAGGCGTCGGCAGGGCGCGCGACCTGCGGCGTCGTGCGCACCGTGACGCCGGTGCCACGCCCGAGCTCCATGCCGTGCGTGACCAACGCGCTCGCCGAAGCCAGCGGCAGCAGGAGGAGGTTGCGGTTGGGCCATGGCCCGGCGACGATGTCGTCGTGCAGCGGCTTGATCGCGCTGGCGAGCGCGTGCCCGGGCAGGTCGCCGACCATGATGGCGCCGAGCCGGCTGAACGCGAGCAAGGTGCGGGCGAGCGCGTGACGCTGCTGCGTGTCCGCGTCGGCTTCGGTGGTGTAGAGGCGCAGCGAACGGAAATCGGTGGTCGGGAGCTCGACGAACTCGAGCGTCGCGAGCGGCGTGCCGTAGCCCTGGCGGCGAATGACGAGCTTTTGCAGCGCGCGCCCGCTCGCGGCCGCGATGCCGAGCAGGAGCTTGCGCGATGAAGCCGTGGCGACGTCGTGGATCGCGATGAACTCGGGTCGAAGGTGCTCGAACTGCTGCTGCATCGCCTGCGCCGGATCGCACGACACGAACAGCTCGCGCTCGTTCGCGCCCGTCTGGCGACCGATGTCCGACTTCTCGGTGCTGAGGTAGTCGTCCTCGTCCTTCAGCAACTGGGTCGCGAGCGCGGTCTGGGCACGCGTGGCCTGCCAGGCGTCGGGCAGCGATGGCTTGGCCGAAGGCGAACCGGTCAGCGCTCGCGTCGGTGCCCATTCGTCCTCGAGCGAGGGGCCGCCGGGCGCCCTGTAGGCGCGCGTCGGCTGCCACTCGTCGTCGGGCACCGGTGGACGCGAGTCGTCTGCCTTGCCCGAATCGCGGGCGTGTGCGCCGCCCTTGCTCGAACTGCTCATGGATGACTTCTCCGGTCCGGCCTTCGAGGCGAAAGTGGCGCCTTCTGGGGGCCCCTGTCGGTCCCGACCGCCGGCAGGCGCGGCCGTCGGCGCAGTGTAATGCCCGTCTCCATCCGCGAACCGTTGTAACGACGGCGTAACAGCAACGGTCGTTCCTCTACAACGCAGGTTCTGTGCCTGCCCGGCGCCTGACGTGGAAGCCGCAGGTCGCAACTCGCGTACAATGCGCGGTTTCCTTGCTGCTACCCACGACGCGGGTGGCGGCTTCCACGGCCGACGCCCCCCGATCACGGCGGGGCCGGTGCCGGAATCCACGAGGAGTCGACATGCGTCACTACGAGATCGTGCTCCTGATCCACCCGGATCAGAGCGAGCAGGTTCCGGCCATGCTGGAGCGATACAAGAGCATCGTGACCGCCGCCGGCGGCAAGGTGCACAGGGTCGAGGACTGGGGGCGGCGTCAGCTGGCCTACATGATCCAGAAGCTCGCGAAGGCCCACTACCTGTGCCTCAACATCGAATGCAGCACCGAGGTGCTGAACGAGCTCGAAACCGGCTTTCGCTTCAACGACGCGGTGCTGAGGCACCTCACGGTGAAGAAGGAGCAAGCCGAGACCGCGCCGTCCGTCATGATGAAGGCGGTCGATCGGGAAGAAGCACGCAAGTCGCAGGACGAAAGCCGTCGCGGTTCCTCGTCCGGGTCGTCCGCGCCGGTTGCTCCGACCCCTGACGAGCGCCGCGCGGCCCCGCAGGAGGCCGCGAGCTGACGCCGCGCGCCGAGCCACGCCCGACTCGCCGATGAATCGGCTGGTGCTCGATGCGCAGCTCGTCGCCCGAGGCGCCCTGCGCTACACCCCGGCCGGACTCCCCGTCTACGACATGAGCCTGAAGCACGAGTCGCAGGTCGCGCAAGAAGGCCAGCCGCGGACGGTGAGCTTCGAGCTGAAGGCGCGCGCCATCGGCTCGCTCGCGGATCGCGTGGCGACCCTCGAGCTCGGCGCGAGCCACGGCTTCGCAGGCTTCCTCGGCGCGGCGCGCAACGGCCGCGGCATCGTCTTCCACGTGACCGAGCTCGAGTGAGCTCGGACCCGAAACCCAGTTGAGAGAAAGAGGTACACCATGCCCCCGCCCCGTGGCAAAGGCCGGTTCTCCAAGGACCGCAAGCCCAAGCGCAACACCCAGTCGCTGCTCTTTCGCCGCAAGCGCTTCTGCCGCTTCACCGTCACCGGCGTCAAGGAGATCGACTACAAGGACATCGACACGCTGCGCGATTTCGTCGGCGAGAACGGCAAGATCACGCCCGCGCGCCTCACGGGCACGCGTGCGTTCTTCCAGCGCCAGCTGACGACATGCATCAAGCGTGCGCGGTTCCTGGCGATGCTGCCGTACACCGACCAGCACCGGACCTGAGGAGCGCCGCCATGCAAGTGATCCTGCTGGAAAAGGTCGGCAACCTCGGCAACCTCGGCGACGTCGTCAAGGTGAAGGACGGCTATGCGCGCAACTTCCTGATCCCCACGCACGCGGCGCGCCGCGCGACGCCGCAGGCGATCCAGGAGTTCGAGCAGCGCCGCGCCGAGCTCGAGAAGGTCGCCGCCGAGAAGCTGTCGGCCGCGCAGTCCCTTGGCGAGAAGATGAACGGCCGCACCGTCCACATCACGCAGAAGGCTGGCGTCGACGGGCGCCTGTTCGGCTCCGTGACGAACGCCGACATCGCCGACGCCCTGAACCGCATCGATTTCAAGGTCGCGAAGGCGATGGTGCGCATGCCCAACGGCCCGCTCAAGACCGTCGGCGAGCACACCGTGACCGTGGTGCCGCACCACGACGTCGCGGCCGAAGTGAAGGTGGTGGTGCTGGGTGAGGTGAGCTGAGCTCGGCACCCCGTCGTCCGCGCGGGCGGACGGCATCGCGTCGAAGGGCCGGCTCCGCCGGCCCTTTTTCATGGCCGCACGAGGGACGGAGACGACGCACCGCGCATCCCCCGAATCTCCACAGCGTTGCCCACAGGCCGCGGCCGACCCCGACCGTATGATCGTTCGATGCCCGCCGTCCAGCTGCCCGCCGAATCCGCCAGTGCCCGCCCCGATGACGAGATCGCGCGTCTGCGCATCCCGCCGCATTCGGTCGAGGCCGAGCAGAGCGTGCTCGGCGGCCTGCTGCTGGACAACAGCGCCTGGGACCGCGCCGCCGACCTGCTGAGCGACAGCGACTTCTACCGGCACGAGCACCGGCTCATCTACGGCGCGGTCTCCACGCTGGTGAACGCGAGCAAGCCGGCCGACGTCATCACCGTCTTCGAGCAGCTGCAGAGCCTGGGCAAGGCCGACGACTGCGGTGGTCTCGTCTACCTGAACGCGCTGGCGCAGAGCGTGCCGAGCGCGGCCAACATCCGTCGCTACGCCGAGATCGTGCGCGAGCGTGCGGTCCTCAGGAAGCTCGTCGCGGCCAGTGACGAGATCGCGACCGCGGCCTTCAACCCCCAGGGCCGCGCCGTCTCCGAGATCCTCGACGACGCCGAAGGGCGCATCTTCCGCATCGGCGAGGAAGGGTCGCGTTCGCGACAGGGCTTCATGAGCATGGACCAGCTCGTCGTCCAGCTCATCGACCGCGTGAACGAGCTGCACGAGAACGGCGCGGAGGAAGTGACCGGCGTGCGCACCGGCTTCTACGACATGGACCGCATGACCGCGGGCCTGCAGCCCGGCGATCTCATCGTGCTCGCGGCACGCCCGTCGATGGGCAAGACCGCGTTCGCGCTCAACATCGCCGAGCACGTCGCCGTGCACGAGGGCCTGCCGGTCGTCATCTTCTCGATGGAGATGGGCGCCTCGCAGCTCGCGCTGCGGATGGTCGGCTCCCTCGGGCGCATCGACCAGCAGCACCTGCGAACCGGAGCGCTGCGCGACGACGAATGGAGCCGGCTTTCCGAGGCCGTCGAGAAGCTCGGCAAGGTGAGCGTCTTCATCGACGAGAGCCCCGCGCTCACGCCCAGCGAGGTGCGCGCGCGCGCGCGCCGCCAGGCGCGCCAGTGCGGCAAGCTCGGCCTTATCGTCGTGGACTACCTGCAGCTCATGAGCGGCAGCGCCGATTCGAGCGACGAGAACCGCGCGACCGTGCTCGGCGAGATCTCGCGGGGCCTGAAGGGGCTCGCGAAGGAGCTGCAGTGCCCGGTGGTCGCGCTGTCCCAGCTCAACCGCAGCGTCGAAAGCCGCACCGACAAGCGCCCGATGATGAGCGACCTGCGCGAGTCGGGCGCGATCGAGCAGGACGCCGACGTCATCATGTTCATCTACCGCGACGAGTACTACACGAAGGAGGCGTGCAAGGAGCCGGGCGTCGCCGAGATCATCATCGGCAAGCAGCGCAACGGCCCGACGGGCACGGTCAAGCTCACGTTCCTCAAGCCGCTCACGAAGTTCGACAACCTCGCGCCGGGCAGTGCGGGCGGCGACTACTGAGGGCGCCGCCGGCGAGCGAGCGCCCGCGCGTGCGACGCTGCGCGCGCCGATGAGCCACGGCTGGGCGGTGGCCACGATGGTGGGTTCCACGCTGCTGTGGAGCATCGCCGGGATCGTCACGCTGCAGCTCGAGCGTGCGAAGAGCTTCGAGGTCACGTTCTGGCGCAGCGCCTTCACGGCGCTCGCGCTGCTGGTCCTGCTGACAGGGCTGCGAGGCCCCGGGCGGCTGAAGCGGTCGCTCCTCGAAGGCGGACGCACGCTGTGGATCTCCGGGCTGTGCTGGAGCGTGATGTTCACGGCCTTCATGCTCGCGTTGACGCTCACGAGCGTCGCCAACGTGCTCGTGACCGAGGCGATCGCGCCGCTGCTGACGGCGCTCGTCGCGCGCCTCGCCCTCGGCCATCGCATCGCGGCACGCACCGGTGCCGCGATCCTCGTCGCTGGCGCGGGCATCGCGTGGATGTACGCGCGCGAGGTGGTCGGCGCGGATCCGCGTCACCTGCTCGGCAGCGTCGTCGCGCTGGCCGTGCCGGCCGCGGCGGCCGTCAACTGGACGGCGATCCAGTCGACACGCGGCTCGCCGCAGCAAGACCTGCTGCCCGCGGTGCTCATCGGCGCGGTGATCTCCTCGATCGTCACGCTGCCGCTCGCGCTGCCCTTCGCTGGGTCGGCGCACGACGTCGCGTGGCTCGCAGGCCTGGGCATCGCGCAGCTCGCGATACCGTGCCTCATGTCGGTGGCCGCGGCCCGTGCGCTGGCGGCGCCCGAAGTCGCCTTGCTCGGGCTGCTCGAGATCGTGTTCGGCGTGGCCTGGCCCTGGCTCGCGGGCCGCGAAGCGCCTGCGCCGCACGTGCTCGCCGGCGGTGCGCTGGTGCTCGCCGCGCTCGTGGCGAACGAGGCGCTCGCGCTGCGCCGCCGCCTGGCCTGAAGAGCCGTCGCCAGCCGCTACCATCGCCCGTCCCGCAGCCCTCGTCTTCTCCTTTCGACGCATGCAGATCCAGGCCAACGGCATCGCCCTCGAGATCGAGGATCATGGACCGCCGACCGGCGAACCGCTGCTGCTCGTGATGGGACTCGGCATGCAGCTCCTCGGCTGGCACGAGGACTTCGTGGCGCTCCTCGTGGAACGCGGCTTTCGCGTGATCCGCTACGACAATCGCGATGCAGGCCTCAGCCAGCAGTTCGACCGCGCGGGAACGCCGAACCTCGCGGCCGCATCGCTTCGTCATCTGCTGGGCTTGCGCGTGCGCAGCCCGTACACGCTGCGGGAGATGGCGGCCGACGCGGTCGGCATCCTCGATGCGCTCGGCATTCGCGCGGCGCATGTGTGCGGAGCGTCGATGGGGGGCATGATCGCGCAGCACATGGCCGTGGACGCACCCGATCGCGTGAAGAGCGTGACGCTCATGATGACCAGCAGCGGCGCGCGCCGGCTGCCCGGGCCGTCGATGAAGGTGCGGGCCGCGCTGATGGCGCGTCCCACCGAGCCCACGAACCTGGAAACGCTCGTCGACCACTATGTGCGCCTCTACCGGCTGATCGGAAGTCCTGGCTATCCCGCCGACGATGCGTGGCTGCGGCCGCGACTGCGCATGTCGCTGCAACGCGCCTACCGTCCGGCGGGCACGGCACGCCAGATGGTCGCGATCGCGGCCGATGGCGATCGCTCCGCGCTGCTTCCGGCCATCGACCGCCCGGTGCAGGTCATCCACGGGCGAGGGGATCCGCTCGTGCCGTTGCCCGCCGGACTCGATCTCGCCGCGAAGATCCGGGGTGCCGCACTGGACGTGATCGACGGCATGGGCCACGACCTCCCGCAGGTGCTCTGGCCGCGTTTCGTGGCGGGTATCGCCAGCGCCGCCGCGCGCGCGTCCTGACGCGCACTGCGCCGCTTTCCGAGCCTGGACCTTCGAGCGATGCCCGGACCCGCCGCCGAACGCGCCGCCGTGCGGCTGCAGTACGCGCTGCCGAAGCGCGCCATGACAGAGCTCGCGGGTCGTGTCGCGGACGCCTCGCGCGGCGCCGCCACCACGCGCCTGATCCGCTGGTTCATCCGTCGCTACGGCGTCGACATGAGCGAGGCGCTCGAGCCCGATCCGGCGCACTACGCGACCTTCAACGAGTTCTTCACCCGTGCGCTGAAGCCGGGCGCCCGACCGATCGCGGATGCCGACCTCGTGTGTCCGGTCGACGGCGCCATCAGCCAGTTCGGCGACATCGAACACGACCAGATCCTGCAGGCGAAGGGCCATCGCTACACGACCGTCGCGCTGGTGGGCGGCGATGCGGAGCTCGCTGCCCGGTTCGAGCACGGCTTGTTCGCCACGCTCTACCTGAGCCCCCGCGACTACCACCGCATCCACATGCCGTGCGACGGCACGCTGGTGCGCATGACGCACGTGCCCGGCGAGCTGTTCTCGGTGAACCCGGTGACGGCCCGCGGCGTGCCCGGCCTCTTCGCGCGCAACGAACGCGTCGTGTGCCTGTTCGAGCATGCGCGAGGACCGTTCGTGCTCGTGCTCGTCGGCGCGACGATCGTGGGCAGCATGGCCACGGTGTGGCACGGCGTCGTCAACTCTCCCCGCGCGAGCGAGCCTCGCACGTGGGCGTACGCGCCCGGCGAAGTGCGCCTCGCCAAGGGCGAGGAGATGGGCCGCTTCCTGCTCGGTTCGACGGTCGTGCTCCTCTTCCCGCCGAGCTTTCACCAGTTCCACCCGCGCTGGGTGGCCGCCGGTGCGGTGCGGCTCGGCGAGCCGATGGGGCTCGCGATCGATCGCGCCGTCGCCCATGTCGATCCCGATCCGATCGCTGCGGATCCGGCCAGCTCGTTCGGCGGCGACGAGCCCGGCCCCGTGTGAGCCGTCCGCCGCGCCAGCACGGCGCCGGACAGGAGATCGACATCAGCGCTCGTGCGCGCCGTCAGACCTGAGCGGCGCGCGCCGCCGAGCCGTCGCGACGCGCACCTACACGCAGGCGCCGTCTCGTCCGGCTGTGCGCGCGGGGCGCGGCTCGTACGCTGTCGACCTCGATTTCGACCACAAGGAGCCAACATGGGCAAGTACGTTCTCGCGTGGATCCTCGGCGTTCCCGCCATCGTCCTCGTCGCCATCTACTTCTTCGCGCACTAGCCGGCGGCGCCGCACGGTGCCCCGACAATGGCACCGTGCCCGCAACGCCTCTCGTTCCGGCGCCGTCCATCGGCCCCTGGCGCCTCTCGGTGGCGCCGATGATGGACGGGACAGAAACGTGAGGTTTGGCGCGGTCTATCGGCCTGTCGTGTGCACGCTGTGTGCACTACCATTGCCGCCCGATGCTCGACGCGTGGTCGCAGACTCTCGAGGCGCTCCAGGCGCGTTGGCCGCTGCCCGCTGACCGATGGCCCTCGGCGCGAAACACCTGCACACCTGGCCCACCGAGCCGTTGCGGCACATCGTCGGCATCGTCGAGGAGCCCGACGATGCGTACGCGTGCGATGCACGGCCGGCGCCATGGCATTCGGACCGCGGAGCTCGCGCAGCTGCTGAGCGTGAGCAGGCAGACGGCGCTGATGCGCGTGAAGCGGCTGATGGCGGCCGGCCTCGTGCGCGCCGACGGCGCTGTCTACCGTCGCGCAGCGTAGCGGTCACGTGTCGCGCCCGACTTGTTGACGGCACTTCTTGGGCCGCCAGAATCAAGGGTCACTTTCCGGAGCTACCGTGGACATCGAAGACCAGAACCAAGCCTTCGAGGACGCTTGCCGCGCGTTTCGAAAGGCACGTGAGGCGCACTTAGCCACCCTGCGCGAGGCCGTCCGAGGGGGCCCCCACGACCACGACGCCGCAGTCGCAGAGACCCATGAGATGCTGCGGCTGCACGCTGACTTCATGGAGAAGTTTGTCCATCGACGCGCGGTGTGAGAGTGCGTGAGCCGCCCCTCGGGCTATTCGAACGGGCGGTGGCGACTTGGAGCGTTGCGCTCATCGTCGGCTCGGTGCTTTACGTGACGAGCGCCGCGTGGCTCCCATGGGTGAGCGACTGCACGACGTCCACAGACGGGAACCACGCAGGAGCGGCTATGGGATGCACATGGAGCCCGCTTCAGGGCTGGGCGACTGTCGCCATCGCGGCTTTCGTCGCGTTCATCACGCTGAACCAGTGGCGCGTCGCGAGGGCGAAGGTGAAGCTGGACCTGTTCGAGGAGCGCTACGGGGTGTTCCTTGTTCTTTGGACCTACCTCACCCACGCGCCTCTCGGCGACGAGATGACGCCCGAGATGCGCGCCGACCAATCCCGGTTCCGCAACGCCACGCCCAAGGCCTTCTTCCTCTTCGGGACGGAAATCGGCGAGTACTTCGAGGAGGTCAACGCGAAGGGTGTCGCGCTCGCGCAGGCGATGAGGCGTCTTCACAAAATGCCGCCTGATGCACCCGGGCGGAAGGGTGCCGAGGCAGCGGCGAACGAGCTACACCAGTGGTTCTCGGACGCTCTGCTGGGTCTGCGCGGGCGCTTCGCCGCGCACATGGATCTGGGCGCGTGGCGCTGACGAATCGTGCGAGAGGAACTGACATGAGCCGCACGCGTGGTGCGTGGCAACTGTTCCGGGCGCTGACGCATAGCGACTATGCGCTCAAGCTCCTCTTTGATCACGTCCGCAACTTCGGCATCTGTGCGGCCGTCTTCGCTGCCGCGTCGTGGCAGCTGCGCCACCTGGCCCCGGTTCAGCCGATGCTGGCGTTCGGCTATTTTGTCAGCGCCGCGCTCGTCGTCTTCGGCGCGTTCCTGTTCTTCGCGAACCAGTGGCACGGCATGCAGAGACTCAAGGGGGCGGACGTGCCTCAGTGGCTCGTTTCTATCGTCTACACCCTCTATGCTGGCGTCTCCATCGACATCATCTTCTCGCTGGCGAGGCTCGGCGGCTGAAGGTCACGTCGTCCGGCTAGAGGTGGCGGGTGAAGATCATCCTGATGACGGTCGCTTGCGGCTTCGCATTCGCAGCCAACGCTGCAACCTCGATCTACACCTGCACCGACGCGCAGGGCAAGCCGCGCACCTCTGATCGCCCGATCCGCGAGTGCGCAGACCGCCAGCAGATCGAGAAGAACCCGGACGGCTCGACGAGGCGCATTGTGCCGCCGGCGCAGACAGACGAAGAGCGCGCGGCCGCAGCCGAGCGCGAGGCGAAAGAGGCCGCCCGACTTGCGGACCAAAAGACGAAGGCGCGCACCGAGAGCAACCTACTGCGCCGCTACCCGGACGAGAACGCGCACGATCGCGCGAGGCGCGCGGCGCTCGACACCGTGCGCGCGTCGATGCGTGCCATCGCTGCTCGCCAGCACGCCCTCGAGGAAGAGCGCAAGCAGCTCGCGAACGAGGAGGAGTTCTACCCAGGCAAGCCGCTGCCGGCAAAGCTCAGGACGGCGATCGACGCCAACGAGGCGGCGCAGGCCGCGCAGCGCCAGGCCGACGCAGCCGCGCGCGCTGAGCTCGCGCGCGTGAACGCGGTGTACGACGCCGAGCTGGCGACGCTGCGCCGGCTGTGGGCAGCACGATGAAGCACCCGGCGCAGACCTGAGGACGGAGCGGCGGGAACGCCGGAACGTGCTCGCTCAGCCTGCGAAGTTTGCGACGATCGTCGCCAGGAGCGCGGCCGCCGCGAGGCAGACCAGCAGGATCACAACCCTGCGTGCCCCGCGACCGAACTCCGGGTCTCGTTCGCCGACCGGCGCCTGGAAACCCTGCGTCGTGCGCGAGCGCAGCTGCTCGGAGTAGCTGAGACCAGTACCGGGAATGCCGACCGTCACGCGCGGGCCCCGCTTGCCGCCGACGTTGAGCGTGGCTCCGGGACGGCCGATCGAGGTCGACAGGCCCGAGCGGCTGAGGTTGATTCTCACGCCGGGCACGATCCGGAAGCTGCGGCGAAAGCGAAGGCCCATCGCGCTACTTCGGCTTGGTGTGCTTCGCGATCTTGCGCTCGTTGAGGACGCGGCCGCCTGACGAATGGCCCTTGTGCGTCTCCTTTGCAGCGTCCTTCACCTCCCGCTTTGTCGGCTCCTTCACCGTGATCGACTTCCTGGCCGCCATCGACGCCTCCCTC